>Ga0075518_1000025_pt1 | contig 21717 bp, 26 predicted proteins | sample NGEPerA_2_FD_76970 | JGI IMG/M metagenome (GOLD analysis project Ga0075518, IMG submission 76970) | Arctic peat soil microbial communities from the Barrow Environmental Observatory site, Barrow, Alaska, USA - NGEE PermafrostAB136-A | ecosystem: Environmental > Terrestrial > Soil > Wetlands >...
GCCGTATAGAGCGGGCTGCTGGCCAACCCCAGGAAAAGATACATCCAGGTAAGGATGATGAAGAAGCCCGTAGGTACCCAGAAATTGCGCAGCACCCGCGGCCACTTGCGGTTCAGGCTGAAAAACCTCTTCCCCACTCCCCAAAGTTTCCCCCGCTGCATCCATTCCGCGATGGATACCAGCGGACAGAGCATGCACCAGGTACGGGAAAGAAAGAGAAAGGTGAAGATTATGACCGCCCACCAGATTAACCAGGTGACGACGGTAGCAAAATTCTTGTCTCCCAGCTGGGTTCCCCAGATGCCGGCGACGATTACCAGCAGAAAGACCAGTGCGCTTGGCAACTGGAAAGCAAACTGGAATTTCCGACTTTTCAAAAGACGGTGCACCCATGGAATGCTGAGAAGGTCATAGCGATGAGATCTGGTTACGTCACGGTTCTCACCATCTCGCGCAATCGCTGCATCGCGTCGGCCGGAATGCCTGGCAAGCAGCCAGACCAAAACGGGTGTTGCCAGGATGATAAATACCAGGTACGGCAAAACAAGTGAAAAATCACTGGAAACTGCGGAGTGAGCCTGTTCCATGTTCAAAACCCTTTCAGAGGATAGTCTTTAATACCCGGACTTGGATGACACCTTGTTGTCCGCAAGCTCTATCCGGACCCAACCCTTGCTTCCCTGGTAGTACCAATACTCCATATTCATGGAGTCGCCGCTGCTGCCGTTGCCCATCGAGTGCCCACCACTCATGCTCTTGGCTTCTGTTTTTGCCGGTTCTCCAGCAATCGCCTTGAGTGCGTCAGCAGTCATTCCAACCACAATGCCGGCATACTTTTCCTGTGACAGATTCTGCGCATCGGTTGAGGCCTGGGTGCCGCAGCCACTGGCGTAGGCCAGCAGCCCCAGCGCCGCGACCGCAGCAATTGCTGTATTCAGTCCTTTTCTCATTTTTCCTCCGGTGATCGTGTTCATTTCTGGTTAATCCCTTTGGTATCTGTCTACGGTTGTCAAGCCGTGTAGCTTGGCTACCTGAACAGAGTACGATAAATAGTACTACAAGCAATAGTAGTATGCAAGAATGAAAAAGCGAGCTCGAAAACCCGCTTTTTCATTACAACTTTGCAAGAATTACTGATGCTAAGTTCTACTAATCAACTTCCTCTTCCAGCATCCAGCATTCCAGAACTCCGGGATAGCAATCATCCTCTTCCCGGGTCTCGACCGCTCCCTCGGGACAATCGCCGGTAGCTTGCACAGTAACCTGTGGATAACGGCTGCATTTACCAAGATTACGGTCCCTGCAGTCAATCTGCCGATCGGTAAGCGATAAAATGTCGCCATCTTCAGCTTCCTGGCGTCTGAGTTTGCCCAAAAGACTTTGCAGGCCAGCCTGGGCTACGGCCCGCTTTCGCCCTTCGGCGCTCAGGTCGGGTGAATGTCTCGGACTGGCGGTCGCTATCCAGACGATCCTGTCTTCCGGTGCGACAATCAGGAATTTAGCCGAAATTGCATCGTCTTCACGCTCAGGGATAACCGTGCAGGCGATCTTGTAAGCGGTCATTACGTGCCTCCCTATCTGTAATGCGCTTTATTAGCCCTCGCGCATTTCTATGAATCTGCCTGTCTGGTGATGGTATATTACAATCGTCCAAAACTGACTACGGTACTGCTTTCGGCAAAGCTTCAGGCCTACGTGAGAAAAAGTTGAAACTGACATTTTGACTCATTTTTATGTGTTTAGATTCGGACTAACAGAACAAGCCGTGGAGAAAGCAGGCCCAGCTGTTTGGGAGGGATGTTTATCAGAAGAATGCGCGGATGCGAGGGCCGGGAATAATTTGGTTTTTCCCCAGGTCGTTTCCTGGCAGATACAGGAAAAGTCAGACGTTGCCCTGGCGAGCCTGTTCAAGGCAGGCCAGCACCTCTTCGTCGGATACCTGTTCAAAATTGCGGTAGAACTCTCCTACGGCACCGAAATACGAAGGGGTTGAATAACATTCAACGATGTCAGCTTCCTGTTCAAGTTTGCGCATGACTCGTGGTGAGGCTACCGGAACCACACAGATGATTTTTTCGGCGCCGCGCGAACGCAACGACTTGAGGGCTGCCAGCATGGAAAACCCCGTGGCAACTCCATCATCCACCACGAGTACAGTCTTTCCCTTAACATCAGGCGGTTCTGCAATGCCCCTGTAGCGCTCGTAACGGCGTTTGACCTCGCTCATCTGTTCGTCCGCCATCTCGCGTATGTATCGGTCGCTAACCTCGTAGAGCCTGACGGCATTATCATCCAGTAACAGGTTTCCATCGGAGTCGATCGAGCCGATGGCCAGTTCTGGATTGAGCGGTGCTCCAATTTTGCGGCTGACCCAGACGTCCATCGGCAAATCAAGTGCCTGGGCTACCTGCAGGGCGACGATCGTGCCACCGCGTGGCAGCCCCAATACAAGGGTATCAGCAGCGCCCTTATATTGTTCCACCATGGCCACCAGACGTTCACCGGCATCTTTACGGTCTTCAAAAAACATTAAATATCACCTTTTGGCTGTACATCAAAACCGCAGCTTTCCTTGTGTTGCTTAAACTATTTACGAGGTGGTCAGCTGATTCCCTGCCTCAACCCCACTTTGTTTTTATTACCCAGGGTTTTCAGGCAGCAAACCCTCCGGAAGCCGTGGCTCCCAGGGAAAGGTAATCAGGCAACGGTTTAGCGGGGAGATAGCGGGCGGCGCTGGCAATCATGGCAGCGTTATCGGTGCAGAGCGTTGGCGGAGGTATGTGCAGGCGTATTCCCTGCCGTTCACATTCTGTCGCCAAAAGTCGACGCAGTTCAGTATTGGCGCTGACGCCACCGCCAATACAAATCTGGTCACACCTCTTGGATGCCGCTGCAGCCAGAGTTTTCTTAACAAGGGCGGTAATCACGGCAGACTGGTAGCTTGCTGCGATATCTGCACGATGTTCGTTAAATATTTTTGGGTCAAGATCCCTCAAGTAATAATAGAGGGCTGTTTTGACGCCGCTAAAGCTGAAGTCCAGACGACCTGGTTTATCGAGTCCCACCGGAAAAGTTACATAACCGGGGGCGCCATCTGCCGCAAGGGTGTCAAGCTCGGCGCCACCAGGATACCCCAGTCCGAGCAGCCTGGCTCCCTTGTCGAGGGCTTCACCGGCGGCATCATCGAGCGTCTGGCCCAAAAGCTTGTGCTCACCACGCTGGGGAACGAAGACGACTGAGGTATGGCCACCAGAAGCGATGAGACAGACAAAAGGAGGCTCTACCGGTTCAGGTGGCAAATAATTGGCGGCCACATGGCCTTCCATGTGGTTCACACCAACCAGTTCCACACCGAGGCCGTAGGCAATGGATTTGGCGGTTGCTACTCCTACAAGCAAGGCGCCGATGAGCCCTGGTCTGGTGGTGACCGCTATTCTGGTAATGCTGTTCAGCTCCACGCCTGCCTTAGCGATTGCCTGAGCTATTACCGCATTAACGAGCTCGAGGTGATGCCGGGAAGCGATTTCCGGGACCACCCCGCCATAGAGAGCATGGAATTCAGTCTGTGAGGAAATGACGCTGGACAGAATTTCGTTGCCATGAAGGACTGCGGCGCAGGTATCGTCGCAAGATGTTTCGATTCCGAGGATCAAGCCAGCATATCCTCAGAATCTTTCCACATGATCAGGGCATCCTCACCGTTGTCGCGGTAATAACCCTTGCGGATTCCGGTACAGATAAACCCATAACTCTCATACATTTTGATCGCACTGCGGTTGGACTTTCGGACTTCCAGTGTAAATCCACGATGTTTCTTGCAGCCACAGAGCTCTAGCAACCGTTCTATAAGGTCTGTGGCAATGTACTTGCGGCGGTATTCTTCATGCACTGCCAGGTCCAGCATATGCCAGACTTCCACGTACTGGGTGGCAATTATGTAACCCACTACCGTTACTTCGTCAACCGCAACCAGACAGATGCTGGAATCCTTGGCAAGTTGAGTGATGAAAGCATTAAGCGACCATGGTCTGGGATAGGATGCTTCCTCGATTTCCAGAACCATTTTCAGGTCTGAAAGACGCATGGGCCTTATTTCAGCCATGGCTCTCGCATTCGCAGTAGGACGGTTTTATCGGCGTCGGGTTCACGAACATATTCTGGAACGATTGAAAGCATTTGACTTTCATCATATCCGTTTTCGATATTTACGGCCCGCAAATGCCAGACCGCGCACACCTGGTTCCCGGAATCATCGGAATCCAGCAGATCAAGTTGTCTGGACGTCTGCAAAATTTTCCTGTATGCAAGGGCGCCATTACCTCCAGTTATTACTTTTCCGTTCGCAAACCCGGAAATTTGTTTCAAAAGGTCGGCAGGGTCAAGGCAGAGAACATCGGATTCGGGCACTACTGCGCTTTCTCCTTCTTTTCTGTATAGCCTCGCAAAAACCTGACCCCTTCTGGCATCAATAACTGGAAGGACTAAACAATCGTTACTGCCGCGCTTGCTTCTCAGAAGCCCGAGCGCCAGGGCCTCGAGTGTTCCGAATCCATACAAAGGAACCTTGAGCGCCTGTGCCAGCGCCCGGGCAGTTGAGATGCCGACCCGGAGCCCGCTAAAGGTACCGGGCCCGGTACCGGCGACAACAGCGCTCACATCCTGGATAGCCAGGTTGTTATGGTTGAGCAGTTCATGAACTGCGGGCAATAGCAGCTCCAGATGAGATCGGCCCGCACTAATCCTGCTCTCAGCCAGCAGCGTGTCTCTATCGCCCAGGGCTATGGCAGCTACCTCAGTAGCTGTGTCAATGGCCAGCGCTGGCAAAAAGCCGCTCCAGTTTCTGTCTCAAGTCATCCCTTTCACTGACAATGGAAATCCGCCGGCTGTTTATGTCAACATGTTCCATTTTGATTACCATCGCCGGTCGCTGAATAAAAGGCTCCGCCTGTTCCGGCCATTCTACGAATGTAATCGTCTCTGCTTCGAAATAGGGTTCGAAGTCGATGGCGTCCTCAGCTGTAAAATCCGATAAACGATAAAGATCGAGATGATGCACGATGATTTTTCCGGAGTAGGTCTGAGCCATCGTGAAACTGGGGCTTGTAACCGGTTCGCGGACCCCCAGGCTGACGCTGGCATATCGGATAAAGCAGGTTTTGCCTGTTCCCAGCTGACCAGCCAGAAATATAACATCACCGGGCTTCAACAGCTTCGCAATGCCAGCAGCGAGAACTGCCGTCTGTTCTTCTGAACGTGAAACGAATTCCAACGATACCTACCGTATTAGAACAAACCGAGCTGCTCAGGCTCAGGTTTACCCCCGTTTATCTCGACCGATGCATCAGACTTTACATTACCAGTCTCAACCAGAGCTTGAGTTTGCGACAGACCAAGCAAGGCGGGCAGTTTATCGAAATCCGCCTCCAGGGATCTGAGGTTGGAAGGTGTATAAAGAGCTGCAGCGGGGTGATAGACGGGAAATAGTTTCATACCACTGTGACCAGGCATTTCCTGTGGATTCCCATGGACACGGGAAATACCATCCGGCAGACCGGTCAGCAGCTTGGTCGCAAAGTTGCCCAGAGAACAGACTACCAGCGGTTCTATGATCGAAATCTGCTCCTCGAGAAAAACACGGCAAAGCTCGATCTCCGCAGTTTGGGGATCGCGGTTATCCGGAGGCCGGCATTTTAGAACATTTGCGATGTATACTTCTTCGCGGCTGAGTCCGATTCGCGCCAGCATCTTTTCCAGTAGTTTTCCAGCCTGTCCGACGAAAGGTATTCCCTGCTGGTCTTCGTGGTACCCTGGCGCCTCACCAACGAACATAAGACGGGATTCGGGACTTCCGGAACCGAAAACCACGTTGGTTCGCGTCTCGCCAAGCTGGCATTGTCTGCAGCTCTTCACGCGCCTGCGAAGCTCGATCAATCCTTTTTCCCTTTTGGACAGACTAGCCACAGTTTGAGCAGGAAGTTTTTGTGCAGGGACCGCAGTTCTTGCCTGAACTGCCAGCGGCAGTGGGTCCGGAGGCACCCGGTGACTTGAATGAGAAGCTCGATAGCAGGCGGCCGACCTTCTTTGAGCCGCATTCAGGGCACTTCAGGCCTAGGTCATCCAGGTCACTGGACCGGACCAGCTCTTCAAACCTGGTCTGGCATTTCTCACAACAATATTCATAGATAGGCACGATAAAATACCTGCAATAATAGGAAATATCTCATAGCGGAGAGCGACAGCCCCACAAGTTAAACTCTAGTTTATACATCAGTTCTTTGCAAGAAACCGCAGCCTCCTGCTATTCTCTTCCTGAAAGAATGATAACAATCAGCCAAGGTCTGGTATCCCGCAACCGGGAACTGGAACGGAGGAAGACTGTGATTTACAGCCAAGCAAATCATCTGCCCGGTTTCTCCATTTTTCTGTGTTTCTCTCCACGTAAGGACGATCTTGATAACTGTCACGTCGCCTCGATTTCCGAAACAGGGAAATGAAGGGGCCGCAGTGACCGACGTTATGAAGACAATTTCCAAAGTCAAAAGCCGGTTAGATGAATACAGAAGGCAGGCTGGGAAGACGGTCGCCCTTGTTCCCACCATGGGCTTCTTTCACGAGGGCCACCTGAGCCTGATGCGCACCGCCAGACAGGATTGTGGCTTGGTGGTAGTAAGCATATTTGTGAATCCAGCACAGTTTGCCCCGACTGAGGATCTGGAAGCCTATCCACGTGATCTTGCCAGCGATCTTGAGTTGGCGGGCAGGGGAAATGTAGACCTGGTTTTTACGCCAGATCCGGCCGAGATGTACCCGAAGGGCTTCGATACCTACATCGATCCGGGCCATATCAGTGATGCTCTTTGTGGTCAGGGCAGGCCTGGGCATTTTCGCGGAGTAGTCACCATCGTCGCCAAGCTGTTTAACATTATCAATCCTGATCGGGCATATTTTGGCCAGAAGGATGCTCAGCAGGCCGCAGTAATCAGGCGAATGGTGAAAGATCTCAATTATGACATCGATATCCGCGTTTGCCCAATAGTACGCGAATCCGATGGCCTGGCGATGAGTTCGAGAAACGCATATCTGACTGCCGAGGAACGCGCCCAGGCTCCGGTCCTCCACCAGGCTCTTCTGGCTGCAAGGGAAGCTGTTGCCCATGGCGAGCGTGATGCATCCAAAATCCGTCGCTTGATGCGCAGGGCAATAGGCCAGAATTATCTTGTGGAATTCGAATACGCCCGTATAGTCGATCCTGGAACCATGGAGCCGGTCGCGGTCCTCGACCGCGAAGCGCTGGCGGCAGTCGCAGCCACGGTCGGCAAGGCGCGACTTATCGATAATTTAATGATTGTACCTTAGAGGAGGAACAGTGCGCAGGATAATGCTGAAGAGCAAGATTCACCGGGCTACCGTAACAGCGGCCAGTATCGATTACGAGGGAAGTATCACCATTGACCGGGAGCTGATGAAAGCTGCTGACATTTTTACTCATGAGCAGGTCCACGTGCTCGATATCGACAATGGTGCACGCCTGGTTACCTATGCGATTCCAGGCGATGCGGGCGAAGTATGCGTAAACGGCGCAGCTGCCAGAAAAATAAACATCGGTGATACTGTAATAATTATTTCCTATGGTAGCCTGGTTCCCAACGAGTGGCCTGACCATGAACCCCGGATAGTTCTTGTGAATGAGGAAAACCGGATAGTCCGCATGAATGGTCCGGAATAAGCCGCAGATTCGGTAAAGTCCACAGCTCATCAAGACAAGCATCCGAAGGGAGATTAAATCCGTATGTCCCCGAAAAAGGAATCACCGCAAAATACCATTGCACCTCGGGTTTACAGTAAGGAGCTTGAATTTCCCATGCTCGAGGAGCTCGACATAATCAACATAACCGAAGAAATCGCCCGGGCGGTGAAGGGCAGCGGAATGGAAAACGGTACAGCCACGGTATTTGTGCCGGGTGCGACTGGCGCCGTAACCTGTTTGGAATTTGAACCCGGTGTAGTCGCCGATTTCAAGGCGGCCATGGAGCGTATCGCGCCACGCGATATGGATTACGATCACAACATATACCAGGCTGATGGCAATGGCCACGCTCATGTTCGAGCCGGACTTTTTGGCCCGTCGCTGGTCGTCCCTTTCATCGAAGGTGAACTGACACTTGGCGTCTGGCAACAGGTCGTGCTGATTAATTGCGATAATCGCCGACGCACCCGACGGGTTGTCGTTCAGATGATCGGCGTTTGAAATATGCCGCTCACCGGTTCTCCAATCCTGCAGCTCGCCCTGGACTTCCTGGATCTTCCCAGGGCACTGGCTGTCGCCGAGGAAGCGTTAAGAGGTGGCGTTGACTGGATCGAGGCAGGCACTCCACTTATCAAGAGTGAGGGGCTCGAGGTTGTGCGCGAGATGAAGAGACGTTGGCCCGATCGCGTGATTGTCGCTGACCTTAAAACCATGGACGCCGGCCGGTTTGAGATGGAGTCGGCGGCCAAAGCCGGTGCTCGCGTTGCCGGAGTGCTAGGTGCGGCTTCCGACGCGACAATCGCTGAGTGTATCGAAGTTGCGCGAAATTATGGTCTTCAAATCATTGTGGACATGATCGAGGTCCCGGATCCCGCGGAGCGTGCCAGGCAGGTTGAGGCTATGGGCGCCGATTATGTGGGCATACATACTGCAATCGACCAGCAGATGCAGGGGAAGGCTTCTCTGGATCTGATTCGTCGGGTAAAGGATGCTGTAAGCATTCCTGTTTCGGTCGCCGGTGGAATAAATTCAGAGACCGCAGCCGAGGCCGCGGCGGCGGGAGCTGACATCATTGTCGTCGGCGGTGCGATCATCAAGGCTGTCAATGCCGAGGAGGCAGCCAGGCAGATACGGCAGGCAATGGATTCTCGGAAAGCTGTGAGGACCACACTATACAAACGTGCGAGCACTACTGATATTCTCCCTGTCCTTGAACAGGTATCCACCGCCAACATCTCCGATGCCATGCATCGCAAAGGTGAGCTTGCCGGTCTACGGCCCGTGTTTTCCAACATCAGGCTGGCGGGTCCCGCGGTAACTGTTCGTACCTACCCGGGAGACTGGGCCAAGCCAGTAGAAGCTATCGATCGGGCGAATAAAGGCGATGTGCTCGTGGTTGATGCCGGCGGCGTGGGTCCCGCTGTCTGGGGTGAGCTCGCCACACACAGCGCTCGTGAGCGAGGGCTTGCCGGAGTGATTGTCTACGGCGCGGTACGCGATACTCCTGAGATCAGCAAGCTGAAATTTCCGGTTTTCGCATCCGAGTTCACTCCGACTGCGGGTGAGCCCAAAGGTTTCGGGGAAATCGATGTGCCGGTCACGATTTCGAGAGTCAGGATTAACCCCGGTGACTGGCTGGTTGGAGATGATGATGGTGTTGTGGTGATACCCAAAGCGAGGGCGGCCGAAGTAGCAAATCGGGCCATGGATGTACTTGAGCGGGAGAACCGTTTAAGAAAAGAGATTCAGGACGGCAGTACCCTAAGCCAGGTGGCCTACCTGCAAAAATGGGAAAAGACCTAGTCAGACTCTTCTCGCAGCCTGATTACCTTATGCAGGCGCATTCTCACATCTCCGGGCACTTCATGTTGCGGAGCTTCATGGTAAAGAGTCACTGTCCGGCGCAGGGTATTCACTACTACCCGGCAGTTGTAACAATGTTTGAGGTGACTCTCTATCTCCCGGCATGTCCGGTCGGCGAGCTCTTCATCGATGTATTCAGAAAGGCCTTCGAGTATCTCCCGGCAGTCCATGATCAGCTGATTCCTCCAGTAAAGTAATCCGACAGCCTTTTTCTCAGGTACAGCCGCGCTCTATGAAGTCGTGACTTAACGGCTGGTATTGAGAGATCCAGCACTTCTGCGACTTCTGATGCCGGCAAACCTTCAACATCGCGTAACACAAAAACCACCCTGTAGATTTCGGGGAGCTCATTAACAGCCTCATCCATTATCTTTTGCGCCTCTTCATTTAGCAGTTTCTCAGCAGGTCCGTCAGACCAGTCGACCAGCTTCGACTGTGAATGGGCTGCATCTCTCACCGAGTATACTTCCTCGATGAATTCACCCTCTCCTTTTTCCCGCTTGTTTTTCTTTCTCAGACGCGTCAACGCTGCGTTGGTAGCTACACGGTACAGCCAGGTAGAAAAGCTGGCCTGGCTCCTGAAACCGTCCAGAGACCGGACAACATTTAGAAAGGTGTCCTGGAGGACATCCTCGGCATCCTCCCTGCTTCCCATCATTCTGTAAGCAAGGCTGTAAACCTTGTTCTCATACCGGGACACCAGGGCTTCCAAGGCTTCCGCCCTGCCTCCCTTTATCTCTTCGATCAACTCGTTATCGGTGGGAACTGTATGTTTCATTTGTTAGACTAATATCCACCTTAAAGGATTCGTTGTCAGGTCCTTGTGTAAATATAGCATTTATGGCTCTGGTTTCCCCGGATGAACCCTTTGGCAGCGAATGGCATCATAACAGGCGTACGCATAAGTAACATACCCGTTTGGTATAAGGTAGATAAAGCAGGAGGTGAAAGGAAAAATGGCAATCTATGATTTGAAATGTGATGACTGTGGCAAACTGTTCGAGAAGTTTGTAACTGGCTTCCTGTCAGAAGAAGATAAGGAATGCCCGAGATGCAGCAGCCGACGCGTGTCACAGAAATATAACAGTTCTTTCGGCATTGGTTCATCGTGCTCCAGCAAGGGAGGCGGATGCGCTCCGCCCTCGGGTGGAGGTTTTGGCTGAGGCTAGAAAACAAAGCCCGTGGGGCTTTAAATACTATACCTCGGAGATCATAAAATGCATCTGGCTGAAGTAAAAGTTAATATATGTAGCGGGCACGACAATTGTCCGGCAAGGAAAGCATGTCCGACGAAGGCATTATTTCAGATGGACCCAGGTGAGGTAGCGATTGTAAACAGCTCTATATGCCGCGGTTGCGGTGATTGTGTTATAGCTTGTCCGGAAAGGGCAATAAAGATGAACCAGATATAATAGCCGTATGTCGGGAGCTATTTTGCCTGTGAAGTTCCAATAGAGCGAAAGGAGCGCAAGTTGTCCGCGGAAATTATTGAAGTTACTGATGCAAATTTTCAGAGCGAAGTTCTGGATTCGGATGTGCCGGTGATAGTGGATTTCTGGGCCGCGTGGTGTGGTCCCTGCCGCATGGTTGGTCCGATCGTGGAAGAGATAGCGGAGGATCAGGCAGGCAAGGTCAAGGTAATGAAGCTGAATGTTGATGAAAACCGCGAAACCGCGACCAAGTATGGCATCATGAGCATTCCAACAATTTTACTGTTCGATAAGGGCGCGGTTTCAAAGCAGGTAGTAGGTGCTATGCCCAAGAGCGCTCTGGTACAGGAGCTGGGGCTGGCCTAAGTTAAATCGTTTATCATTACGCGGCTGTTTACACAAAGCCTTTAATCTACTACCTACAACTCCTGGCAGGTTGCCAGGAGTTGTTTTAGTAATGAATAGAAACAATGGTGCCGATTGGTGTCCAGTTGTAAAGGTATTCGGCATCGTTTAACGGTAATCCCACGCAGCCATGGCTGGTAGGTGTACCGAAGTTAGATGACCAGTAGTTCCCATGGATCGTGTAGTCTCCGTTGAACATGAGCACCCAGGGAACATTTGGCGCATCGTAACCCTCTCCCCGCATATTCAGCTTGTCAGCCTTGGCGTACACTGCATAAGTACCTGTTAGGCTGGGAGTAGCCAGAGATCCGCTTGAGCAGATCATTGTTTTAGCCAACTGGTCGTTATCGTAAAGATAGACTTTCTGCTCCGTCAGATTAACTTCGATCATTTTTGAGGGTTTGGCCGTAAAGGAACTTTCCACATCCTGCCGCAGGAAGCTGCCGCTCACACCTCTGAACGCCTCAGTCCCGCCCTTGATGCGGATGGTGACTTTCTGTCCCTGAGTCCAGTTGCTTAGAGGTTCGAACTCAATCTTGTCAGGCGCTATCCAGTCCCATGCACCTAAAATCTGGGGATCAAATGACAGAATAGATTCGGCCACTTCCGGGTTTTTGATCTCTTCGCTAAAGGTCAAAGTTGGCCTTTCGCTGAGGTTTACACCCGATTCTCCGTCACCCGGAACAAGGAAGATCTTGAGCGGTTTGGTTGTCGTGATCTTTTGTGAGTATGGATGAAGCAGGCTGGCGCCATTGTCGCCGGTAGCCCCAGTAACCGTCAGTGAATACTCCATGCCTTGTTCGTACCCGTCAAATGTTATCAGCGCTCTGGTAGGGTTATTATCATCTATTCGCGAGGTTGATTTGAGCTCTGGTTCGATCTTATAGGCGAATGTTTCAACAGGTGTATTGAACTCCACAATTATTGGCTCGCCAATCGGCACCGTCTGCGTCTCCTTAGTAAAAATGGGTGCAGGCGTAGTGATTGTCTGGAAGGTAATTCTCTCAGTTACAGCCTTCTGCTTTGGTCCGCTGAGTGTAAGTTCCGTCAATACACCTTCGACGGTTACCTCATAACGCGAATCTGGCTTCAGTGTCGATTCTCCGTCATTCCGTACAAAAACATCCCCCTCGAGCCGGCCATCCACTTCTTTCTCTCCAATAGGTGAACCGAGGGGATCCAGCGATATTTCTTTGACCAGTACATTATTAATGTTGCCGCGCATCCAGCTGGTCGAAATCTGCAGGTTGTTTTCGATGGATATATCCTTGCTGCCATTATCCGGGCTTACCTTGATAGATGGTGGAAACAGCGATGCCAGCGAGAGATAACCAAGAAACGCCAAGCCCACCAGCGTCAGGGCGATGACAATTAATGCCCTGCGCCTGACGGCTAACTTGGCGAAACCTGTTTGTTGTGCTGGAGTAGCTGTACTCATCAGACTGAGCCATAACGAATTACTGATGGCTTCTCATATTATAGCGGCCAGGGCACCGATAACAAAAATAAGGTCTAATTCATCAAGGATGCATTTACTGGACCGATATTTATATTATCAGAACGAAAAGGCAAACCCATCGCGAGGTGGGGGCGCAAAGCTAGGGGTCTCCATTTGGAGACAGCCCGGCCGCCGAAGCTCAGTTTTGCTGCTCATGCGTTTGCAGCGTTGACGTGTTGGACAACAGCTCATCTGCTCCGACTGGACCGGGCGGTTGAGCCTTTTTTTGTGCCCTCACCGGGAACGCCGAGCGTAAACGAGGCAGCGACGCGGTTTGCCAATTGAAAGATTGGTAAACAATGGGCAAATGTGTGACAAAGAAGCAGGTTTTCAGAATCAGGGTTCTGGCGTTCGCAATTTTCGTTTGCGCTTGGTTGCTCCCAACGTGCGCAGGTGTAGCGGCATCGGCTTCGAGTAAAGTAAATGTTTCGGTAGCGGTCGTTGACGCTGTAGGCATTAATGTCGGCAAATCAGTTCTGGATACGGCCTCAGAAAATCCGAATTGTCAGATAATAAAAGAATTTGTCACTCAGACGGGATCGTTACGGCTCTCAAGTAGACTGGTAGTGGATGAATTGAGTGGCCCCAGGGCAATAACCGAGTTCGCGCTCCCGTTTGGGCAGAAAGAAGACAAGGCCTTTGATGGTGCCGGTTTGAGTGATGAGACAAAATTGTCAGCCATTGAGGAAAGTGAACTAATAGTAACGGTAAGCAACCTTTAAGCAATGAAGTGTCCCTCGTCGGTCCCAAACCGACTTTAGCTTTGGCGGCAAGCATCTTGCCCGAATCCCTTACCTGGGATGGATGCTTCCGCCGAAGCTTTCCCCTAGGCCCGGTCTCACCGGGCTTATCATTTGAAGGAAACCAATAGAGCTATGTAGAAAAAGTTTCTGCGGTATATGGGACTACGCTTGGTCACATCCCCAGCCAAGGTATAAAATTGGCGATCTCTTTTTTAAGTCGCCTGCAAGTCCATGAGTGCCGCCATAAGCTGGCAACCACGGCAGAAACCAGGAGATCAATGAACATTCAAGAGATGGTTGATGAGCGTGTAGAGAAGCTGCGAGCGCTGCAAACTGAGGTTTCTCCAGCGGGGATTGCTGAAGCGGGTGAAAACAGGCCGTTTGATAATATCTCTTCAGATCGGCGCCGCCTCAATTTGACGACTGAAGAACAGGGCATTCCGAACTTGGGCAAATATCTATCCCCTACAATAGAAGAACTGGAATTTGGAGAGTTGATTGATGCCGCGTTAACCGAAGTTGTGGAACGCGTCTTGATGATTAGCGATCAGGTTGCAGGGGATTCCGCGTGTATAGAAAAAGATATACTCAATTCGCGATTGTCTGTTCTCCAGAGCGCCGAAAAAGTTTTGGATATTGCCATTTCACTGAGACGCAAAGCAAGCAGACTGCATCGTGCATGTCAAAAGGAAATAGAATTTAGCGCGCAGTATGAAGATGAGCTGCAACTGTTAGAAATAGGTCAGATGGATGAAGGCAGTTTCTCGAACGACGGCCGGGCCAGCATGTATGAACATGGTGTCGCTTCATTGTTCAGAAGGACTTAATGGGGAAAGCGGGAAGATATTTCTCTCATGGATAGAGGTGAGTTCACCAATCTGGATGACCTGGCTCTGTTGTCTGCTGAAGGCGTTTTAGCGGACGGGGTGAATGGATCCAATTCGCCGACGGGTTCTGGAGTCTCCCCTGTTTTTCAGAAGGCTAGCGCATCCCTTAAGAGGCGTGAAACCCAGGTGATCAAGTTGTGGCTGAAAGATGTAATAGACACCCTGGGTCTCACTTCGTTGCAGGCTTTTCCTACGCAAGAACTTACCGAGGGTTTTCCCAGGATCATTAACAGCATCGCTAAAGCGATAGAAGAGCCGGACGCATTTAGCTCTGGTGGTAAAGAAGTCGCGGAAGTATCCGCAAAGCTGGCAACACTGCGCAAAGAAGATTCCAGCTTGGATAAACTGATTGATGATTAAACGTTGCTCAAACGTCTCATGTTTAAAGCAGCTGCCGCCGATCTGCGGCGATCCGATGAAGCCGTACTCAGGATATCGCAAAACCTCGACGAGGGATTTAACCGGATATTAAAAGAAGGGCTTAAGGCTTATGTTGAGCAACATTCCTCAAATCTTCAACAACTTGCGGATACGGATGCTCTGACAGGCCTGTATAATGTCCGATATTTCCGCCGTCAGCTGCATAAGCATCTGGAAATGTATAAGCGTTATCGCATCCCTTTTTCCATGCTGATGCTGGACCTTGACAGTCTCAAACAACTAAATGATGCCCGCGGTCATCAAAGCGGGGATCTGGCGCTCAAGCATCTTGCTGCAATCATGACGACAGAAAAGCGGGAAACCGATGTAGCTGTAAGATATGGCGGTGACGAGTTCTTCCTGGTTCTGCCGGGCACAGCGGCTTCCGAAGGGGAGCGACTTGCTTACCGGATCGTCCGGAGTGTTCGCCGGCTCAATATTCATTCAAACGGCAGGGAAATGACCGGTGTTTCCATAGGTGTTGTTTCTTGTCCCGAAAACGGCGCTGAGGTTGGTACTTTGAGAGCCAAGGCAGACCGTGCTGTTTATCTTGCCAAAGCTATCGGCGGTGCCTCGGTTGCCTGCTACCAGGAATTTTTCGAAGCCTGAACCAATAAATTCACAATCTGGCCTGATTCAGTATCAAAGTTTGTAACCGATAAGGCGAAGGAATTCTTTCCTTGCCTTAACATCCGCATCTGATTCTACTCCCCTGCTCGCAAAACCGTCGATAACTCCCATTATTCCTCTTCCCTGATCTGTTTCGGCTACAACAACCTCTACTGGGTTGGCTGTAGCGCAATAGATTCTACAGACCTCGGGGACCTGTTTGATTGCATTAAGGACGTTTATGGGGAAGCCTCCGTCCATGAGGATTATGAAAGCATGGCCGGCAGAAAGCGATACGGCATTATTACGCGTCATTGCGATAAGTTCTTCATCGTTGCCTGAGCTGCGGACCAGGCAGGGTCCGGAAGATTCACAAAAAGAAATACCGAATCTAAGGCCTGGAGCCGAATTGGCCATAGCCTCATGCAGGTCCTCGACAGTTTTGATGAAGTGGGCTTGCCCGAGTATCAAGTTCATTTCTTCGGGTTTATCAATTTTTATAATCTTGGTTTCCATAAAAATCACCCCTTCCTTCGTTTGGGATTAAGTTTCCGAAGCCCGTAGCCAAAGACCAAGAAGAACGACTCTCGTCGCCTGTTCAAGCACCGTCTGGTTAATCTGGCCGGCATCATCGTATATTGTGTGGTAATAAGGGTGCCAGATGCTGGGGTCGCTGCCCCAGTCCCAGTCCACAGTGACGGCGGGGATGGAATATTGCCAGTCGAAAGGCTGGGCGTCGGAACCAATGTCCGTTCCTTCCCGTTTGGTTGGGGTTCCCAGGGTTGTGCCGGCTTCTTCGAGCGCACCGACAAGTTTTGCCGCCCCGGAAAATCCTTCATCCCAAATTCCAAGGTACCCGCCCCCTGTTGCTCCTATGCCATCAATGTTGATCATTTCTACCTGATTGCCCAGCCCCATGTCGAAAATCGTACGCCCCAAAGCTTTTGATCCACGCTGACCGGTTTCCTCGCCTGAAAAAGCGCAAAAGACAATATCTTTTTCCGGTTTTAAACCTGTCTGTTGGAAGATACTGGCTATTTCCAGAATGGCCGCGACACCTGCAGCGTTGTCATCTGCGCCATTGAAGGGCTGACCGCTGACATCCAATCCCAGGTGATCGTAGTGAGCAGCCAGGATTACATATGCATTATTTGGATTTTTACCCGGCAAAACCGCGATAACGTTATCGCTTTCCGTATCGCCGGCAATGAAATGGTGTGTATATGAGGACAGGCCAATCCTTGTCCAGGGCTGTAACCCGAGGCGGGTAAATTCAGTTGAAATGAAGTCTGCGGATGCTTCAGCGCCGGCGCTTCCAGTTTTACGGCCCTGATACGAGTCTGCAGCCAATGTGCTCAGAAAGCTGAATTCACGGGTGATATCAAGGCTATTTAGCAGGGCTTCAATTGTTTGGTTCCGATTATCTGGCATGGATATTGTTGGAACTGTAGCAGTGGAAACAGTATTTTGAGGAGGCGCCGGCGGTTGGAAATTATATCCGTTTACGGGCACGAAAACCGCATTTACCCTGTTTTTTTGCTGATCTTCACATCCGGATACATGCAGCACTAGTAGCTGGCTAAATAAAAATAAGCAAATAAGCGGGAATGAATTCCTCAACCGGTCAGTCATGACTTATGTTGGCATTTAGGGCAAAAATAGGTGCCTCTCCCCCCCACGCGAATCTTTTCTACTGTTGATTTGCAGCTCGGACAAGGCTCACCCTGTCGGCGATGAACGCGAAAAGTTTCCTGGAATCTGCCTCGCTCTCCAAGCGAATCGCGGTAACTATCGATGGAGCTACCCTCGAGCTTAATGGCCCTCTTCAGGGTTTCTTTAATCGCGCGGGAAAGCTGCTTAAGCTCTTCATCAGTCAGATCACCCGCCGGCCGCAAGGGATGAATGCCAGCCTGAAAAAGTGACTCGTCGGCGTAGATATTGCCGATTCCCGCGATCTGCGACTGGTTCAGAAGCAAGGATTTGATCGGGCTCTTCCTGTTGCCGACAACCCTTTTCAAATGCCTGGCATTGAAAGAATTACCAAGAGGTTCAGGCCCTAGCTTCTTCCAGTAATCGCCAGATATCCTTCGGCTCAGGATAAAAGCCTTGCCAAAGCGGCGTGTATCATGGAAAGCGAGACCCTCGTTTTCGGAGAATCCGATAATAAAGCGAAGATGTTTCATATCATCGCCGGTGAGCGGCAGGCGGGTTTGGGTTAGTCTGCCGGTCATTCGCAGATGGACAACAAGAGTGTCCTGCGAATCAAGTTCTAACAGAAGATATTTGCCGCGCCTCTTTACGGAAGCAATAGTTTGGCCCACGAGACTCTTAATAAACGAATCGGGGCTTTCGGGCGCCGTAACCAGGGAATCCTGCACTTCAACCTGCACGATCTTCCTACCGGTGATTGCTGGTTCCAGCTGGCGCCGAATGGTTTCTACCTCGGGTAATTCTGGCAGGGTGCCCTCACTCCTCGCACAGTTAGTTCTATCCTCTGGCTACCTGTCTTTGCAAAACGGATTTCATTAATAAAACGAGAGCGACGGTCAATAATGAAATTATAACATCGGCGGCCATTGGTGCACTGACGCCGATGCTTCGCCAGGTAATTGGGACCAGAAGGCTGCTGCCGATTATACTCCCCCATTCTCCAAATGAGCCGATAAAACCGGTAATTGCGCCTCTTTCCGGAGGTGATGTCACGTCACCGATGAGCGAATAGAATGCGTTAAAATAGGCTGGCGTTCCAGCGCCGCCCAGAGCAAAAGCCACCAGCATCAAAGGGGTCCCCGGGCGCAGATAGACGATCAGACCTTCCAGAAAAAGCGACACCAGACCCAGAACCAGTACCCGGATGCGGCCTATGCGGTCGGCTAAGCGCCCAAGAAAAGGGCTTGAAATTGCGGCAGCAGCGCCGCCAATAGCAAAGGCGACTGCAATGTCGCCAATGCTCCAGTCAAGAACTTCCGCCGTCAATATCGGGGCTGAGGTCAGAAAAATTGCTATCGCCATCATCACCAGGAAATGAATAAACGACAAGGATAAGGAAGATCGGCTGAGAGCACAGGACATAATTCGTCGGAATCGGTCACACAGAGGAATCAATTTTCCGGATTTTGCCCGAGCTTGGCGAACATCCATATGAGGTATAGCCAGGCTGACAACAAAACAGGCAGCACCAAGAACTCCGGCAACCAGGAATGGTGTTTGATAGCTGAAACCCGGGGAAAGAGTTGCTCCTAAAATTGGGCCCGCGATAACACCAATATTAATAGCGCTGCTAATTACACCATTAGCCAGGCCGCGAAATTCAGTTGGCGTACGGTCATTAATATATGATTGGGAACCAACCGTGAATCCGGAGGCCGCAACGCCCTGCATCAGCCTTAAAATTATCATCAGAAAGGCATCCGTCGTCAGGGCAAATGCTGCCGTCATTACAGCAAAGAGGAGGAGTGATGCAGACATGATTCCACGGCGGCCGACATAATCTGACAAGACTCCAAGTGGAAATTGAAACAACACCCTGCCAAAGAAGAAAGCTGCGACCAGCAGGCCGATTTCATATTCGCTAAAACCCAGCTGATCGGCATATTCAGGCAGAAGAGGCAGGAGCATCATGAAACCGGTCATGATAACACCGCTGGCTACGGCCAGCATAAATATGCTCCAATGCAAATTTTTCATTGATTTCAGCACGCGGTTTGACCGAGCCCGGTTACGTAGTGGTGCTAATTAAGCCGATATCGCTGTTCAGCGATCACCAGTCCAGACGTTCCGGGCTCTCAACCCCCACCAGGTCCAGGCACCTGGCTATGACGTTCCTGGTCAATCTGCAGAGGTCCAGGCGAAAGGCTGAAGTCAGGGGTTCGGCTTTAATAACAGGGCAATTATGATAAAAAACATGAAATGTACCGGCGAGCTCCCGCGCGTAGACGGTCATTCGCTGGGGCGCTCGAGCATTTGCGGCATTCAGAACTATACGAGGAAACTCTGACAGCTTCAAAATAAGCTCTCGCTCCTGATCTTCCACTTTGGTATATGGGGCTCCGGAGCGCCTCTCAAGCCCGTCTTCATCAGCGCGTTTGAGGATACTGCAAATCCTGGCATGCGCGTACTGGACATAATAAACCGGATTTTCCTCGGATTTAAGCTTTGCTTTTTCCAGATCCAGATCCAGGGTGCTGTCACTGCTTCGGTCGACCAGGAAAAAGCGCGCTGCATCAATGCCGATGCTTTGCAACAGTTCCTCGAGGGTGACCATGGTGCCGGCGCGCTTGGACATTTGTTTCGTCTCCCCCATCTCCACGACATTGACCAGCTGGCCAATGATGATCTCAAGCTTCTCTGGATCATGAGACAATGCCGTGAACGCCGCCTTGACACGTGGCACATAACCATGATGGTCGGCGCCCCAAATATTGATCAGGTGGTCATAACCGCGTGCTAGTTTCTGCTGGTGATAAGCTATGTCCGAGGCGAAGTATGTGGGTTCACCAGTATTCCGGACGAGGACCCGGTTCTTGTCATCGCCGTAGCGGCTTGTTAAAAGCCATTTGGCGCCATCACGGACTTCAAGCTCACCCGCCTTGGCCAGATCAGCCACAGCGTCATGCACCGCATTGCTTTCGAAGAGGCTGGATTCAGAAAACCAGTTATTGAATTTGATGCGGAATCGCTCGAGAATGGAATTGGTTTCGGCGAGAACCAGCTCACAACCTCTCTTTTTAAAGAAATCAATTGCTGATCTTTTCAGGTCAGGATCAATATCAGCCAGCAGGCTTTCACCTATTTCTTCCTTGATAAGCTCAGCTATATGAGTCGGGTATGCTCCCTGGTATCCATCTTCAGGAAACTCGACCGGGTGGTCCAGAAGCTGGGCATACCGGGCAGCCAGCGAGCGGCCAAAAGTATCCATCTGGGTGCCATAGTCATTTATATAGAACTCCGTCTCAACCTGGTGCCCGGCAAAACATAAAATGCGTCTCAACGAGTCCCCATAAGCCGCATAGCGGGCGTGACCAACATGCAGGGGTCCGGTCGGGTTGGCGCTGACAAATTCGAGTAATATGGATTTTTGTTCTTCAGCTGAATTGGTGCCAAAGTCGAGGCCCTGGGCGAGCGCATTTTCGGCAGCAACAATAAGAGCTTTGCCATTTAGGAAAATATTGATAAAGCCAGGTCCGGCTATCTCTATCGCCTCGCATAGATCCATGATCTCATCATTGGTCTCTAGTTCATCAATCAGAAGTTGAGCCACTTTTCGCGGAGGATGACCTGCAAACTTCGTGGCCAGCATGGCAATGTTTGTTGCAAGATCTCCATGCCCCTTTGCAGCTGGTCGTTCAAAAACCAAATTGTTTAGCAAATGCTCGCAGCCCCATGCAGCTAACATCGGGCGAATGGTTTCAATTACACTCTTGGTCAAATTAGAAAGGAAGTCCATCAAACCTGTTTGTCCTCTTGTTGATGCTTCATCTTTTTCTGTAGTTCGGACGTTTCAGAAGTAGTATGTTCACGCGCAGCAGAATTAATTGAAACAGATAAAAATAGATGGTCTCCCTCACGGGCGGTCTGTGGAAGGATCGAAGCGGGCACAATAATCTCTATTGCACCTATCAATAGAACAGCAGAGCTGCCCTCGAAGCGGTCAAGGTAGCAGTCCACATTCGATTTCAACTCTCAGGATATCCTGCTGGCTTTGAGCAATTGCTCAAGCGACTGTATTTCGGAAAGAGTGCCAACAGTTATGAGGATATCATTGGGGTCAAGAAGTGTGTCAGGGCTCGGATTGGTATCGAAAGGCTCCCCGGTTTTTCTGATGGCGAGTACCGATGCTCCCGTAAATTGTCTTATATCGAGTTCTCGTATACTTTTGCCGATCACCGGCGAAGTGCCAGAGAGTTGGAACTGCTCTACTCGTAACTCCAGCTCACCACCTCCGGTAACTACATCCAGATAATCACTGACCATGGGCTTTAGCATCAGCGTCGCCATTTCCCGACCACCGATTGCATATGGGGATACGACCTTATCAGCTCCTGCTTTCTCGAGTTTGTTGTGCGATTCCTCTGTATTGCCTCGGGAAACTATCCAGAGATGCGGCGATATGACC
>Ga0075518_1000026_pt1 | contig 21715 bp, 17 predicted proteins | sample NGEPerA_2_FD_76970 | JGI IMG/M metagenome (GOLD analysis project Ga0075518, IMG submission 76970) | Arctic peat soil microbial communities from the Barrow Environmental Observatory site, Barrow, Alaska, USA - NGEE PermafrostAB136-A | ecosystem: Environmental > Terrestrial > Soil > Wetlands >...
GAACTCAGCAGCAGTGGGGATATACACTAGAGGATGGTCCTGCCAGCCAGGTTGGAGAACTCCGACTACGTAATACGACTTCCCAGTGATGATCTGTGGATACCCTTGGCCTTTGTAGCCTATTGTACCGTCGGGAAGCTTGTCTGCTGTGGTTGAGATGGGCTGACAGAGATAGAGATACACTACGACGTTACCGGGGTCTTGGCCGACGGTGGTCGTTGGTAAAGTAATCTCCGCGGCAATCATCCTGGTGTCATCTACTGACACTACTTTCACTGTGGCAGAGAAGTTAGCCGTGTACGTTCCCTTCGAGATAGAGATGGGAACGTCTCCTCCATATAGAGATATAGCTCCTCCCTCCACGATTTGGGTCGTCAGGTCATCTCCAACAAGAACATCGACTGTCCCAGTGGTTCTTGGTGCGCAGCCTACCAGAAGGACTATGGCAAGCAGGATGCTCAGGAATGTGATAATCTTTGAAGAGGATCGTGATTTCGTTGTCTCCATGCTATGCGCCTCCAACACGTGCCTTCGACGAGAGCGGTGGACTGAAACGGTCACTAGAGCCGTCATCGCGTGGTATCCATACGACGTCGCAGCGGAGATCATACCCTCCACCACAAGTGTAACGCTGTGGCGATGTTTTGACTAACCGGCGACAGGGTGATGTGCGGACGTTGACTGAGCCAACATATTGCCATCACAGAAAACGCTGACGACTCGGTCGGGTTGATGACAAACGGAGGGAGGTCTGTGGCTGAAAGTGACAGAAACGTCACTTCAGCAGCTGTGTCACCACAAATCCGGCAAGTTGGCCGCGAATCGGGAAATTAGAGAAAGAACCGGATGTCTGGATTAGAAGGCGTGAAATGAATGTCCTTGCAGGATCTTGTCTACCTCTTCCCAGCCTGTGATGTAGGCATAGTTGTACCTCGGCGGCAGCCCGAATACATAGGTGCTGTTGCGTCCAAGCTCGCTTGGTCCTATCGGTGCAGCGCTGATGTAGAACTTCTCCTGCTGAACTGCATTCCACTGAGCGAGCGTGAAGACTATGACGGGAATATCCTGGCGTGGATCTTTGGTCGTCCAGGCCGGATGCCTGATGAGGATCTCAGGCCCGTGCTCACTCGCCACTTGGCCGTTTGCCCCGTTCGTATACCCCGTCCACGTTTGGTCAATGACGGAGTACCCTTTCCATGTCGATGGCAGCGAAACGTAGAAACCATACTGAGCGTTCCGATATTGAGTCTTGTTGAGTGTGACGATCACGACCAGAACAACTGCGGCTATGACTACAACGCACAGCGCCGATAGAAGCGCTCGTTTTGACACTGTTCTCATGTGGTCTTCTCCTATTGCCTGAAGATCCTACGACTTCCGCGTTATCGTGATCGTGTGCGCGGTCCCATCCCATTGAATATCCAGCCCAAGCGACTCCGAGACGAACCGGAGAGGGAGGAGAGTCCTCCCGTACGATATGACCGGTACAACAGCGGGATTGGTGTCGATGCTGACCGACTTGCCGTCTATCTCTGCAGCGTTCTTTCCGATCCACAGGTTCACTGTCATGCCGTTCCTCACAACAGTGACCTTCTGCTGCGCCGCATCCCAGGCGATGCTTCCTCCAAAGACTTCAGTGATTATCCGTATGGGGATGAAGGTGCGTGAGTTGAAGATGGCGGGGCCTGCGTCGATTGGCACTTGCTTTCCGTCTACCGAGATCATCTTGCTCCCGAGCGTCAGCTTCATGACGCTTCCCGTGTCCATGACAAAGGAGGCAGTGACTGTCTTGTCGGTGTCCATCGTGATGGTTTCGGGATTCTTCATGCCAGACAGGTCCCCTGACCATCCGGTGAAGGAATAGCCCGTGGCAGGAGTGGCGGTGAGAGTAGCCGCTGTTCCGGCTGTGTAGGAAACCGCATCGGGGGACCTGACGACGGACCCTCCCGCAGAAGGGGATGTCACGGCCGTCAAGGTATGGGATGAGGACATGTTGTAGCTGAACACGCCGTGCCAGGTGCAGGCATATAAAGTAGCAGTAGCCGAGTTAACGACAAGGGACGTAACTCCTTGATGGAGACCGGTGTCCGTCCAATTGGCCCCACCGTCCGTCGAGCGGATGACGCCGGTATCGCCGGCAGCGTAGACGGTCGTTGGCGTTGCGGGGTCAAGGACAATGGCGTAAAGGTCGATGCCAAGGAGCGCATCGCCGGCAGCAAGGGCTACAGTCCACGTGCTGCCACCGTCGGTGGAACGCAGGATTCGGCACAATGTTTGCTGATAGTAGGTATAGGCAGAGGCTGCATACATGATCGAAGGATTTGCTGGATTGATCGCCAGTGCGATAACACCGTCCCCACCTTCCGGTCCTATCTTGATGGGCATCAGGGTCCAGTGGTCGCCGCTGTCTGTTGAGCGATAGAAGGAGCCATCACTGAGATACAGCGTCGTATGAATGACAGGATTGATGGTCAAAGACTGGAATCGGTATTTGTGGTCGAAGCCGTTGTTCATGGCAGTCCAGTGGTCGCCGCTGTCCTTGGAACGGTAGACACCGCTGGCGGCATCTGCACCGTCAACATAGACATACAAGGTTGCCGGAGTGACTGGATCGACGACAATGATCAGAATCTCATAGACGGTCTTGAACGTTGTTTTCTTCGTCCAAGTCGACCCACTGTTGTTCGATCGGAAGACTTCTTTTGCAGTGCACGCATAGAGAATAGTGGGAGTCTTTGGGTCGATGGCGATATGGCTGACAGAGCCAATGGCGGACGTTGAGCTCGCCGTGTGCCATGTCATGCCGCTATCGTGGGAATAGAGAACGCCATTGACGCAATTCTGATACATGATGGAGGGAGTGATGGGATCGACGACAAGATCTCCAACCCTCTTCCCGCCAGTAAGAACTACTGGAAAACTTACTTTGGCCCAGGTGGTGCCGCTGTTGGTGGAACGGAAAAGGCCGGCATTGGTGCCGATGTATAATCTTGTCGGCAACTTTGGATCAATGGCAATGGAGTTGACCACTCTGTTGGTAAGCCCGCTGTTTATACCACTCCATGTACTACCGTTGTCTGTGGATCGAAAAACGCCGAGGTCGTTGGTACTGGCATACGCAGTGGCAGGAGCCTTGGGACTGATGGCGAGACAGAAGGACGAAATCCAGTTACCTCGGCCGAAGTGCAACGATTTCCAGGTATTGCCGCCATCCACGGAGTTGAAGAGGCGATCTTGTGAATTGGCAACGTTTGCAGTACTGCCAGTGTACAAAATTGTAGGGGTCCGGGGGTCGATGGCAAGAGAAGTCGCATCGTAGCCGGTGAGACCGGTGTTTATCGCCGTCCACGTAGCGCCGCTGTCCGTAGATCTGAGGACGCCATTGTAGTTAGCTATGACGTACAGCGTGGTGGGGGTCTTTGGATTGATGACAAGAGACTTGACGCCGCTTTTTGTCAGGCTGGTATTCATGCTTTTCCATGTGCCACCGTTGTTGGCAGAGCGGAAGACACCATAGCCGGTAGCAACGTACAGGGTGGCTGGAGTGAGGGGATCTATGGCAACGGACTCAACGCCCGGTTGAGCTGTCTGAGCAGGAATTGTGCCGCACGCCGTCCAGGTTGTACCACCGTCAATGGTTCGAAATAGGCCTTCACTTGTGCCAGCAAACATCGTAGAGGGGGATTTCGGGTTAATGGCAAAGCAAGTCATGTTGCTGAAATCGGAAACAATGCCGAAATAGTCCGGCACACTGGAGAATCTTCCGTTTATCGCCGCCCAGGTCGCACCGCTGTCTTTGGAGCGGAACAAGCCTTCTGCCGTGGTAGCGTACAGGGTGGAAGAATGGACGGGATCAACGGCAAGAATGGAGACGCCGCCATCATACATCGGAAGCTGTTTCCAGGCGTTGGCATCTGCCGCTTTCACGAGAGGAGTGTGAACCAGAACACCCGAGAGACTTAGCGAGAGACACAGAGCTAGAACCATGATGGTCGTAGCGAGTGAGTGATTTCGTGCCTTGGTTGTTGTCATGTTGTATACCTCCAACGCGTGCCTTCCTTCAACAAGGGCGTTGGACTGGTAACTAAACACCAGCGCCATCAGCGCGCCGTATCGTTGCGGCGTCGCAGCACGATCGTACCTTCTACAACAAATATAATACGGTAGTGATGTTTTGACTAACCGGCGACAGCCAAGGGTAGCGGAGCTGGACCCAGTGTGCCGTCATCAATTACACGACATATTGTCAAATTACACGACTCTTTTTGCCGCACCCACCGCGTGGGATTTTGTATCATACCCCGTCAGGCACCTTCTTTTCCATCAAGCTGCGGTAGTCAATGATCTCGCCGTCGACGCAGAAACTGCCATTTCCAATGGCATGGCAGACTCTCTTCTCCTTCTTCCGTTGGTTGTACCAGACGCGCGTTGCTTCCAGTATGACGAGGCCGTGTTTTTCCACATAGTCGACGACCTTGCATTCCAGAGCGGCAAGGCATTCGCCGATCAGCGGTGCCCTCACATCTTTTGCCGGAAGTGCGGTCAGATGGAACTTTTCAAACTTGTCCACTTCTGTACCGGAAACCATGCCGATGCGTACCACAGTCTCCAGCATTTCAACCGTAGGAACATTGATGACGCATTCTTTTGTTTCCAGCATGGTATGAAAAGAGTGGTTCCACGGGCCGGTGGAAATGGCAATGTGCGGGGTGAAATCCATCACCATGTGCCAGGAAATCGTCATCACGTTGTTCTTGCCATGGTCGTTGGTGGAAACCAGCACGACCGGGCCGGATTCCAGAAAGGTAAATCCTCGCCGTTTATCAATCTCTTTCAATGGCATACTGAGCCTCCACTTGTTTAGTCCTACTCATAGGCACCGAGAGTCCGTCCGTTTATAGAATACAACTTCCCTTTTAACGAATGGATTTGCGGAGCTCCTCGTTTTGGCGCATAACCTTCATCATTTGAACAAAGGCATCGTCCGTCATTTTTAGATAATGGACACCCTGTCCGATAGCAATTGCGCTCGGAATACCGGTCCAGGAGAAAAGCAGCATGAAGATTCCAGCTCTTGTATTTCCAAGGTAGAACTCGTGTATGCCGAAACCACCGAGAAGGAGAGCGAGCATGGCAGCTGTTCTTCTGTCCTTGCCTACGCCATCGATATACATAACGCTCGGATAGAGAAGCGTTGCAGCTGGCACTGGGACGAACGCGTCGTTATTGACACCGCAATATGGGCATTTTGCGAATGAAGGAGAATATGTGTTGCCGCACTTGGGACAGACGATCTTGTGCGCGACGGTGCATCTTGGACATGCATCATCAACAGCATTGTCGTACAGCTCATGGCAGTTCGGGCATTCAACAAGCATGTATTCCTTTCATGCATCTAGCAAGCAAGCGCGTTGTAACATCTCCACACAGGAGAGTATAGCTAGCGATCGTGAACACTGAAAGTGGCTAGAAAGGAGAGGACCGCCCGTGCTCTTTTCACAGACAATCCTCTTCTTGTGGTTTCTGCAATTGGAGTCCTGTAATTCCGTGTCTGCAAACCCGCATGGTTGCGTGGGGGCTCAGAATTACACAACATCCCTGCCAAGACCGGCATTTTGGGATTCTTCAATCTTGTCTCTCGAAACCGTACGATACTGCACATATTTGCCTCATTCATATGCAGAAACACATAGCAATCTGCACATAATGTGCTAACATGTATGCAGATAGCGAGACAGAGGTGCAGATATGAGGAGATTCGACTATACGTTCCTTGGACAGGGCATGGTGCCGGCAAGCATCGCCAACCTGGCGGGAGCGATCAGAGAGATAAAGGCAATGGAATCAGGGCGCGTGGACCTATTCCCGGACATGCTCAGCAGCCTTGAGCAGATCGCCAGAGTAGCGTCCGTGAAGGGATCCAACGCCATCGAGGGGATCGTCACGACCGACCAGCGGATCAGGGAGATCGTCAACGGGAACACTGCTCCGCTGAACCACGACGAGATGGAGATCGTGGGATACCGCGACGCTCTCGGCCTTGTCCACAGCAATTACCCGACAATGGAGATCAACAGCCCGATCATCCTGGGACTGCACAGGACCATGCTCTCGTATGCCCCGCAGGGCGGAGGCGCCTACAAGGGGTCCGACAACGTGATCATGGAAACAGATACGTTTGGCGCGAGGCACATCCGCTTCACGCCGGTTGCTGCAGCGGAGACGCCGGCAGCAATGGAACGGCTGAACCTGGCATACATGTCCGCTTGCAGCGACAGTTCCATCAATAGCCTTCTGCTCACTCCATGCTTTGTTCTGGACTTCCTCTGCATTCACCCGTTCACGGACGGCAACGGACGCATATCGCGCCTGCTGTCCCTGCTGATGCTGTACAAGAGCGGATTCGACGCGGGAAAATACGTGTCGTTCGAGGAGCAGATCAACAGCGCAAAATCTCAATACTACGAAGCGTTGAGGATGTCTTCGAAAGACTGGCACACGAGTGAGAACTCCTATTTCCCGTTCATGGAAAACTTCCTGACGACGCTGCTAATCTGTTACAGGAAATTGAATGAACGTTTCGATATCGTTCAGGGAAAGTACGCGACCAAGGCGAAAAGGATAGAAGCCGCAGTTCTGCGCAGCATAAAGCCCATCTCCAAAAAGGAGATCTCAGACTTTTTCCCGGACATCAGCCCGACGACCATTGAAGCGGCCCTGGGAAGGATGGTTAGAAACGGCAAGATCACGAAGACCGGCGGCGCGCGGAGCACGAAGTACATCAAAAAGATAGGACAATAGAAACGCTATGGGAGTAGTTGAGAGGGTCTCTCTTCGATAACACAGATGCGAACTGCGAACAATTCCGAGACATGAGTATGCCATGGACATATTCCGACAAATCTGCATATTTTGCTCCCAACAATATGCAGAAACGAAATCAATGATGCAGATAATCTGAGCCAAAAAAACGGGATCGCGGAGCTCGGACAGGAGACTAACAGAGACAGGCCTTCAAGGTAGTTCCGGGAGCGAAATAGCGGCGAGCCATGCAGGGCCGCTCTGGTACGAAATCCCGCAAGAGCAATTGGTCCGCCATCGTCATCAATTACACGACTCCAGTGTCGGATTCCACGACTCTATTTGTCGCGCCCAATCGTTGGTGGCCGTAAATAGAGTTGTGTAATCTCGTGATCGCCAACCCGCATGGTTGGTTGGGGTCTCCAGGATAACACGACATTTCTCTGCCGACACGTTGCTGATGATCTTGTCGACTCGATGGAGGGAGAATGGGGCATCTCAGAGCTCAAACGGCAGAAGTGTCAGTCAGACAGCGGCGTCATCGCAAATCCGACAATTTGGCCACGAATCGGAGAATTTGGCAATGAACCCGGTTCTTGGGGAACGAACCAGGAAAACACGGGGCGAATCCATGCCAATTGAAGGTCCGAAGTTGTAGAGTCAAGAACGTTGATACAAGCTCTCTCTCAACGATCTTGTCTTGCAAACGCTTCTTACGTTAGAATCCTGTAGTCCCACGTTCGCAAATCACATAGTTGCGTAGGGCATTTGAAATGCATCGACTTTATTTGTCGCAGTCACTTGAAACAGCGAGGGAGAAAATGGTCTGTTCGCAGAAGATCATGTATACTTTGACACCAAGTATTCTGAGAATGTCTCTGCTCCAATTTGGCGACCCTTACGTCGCATGCCCGCCCAGATAGTATTCCCCTCATCTTCTGTGATATGTTTCCCTTCATAGGCTTCAACCAGGATATCGCCGGTTGTCACGTGTTTCAAACCAAACTCTTCTATGTACGAGGAGATGTCCTTCAGATTATTACTTGCGACGATACCCCCAGTGGTTTTTGCCAAGGCAATGCAAGCTGCTTCACCTTTCCCGATAACAACGTGCCCCTTGGAAGGGACTCTCGACAAAGTGTAATATAGATCATAGGCTTCAGTACCAGCCTTTATTGCTTCGATAACAACTTGTTTTTGCGCGAATAGCGTATCTATTGTGATGTTGAATGATGGAAGTCCCGGATAGGACAGTTCGTCATATACCTGTTCAGGTATCACGACTCGTCCTGGATAGAGTCTAGTTAATAGACTTTCTTTGCCGACCCACAGGAATGCTGACAAACAGTCAGTATCGAAGAAGAGTAAATCAGTCAACTGATTCGCTCCCCTCTGACGCTTCACCATAGACAAGGTCAGATCTGAAAGCCTCTAGCAATAGCTCTTCGTACTTGCCGTTCGAAATCAACCCCTCTTTCAAGCTTTCTTCTGCTTGCTGGATGTAATAACCGTAGGTCGCGTGCTGTTTTTCCAGTGGTAGCGGCTTGTACAGAGAATCGTCATACCCCAGATTGCGGGCAGAGTTGATGACGCCACGCCTCATGGGTTCTGCTTCTTGGCTGGTGAGTTCGTTCTCTTCAAGTAATCGGAACAGCATAGCTTGCCTGCTGACCCAAAAGTACTGTTCGAGCTCCACAACATTGCCAACAGTCAGTTTGTCATCGACTTTTTGCTTGACCCGTGCAATTGCTGCTGTCAACGCATCAGGCGGCACCAAGAAATACGAAGCAAACTGGTCGGCTTCTCTTTCGACTTCGTTGCCGCCGCCGATCTTCTGGGAACAAATTGCCGTTGACAAGTTATCATCGAAATACACATGAAACAATTCATGCGCCATGGAAAAATGCTGCCTGCCAACAGACATGGCAGAGTTGATCGCGATGACTGTACTGCCAGTTCCTTTGACGCACATCCCGCTCAATCTATCGCCCATTGGATAAAACACCATCGTAAAGTGCTTTGAGCGCTCAATGTTCGCGACTATCAATGGGAATATATCGATACGAGATGATGTATCTTCGCCAAGCAGCTTGCGTAACCAGACAGCTCTCTTCCATGAATCCACTTCATTCATTACCACAACCGCCCTTGAGCAGCCTTGTCATAAAGTCTCCGTTCAATGCAATCCTGTTGATGGCACTAATGGTTTCCAGATCCTCTTCATTGATTTCACTTGCTCTAAGTGCAAGCGACAGCGGTTTCATGTTACAGGCACCTTCACTGAACACTGACAAATCAACACCAAACAAAGTAGCCAGTTTTTCGAGCAACCCGGCACTCAGAGCCCTTTCACGTGACTCAAACTTCGAAATGAAACTCTGATCCACCTGCAAATAGCGGGCAATGTTGTCTTGCGTAAATCCGCTTCTTTCGCGGAGTGACTTTATTGTTGCGCCAACATCAGCTTGCGTTTTGTTCATGGCCACACCTCCCCTTGCGAAAGCAGTATATGCTGTCGTTGTCATAAAAGCAAGAGCCAAATCATTGGTCATTATGACAGTCAGAATTCGGAAGTCCGATTCCTCAACGGAAACGATGCTTCTTTATTGACAATTCGAGAAGAATCTCCGTCGCGGCAGATACTATGCCGAACAGTTGCTTGCTCATCGGGCATCAGAAAGCCCTGTACTTCACAATCCATAAGTCCGAACGGCAAGAATACTGAGAAAGGTTGGCCAGGGTCCCCAGAACTACACAACATCTCCATATCGCCACGTTGCTGATGATTTGGTCCCCTTGATGACGGAGGAACGGGGCGTCTCAGAACCGAAATAGCAGAAGAGCGAGTCAGACAGCGGTGTCATCGCGAATCCGCAAGATTGGCCGCGAATCGGGGAATTTGGAAATGAGCCCGGGTTTTGGGGAATGAATCAGGGAAAGCAAACATGTAACGGAAGGGGTATGGAACAACCCCGGTCAGGATCACTGACCGGGGCGACTGACGCTCTATGCTATGATGTATACGTTATCGTTATCACCTGAGTCTTCGAGTCCCATCCGACATCCAGCGCAAGTGCTTCCGCGACAAAACGAAGTGGAAGAAGCGTCCTGCCGCTCACAATGATAGGTACGACCTTGGCATTTGTGTCAATCTTGACCGATTTGCCGTTGAGGTTTGCGGTGTTCTTGCCGATCCACAGGCTCAGTGTCGTACGTTTCCGGACAATCGTGACCTTCTGCGCAGCCGCTTCCCAGGCGATGGTTCCTCCGGCGGCCTCGACAACTGCTCTTATGGGAAGAAATGTGCGCGAATTCAAGATGACGGGAGCTGCTTCAAGAATGGTAGATTTTCCGTTTGTGCGCATAGTGCGATTTCCAATCGTCAATTGGATTACTTTCCTGACCACAGGAGTTGAAGGCGGAGGAGTCGTCTCGCTGCTGTCTATCTGAAGTTTGAATATTCCGCCGCTGGACGTCCCCGCATAGATTGTCTGAGGCGTTCCGGGAGCAATGGCGAGAGATATGACATCCAGACTCGTGAGTCCATTGTTGATGGCGCTCCAGGAAGAGCCGCTATTCGTCGACTTGTATACCCCGCCATCGAATATCCCAACGTAGATAGAGCTCGAACTTGTGGGGTTGATCACAACACAAGTTACAGAGCGTTTGGCAAAGCCGATTGTAACCCACTTGTTTCCGCCATCCGCTGATCTGAACAAACCACCACCGGACCAGAGCTGGCTCCCTATGTAGATATTCTTCGAGTTCTTGGGGTCAACAGCAATAGCGTTGATGAGGGACGGTCCCTCGATGGCCGTCCAACTTGAACCGCCATTGGTTGACTTGTAGAGATGCTCTATTGCGCCTGCGTAGACTGTGTTGGTGTCTGCTGGATCAATTGCAAGAGCACTCACGTAGGAATCGGCGAGGCCAGCCTGCTCCCATCCTGATCCACCATTCGTAGTCTTCCACACTCCGGCTTCCGTTCCTGCGTAGATGACATTGGGGTTTTCGGGTCGACAGCAAGACCATCTACCATGGAGAAGTTCGCAAGCCCAATTGTGTTCCAGGATCTTCCTCCATTCGTTGATTTGGATACTCCAAACCTCCCAGAATAGATAATGCTCGGGCTCTTTGGATTGACGGCGATAGAACATACGTCCATGTTCGTGAAGATGTCGCTTACAAGGGTCCACTTGTAAGTGTCTGCGGCCCTTGCGGAAGGTACACATACGAAGGTCCCCGCAAACAGTGACAAGACGAGGCATACTGGAACGAAGACTGACAGAGTCCTTTTCATGGCCTATTCCTCCATTTGAGACTGCTCATCTCGACTAGTGAAAGAGTCTGTTGAAAATCCATTCGCCCAGTTTCACCAGAAATCCACCACCGATCGCAGTTAGTACATAGCTGAGAGCAATCCAAGTTGACCTGGTCACAACTTTGGCAGGAGACTTGGCTTCTTGCTCCTTCAGATGGGCGCGACCGGCAGATGTAATCGTGACTTTGGCAATGTCGGCGACATTGCCGCCATACCCAGAAAGCTTCTGACACTGGACAAACCCTTGATCAAGCAATCCGCCTGGTCCTGCCACAATATTGAGCAGAACCTGCCAATCAGCATCAGCATTATCTAGGGATTTTCCTCCAAGCTGAACGATCTCGCCGATTCCTTCTGCACATTGTCCAGCTTGCAAGGTAGAAAGAGCCTTCAGTATCCTGTCTGCATATTGGTCGTTTGATACTGTTTCGGACATCTGTCCTCCTCTGTAAGCCAATCCCAGCTTGGTGGTGATCTTCATTGCACTCTGAATCGCCTTCACTGGGACTATTGGCAGCGCTCAATGGGGATTCTCGGTGTTTCTTTGCCCCCGCATGCCTCTGGTGTCTGGCAGTTCCATAATTCGACACATCTGTGGCTAGCTCGCTATGTGGGTCTTAAGCCAAATTGCTGCCATTCCTCCCAACTCGCTTGTCGCCAGAGTCACCACATGATGGAACTCTGTATCCATTGATTTCATCATGGCTTGGAAGGCTTGGGCTGCCTTGCGGCCGCTTGCTACCGCACCGAGCAGCACCGGCCACCACTCGCTGCAGCGCACGGGACCATCCTGGACGTTCATGAATATCTGGTGCGCTAGTTTGCCAGCGATGCTTGGACCGGCACTGCCGGCGTTGTCAGTAGACAGAACCCCAAGGAGGTTGTTGGGCAGAAGCTTTGCATTCCACTCCACCGAGTCGCAGAGCGTGGCGACAGTCTGAACATCACAGTAAACGCCGCGCATGTGATTCTGATAGAGCTCAAAGAGTCCTGCTGCGTAATCCGGCTGAGACAACAAGTTCTCTTCGCGAGCCCACAGCAGGATATCTTGAGTAGAGAATGACATCGCCCCTTCTGACCTTGCTACAGTTCGCAGCACGAGTTCGTCCGAAAGCAGCGCGTGACGTGGTTCCTGTGCCAGGGCAATTGCCTCCACCTCCGCCCTGCCAAGAACCGAAATCGCTTGCTGATATTTATCTTCACCGTATTGGAGTATGAGGCTGCACGGTGTGAGCGATGCATATCCTTGGAGCCATGCGATGGTGCGCTCAACCTGCAGCTGCCTTTGCTGGACGATTTCCGGACTTACCGTCGTAATGGTAAAGTGTTTCCCGTCAAGAGATACGAGTGATTTCATTCCGTGTTTGATGTATGCCTTGAGCTCTGCGGAGGCTTCCATAAGCACATCCAGAGTTGCCCGTGTATAGACGATGGACCATTGCCCAGCGACACCGTTGCTGAATGCAGGAATGCCAGCCAGCGTGAGGGAAGTGAGCGGGTCAACAACAAGTGCTGCAACGGAATCGTTACATGGCTGTGGCGGAGTCCCCGGGAGCACGGCCAGAACATACTCCCCGGGAGTGGCGGCGATCTCCTGGAACAACTCAACGGGGTTATGACTGAGTACATGCGAAACCTGCGAGAACGGTATCTGGCCTTCTCTCTGGGCAGTCAAGATTCTTCTGACGTGTGCTCCGAATGACGCCGCGTCTGCAATATGCGCCTTGAATTGCTCGGAAATGCTGGTCGAGTCGTTTGGAGCGGTAAGAGGCACCCGCTCCAGATCGTTCCTGTCTGGGAACTGTCGCACATAGGACGTGAAGGCTTCGTTAATTATGGCAGCGTGTCGGCCTGCGATTTGGAGAATGGATCCCATCTTGCCCGTGTCGCCAGCTTTTTTGCCCAACAGACTCTGCCAGAGTCGGTCGCCGGGAAGCAGGAAGACGGCGTTACCCATCCGAGTTCTCCTCACTGGGTCCGGCAAGTACCAGACCTGCTCACCGGGAGAGAGTTCCAGAAGTACTGCACTGTTCTGGCCAACCACGTCTTCTGGTTCAAGGACTTCTGGAGCGACACGGTCGATGGTCAGAAAGCATCGTATATAGGTCTGAAACGTCTCAGGCTCTGTTCCGTGCGTCGGATCAAGAAGTCTTGCGTATGCCGCGTCGAGAGCACGCGTGTACTCCTTCAGCCTGATCCAGAGGCCGACGAGTCGATCGAACTGGGGCGACGTCAGACTAGGCAGGTCCTTGATGGTTGCCATCGACCCGAGAGCGTCAGCGGAATGCTGGTTTTCCAGCTGCACTTCTGCTAGGAGCAAGACAATTTCAGTGTGCTCGCTTGATGCTCCGTCATGGCTTGTCTGGATGAGGCATGCCTGGAGATCAGCTTCTGCTGCGTCCAGATTACCAGAACGAGTGTTCAACTGGGCTCGGTACCAGTACACTTCACTTCTCTGAACGCCAGCCCGCACCAGGGTATCGCACAGGCTCTTGGCGTCAGCGAAGCGGCCGAGCGTCAGGTAGCCATGGAGCAACCTTCTCGAGCGCGTGTTATACACATCTCCAGCGAATCCAATCTTGTCAATCTCAATACTCAGGTCGAGCCTTGAAATGGTTCCCATCGTTTCCGAAATCTCATCGCGGACAATGGGAGGTGCCTCAGATGTTGTGAGCGTCACCACCTTCTCAAGTGTTGTCTGAAGAGACGATTCATGGCTGTCTGCTCCAGCGGCGCGAAGACATAAGCAGACGTCGATCATCCAGAGGGGATTGTTAGGATCATTGGAGAGGAGTTCGTCCGCATAGCCGCGCGCATCGCCGGTTCTGTTGAGTTTCAGAAGAAGGTGTATTCGGAAGTGCTTGGCCGAGGTAGCCATTAGGGACGGTTTCTCCGGCAGATCTAAGACCTGATCCATCGCATCCAGTGCCTCCTGGTATCGTTGTTGCGAGTCCAGCAGACGAGCCAACATGTCCAGAGCGTCAGGGGTGTCACGGTAGTCTGCGATGGAACGCAGAGCCTGAATAGCGCCGTTAATGTCGTGTCTCATATACAGAATAGTCGCCATCAGCTTCTTGTTGGCCGGGAGGTCTGGAGACATTTTCGTGAAGGTATCAGCATCTCGTGCAGCGCCCTCGATGTCGCCAAGCCATATGTGGGCATGGCAGCGATTGCTGTAGCAGGAAGACAGTAGTTCCTCTGGCACCTGGCTGGGGTTCTCGATAGCGGTCGAAAGCAATTGCTGTGCTCGCTCGGTTGCAGCTCGCATCGTCGGACTATCAGTGAGCTCCGGATCGCGCTCCGATTCGTGTCGTATCTTCTGCATGATCGCCACGGCCAGAAATGCGCACGTCATGGCATCTACGTGACCATAAGCGTCAAGGCTTTTCTGAAAACAGTCTGCAGCGTTGTCCCAGTCCGATTCCCTTTGCGCGACTAGGCCAAGTGCGAAAAGGACATCACCAGACTGATGAATGGGATTGGAGAGCCTGCTTACCAGAGATTTCGCCTTGGAGAAGGTTGCTGTCGCCAGAACGAGCACTCTGTACGCGAGAGTATTGCCGGGGGCCATCTTGATGACGCTTTTGGCGATCCTGGTCGCTGTTCTGCGGTCACCTGTCATCAGAGACGCTTGCGCTGCATTGGTGCCGGCAATCTCGCTTGTCTTGTTAAATGTGTAGGCTTGCAGTAAGTTCTCTGCTGCTTCCGCATTCCTCCCGATCATCGAGAGGATGACACCCTTGTTTGTAAGGACGCGGAATCGCGTATTGTTGTCCATCACTTGCTGTTTCTGGACAAATGCATCAAGAATGTGCAGCGCTTCGCTGAACTTGCGATCTGCGAGTCTTTGTTTGACTTCATCGAGAAGTATGTCGCCGATGGCGAGAGACGCGTTAGCAGCTGAGAGACCAAACATGTCCTTGTAGTGCAACCGAAGCACTTCCGGATAATTCCGAAGCAGCGAGCAGATGTTGTTCCATGAGAAGATGTGGACGTCGAACAGCCCTGCAGCGACATTCGTCCGTGCTATCGCCGCTACGTACTCCTGGATGCGTGCATTGCCCGGTTGGGTTGTAGCGATGATCAGCTCCGAAATCGGCATTAGCGGCGACTCCAGCACGTCCGATACAATGACGTCTATCCTTTTCGGTGTCAGCCTGGTGCGCCAGTATTTCTTACATTGGATGACTCTGTGTTTGCCCGTATTTCCTGGAACACGAGAGTAGATGTCAATTCCATGTTGCCCCTGCCCGGAAACGCCCAGACGCTGGATATTCGGATCTGTCCAGATCCTTTCCCAGAGATCGAGACAGAGTTCCTCGAACTCATCGGCCGATGACGGAACGAGCAGCTCAAAGGTTGTTGGATCTTCAGTAACCAAGATGACTCTCCATTACTAACGGGACAACGACACGCCGAGTGCAGACGGTTGTGCTGAAATCCATAGGATACAGGGTCGTAACGGAGTGTCTCGGTTTGAGTGGTCGATCAATGAATGTGTTTGTAACCATGTCCATGCACCCTGCCCTCCATCGCCCGTCAAAGTCGCAGCATCTCTTGGTCAGAAAGCAAATTCAATCTTAACACTAGTCGCTTGAACGGGCAATACAAGAGCATGGTAGTATCCTCGGATCTATCCCGCACGCCGCCCAGAACCACAGGTGCAGTTCTGTGTAGTGCGGTGGAACGGCAGGAGCCGTCGACGCATTGTAACGCCATGAGCCGGCGGAGGATGTCGTGCGGAGGCTGGGCGGCGATCGGTGGAAAGGAGAGTTGACGAAAGCTCTTCGACAAGGACGGGAGTAACGCGAGAAATCCGGCGCAGTCTTGGACATTGCCCCGCACCTCGCTTGTCGGCAACAGGCAACACGACGCAGGAGCCGCACTGGCTCTGCCGAAACGCTATTTAGATGACAGTTCGTGCCAAAACAGTGCTACGGTTCCTTGGTAATCTTCGTACTCGCCGTTCTGACACAATACCGTATTTCATTTCTTCATTCGCTACTTATTCCCCTTTGCTCGATTATGCGTTCTGCAGAGCAACTGGCAATTATGAATATCGGAAGCACCGTCCTTGCTCCAGGCTGTCACATGATCAGCGTCCATTTCTTCCAGTTCCCATATCTTGTTTTTGTTTGCATCAGGACCAAGAGCGCACAGAGGGCAGTTTGAAATGCCCCTGCTTTTTGCATCAGTGGTCTGTTGCTCATAAACAGCTCTCTTTGTCGCTTCGTCAAAAACACGGATCTCGAGCAGTTTAGTCTCCGTTTCACCACCCATGATATACTCGAAGATCCCTCGACGATTTTTTACATAGGGATCGGCGTACAGCTTTTGAACTCTCTCGGATATGTTTGCCGGATCAAACGACAGCCCATGATAGATCTTATACAACCGTCCCCACTCCAACCCACGCATCTCGTTTTCGGTAGCGCGGAATATTCCTGAAATCCAGTCGATCACAGTGGTAAAATAGGTTTTCAGCTCGTCAACGTTTTTTCCCTTCCGGTGCGTTGCCATATACTCTTCTGCGGTTTGTCCCTTAGAAGCGGCAACCCAGGATAAAGCAGTTGCCAGGAAGTCTTGTCTTCGTGCTGAGCCTTTGATATAAGCGTTCCATTTTTCTACGTTTGCGTTTTGAGAATTGCTGAACTCAGCTTTTGCCAGCGTCACAAATGGTCCGGAGTAGATCGCGTTTAACAACTCCTGGTCATTAAGGGGGATCCCTACTATGTTGATCGTTCTGAACCAGTTCTTGATCTCGCTTTCCTCGCCCTTGCAGTGATAAACCAGAAGCTCGCTGTCCAAGATCTTTGTCTGTTTTTCAGGAGAAAGAGAAGGTTCCGGACCCATGATCTGTCGATTTCCATTTTCGTCATTGATGGCAAACTTGCCTGTGACAAAACGCCCGATCGAAGTGATCCGTTGCTGCCCGTCCAGTACCTCAAAATGCTCGTCATCCACATCGTTGAAATAGATCAGTCCCAAAGGATAACCCTTGAGCAGTGATTCAATGACAGCGCCCTCTTTCTTCTCTTCGCAATAGATGTAATTCCGCTGATATTCCGGCTGGATCGTCAGCTTGCCGGACAACCCGAACAGCCCTTTGCCTTCCAGCTCGTTGTAGATGAAACCCTCCACTAACTCACGAACAGTATATTTTTTAAGTATGGTGTTCATTTAGCCACCGCCTTTCTTTTTCGAATAAGTATACGTTTAAACGGAATTTTCGCTTTGCCTTCTTGGTAATATCCTAAAATTGGATGATTTACTGAATAGCTACCTGTTCCACCTTGCGCATAATAATCCTTTACAAATTGCTCAGAAAGACCTTTGGCACCTTCTAAGCTCATAAAAATGAACCCAAATTCAACTCCTAAAATCTCAAACTGCTCCGGACAATATTTGTCAAGAAAACTGATCGGCACACCCATGACGCCATCATAATCGGAAGGGATCGCATCGACAAATGGTACTTCGATCGCATTATAGTTGTCATAGTGATCATATGCCTTCTTGCCCTTGATTTCCTTGTGCTTGCTGAACTTCAAGTTGTCTGCTGTGTTCATAGACAACAAGGGTTGGTGGCGACGCCCGTGGTCAAGATTGGTGAACCAACGAACACCTTGTACTCTGGTAATATAAACTTTCTTGCCGACTTCGTTTGTCCTTATTTCACGAACTTGATCCAAGTTAGCAATGCCTTCTGGTATTTCATAAAACATTGCGCCGCCATTAACTTTACAATTATTACCTAACCAACTCTTGTTCTCCTTGATCAGTGGAAACACTTCCTTGTAGGTAATGGCGTTCAGGCTCCCGATAATGAGAAACTGCTTTTGCGCCTCCATAATCCACGCCACAAACTCACGGAAAAGAGAAAACGGCGGGTTGGTAATAATCACATCCGCCTCGTCCCGCAGCTTTCGTACCTCTTTGCTTCTAAAGTCACCGTCACCCGATAGGTAATCCCACTTCAGGTCTTCGATGTTGATTTTGCCGTCACAGTTCACGTCCTGTCTGTCCAGCACGAAAAGTTTGCCGTGCGTCAGGGTTTTGTCCTTGTTGAATTTCGGATCGTTTTTCTCAAACAGCGAGGGCTGGTAACCAGCTTTATAGGTCTTACTCTCAACAGCATAACTTGTCGAGATAAGCTTCTTCAACCCGTACTCATGAAAATGCAAGGCAAAAAACTTTGTAAAATTGCTCCATTCGGGGTCATCACAGGGACATAGAATGGTCTTTCCACGAAAAACATCGGGGTCATATTCTAAATATGTCTGTACTTCCCGCTCAATGTCGCCCCATTGTGTGTAAAACTCGTCATTCTTGGCGTTCTTTGCGTGAGACAAATTGCCGTTTGGCATCCTGCACCTCTTCTGTTCTAGTTAGTGCCATTCCCCGCCGTAAGATTGGTCGTGAAGGTTCGTGTATGCTCGATCATAGTTCATGCTCCCCTTCGGCGTAGTTATCAAGGCAGTCGCGCCGCCCTTTCCTCTAGTAGTGTAGCATCATCAACGAATTGTAGCCACGGGGAGAGGCCAAACAAGAGAGACGGGAGGGGAGCGACACTCTGGACACTTCGGATCGGCGACGTCATCGCGGCCGCAGACACTGATGTAATAAGTGTCGGGGGGCGATACTGAAGCTCATTTCATCACTGCGGACATCATCAATTACCCAACTTAATGTCAAATGTCCCGACTTAATGTCAAATGTCCCGACTTAATGTCAAATGTCCCGACTCTAATTGTCGCAACCAAATTGTTGCCTCACCCTCTTGACGTCGTGTAACGGCAGGTATACTGTAACGACAGTTACATGTATCACAGGAGAGGTGCAGTGCATGGGAAACGCAGGTGAAGTGAACACGGGAGTGGAGACGAGCCAGGAGAGACCGCAGCGCAAGTTCTTCGGGCTGAGCCAGAACGTCTTCGTCTTTGGCTTCGTGTCGATGCTGACAGATTTCAGCAGCGAGGTGACGGTCAAGATCCTGCCACTGTTCCTGGCCAATGCGCTGGGCGTCAAGCCGGCGATCATCGGGTTCATCGAGGGACTGGCGGAGTCGACGGCCACGATCCTGAAGTGGGTCTTCGGCTGGCTGTCGGACAGGATGAAGAAGCGCAAGTGGCTGGCATTCAGTGGCTACGCCATCTCCAATGTCACAAAGCCGCTGCTGTATTTCGTCAGCTCGTGGCCCTTTGCCGCATTCCTGCGCTTTGCAGACCGTACCGGCAAGGGAGTCCGTTCGTCCCCCAAGGATGCTCTGCTGGCCGACTCGTCCGAGAAGAAGAAACTCGGCCGCTCCTTCGGGTATGGCCGCTCCATGGACACGCTCGGGTCCGTCTTCGGCATGCTGGCTGCGGCCGGCATGGTTGCCGCCAGCGGCTCTGCGGCGGCGATGACACTGACACGCTCGATCTATCAGAAACTGATCATCATGGTAAGTATCCCCGCCGTTTTGGCTCTTCCCCTGATCGCTGCCTTCGTTCGTGAGAACGCGCCACGGACGGGAAACCTCAGGACGCTGAACCTTTCGCTCTCTGGATTCGACTGGCGTTTCAAGACGTTCCTGGTCATCATCGTCGTCTTCACGCTGGGCAACAGCAGCGACGCATTTCTTATGCTCAAGGCGCAGAAGGCTGGTCTGGATATCGTGCAGATCTTCCTGATGCTGGCCATGTGGAAGGGCGTGACGTCGGCCTTGTCTATTCCTGCCGGCATCGTGTCGGACCGCATCGGACGCAACCATGTCATCCGCGCCGGCTGGCTGGTCTACGCCCTCGTGTACCTGGGCTTCGGGTTGGCCACACAGGGATGGCAGGTATGGGCGCTGTATGCCCTGTACGGTGTCTACTACGCCATGACAGATGGTGTCGCGAGCGCGCTGGTCGCCGACCTCGTCCCGCAATCCGAGAAGCGTGGCACCGCCTTCGGCCTGTACAACGCCGCCGTGGGAGTCAGTGCCTTGCCTGCCAGTGTCATTGCAGGCATCCTGTGGCAACGCATCAACCCGAGTGCCCCGTTCATCTTCGGGTCTATCCTCGCGTTCGTGGCCATGATTGCCCTCACGGTCCTGATGCGAGCCAGTGGAAGGTTCGAGCCGTCGGCGACAGCATGAAGACTTGGCTGACTATCACGTACAAGGTCCCCACAGAGCCCTCACGCACGCGCGTGTACCTGTGGAGGAAGCTGAAGGAGCTGGGCGCGGTCTACGTCCAGCAGGGGGCCGCCGTGCTGCCGATGACGGAGACCCTGCTCGCGCAGGTGCTCGCTCTCAAAGCCGAGGTGGTGTCCAGCGGGGGTGAGGTTCTCGTTGGGAGGATGGAGTTCATCGATGAAGAAGATGATGCTCGAGTGATTGCTGCGTTTCAGCTACAGCGCGATGGAGATTACGATGAGATCGTGGAGCAGTGCGAACGCCTGGTGTATGAACTGGACCGCGAGACCGAGAAGGAGAAGTTCACGTACGCCGAGATCGAGGAAAACGAGACCGAGCTGACTCGGATTCACAAGTGGATGGAGCGCATCGCTGCGCGGGACTGGTTCGCAGCTGTCGGCCATGCGCGTGCGGAGCAGGCAATCGAAGATGGCGAGAAACGCTCAGGCACCTACACCGAAGAAGTCGAGCGCCGCCTGGGTCATGCCATTGACGTCAACCTGCCACGAGGGGCACACTCCTGAACGGCGGACGGCAGGAAATGCAGAAGCCCCGGCCATATGAGGTCGGGGCTGTTGTCGTCTATGGGGATCAGGGCTGCTTTTCGGTATAGCCGCCGTTCGCCACCCACGCGTCATACCCTCCTACCAGGCGGTTGATGACCGTGAAGGAGCTTGTCAGCAACATGTTGGCCGCTTTCTTGCTGGTTTCCTCATCGTGTGAATACACGACGTAGTGCTTGCTGGCATTGAGCGTGAAGTTGCTGTTGATGATGGTCTGCAGCTTGTCCAGCGGCGTGTCGAGTGCACCCACGATATGCCCCTCGGCCCATTTGCCGGAGACGTCGATGATGACGAGGTCGCGGTCCGTCTGGATAAGCTCCTCGACCTTCTTGGCATCGACCTCGACAATAGTGTGGTTGGTGTTTCCCGTGGTATCCAGGCCTGGATCGGTGGCCGCAGGCTGCTTGGGCGCTCCGCACCCCGCCAGACCGACGACAAGCGCCAAGAGTGTCACTGCAACAAGTATCTTCCTCATTCGCATCTCCTTCTCTCCCAAACTCGATATGTCAAGACCAGACCACTGCCCATCGGCCGAAGCCACGGTGGGTAGTCTGTTCTCGTATTCTAGCTGAAGAATAGGGTATGGCGAGATTTCTACAAGGGCAAATGCGAATGAACGCCGAGCGGTGTTGTCACACTACAGTGTCGGGAGCGGGTTGCGGACCGGAAGTCCTGGCTACTTGCGCGAGAATCCCATGGAGCCGATGAGATCCCCCAGCTTCCAGTACTGCCCACCCACGAAGCAGACTGGGTCCAGGGTATGCCCGCCTTTCTGGGCGCGCTCGTCCATGTGGACGGCGACGACCTCGCCGATGAACAGGTCGTGGCTGCCGAGGTGCAGGGTCTGGCGCACGACGCACTCGATGTTGA
>Ga0075518_1000027_pt1 | contig 21446 bp, 23 predicted proteins | sample NGEPerA_2_FD_76970 | JGI IMG/M metagenome (GOLD analysis project Ga0075518, IMG submission 76970) | Arctic peat soil microbial communities from the Barrow Environmental Observatory site, Barrow, Alaska, USA - NGEE PermafrostAB136-A | ecosystem: Environmental > Terrestrial > Soil > Wetlands >...
CCTCTGGATCGGCCTGGCGCTGATCGGCTGGATAATCGGCTTGGTTACGGGCGCCGGGGGCGGCCGGGGCATGGCGATCATCATGCCGGCGGCCGTCTGGACCACCCTGGCGGCGAACAACGCCGTCAAGGTATTCGTCGGGCGGCAGCGGCCGGTCTCCAGCGAGCCGGGGCTGGAACCGCTGCTGGGGGTACCGGCCAGTACTTCCTTCCCTTCCTCCCACGCAGCCATGTCTTTTGCGGGAGCCACCATCCTTGCCTATTTCCATCCGTCTCTCTGGCCGCTTTACTTCAGCCTGGCTTTCGTCGTTTCCTGGACGCGAGTTTACGCCGGCGTTCATTACCCGTCGGATGTGCTGGCCGGCACGGTTGTCGGCCTGGTGATGGGCGGCTTTTGGATGCTGTTTCTCAACTGGATTTGATTTGACGTTTCCTGTTTCCCGAAGCAGTCGATGGAATCGGTCATCCTGGCCTCTACACCCATGTCGAGGGCAACTCGGCGGCACATATTAAAACATAATTGCTGGGCTCCTATTCGACGCCCCGCGACAGCGGACGAAGGAGACAAACAATGCATGAGTTAAGGGTGAAGACGCGCTCGCGAAACGATCTTGTCGACATAACCGCCGAGGTGCAGAAAGCGGTTGGAGACAGCGGCGTCAGCGACGGCGTCTGCCTGCTCTTCGTGCCGCATACGACCGCCGCGGTTACCATCAATGAAGGCGCCGACCCGGCTGTCCGGCAGGATATTGAGGCCGAGCTCGACAAGGTCTTCCCCTGGCGCGACGGTTATGCCCATGCCGAGGGCAACTCGGCGGCGCACATCAAGACATCGCTGGTGGGCTCATCGGAGACGGTCATCGTCGGCGGCGGCCGCCTCATCCTGGGCACCTGGCAGTCGATCTACTTCTGCGAATTCGATGGTCCCCGGGACCGCAAAGTGTATGTTAGGGTAACCGCATGACAATCACGCACGCACGCTGATGCGGGTCAGATAAAACCGCCTCATGTCCTCCAACCTGACATCAATATTTCTAGCCACTCTCGCTGCCGCTTTCACCATCGCCGGCGGCAGCCTGCCGCTGGTTCGAAAGCAGCTGGGCGAACGGGGCATTTCACTGCTGGTGGCCTTTTCCGCGGGCGTTTTACTTTCCGCCGGTATCAACGACATGTTCCCCGAGAGCTTCAAGCTGGCCAGCGGCACCGCGACCATCGGCGTCAGCGCCGGCTTTCTCCTGCTCTATCTAATCGAAAAGGTGACCATGGTGCACGCCTGCCGGGAACAGGGTTGCAAGGTCCACCCCTTCGGTTTCTTCGCGCTGGTGGGGATCGGTTTTCACACCATGCTGGACGGCTTTTCCATCGCCGTCAGCGGTGAAGCGCGAGCCACGCTGGGCCTGGTGGTCGCTTTCGCGGTCCTGGCCCACAGCTTCCCCAGCGGCGTTTCGGTGGCGAGCGTCATGCTCTCCTGCGGCTACAGGCGCTCCAAGGCCTGGTGGGTGCTCATCTTGCTGGCGCTGCAGGCGGTTTTGGGCGCGGTGATCGGTCTCTTCTTCGCCGGGGCCAGCGACCAGGCGCTCGGCATCGCCATCGGCCTCTCCGCGGGCACCTTTCTATATATATCCACCAGCGACCTGTTGCCCATCGCCCACGAGACCAACTGGCGCGATTACAACGTGCCAGCCGCCTTCACCCTCGGTTTCGGACTGATGCTGGTGACGGCACTGATGTTGGGCTGACCGCACTGGCGTTGGGCTGAATGCACCGGCGCTGGGCTAACCTCACCGTCCCGACCGGCACTCCGCCTCCCTGTTGCGGCCAGCGCCGCGCCTTTCACCGTAAGTTCACCTCTTTGTCACAATTCGTTCACCACCTTTAACCCTCGCGTCTCCGGGCGGCAAAACCGCCCGTTCACATTTTGTTCACAATGTATTCACCGCCTCGTAACCTCAGCAGTTTTTCTTTCTGTTAGCCTGCAACCACAATGATCAATAAAAGGAGAATGACGGAAATGACAGTTAATCGTTTGATCAAGGTTTTATCCGCAAGCCTGGCGGCCGTGCTCATGTCGGTGCTTGTGTTTACCGTCATGGGTTGCGGTAACCAGAACACTGCGGGCGGCGGCAAAAGCGGCTCCATCCAGGTCAAGGGCTCCGACACCATGGTGAACCTCGCCCAGATGTGGGCCGAGGATTACATGAAAACCAATCCGCAGGTCAATATCGCCGTGACCGGTGGCGGCTCCGGCACCGGCATCACCGCCATCATCAACGGCACCACCGATATCGCCGATTCGTCACGCGAGATGAAGCAGCAGGAGAAGGACGACGCGCAGGCAAAGGGCATCGAAGTAGTGGAGAACAAGGTGGCGCTGGATGGCATCGCCGTGGTAGTAAACCCCGCCAATAAAGTGGCCGACTTAAGCGTCGACCAGCTCGCCGACATCTTCTCCGGCAAGATCACCGACTGGCAGGATGTCGGCGGCGAGTCGGGCCAGATAGTGATCCTCTCCCGCGAGAGCAACTCGGGCACCCACGTTTTCTTCAAGGAGCACATCCTCAACAAGGGCAAGAGCGACGGCAAGGTGGAGTATGCGTCCAGCGCCCTGCTGCTGCCCTCATCCCAGGCGATTGTGGACGAGGTCAAACAAAACCCGCAAGGCATCGGCTATATCGGGCTCGGCTATGTGAAAGACGGAATCAAGGCCCTCAAGGTGAAGAAGGATGCCTCGGCCACCGGTGTCGCACCTTCGGTCGACACTGTACAAAACGGCACATACCCGGTTTCGCGCCCGCTCTTCATGTACACCAAGAAAGGCGCCCCGCAGACGGTGCAGGATTACCTGGACTGGATCACGGGAACTGAAGGACAGAAAGTCGTACAGGACCTGGAGTTCGTGCCGCTGAAGAAGTAGCGCCATTGAACCCGGATCGCCTGACGAAAAGAAATGTGAATCTCCCCGGGACACGGTGCCCGGGGAGATTCGGCATTGATTGAACAGGAGCCATGAGAACCGCCCAAAAGATCAAGGAAGTTCTGATCGGCAAATTGATCCTCGCCTGTGGAGTCCTCTCCATAGCGGTGGTGGTTCTCATTTTCGTCTTCCTGCTACGGGACGCCTTCTCGCTTTTCGACAGCTACCCGCTGATCGATTTTATCACCGGCAGAAAATGGTACCCCATCTCGGAGCCGCCGGTTTTCGGAATTCTGCCGCTGGTGCTCGGCTCGCTGCTGGTAACCGCGATCGCGATCCTGCTGGCCATCCCGCTTGGCGTCGGCACGGCGATCTACATCGCCGAGGTAGCCCCCGGCTGGCTCAAGGAGATCCTCAAGCCACTGATGGAGATCGTGGCGGCGATTCCGTCGGTGGTGCTTGCCTTCATCGGGCTGACGTTGCTGGCGCCGTATCTGCAGGGGTTGCTTGATCTCAACACCGGACTGACGGCGTTGACCGGGGGTATCATGCTGGCGTTCATGGCCCTGCCGACCATCGTGTCGATCGCCGAGGACGCCATCAACGCCGTGCCGCGCTCCTACCGCGAGGGCTCGCTGGCCATGGGGGCGACTCGCTGGCAGACAACCCAGCGCGTAGTGGTTCCCGCCGCCATGTCGGGTATCTCGGCCTCAGTCATGCTGGGCATCGGGCGGGCTATCGGCGAAACCATGGTGGTGCTGATGGTTACCGGCAACGCGGCGGTCATGCCCACCTCGGTCGACTCGGTGCTTAAACCTGTGCGCACCCTGACCGGCACCATCGCCCAGGAAATGGGCGAGGCGGTCTTCAACGGTCCTCACTATTTTGCGCTGTTCGCCATTGGTCTGGTCCTGTTCGTCATCACCTTCGCGGTGAACTGGATCGCCGATCTGGTGCTCTACCGTTACCGGGAAGGCGAGTAGAGTGAGCGGTGCACGCAGACAACTGGTTTTTGAGAAAATCGCGCACCTGGTGCTGGCCCTGATAGCCGCTATCGCCGTGGCGCCGGTCATCGGCATTATCATCTTTTTGTTTATCAAGGGCGGGCCGGCGCTGACGCCGGAGTTTTTGACATCGATGCCGACCAACGGCATGAAAGCGGGCGGCATCTTTCCCGCCATCGTCGGTACCCTTTACCTCGTCCTCGGCACTATTGTTTTCGCGGTGCCTGTAGGAACCCTGGCCGCCGTCTACCTGACCGAGTACGCCACCCAGGGCCGGCTGACCCGGTACATCAGACTGGCTATAGCCAATATGGCCGGCGTGCCTTCGGTGGTCTACGGGCTTTTCGGACTGGGGCTTTTCGTGCTGCTTTTGCAGATGGGCACCTCGCTGCTGGCGGGCTCGCTGACTTTGGGGCTACTGGTGCTGCCAGTGGTAATCACCGCCGCTGAGGAGGCGCTGCTGGCGGTGCCACAGGCGTTCCGCCAGGCTTCGCTGGCCCTGGGAGCCACACGCTGGCAGACGATCAGGCGGGTGGTCCTGCCCAACGCCATACCCGGAATAATCACGGGAACGGTGCTGGCGGTCGGGCGCGCCGCCGGCGAGACAGCGGCAATCATGTTCACGGTTGCGGCCTTCTTTTTGCCGACCCTGCCCGACTCGCCATTCAGCCAGGCAATGGCCCTGCCGTATCATCTATACACGATCTCGACCCAGGTGCCGGGCATGCCGGAAGAGATAAAATGGGGCACAGCGCTGGTGCTGCTGCTCCTGGTCCTGTCGTTTACGCTCACGGCCGCGGTTGTCCGGGCCAGATTCAGAAGAAAGAGAAGGTGGTAACAGCGGAAGCACAAAAAAAAGTACAGCTCCAGGAAGTTAATTTTTACTACGGGGACTTCAAGGCGCTCGAGGATATCAACCTCGACATCGAGGCCAACAAGGTCACGGCGCTGATCGGGCCTTCGGGCTGCGGCAAGTCGACGGTGCTGCGGCTGATAAACCGCATGCACGAGGTCGCAGGCCGTACCCGGGTCGAGGGCCGGGTGCTACTCGACAGCGAGGATGTCTACTCGCCGGGCATGGATGTCGTCGGTCTGCGGTCGCGAGTCGGCGAGATCTTCCAGAAACCCAACCCGTTTCCCAAAACCATATACGATAACGTGGCCTACGGCCCACGGCTGCAGGGCAGGAGCAGCCGGGACGAGCTGGACGGGATCGTCGAGAGGGCGCTCAGGCAGGCGGCTCTGTGGAAAGAGGTCCAAAACAAGCTCAAGACTTCGGCGCTGGAGCTGTCCGGCGGACAGCAGCAGCGGCTCTGCATCGCGCGTACTCTGGCGGTCGAGCCCGAGGTGATCCTGATGGACGAGCCGTGCTCCGCCCTGGATCCGGTAGCGACCCAGCAGATCGAGGACACCATGGATTCACTCAAGAAGGACTACACCATCATCATCGTCACGCATAACATGCAACAGGCGGCCCGTGTTTCTGAATATACCGGCTTCATGCTCATCCAGGAAACAGGGGAGCCTGGCCGGCTCGTGGAATATGGACTCACCAGCAAGATTTTTACCATGCCGGACCGCAAGGAAACTGAAAACTACATCACGGGAAGGTTCGGGTAGCCATGACCAGACAGTCTTTTCACGAAGGCCTCAAACAGCTGAACGAGGAGATCCTGCGGATGGGGAGCATGGTCGTGGAAGCGGTTGACCTTTCCACACAGTCCCTCTTTAAAGGCGACCGCTCCCTGGCGAACGCCGTCATCGCCGGCGACGACGACATCAACGAACTCAACTTGTGGATCGAGGGCAAGTGCCTCTCCCTGCAGGCGCAACAGCAACCGGTCGCCCGGGACCTGAGGTTGCTTCACACCTGCCTGCTGGTCAGCCTCCACCTTGAGCGGATCGGCGACCTGGCGGTCAACATCTCCAAGATCGCCAAGCGGCTGGAGCGGACTTCGGGCGCCGAGCCATACATGGAGCTGCTCCGCAAGATGTCGGCCCAGGCTCTGGAAGTCTTGCGGCAGGGTATCAAGTCATTCGCCGACCGGGATGCCCGGCTGGCCAACTCGCTGGCGGAGATCGACGAGCCCATCGATGAGATGTACAAGGAGATCCTCGGCCGGCTCCTGCATCCCAAGGAGGAAGAGGCGTCATCCGCGGAATGGGCCACGCACATCGCCCTGGCCAGCCGCTACATCGAGCGCATCGCCGACCAGGTAGTCGACATGGGGGAGCGCATCGACTTTCTGGTGACCGGACACCTGGACGGAAAATATTTTGACAATGACCCAGACCAGCGTTTTGGTGAGTGACTTGCCGATGCATCCCTGCAAATTCGGCCGGCTCGATGAAGAAAACCGCGGCTTGAGCGGCCGTCGCCATCCGAGGCCATGAGCAATATCGCTATCATTCTTCTGGTAATAGCCGCCACCTCGGGGTTGGTTCTGGCCATTGCCCTGCTGTCAATATCGCGGCTGCGAGCCGAACGCACCCGCATCGAATCAGCGCTCGGAAGCTCCGCCGGCGCTTCCATCGAGGAAACGACCGCTGCTTTGGCCCGCATGGCCGATGAGGCCACCGTAACCAGGCGCTGCAGGTCCCGCCTGGAAAAAATAATGGCCGAGTGCCCTCTACCGACAATACTTTTAAACCGGGAGCGCGTTATTCTTGAGCTGAGCGCCCGCGCCGAAGAGGAGCTGGACCAGCCTCGCCGCCGCCGCGGCCTGTTGGAGACCCTGGGCAGCCATGAGCTGGACGAAGCCGCGGCGTCGGCTATGGATACGCAGAAACCCGCCGAGCTGATTGTCCGTCTTTACGCCGGCGGCCGCCGTACATATAAAGTGCGGCTAGCCCCTTTCCGCATCGAAGGCGAAGCCGAGTGTCTCGTCTTCCTGCAGGATGTGGCCGCCTCAATGGACTTCGGTGAGTTGCGCTCCCAGTTCGCGGCCACCGTCTCCCACGAACTGCGCACCCCTCTGGCCGGCATCAGGGCCTTGGTCGAAAGCCTTCAGGACCCGTCCCTGTCGCCCGAAGATGCCGCGAAATTTCTCGGCCGCGTCGACCAGGAGACGCAGCGGCTGGGACAGCTTATCGATGAAATCCTCTTCCTCTCTTCCCTGGAATCGGGATCCGCCGAAAATATCGCCGGCAAAGCTATGTTCGGCGAAGCCGCCAGCCGGGTCCTTGAAAAGCTCGAGCCCCTGGCCCGGCAGTTTGAAGTTTCCATCGATACCCGCATCCAGCCGGATCTGTCGCTGCCACTTTCCGAACGCATGGCCGGGACCTTGCTGTCGAATCTTTTGGAGAACGCGATCAAGTACAGCGGTCGCGGCTCACATGTGGAACTAAGCGCTGAAAAGGAAGGCAGACAGGTCAGGATCGTGATCAGGGACGATGGTATCGGCATCGACGCCGAACACCTGCCCCACATCTTCGAAAGGTTCTACCGTGTTGACAAGTCCCGCAGCCGACGCCTGGGCGGCACCGGCCTGGGATTGTCTATCGTCAAGCACGTGGTTGAGAGCGCCGGCGGTGAGGTCAGGGCCAACAGCCGCGAGGGCTTCGGCACCGAAATGACTCTCCTTATACCGTTGCGTCCCTAGAGCGCCGGGAGAAGCTCGCCCCGGGAAATTCAGCGGTCTTTACCGGTTTAGTCATTTTTCATCTCGAACTTGTACCCGAAGCCGTAGTGGGTCTGCAAAAATGAATGGCCGGGGATCTTCGCGGCCAGCTTCTTCCTTATCCTCCGGATGAAAACATCTACCGAGCGGTCGCCGTGAAGCATCTCGTAACCCCAGATGGTACGGTAGATGTCCTCGCGTGACAGGACCATGGGCGTCTGGCTGGCCAGCAGGTAGAGCACGGCGAACTCCTTCGAAGTAAGACCGAGCTCTTCGCCGTCGGCGAAAGCCTCCTTGCGGTCGGGATCTATCGTCAGCGGTCCCGTCTCGACGATGCCACCCGTGATGCCGACCGGTGCTTCGAACTTAAGGCTGCTGCGCCTTAATTGCGCTTCCACCCGGGCCGCCAGCTCGTTCATGCCGAACGGCTTGGTCAGGTAGTCGTCGGCGCCGATGGAGAGCCCCTGCACTTTATCGAACTCGCTGGTACGGGCGCTGATAATGATGATCGGCAGCCCGAAGCCCTCCTGTCGCGCCTGTTCACATAGCTTCCAGCCATCCATGCCAGGCAGCATCAGGTCGAGGATCATCAGATCAGGGTTCTCGCGCCTGAGCAGCCTCAGGCCCTCGAGTCCATCAACCGCAGCCATACAGGTATATCCCAGCCGCCTGAGTTTGAAGACGACAGCCTCGGAGATATTTTCGTCATCCTCGACAACGAGGATACGATAAGATGTGCCCGCTTTGGCAGCCATGCACCGATTCTAACAAAGATGGAAAGAACCGGCTTGGCGAGACGGTTTTTAGCTACCACACGGCTTGACAATAAACCTCCGCGGGACTAGTTTAGATATGCAAAGCCGTATCCTCGTTAGGTGAGGCTCCAGCGCGGACACAGGCCGTTGCCCGGAAAGGTCCAAAGACCCCAACGGGTAGAACAGGCATTACCGGCATAAGGTTTTGCCCGAAACGGCTGAGAGCAATGGACGGCGTGGGTGGTTGGATCCCACGTTTCCAAGGCACTCTACGATGCGCTGTGCCAAAGCTTGTACGAGTTGGGGAAGGCCTTTGCGGGCGCGATTCCGTGCGCCTGCCTGTTTGCGTGGGCGGAAGTGTTCGCCAGCGCGAATCCAAGCCTCCCCGATGGGAGGTTTTTTTATTCCCGGAAATGGAAAATTTTCCCGGAACGGGAGCTCCCTTCCAGATCGGGCGTCAGTCTGGAATCGAAGGGCAGGTGAGCAGCATGTTTTTCCTCAGCAAACTTTTAGGGCAGCAGGTCAAGGATTCCCGGTCCCAGACCGTGGGCGTGCTCGACGATATCGTCGTCACCATCAAGCGCAAATACCCCTCGGCAACCAAGCTGGTAGTAAAAAGCGGACGCCAGAAGATGCTGTTGCCCTGGCAGCTGGTCCGCAACTTCGAGGAGTCCCAGACGATGCTGCGCCTGCCGGCGGCCGAGCTTAAGGCCGTGGAACCGGAAGACGGGGAGATCTTCCTGGCCGGCGACATCCTCGACAAGCAGATCGTCGATACCGAGGGCCACAAGCTCATCCGTGTCAACGACCTCCAGCTGGCCCGTGCCAACGGCAGCCTGCGGGTGGTCGGCGTGGATATTTCCGGTGGCGCCATCATGCGGCGGCTGGGATTTTCGCGTCTGGCCGAGCGGCTGTCACGCCGGGTGGAGCCCCACCTGCTGGACTGGAAGACGGTGGAGCCGGTCGCGGCCGGCGAGAGCAGCGGCATGAAGCTGCAGGTGACCCACGACAAGCTGGCGCTCCTGCACCCCGCCGACATCGCCGACATCGCCAACGAACTTTCTCCCGAGGAGCGGGTCGCCGTGGTCGAGTCCCTCGAGGCCGAGATCGCCGCCGACACCGTCGAGGAGATGCACCCCAATTTCCAGGCCACCCTGCTCAACGACATGAACGAGCGGAAGGCCGCCACCATCCTTTCCAACATGGATCCGGACGACGCCGCCGACCTGCTGGCGGACCTGCCCGAGGAGAAGGCGGCGGCGCTGCTGGCTAACATGCGCAAAAAAGAGGCGCGCGACGTTCGCCAGCTCCTGAGTTATGAGGAGAATACCGCCGGTGGCATCATGACCACCGAGTTCGTGGCCGTGCCGCCGGGAATGACCGCCGGCCAGGCCATCGGCCGCCTGCGTGAGCTGGAACCCGACGCCGAGACCATTTATTACATGTATGTCGTCGACGACGACGGCCATCTTGCGGGGGTTATTTCCTTGCGCGACCTGCTGTTGGCGCAGCGCGACCAGAAGGTCGAGGAGTTCATGGAGCACCACCTGATCAGCATCCGCGACGACGCCAAGCTCGAGGAAGTGGCCCAGGTCGTGGCCAAGTACAACCTTTTGGCAGTGCCGGTTATCGATAAGGAGAATGTCCTGCGCGGCATCGTAACTGTTGACGACGCCATCGACATCATCCTGCCCCTCACCTGGAAGAAACGGCTGCCGAAGATCTTCGGCTAGCCTGGAGCCCGAACCATGCGCCGCCGCCTGAAGGCACTCCCGCACATCGGCCGTTCCCGGCTGTCCCGGCTGCCCAGCCCCCGGTTGCCCCGGATGCCACGCATCGGCCGCACACGCCTGCTGCTCTTCCTGGCCATGATGGGTCCGGGCCTGATCACCGCCAACGCCGATAACGATGCCGGCGGCATCGCGACCTACTCCATGGCCGGCGGCCGTTTCGGCTACGGCATGCTCTGGATGTTACTGCTGATTACCCTCAGCCTGGCGGTTACCCAGGAGATGGGCGCCCGCATGGGAGTGGTGACCGGCCAGGGGCTGGCGGCGCTGATCCGCGAACGCTTCCGCCTGAAGCTGACCCTTTTCGCCATGGCCGCCATGCTGATAGCGAACCTGGGCACGACCATCTCCGAGTTCTCCGGCATCGCCTCCAGCTTCCAGCTCTTCGGCGCCTCGAAGTATTACACAGTGCCATTCGTGGCGGTCTTCATCTGGCTGCTGGTGGTACGCGGTTCCTACAAGATCGCCGAGCGGGTCTTCCTGGTCTTCTCCAGTTTCTACCTGACCTATGTGGTTTCGGGATTCATGGCTCACCCGGACTGGGGCGAAGCGCTGCACCGCACCGTGGTGCCATCCTTCCAGATGAACGCCAGCTACATCCTGCTGTTCATCGCCGTCATCGGCACGACGATCACGCCCTGGGGCCAGTTCTTCATCCAGGCCTACGTGGTGGACAAGGGCATTTCCATCAAGCATTTCCGCTACACCAAGGCCGAGGTGATCATGGGAGCGGTCGTCACCGATGTGGTGGCGCTGTTCATCATCGTCGCCTGCGCCGCGACCATTTATAAAACCGGCGGCAATATCGAGACCGCTTCCGACGCGGCCCAGGCCCTGGCGCCGCTGGCGGGGGAATGGGCCTCGAAGCTTTTCGCCTTCGGGCTGCTGAACGCCTCGGTGCTGGCGGCGGGCATCCTGCCACTGGCCACCGCCTACGCCATCTGCGAGGCCTTCGGCTTTGAATCCGGGGTGAACCGCTCCTTTAAGGAGGCGCCGATCTTCCACGGCATTTTCACCGCTTCCATAGTCATCGGGGCGGCGGTGGCGCTGATCCCCAACCTGCCGCTCTTGACCATCATGGTGCTGGCACAGGACGTCAACGGAATTCTGCTGCCTCTGATCCTGATTTTTGTGATGGTGATCGTCAACGACAAGGGGATCATGGGGAAGTATGCCAATAGCCGGCGCCATAATGTCGTCGCCGGACTGACTACGGCGGCCCTGATCGTGCTGAGCCTGCTGCTGGTGGTGACCAGTTTCTTCAGCTGAGTCTGCTGCTGGTGGTAACCAGTTCCCTCTACTTAGCCAGCTGCTCTCTCTTTCTGAACCGATTCCCGCGGTCGGACCAGCCTCTTGAGCTGAACTGCCGGTTGTCATCATCTGGCATTTTGCACCCTTTTGGACTAAACCGGCGTCTAAACTTCAAAGATTGAGGAAATCAGCGAACAGCCAACAATTTTTTCAGGAGCGTGCCATGACAGCCCAGGAAAGAGAACAGCAGATAGAAAAACTGAAAGAGGATTTGAGCGAACTGAGAAAGGTGCGCTCAAACCACGGAGCGCATACCATCGATTTCCAGATGCTGGAGATTGAAGACGAAATCGCCGAGCTGCGGAGTTCAGCGGTCGAATAAGGATTTACCGGCACATGAGAACAAGGGACGCGAGGGTTGCGTCCCTTTTTTTATTCAGATGAATGAGCCTGGCGGGTTACGGAGTCTGCATAATCTGGTTCGAGCTGTCTTCCAGATCTTTCTGTTTTTGCGTGGCCAGGTTGGAAACGTCTTTAGCTTTCTGGACCGGCGCCTGGTAATCCGGCACCAGGCCATTCGGGGAGTCACCACCCGTCACCCCCTCACTCGAGCCGCAACCGGTGGATGCCAGCAACAACGCTGCCACGAGGAGAACGGTGAAAAGCGTTGAGAGTAGTTTCATGAATTTCAGTAACGGTACCATGTTATTTGCAACGGCAATTCGCACTCAGGAGTTTAGCTGATCGCAGCCTTGTCGTACTTCAACCGTGGGATTAACTGCACCACGATGAAAGAAACGGCAATAAACGAGATGGCAAACAGAAAGACGTCGCGGAAGGAAAGTGCGAGCGCCTGGCTTACCAGAGGATTGCCACCGGCGGCGCCGTCAGCAGTGGCGGTGGCTCCTGCCGCGGCCGCGATCTGGTCTGCCGGAACTCCTGCCGACAGAAGATGGCTGCTGACACGCGAGGAGAGAAAAGAGCTGAAGATGGCGATGGCGAACGAGCCGCCGATAAAACGGCTCATATTCGGCAGGGACGAGGCAATGCCGCGCTTGTCCGTGGGAGCGTCGTGCACCGCCGCCGTGGTCAGCGGCGCCATCGTCAATCCCAGACCGATGCCCATGACGACGATCACCATGGCGATCCTGAGGTTGGAGACATCGGCGGATAACTGCATCGCCAGAAGAAAGAAACCCGCTGCGGCGACGACCAGCCCCGCCGAGGCCGTTTTGCGCGGCCCGATTCTGGCGGTCAGCCTGCCGCCGATCGGCGCCACCAGGACGAACATCAGCGCCAACGGCGCGATTTCAAACCCGGTGGCCGACGAACTGTCACCCAGCACCGTCTGGAAGAAATAAGGCAACAGCACCAGCGAGCCGAACATCGCCCCCGATGAAAAGAAGGCGGCGCTGTTGGCCGTCGCCAGCGATCTGATTCTCAGCAGGGCCAGGTCCAGCATCGGCCGCGCCACCCGATTTTCCCACCAGACAAAGCTGGTGAGCAGCGCCACCATCAGGACGAAACAGACCAGTGTGCGCCCGTCGCTCCAGCCCCAGTTTTCTCCCTCGTTAAGCCCCAGCAGGCCGCTGAAAAGACCGGTGGAGAGCAGCGCGCCGCCGAGGACGTCAAAGCCGGTCCGCTCCTGTTTTTCCGATTCCCGGAGCACGAAGAGCGCCGCCGGCACGATGACGGCGCAAAGCGGAATATAGATGAAGAAGACGCTGCGCCAGCCGAACGCCTCCACCAGCAGGCCGCCACCGGTGAGGCCGATAACCGGCGCCGCCCCCATGACTCCGCCCATGACGCCCAGCGCCTGGGCCCGGTCCCGCGGCGGAAACGCCTCGAAAACAAAGGCCAGGGCCATCGGCGACAGGGCGCTCGCCCCGACCGCCTGCAGCGCGCGCCCGACAATCAGACTGTAGGGATTCCAGGCGACGGTGCAGAGGATCGAGGTGGCCGAGAAAATCAGCAGGCCGGTAATGAAAATCCTCTTGTGGCCGTAAAGGTCGCCGGCACGCCCCCAGACCGGCATCAGCGTCGCCTGGGTGATCATGAAGATGGTGACCACCCAGGTCATGGTGGTGATGCTGGAGCCGAACTCGGAAGTGATGGTCGGCAGGGCGATGTTGACGATTGACGAGCTCAGGATCGCCATCATCAGGCCGCCGGCCACGGTGACCAGCACCAGCCAGCGGTAGCGGGGATGCTCCCGCAGCCGCGAACGCGCTCCCGACTCCGCCCGCTCCGTCTGGATACTCAAGACTCCCCGCCCGGCGAATCAAGACGCCCCGCCTGGCGGATCACGATTGCCGGCTGAAAGTGGCGATAGCGATCATCAACATGCCCGCGGAGATCAGCGCCAGCAGACCGATGTCCGTCGTGAACGCGTAACGGCTCGGCACATCGCTGAGCATGATAGCCCGGAGCGCGTCGACGCCATAAGTCAGCGGATCAATCTTGGCCAGCGTATCCATCCAGACGGGCGCGTTGGATAGCGGAAACATGGCGCCCGAAAGGAAGAACATGGGCATCATGATGAAGTTCATGATCATCTGGAAGCCCTGCATGCTCTTGAGCCGCGATGCCACCAGCACTCCCAGGCCGGTCATCGAAAAAGCTACCAGAAATAGTGTAGGTATCAACTCGGCGATGATCAGCGGCGACAGTGATACGCCGGCGAACGGCGCCAGAACCAGCATCAGGCAGCCCTGAAACGAGGCGATGGTGGCGCCGCTGACAACCTTGCCCAGGGCGATGCTCCAGCTCGGCACCGGCGCTACCAGCATCTCCTTGAGGAAGCCGAACTCCCGGTCCCAGACGATGGACACTGAGGCGAAGACACCGGCGAACAGTACTGTCATCCCCAGGATTCCGGGGAACATGAAAGTCTTGTAGTCGATTGACGCGCCGGCGGCGGACAGGTTGCCGCCGATGGAAGAACCGAGCCCCTGCCCGAGGATGAAGACGAAGATGATCGGCGTCGCCAGTGAACCGAGGATGCGGGCGCGGTCGCGGAAATGACGCTTGAGGTCGCGCAGCCAGATGATGTATACCGCCCGGAACCTTTTCAATGTCCCGCACCCCCCTGGGACCGGCGTCGGCGCACACGCGCTTTCATCGCGTCCATCTTGTCGACCGATTCCTCACGTATCTGCCGTCCGGTCAAATTGAGGAAGACATCGTCGAGGGTGGGCTCACGCACGGCGACCGAGAGTATCTCGGTGGTCAAACCCTTCAGTATTTGTGGCAGCAGCGTGCGGCCATTCGGCACCTCCACGTAGATGCGGTCGCCCGCCGGGCCTGAAGTATCGGCCGATGCCGGTTTCACCAGGGCGTCCAGGTCGAATTTCTCCCTGAGCTCCGCCAGGGTCGTAACGGCGTCCGTAGACCGCAGGGTAATGATGTCGCCACCGACGCCGTGTTTCAAAGTGCCGGGCGTATCAAGCGCCACGATCTTGCCTGTGTCGATGATGGCAATGCGATCGCAGTTCTCCGCTTCTTCCATGTAATGGGTGGTCAGGAATACCGTGATGTCATACTCGGCTCGGAGTTCGTGGACGTGCTCCCAGATAGCACTGCGTGTCTGGGGGTCGAGCCCCAGGGTCGGCTCGTCCAGAAACAGCACGTGCGGGTAGTGCATGAGGCCGCGGGCGATCTCCAGCCGGCGCTTCATGCCACCCGAGTAGGCCTCCACCCGGTCACCGGCGCGGTCGGTCAGCCCCACCATTTCCAGCACCCTTCTGGCCCGCTGCTCCCGCTCAGCCGGCGGCACGTTGTAAAGCATGGCGTGGAACTGCAGGTTCTCGCGCGCCGTCAGCTGGTCATCGAGAGTCGGATCCTGGAAGACGATGCCGATGGACTGCCGCACGGCGTCCTGCTGCGAGGCCACATCAAATCCATTGAGGGTGGCTCTGCCGGAAGTGGGCTTGAGCAGCGTACAGAGCATGTTGATGGTAGTAGTCTTGCCGGCGCCGTTGGGGCCGAGGAAGCCGAAGATCTCCTTGCGGCCGACAGTGAAACTCACATCATCCACCGCGATGAAGCCATTGAACTTCCGGGTCAGATGCTCGACCTCGATAACCGGGCCATCGCTCACGGGAGGCCGGCCGGCCGCAGCAGCCGCCTGGGCCGCTCCGGCCGCGCCTGCTTTCTCCGGCGCGCTCACTTCTCTTCCTTGCGGGCGATCTCTTCCATCTTGGTTAGCTTGGCCATCGCCCGCGAGACAAACCTGGTGACCTGCTCAGCTTTCATTACATTGAGCGAGCTTCCGTGCATGCCGGAAAAAATGAGCAGTTTGTCGCCCGGCTTGATATCCAGCTCCTGTCGGGCGTCGGCGGGGATAACGACCTGCCCCCGCTCACCCACTGTGGCCGAGCCCCAGAACTGCGGGTCCGGTAAGGCTTCCTTGGTCATCTGATTCTATCCTTGTTTTGTGTAATAAGTATGAAATATCATATTAATGGTTTCGGACTAATAATTCAACACTGTAATTGTCGCTACTTAATTCCCGGAAACAGGAAATTTAAATAGTAGAAGCTGGTTGCTGGAATCAGTGGAGGCAGATATACGAACGGGACCTGCGAAGTCTGCAAAGCTATTATTGCTGGCGCGGCAGGACCGTCTTGTCGGTCGAACTTAGCAGCATGAAGACTTCACTTAAATGCTCCAGCGTCACCATGCCCACCAGCTGATTACCCTCAACTACCGGCACCGCCTTGATGCCACTGGAATTCATCTTCTCGTACACCTCGGAAAACAGCGCACTGGCTTCGACCAGCGGAAACTCCTTCTCCATAACCTGGGAAACCGCGGCGTCAGGGCCGGCCTTGTGCAACCCTCCGATCAGGTTCGCCCGTGTGAGCACGCCGACGATATTGCCGCCTTCCAGCACCGGGAAATCCTCCTGGAAAGAGTGGAGCACAATAGTGACCACATCACCCAGCGTTTGTTCGGGCGAAAGCACTTTGGCTCCAGCCTCGACCGCCTGCCCCACCGTGAGTTTGGAGAGCACGGTTTTTACCTCAGCGCCGGTGCCCTCCTGCTCCGCTCCCATATAGATGAAAACGGCGATGATCAGCCAGAGCCAGGCACCCAGCAAAAACCCGGCAATGCCCAGCGCAAAAGCGAATAGCTGCCCGGTGATTACCGCGGCGCGGGTTGCTTTGACATATGAAATCCGTTGAGCCAGGATGCTGCGCAGGACCCGGCCGCCATCAAGCGGAAAGGCCGGCAGCATGTTGAAAACTGCCAGCAGCAGATTGATGATCAGCATATAGGTGACAAAACCCTGCAGGCTGATGCCAATCATGATGTCGGTGAACTGTTCGGTACTAGTCGCTGCGACCTTGCCGGGAAGCAGGATCAAGACGATTCCCAGGATGGCTCCGATGACAATGTTGCTGAAGGGGCCGACCAGGGAAACCCAGAGCTCCTTCTTCGGTTCCTCGGGCATGTTCTTCAAGAGTGAGACGCCGCCGATCGGCAGCAAGGTGATGCTGGCCACATCAGCGCCATAGTGCTGCGCCATGCGTGAGTGGCTGAGTTCGTGTATGACCACGCAGATGAACAGCATCGAGATCAGGAAGCCCCCGTAGATGGCGCCCGGCCAGCCCTGCTCATAGCCGACGCCCCAGATGTAGGCGGCGTAGAGAACGATCAGGAAGAAGGTGATATGGACGCGAAGCTCGATGCCGAAGATACGCCCGACTTTGAAAGACCACTTCATGGAGGATAGATACCCGCTGGGAGAATTGGTAAAACCGGGGTTCGTCCGGTCCGGGAGCCCACACACTGCATAAAGGGTGTTGAAACTTTTTGGGCGCTCCGCTTTCCCTAAAAGTTGCCTTCCACCCCCCCTTGGAAAGCCCTTGCTTCTGAGTTAGCCTCCCCGAAGCTTGGTTAGCAGGTTGTGGGCTGCCCGGGCACGGTGACTGATGCGATTTTTCTCATCGGCAGAAATCTCGGCTACCGTTAACTTTTTTTTCAGGGGGATAAAAACGGGGTCGTAACCAAAACCGGTCCTGCCTCTGGGCGCCCCGGCGATCGTTCCCTCGAAATAGCCGTAGGCTACCAGCTCCTCGTCCGTCGCCGAAACACAGACGAGCACGCAGACGAAGCGGGCGCCGCGATCGTCCCGGCCCTTGAGCTCTGCCAGCAGTTTATCCACGTTGCCGATGTCAGTTGCGTCCTCGCCGGCGTAACGAGCCGAGTAGATGCCCGGGGCGCCACTAAGGGCGTCGACTTCGATGCCGGAATCGTCGGCCATAACCCAGACCTCGCCGCCGGTCCCGGATGGAATGATGCCCGACAGCTTGTCGGCGTCGTTCCCGGGTGCCCCAGTTACCGGCATTCGGCTTCCAGCGCGTTCGAGCAGCTGATCACGCACATACCGGGCCTTGACCCTGGCATTCTCTTCAAAGGTAGTGCCGGTTTCCTCCGGCAGAACGATCCCCTCCGGCATCGGCAGCACCTTCACGCCGGGCAGAAGGGAAGCGAATTCATACGCCTTGTTGGGATTCGAGGTAGCGACGATGATTGTGGTTTTTCCCTGGGAAGTCATTTTTCGAAAATTTTCGTTGTCGAGTTTGGCTCCCGCACCGTTGCGACCGCTTACCCACGCAAACAGATCGTCATTCGGAACGGTGCGCTCCTATGGCGCGACCGGCGATTATTTCCTGAGCGCGGTGACCTTGAGCTGCTCGGCCATGATGTCTTCGATGCCGGAGCTGGCGAGGTCGATTAGTCGATCCAGCGTTTCCCGCGAAAAAGTGTTCTTCTCCGCCGTCGCCTGCAACTCGACGATGCCACCCGAGCCGGTCATCACCACATTCATGTCCACGTCGGCGGTGCTGTCCTCGGCATAATCCAGATCGAGGATCGGCTCACCTTCCCAGACGCCGACGCTGACCGCGGCCAGCGACTCCTTGAGCGGTACCTCGGCCATGTAATCCTCGTCCACCAGCCGGGCCAGGGCCAGGTAGAGCGCCACGTAGGCGCCGGAGACCGAGGCGCAACGAGTGCCGCCATCCGCCTGGATGACGTCACAGTCGAGCCAGATGGTGCGCTCGCCGAGCGCCCGCATGTCGACTATGCTCCGCAGGCTTCGTCCCACCAGCCGCTGGATCTCCAGGGTGCGGCCGCCCTGCTTGCCCCTGACCGCCTCGCGGGTGGTGCGGTCCGGTGTCGATGACGGTAACAGGCTGTACTCGGCGGTAACCCAGCCGTTGCCCCGGCCGCGCATCCAGTTGGGCACACCGTCCTGGATTTTGGCGGCGCAGATGACCTTGGTCTTGCCCGCCTCGATGAGCACCGAACCATCGGCGTATTCAAGGAAACCGGGCGTCAGCTTCATCGGCCTGATCTGCGCCGGACTGCGGCCGTCTGGTCGTTCGAAGGCCATTATAGCCTCTGCTCCAACCCGATGATCGCGGGATTCTTCTTCAGCATGACGAAGAGTGGAGCAGCCAGAACCACCATGACGCCCAGCTCACCCAGACCTACGGTGAAGGCGGTCGGCCAGAAGAGAACGTTGTCCTCGGCGGGGCTGGCCATGGAAATTATGAACGCGACCCCGAGGGCGTTGAACAGCACCGGCGCCGAGAGGGCGGCGAGTCCGGTCCAGCGCGAACCGACAGCATGGATGACCAGGGCTGAGACCAGCGTCAGGCTGGCGCCCAGAGTAACATCCAGCCAGCCAAAAGGACTGCCCAGATAGTTGGCGATCATGCAGCCGATCCAGAGCCCGGGCACCGCCGCTATATCGAAAGCCGCCAGCGGCATCAGCATCTCCGAGATGCGGAACTGCAGACCGCTGAAGCTGACGGCGTTGAGGCCCGGGGTAACGGTCAGCACTACATACATGGCCGCGATAACCGCACCGCGGGTAATTGTCTTTAAGTTCAAATCCTGCCAATCCTTTCCGTCTGTTTGCCGCTCATGCCGGCCTCATCGTTACCTCTCCGTATTTGCTGCTCATGCCATCCTCATCCTTACACTCCGGCTTTCAGGCAACAACAATTTTTTCCAGTTCAGAAATTTCCACGGTTTTTACGTTTTCGAAGGGCATCTGTAAAAAGCGGGCGCCCACTTCAACAAAACTTTCGGCTTGGCCGGTGCAAAGGAAGGAATAATTGCCTTCCCGCGCCGGATCGTTGCCGATTCCCTTGCGCTCCAACACCTCACCCACCTCGCGGGCGATCTCCCTGGCGGAGTTTACCAGAGTTACCTCCCGGCCGAAGACCCGCTGCAGCATTGGCGTCACCAGCGGATAATGGGTGCAGCCCAGGATAACCGTATCCACCCCAGCTTCCTTCAGCGGCGCCGCATAACTCTTGACCGCTTCCACCATCTCGGGAGAGGAAACGTCGCCACTCTGAATCATCGAGGCCAGTTGCGGACAGGCTTGGGGAAAAATTTCCAGGCCGGCATCCAGGTTGAGCAGTGCCCGCGCGTAGCTACCGCTGGCCACGGTGGCCTCGGTGGCCAGTATTCCTATCCGACGGTTGCGGGTGGTCTGTACCGCCGCCTCAGCCTCGGGATGCACGGCGCCGATGATCGACGCCTCCAGCTGCTCCTGCAGCCAGGGCAGCGCCGCTGCCGTAGCCGAGTTACAGGCTACCACCAGCAGCTTCACATCGAGAGACAAAAGGTGAGAGGCAATCTGCCAGGCAAAGCTGCTGATCTCCTCGACCCGCCTTGGCCCATAGGGAAAACGCCCGGTGTCGCCCAGATAAATAAAATCTTCATTTGGATGGGAGACCAGGCACTCGTGCAGGACGGTAAGCCCGCCGACTCCGGAGTCGAACATGCCGATCGGACGCTGGTCCACGCTAGCGCCTTCTGCGGCGCCCGCCCCGGCCACCGCCCCGTCCGCCAGGTCGCCTGGCAGGTTTATCGTCGGACTTCTCGCCGGGTTTGGCAGCGGTCTTCTCGCCAGATTTGCCGGCAACTTTCTCGCCGGGTTTTTCCGGCCTTTTCCCTCGCGGCGCCTGGTCCGCCTTCATGCCACCGCGCCCCTGCTCGACTGGCCGCGGTTTTTGCTCCTCGTCGCGTGGCCGCGGGTTCTCTTTCTCGCGTTCACCAGCGGCCTTGATCTCTTCCAGTGAAGCCTCTGTCTGGCCGGCCTCGCCCAGGTTCACCAGCACCTTCTCCTTGGGCACCAGGTAATCCACTACCCTGCCTTCACCCTGATCGGTCTGCACGATGCAACCCTTCCCCGGCGCCCGGCACTTGAAGTCCTTGTAGGCTTCCTGCTCATATTTCAGGCAACACATCAACCGGCCACAGATTCCTGAGATCTTCATCGGGTTCAGCGGCAGATTCTGCTCCTTGGCCATCTTGATGGAGACCGGCTGTTGGTCACCGGCGAACATCGTGCAGCACATCCGCCGGCCACAGGGGCCGTAACCGCCGATCAGCCGGGCTTCATCGCGGACTCCTACCTGGCGAAACTCGATGCGGGTGCGAAACTTCTTGGCCAGATCCTCGACCAGCTTGCGGAAATCCACCCGCTCTTCGGCAAAGAAGGAGATGATGATCTTGCCGCCGTCGAAAACGACCTCGGTATTGATCAGGCGCATGCCGATGCCATATTCCTCGATTTTTTCCTCGCAGACCTGGGAAACACGCACCGCCAGCTTTTCATTGCGTTCGACAGCAGTGAAATCGCTTTCCGTGGCCAAGCGTACGACTTTTTCCAGGGGCGCGACTATTTCTGCCTGGGGTACCTCATGGTTGGCAACCACCACCTTGCCTATCTCGATACCACGGCTGGTACGAACGATGGCCTGGTCACCAACGCTGATTTCCAGGCCGGCGGGGTCAAAGGAATAGACTTTGCAGCCATTCCTGAATGCAACTTCAACCACTTCCGGCACTTACAAAACCTCCTGCAATTTATAGAACATGGCCTGCAAAGCAAGCTCCAGTTCCACATTATAGCTCAGTTTGGAACGGCTGGCCTCGATGACCTCGAGGGCCTGCCGGTAATTATCGAGCTGCGACTCCAGCGCCTGATTTTCCAGCTCCAGTTCGTAATCCCGGTTGAGAATGGTGTCGCCGGCGCCGGACGCCATGGCCATCATGTCCCGGAACCAGGTCTCGAGGATATCC
>Ga0075518_1000029_pt1 | contig 21187 bp, 18 predicted proteins | sample NGEPerA_2_FD_76970 | JGI IMG/M metagenome (GOLD analysis project Ga0075518, IMG submission 76970) | Arctic peat soil microbial communities from the Barrow Environmental Observatory site, Barrow, Alaska, USA - NGEE PermafrostAB136-A | ecosystem: Environmental > Terrestrial > Soil > Wetlands >...
CCGGACAGATGGGAATGAAAGGCGAGACTATATGTGGCAGGGCTGGAGGGAATCGAACCCCCAACAGCCGGTTTTGGAGACCGGCGCTCTACCAGTTGGAGCTACAGCCCTGCGTTTCGGGAGCGCCTGCTACCAGGGCCTTCCCCAAACCTGAATTATAACCTTGCAGCTCAGGCTACGCAAAAGCAACTGCTTCTGGATGGAGCCGCCAGATGCCCGCTTCCGGCCGGACCTTCTGAACTATCGTGTCTCCCGGTGCGCCGTATGTTTACGGCAGGACGGGCAATACTTCTTCAACTCGAGCCGTTCCCGGTTATTAACCTTGTTTTTGTTGGTGTTGTAATTACGGCGCTTGCACTCGGTGCAGGCCATCGTCACCATCGGTCTTTTGTCAGACGCCATTGTCGATCCCTTGCTTTGGGCAATATAAAAGACGGCCAAGCCGTCCTATGAGAACCACTGTGTAAGATAGCAGGGAACGGTCCTGCGTGCAAGATGGGCGCTCACCAATACTTTCGCGAGCGGGCTTTTCATATTCTTTCGCGGTTCTCAAAGTGTCGAATCCGCCAGGTCAGTCGTCCTCACAGGTTGTGGACACCTGGAGCGCACATTGGTCGCCACACATGGAGCAGGTATCGCTGTCGCTTCCGGGCCTCAGCTCTCGAATCGAGCGTGCCCGCGCGGGGTCAAGGGACAGAGAATACTGCTTCTCCCAGTCCAGATCCCTTCTGGCGATGCCCATTTCCAGGTCGCGGTCCCGGCGGCCCAGCTTGACCATGTCGCCCACATGGGCGGCGATCCGCGCCGCCATGACGCCATCACGGACATCGTCGGCAAAAGGCAGGCCGAGATGCTCGGAAGGAGTCACGTAACAGATGAAATCAGTCCCGAAAGCCGCCGCCCAGGCTGAACCTATGGCCGCGGTGATATGGTCATAGCCCGGGGCGATATCCGTTGTAATAGGACCGAGCATGTAGAAAGGCTTCCCCCGGCTCAGACTCTTCTGCAGCACAACGTTGGCCTCGATCTGGTCGATGGGAATATGCCCGGGGCCTTCCAGCATCGCCTGCACGCCGGCATCGCGCGCCCTTTCCGCCAGCTCGGTGTTGATCAGCAACTCCTGGATCTGGGCGCGGTCAGTGGCATCGCTGATGGCGCCCGCCCTCATGCCGTTGCCCAGGCTGAGGACGACGTCGTACTGACGCAATATCTCCAGTAGCCGGTCGAACTGTTCGAATAGCGGGTTTTCCCTGCCCTGGGCGGACATCCAGGAGATCATAAAGGCGCCACCACGGCTGACCAGGCCACCATCGCGGCCGCCCTGTTTGTGCAACGCGCCAACGGACAGGCGGTTGAACCCGCAGTGGATGGCCATGAAGCCGATGCCGTCCCTGGCCTGTTTCTCGATCACTTCGAAGAGCAGTTCGTCCGTCATCAGGCTGGATGAGCCGAAACAGGCTCTTGCCTCGCTGCTCGCCTGGTAAAGGGGGACAGAGCCTACGGGAAACGTCACCGCCGCCAGGATCGCCCGGCGAATCTCGTCCAGATCGCCCGCAGTACTCAGCTCCATCAGCGTGTCGGCGCCACTGGACTCAGCCACCCGCGCCTTCTCCAGCTCCATTTCGAGGTCGAGCATGTCCGACGACGTGCCGATGCTGGCATTCACCTTGGTGCTGAGTCCCCTGCCGATGCCAACAGCCATCTCCTGTCTGCCGTTCCCGGCGGCAACCACAATGGTGCCATCGACGATGCCTTCCCTGACATCCCCGGGAGTCAGCCCTTCCTTTTCCGCGACGATCTCCATTTCCCTCGTAACCCGTCCTGCCCGTGCGCTTTCCAGAATCGTACCCATGTTTCCTCCATCAGCCGCGCCGCCCCCAAAAACAAAAAACCCTCACCGCATGGCAAGGGGCAATGATAGACCGCAAGGTCCTCTCATCTCCTCGAAGAGCGACTTTTACATGAACGGCAGGGCAGGTCTTCTGGCTTCCGGAAGCGCTCCTCTCCGAACCTTCCCAGGCTGAAAAGCCCAGTGGCCCGGAGCAATTAAATCCGGTTACAGCGGCGGGCCCGCGCCGGTCTCACACCGGCTTCCCTATTCTCCCTTTCGGGCACCCAGCCAATATTTAGTTTCCATCGTAACTTTATTCGAGGTGGAACCTGAGAGTCAAACCGAAGGAGGAAATCCGATCAGGCAGTCACTCGGATAGAGAAAACCGGGGCAAGATTGCAGAGGTTACCGGAAAATGGTAGCGGTGGCAGGACTCGAACCTGCGACACGCGAAAAGACGGCCAAGCCGTCCCATGAAAATTACTGAATTAAGAGATAGCAGAGAAACGACAGGCTCCACAAGACGGTGGCAGTAACTTCCCACCTCCAGCCCGGCATCTTCCCTGGCAGACTCATCCCTTCAGGAGGTCCCCTCACTCATCTAGAACTAATTACTAAGGTTCCTCTTTTTTTGACCAATATACACATCGAAGTGAGTAAATATTTGATTTATGCAGCGGCTTCAGCGAATTGGAGGAAACCGCCAAGTTCGTTTTTCAAGCATCATTCTGTCTATCCCGCGCTTACTTGGACTTGGCATCCAATTCAAGAAGGTAGGGAGCAATAAACCCTTCGTATATTTTTTTCCGTTCATCTGGCAAATCTTTCCAGCCGGTAATTTTACCGCGACATATCTTCGAGCCACACATGCACTGTTTCGGGAAATAATTAACACCGTAATTTCTCATAGCATAATCGAAGGTTATTTCTTCATTAACAATAATGTCTCTCATAGCAACAAAGTCATGGGCACCGGTTTCATTTACGCTAATACCACAATTAGGGTCACAGGAATGATTGACCTTACTTATTGATCCAGCGTGAAGTACATACTTATTTTCGCCTATCTGTGAAGCGTGAGAGTGATTCCCATCCAGTACTTTTTCAATTATTCCGACCATCACGATTTCACGAGTCTTAAATGATCTCGTCGCAAAAATACCTTCTCCTTTTCCCTCAGTTACTCTTAACTCAAATCCATCTTTCATCTTGTCCACTCCTTAAAACTTAAAACCTAACGATAAAGCTCAGTGATTGCCGGGCAGCCGAGGAAAGAGATGGGCGGCGCGGTTGCCAACAATACCAGTATGTTGGCTTTGATGTCAATTTACGCCGCCTGAAATGGCCCGGTTTTTATGGACACTTACTTAAGTGGCCATTCCTTTAGGCTTGCGCCTGGGCGAACCGCTAGGGCTTAGGTGGCAGGACGTTGATCTTGAAGCGGGAACGCTCAGGATTGCCTATCAGCTACAACGGCTACATGGTCAGTGGGAGCTTGTAGAGCCGAAGACTAGCAGAAACAGGCGAACTATCGCCCTGCTCCTTTCCACAGTCCAGGCGCTTAGGGATCACCGCAAGCGCCAGCTCGAAGAAAAGTTGCTAGCAGGCCCACAGTGGCAAGAAACCGGGCTTGTCTTTACTACCCGCGTGGGTACACCGCTGGACCGTCCGAACATCGTCAGGCGAAGTTTCAAACTGATTCTCAAAAAAGCCGGGCTGCCGGACATCCGCTTCCATGATCTCAGGCACACAGCCGCCAGCCTGCTACTTGTCCAGGGCGTCAGCCCCCCGCGTGGTCATGGAAAATTTAGGCCATTCTCAGATTAGCCTGACGATGGATACTTACTCTCACGTCATGCCGGTTCTGCAACGTGAGGCGGCGGATAAGCTGGAAGCGATACTTTCAGGCAATAATTAAGTACCACTTTCATACTTGTTATCATGTAATAAATTGTACTTCTTCCGCCAAAGCTTAATAAGCAGAGCCTTCAGAAGTAGCGAGTCGTCGTAATTATCGATCTTGATAAACTTTAAAGCGCAATGCTCTAGAAAATATTCTCTGATATCTTTATATTCTTTTACCCGCCCGCTGTCCCTCAAATGCATTCGAAATGAACTGCTGGAAACAGTGTCTCTTTTTGACAGGTGCTGCTGTAAAATTCTATTCCTGATGTTCATCGCACGACCAACATATATTGGATGTTTTTCTTCATAAAAAATGTATACGCCAGATTCTGGACTGAGAACTGTTTGAATATTCTCCGGAGTTAGCTCTATCCGTGAAGATTTACAAATCTGCACATAATATTTTTCCATTTTGTTAATTACGGTTTTAAACATTTTCCCTCCACATCGTGGTTTTTGATTCCGGTGGCTGTCAAAATGGCTGTCAAGCGGGCAATTTCGCGGCTTTCGGGATACTTCCACTTCTTGCTAAAATGCCTCCCTTGCGGGCTAAACGAGTTGGTAGACCAGGTGCTACGGTATTCGAAAAAATTTGAGAACGATATTTTTCTTTTGAATAGCCTAAAACGGCATCTTAAGGAAACCTTTAACTAACCGCCACACCTTCCTGATTATTCCTCAGATAGGCACTGCGCACGCAAGACTTCGATGGGATACCGATAATCCGGCGCTCCCATCAGCATGCGATTCTGGTTTTTAATAATGCCAGGGAAATCGCAGCCATGAATGCCGCCGCCTGACATCATGGCATATTTGTAGCAGAAAGCAATTTCATTCATCGAGCCCAGCACGCTTCTGCTCCTTGAGCCCGAATAGGCGATATCTTGATATTGTTCCAGAATTTTCTCAACTTGCGCCTCCGAAAAGCCTTCTTCCGCGAGCACACATTGTAGATTGTCCCGAAACAGGCGGCCAAGATCACGAATCAGCGACCGCGGAATATCAGGAACCAGGAAGTTGAACAAGGTTGCGTCGTTGACAAACAGCACGCATTTTCTACGATCGATATAAATAAGATTGGCATGCCAGGGTCCCAGACCCGAACTTTCGGCTTCGGACACAACCAAGTCCTTGGCGCCAATACCCATTTCCTTTTGCAGTTTCTTTGTGCAACAAATCAGCTGTATCGCCTATCCCTTGCCCAGCCGGAAAACCGCCGCGTTTTTTGTACCCTTCTTTTCTGACACCTCGGCCCGCCACAAAAGACCGGGAGAGACATTCCAGCGGTTGCCATCTTCACTGATGACCGTAACAGTTTTCTTGTTGTATCTTGTTATAACACCATGGACGGGTAATCGTCCTTCCGACTGGAAGGTGACCCGTTCGCCGATCTTGAATTCAAGCATCTGCGTATGAGCGCGCATCTGGCTTAAAAAGCGCAGACGCTCCACAATTCTGTGGTTGAGGTCGACCAGCTGGGCTTCGGTGAGTTCATCGATATTGATGTTCATTCTGGCTCCTTCCATGCCCCCCTCTTGCTGGGAGCCAACTCTTACTATTGTCACGGAAGTAGGTTACGCATGATATCGAAACTGTTCCGCCACTCTATTTCCTTTATCTGATCTCATTGTTTGTCAATCGCACAACAGACACGGTGCATCTGGACATAGAATTCATCGTTAGTAGCAAAGAGCATTATGGCTCTGTTGTAGAGGGTTATCTTGGTCGGGCCGCCGGGATGCTCGATCTCAAGCTGATCGATCTGGAGTGGATCGCCGACGGTTGGATCGCCATATACGCCACCAGTTCCAAGGATTTCATTATCATGAATTGCCAGAATAATGTCGTGCGAAACGACGGCGCCGTCAAGAATGGTCTCGTCCAGATCGGCGTCCTCTTCAATGTCGTCGAGGAATCCATGACGATAGGTGATTTTGCTGATTTGTGGCAGTCTCACGCGGCCACCTTTATCCCAAATGGTGTTCTGCCAATGATGGATAAGCCCGCGATCGTTGCATACCGGGCACGACCAGATGATGTTGGTTGTGCCGGGCTCAAAACCAGCGTGAATTTTGCCGGGACAGGCTTTTCGATTTGGCCGGCGGCGGCAGGAGAGGGGGACCTCGCGTATGGTTGCCGGCGGGCTGATGGTCAAATCACTTACAATCGCCCCAAAATGCTTTACGATCCGCTGCGAACCTCCAAATACAGCGGGTTGACCCTGCGTATCGAGGAAGTGTGTCATGTTCGTGATCCAGGTATCGCCCATTAAGATTGCCCTTCTGATTTAGTTCGCCAAGCCTCGTGGTGACACGCAGACCTTATAAACTCTGAGTTGGCCGTCATCGACGAGTCCGCCAATGTGCGAGGTTCCGTTTGCCATGCATGCAAGCGACAATAATTATTCTCTCGTCCAGGACTCGGTAAAAGAGCGCATAGGGAAACCGATGAAGCAGAGCTCGACGAGTATCGCGGTGGAGGATTGGGAACCGCTCTGGATGCTCGGCGATGGCGCTAAGAACAAGGGCGATCTCGTCCAAATATTCATCGCCCAAGCCAGGGCGCTGAGATTCATACCAGAGGAAAGCATCTTCAACATCCGCTGCAGCCGCAGGACGGAAGATGGGAAACGTCACTGCCGCCGCCGGCTAATTCGGCGGACCACCTCTTCCCAAGGAATACCTTCCACATCTCCACGATCGATCTCATCAAGACGATGATCGAGTTCGGCCCGCTGGGCTGGCGTAAACGGCACAGCTCCGGGATCGACCGTAAGGCTATCCCAGAGCCGTTCGAGGAGTATGAGCCGCTCCTCCGGCGAGAGATCATCAATGTTGAAGGCTGGTTCCGCCATACGGATATTATGTCCTTCGCCGTGTGTGAAGGCAAGACCCCCTTAATATCCATTCTCGAAATTCGATCGAGCAAGAGGAATAGTTCGAGTCCTGTGTGGGGTTTACGTTTTCAGGAAAAATATTTGGCTTGTTCAAGCCAAAAACGAGACATCCGGTGTTGGTAGCGGTGGCAGGACTCGAACCTGCGACACGCGGATTATGATTCCGCTGCTCTGACCAGCTGAGCTACACCGCCCCGTAAAACCGGCTGGCGCCGGTGCTTGTGCCGGAATGGAGCCCGGTTACGGACTTGAACCGTAGACCCCCTCCTTACCATGGAGGTGCTCTACCAACTGAGCTAACCGGGCTCGTTGCGCGAATCCGGCGCATCCCCTGATCGGTTTCAGATGCCGGACCGCTTTTATTGAAACATTGCTTCTATGGTGGAGGAGGCTGGATTCGAACCAGCGTAGGCGTCGCCAACGGATTTACAGTCCGCCCCCTTTAGCCACTCGGGCACTCCTCCAGAAAAATCATGCGCGCCGGGCTTTCCGCGCGCATAGAGGCGACAGCAAATATTAGGGAATGCCGAGAGCGATTTCAAGCTTCCCGCATCGAAAGAATTATAACACAGGCGCCCTTTTTCGCCTTGAACCCCGCGCGGGCGGCTGCTATCGTCTATATAGAACGTTCACCACCTGGAGATATATTGGATTTACAGCTCACTCTGTTACTCTGCCTCGGGGCAGCTCTCCTGAATCTTCCTTTCGGATACTACCGCGCGGGAGTTCGCAAGTTCTCGATCCAGTGGTTCCTGGCCGTACACCTGCCCGTCCCCCTGATTTTTATCATCAGGATCACCAGCGGCGCCGGCTGGACCATCATCCCACTGCTCATTGCCAGCGCTTTGGCGGGCCAGCTCATGGGCGGGATGATCAGGACCGGTTTCCGGGAACAGCGGACGGCGGAGGAAATATCCCTGAATGAAGATGAAAAAAGCAGGGGCGGGATCAATACAAACCGATGAACGTTAAAATCACCAACACGCTCAGAAAACTCTTCGGCGGCAAGCCGGTACCGCTTTGCCCCTCCTGCAAGTATGACTGGCGCTCCGCCTGCCATAACCTGGACAGACCGAAAGTCACCGAGTGTGACGAGTACCAAAAGCGCTACTAGCGACTGCCGTAGCCACCGCCGCCGGGTGTCTCTACCGTCACCACATCGCCGGCCTCCAGCGAGACCGTCAGCTTGCCGGCGACCTCCTTGCCGTTGATCAGATTCTTTCCCGGAAGCCCGGATGCACCGCCACCGGCGCCCCGCGGCCCATGGCGTCGGCGATCCGCCAGCAGCGACAGTCTTGCCGGAACCAGCAACCGCAGTGATCTCACCACGCCTTCACCACCGCGCCAAACGCCGTTTCCGCCCGAACCCTGGCGGAACTCGTAGCTCTCCACCCTCAGCGGAAAAGCCATCTCCAGGGCTTCGACGGGCGTGTTCAGCGTGTTGGTCATGCCCAGGTGGATACCACTGGCCCCGCCGCTTCCCGGACAGGCTCCGGCGCCGCCACCGATGGTCTCGTAATAGTTGAACTCCCGGCCGGGCGCCTCGCTGCCCAGGGTCAGGTTGTTCATCGTCCCCTGTCCCTGCGCCGGCAGCGGCATGGCCTGAGACAGCGCCAGCAGAATCGTGTCGGCGATACGCTGTGAAGTCTCTACGTTGCCCGCCGCCACCGCGGCCGGCGGACGGGCGTTGACCAGCGATCCCTCCGGCGCCGTGATGCGCACCGGCGCCAGGGCTCCCATGTTCGCCGGGATGTCCGGATCGGTCACAGCCCTGAGCACGAAGTAACAGGCTGAGCGGGTCACCGCCATCGGGCAGTTGAGGTTCCCCGCTTCTTGTGGTGAAGTACCATCGAAGTCGATCTGCATTTCCTCGCCGCGCACGGTAACGGTAACGGCTATCGTCAAATCCTGCCCATCCCGTTCCAGATAATCCTCGGCGCTGTAAACACCCTCGGGAAGGCCGGCGATGGCCCGCTGCATACGCCGCTCGGCATAGGTGATCGCCGCATCCATGGCCGCCAGCACCTCCATCCGCCCCCATTGCCCGATCAGTTCGAATAACCGCCGCTCGGCGATCCGGCCCGCTCCCATCTGGGCGCGCAGATCGCCAAGCCGTTCCTCCGGACTGCGCATCCGCGCCAATAACTCGCGCAGAAATTCTTCCTGCGGCTCGCCGGCGGCAACCAGCCGGGACGGCGCTATGACCACACCCTCCTCTTCGAGCCTGGTCGAATCCGCCGGCATGCTGCCTGGCTCGATTCCACCGACGTCAGCATGATGGGCGCGGCTGGCGGCGTAGGCGATGATTTTAAGCGGGGGTCCGGCTGGAGTCTTGCCTGACGTTCCGGGCGGTGCGCCGGCTGAGTCAAGCAATGCGGAATCAGGACTAATGGCGTCCGGCAACCTGAATTCGGGATTCGTATCCTCCGGCGAAACGAGGTCCGTAATCGGTATGGCGATCGGGCTCACCACCGTGATGTCCGGCAGATGAGTGCCGCCCCGGTAGGGATCGTTGAGGATGAAGATGTCGCCCGGCGCCGGCTTTTCCGCCAGCACCGCGCGAACCGCGTCCGGCATGGCGCCCAGATGCACGGGGATGTGTTCAGCCTGGGCGATCAACCGGCCGGAAGCGTCAAAGAGCGCCGTGGAGCAATCCCGCCGCTCCTTGATGTTGGTCGAATAGGCGGCGCGGATCAGAGACGCGCCCATCTCCTCGCAGATGGAACGCAGGGCCGATTCGATCACCTGCAGGGTGATGGGATCCAGCGGTGTGTTCATAACTCCCTGCCAGACAGCCGTCTCATGGCTCTATCTCCAACCACAAGTTGCCTACCTCATCAAGTCGTGCAGACCAGCCGGCCGGCACTACGGTCGTTGCTTCCTCTTCCTCGATGACCGCCGGGCCAGGCACCTTCGTCGTCCCCAAAGCGGTGCGTTCCCAGACCTGGGCCTCGACCCAGTCACCCTCGAAAAAAACCTGCCTCTGGGAAGCTTTGCCGCCGCCGGTAACAGTTGCGCCCAGCTCCGGCTGCTCCAGAGACGTCAGGGCTGTCAGCCTGATGTTGACCAACTCCACCTGCTCGCCCTCCGCCCGATAGCCATAAGCTTTTTCGTGTTCACGCACGAACGCCGTCCTCAGCTCTTCGCGGGAAATATTTTCTCCGACCTTCACCGTCAGCTCATGTGACTGGCCACGGTAACGCAGATCAGCGCGGCGAATAAAATGCGTGCCTGACACTTGTCCCATGGCCTCCCGCGCGTCGGCTTCCAGCCGCGCATAGGCTTCCCGCAAGAAGCGGTCATCCCATTCTCCTGCTGTATAGACAGTCCTCACCCAGTCCCGGCGCTGATCGCCGACGACCAGCCCCAGCGCCGAAAGCACGCCGCAACTGTCCGGTATGAGCACCCGGCCGATGCCCAGCTCAGCCGCCAGGTCGACCCCGTGCATCGGCCCGGCGCCACCGAACGCCACCAGAACGAAGCGCCGGGGATCGTGACCGCGCTCGACGCTGATAACCCGTAGCGCCTTGACCATCTCGGCGTTGGCCACCCGGCGTATTCCCAAGGCAGCCTCCTCCAGGCTGGTCTTCAGCAGACGGGCTATCCTGGCCAATGACTTTTCCGCCAGATCCCGGCGCAGGGTCAGCCCTTCGCCGCCCAGCCGATCACCGAGGTAACCCAGAAACAGATTGGCATCGGTCACGGTGGCCTGCTCGCCGCCCTTGCCATAACAGGCCGGCCCGGGCTCGGCGCCGGCACTTTCAGGGCCGACCCGCAAAGCGCCGCCGGCGTCGATCCAGGCGATCGATCCACCACCGGCGCCGATCGTATGGATATCCACCATGGGGAGCGCCACCGGCGATCCGCCGATCTCCTGGCCGGTGGTCGTCTCGGCGGCCCCGCCGCGCACCAGGGTGACGTCGGTGCTGGTACCGCCCATGTCAAAGGCAATCAAATCGTCAACTCCGCTGCGGCCGCCGGCAAACACCGCCCCCACCACACCCGCCGCGGGCCCGGATAGCAGAAGCGGAGCCGCACTGGTCTCAGCATCGGCCAGCGGCAGCATCCCGCCGCTGGACTGCATGATCAAGGGCGCCGGCAGGCCCGTCGCCGCGATTTCTTCTCCCAGCCTCCCCAGGTAACGGGCTACCACCGGCGTCAGATATGCGTCTACCGCCGTGGTGCTGAAGCGCTCGTATTCGCGAAACTGGGGCAAAACCTCGCTGGAGATCGAAATCTGCACGCCGGGAAGCTCGCGCCGCAGCACCTCTGCCAGCGCCTGCTCGTGGGAAGGATCGAGGAAAGAAAACAAGAGACAGACGGCCACGGCCTCCAGGCCGGTCTCTTCCGGTTCACCGCGCCGACCGGGCTTGCCTGCCCGCGGAGGTCTGCCAAGGTCTGATGATTCGTCCGGCTGCCAAAGAAGCCGCAGCTCGGATGCCACCCGCTCCATCTCCGTAGCGTCCAGCGGCCGGACCTCCCCCTCCGGAGCCACCCGCTCATCCACGGTCAGCCTCGCCTCGCCGGGGACCAGCGGCTCCGGCCTCTGCGGGCAGAGGTCGTAAAGCCGCGGCCGGTTCTGCCGCCCGATCTCGAGGATGTCCCGGAAACCGGCGGTCGTCACCGAAGCGGTCCGCGCTCCCTTGCGCTCCAGCAAGGCGTTCGTAGCCGTGGTCATGCCATGGGAAAAGCCGGTAACCTCATCCGGAGCCAGGCCCGCCCTGGCCAGAACCTGAAGCGCGGCGGCCAGCACACCCTCGGATTGATCAGCGGTCGTGGGAAGTTTGGCCCGGTAAAGCGAGCCGCCGGCGGCCAACACCGCGTCGGTGAAAGTACCGCCGACATCGACTCCCAGGAGTACGGGCGACGCCATCAAAGATTCCGGATATACGCCAGGAAGTTTAGCGACTCCCAGACCAGCATCCAGACGAGCAGCACCTCGGCAAAAAACAGCGCGCGCCTGCGGCGCAGAAGCCGGTCGATGCCGAAAATAAGCAGGAAGCAGCCGACAGGAAGCAGCGTATAAAAATAACGGCCGGGAACGCCGCCGATACCGGAACCGAATGGTATGAACAGGTTGACCGCCACGCCGATGACGAACGCCGCCGTTACGAAATTCACCCGTAACCGGGCCTCCGACAGCCTGCCGCTGCCGGCGGCGCCAGCGCCAGAAGGGGCTTCATCCCCCAAATCATCAGACCCTGAAAAATCTGTGGTCTCTGCGACGTCGTCCGTCCCGGCGAAATCCCTGTTCCCCGCTGCGTCATCCGTCCCGACGAAAAAGTAAAGCACGCCGATAAACGCCACGGCCATTGCCGTACCCGCCGCCAGCCAGGCATAGGTCCAGAAAGCAAAGGGGAAGACGGGCTCACCGAACCAGAAAGTCGGCAGCAGCTCGTCGAGCCGCAGCGAACCCAGGCCCTCCAGCGGTGAATTAAAAAAGGAGGACATCAGCGGCCGCGCCGCGCTTGCCCCGGTGGCGTCGCCGTATACCGCGAAGTTATGCGCCAGCCAGGGCGCCATGATCGCCGCCGCGGCCCCGAAAACAATTCCTGCCTGGGCAAGCGCCCGCCCCGGTTTTTCCCGCCGGTAGTAGACCGGCAACAACAACGCCGCCAACGCCACCGGCAGCAGAAAGATCGTCGTCAACTTGGTCAAAAGGCTGGCGCCGATGACCAGGCCGACGACCAGGCTCCGCCGCCAGCTGAGCCCCCGTGACACCAGCCGCAGGAGCAGCAAAACGGCTGCGGCCGCCAGCGGAACCACCAGGGCGTCGTTGGTGATCTGTGACATGTTGAGGGCATACCCCTGGGTCAACAGCATCGCCACCGGTGCGCCGTAGACGACCAGCCGGTTATCCGGGAGCGTCTCCCTCGCCGTCAGCCAGGTCAGGGGCACCATGGCCGAGGCCAGCATCGCCGCCAGCAGACGCAGGCCATAAAGCTTCACAAAAGAATCGCCGGGCAGCGCCGCATAGACCGGCGCATTGACCGCATAGTAGACAGGAGGTTGCATGGCCTCGTAATTGAAGCGCCAGAGGTTACGCCGCACCCATTTCTCCCGATCCTGGTCGTCCAGCTCCTCCGGAACCTTCTGCCAGAATGAAGGATCGAGGTAAGCCGGCGTCGAGAGCGCTCCCACGGGCCGCCAGCCCCACTGGTCGGCCTTCACCGATACATTTACCACTTCCGGAGAAACGAATGTCTGCCCCTCCACCGGCAGCGAACGATTCTCCGCCAGATATTGCACATAGTGGAAATGCTGGGCCTCGTCGACCCGGCTCCAGACCGGCTGGATAAACGCGAAGATAACCCCCTGGGCCAGCAACACCAGCCAGAGAACAAATATAACCCGGTGCTCCCGTGTGGCCGGAAATACACGGTCAGGCGATGACGCCCCGGATGTCACCAAAGACCCGCTGTTTTTCCCGGTTATTGACCTCCACAGCCTCAGGCTACCCACCTCCCGGTCACAAAGGCTGCCGTCGAAAACGCCAGCAGCAAAATAGAGACCGCGGACATGGCGATATACACCCGTCGTTTCCTGGAGAACTTCGCCAGCAGGATGAACAAGGGAAAAACAACCAGTAGATAGCGGCTCATGGACTTGTTCGTGCCGCCGGAGAGCGGTAGTAGCAGGCTCAGGATCATGTAAAAAGTATACGACGCCGGCAGCTTTTTGGCAGCAACGATCGTCAGCGCCAGAAGCAGTGCGGTCGCCGCCAGCTCATAGATCACCCACAATTCCCCCTGGTCAGTAAGAAAAGAAATGTCATGGGGGATGCTGCCCCAAAGCGTAGTCAGCTCGTGTCCCCAGCCTGCGGCCTGGGTTTCGACGAAAGCCAGGGGCCGTTCAAACCGCAGATAGAGATAAACCATATAAACGACTATGCCCCCAGGCACCAGCATCAGCCAGAGAACCGACGGCCTGACTTTCCTCAAAGAGAAGTTTTGCTGCGACAGATACTCCCAGAGCAGCGGCAGGATCAGCAACAGCCCGGTCACCCGGGTAAGCGAGGCCGCCATCCCCCAGATTCCGGCCATCGCCCAGCGGCCGCGACGGGCATAGTAAAAAGCGCCGACGCTGGTCATCAGGAACAGGGATTCTGTGTACATGGTGGTAAAGAAAACCGAGGTGGGAAAAATGGCGAGCAGCCAGACGGCGCGCCGGGCCAGATCATCGCCGTAATCATCCCGAACCAGCCGGTAGAAAAAGACCAGGCCGCCGATCATGTACACCGACGATAAAAGAATCGCCGCCAACAGGTAATGTCCACCCAGCAGCCAGCCAGCCAACCTAACCGTCAGGGGGTAAAGCGGAAAAAAGGCGACGTTGGACTGGTCGCCGGCAACCCACTGGTAACCGTCGGTAACTATTGACATGTACCAGTTGGCGTCCCACTGGTACCAGATGGAAAGATACCACGGCGCTCCCTCGGTCAGGGGTGCGGCAATTCCCTCATGGATGGAGGGTAGAAAAAAATAGCCCAGGGCGGCAAAAAGTACCACCAGCGCCCGGCTTGCGGTAAAGGACCTGAGCACGGACTTTAGCATCGGAAAAACCTCGTTGGTGAAGCTGCGATGACGAATCCAGTGAAGGAACTGGTTGCAGCCAGTTAAGTTGATGATGTTAGAAAGGACGCGGGATAAAGTCAAACAGACAGCGGCTTCCATGAAAAGACCAGGGATAGGGCCAAACAGGCGGTTATCAATTACGGAAAACAAAGGGGCGGCCCTGCGGGCCGCCCCGATCGTTACATCTCAGCGGTTTCGCGCCATGCCCTTCAGCCGTTTACCGGCGGCGCTTCCTGAACAGTTTGCCTCAACTTCCGCGAACCGCTACGATTCCACTCATGCAGCCGCGCGAGTATGACATCATGTACAACCTGGAGACCACCTACTGGTGGCACACCGGCATGATGGCGATCATGGACCAGATCCTCGGCCCGACCTTCGAGCCCGGCTCAAAGCTCCTCGATGTGGGCTGCGGAACCGGCGCCAAAATGCAGATGTTGAGCCGCTACAGTGAGGTTTGGGGCATCGACATGCACCCCCGGGCGATCGAGCTCTGCCGGGATCGAGGTCTCAAAAACGTGCAGACCGGTGATGCGACAGCGCTTCCTTTCGAGCCCGGCACTTTCACCCATGCCATCTGCTGCGAAGTGCTGCAGAATCTGCCCGATGACGCCGCCGGCATCCGCGAGGCATACCGCGTGCTGAAACCCGGCGGATACTACTATATATCCGAGCAGGCCTACCCGATCCTGCGCAGCCAGCACGACATCTCACAGGGGGCCGTGCGGCGCTATACCCGTGGCAGGCTGCGCACCCTGCTTTCAGAAGCGGGATTCGAGGTGGAGAGGATGACCAGCGCCAACACGGTGCTCTTTCCATTGATGGCAGCAGTGCGTCTGGCCAGCAAGGTGTTGCACCCGCCTTCGAAGGTGGAGCCCGAAGAATCCCGGTCCGACCTCAAACCTTTGCCGGGGCCGGTGAATTACCTGTTGCTCTCGATCCTGGAAGCCGAACGGGGAATGATCAGGAAGGTCGACCTGCCCTACGGCCTCACCATCATCACGCTGGCGCGCAAACCTGCATCCTGAGAATCACGCCGACGCCGCATCACCTTAAGCAATAAAAAACCGGCTTTCGCCGGATTTCGATTCCCATCATCATCCCAGTTAGTTTCTAAAGTTTAACAATGTCCCCTGGGATCGGGTTATTTCTCCAGAACCTTTTCTTCATGATATTCCTTCTCCGCGTTGACATCCCAGACGTCATGTGACTCACCGAGAATATTCCGGGCCGCCAGGATACCGGTCTTCATGGAGTGATCCATGTTGTTATATTTGTAAGTGCCATAGCGGCCGACGATCTCCAGGTTGTCAAAACTACCGATGTAGTTGCGGATGATATTCAGCGGGCCCTCGTAGCCGAGCTCATACATGGGATAGGCCTTCGGCACCCGCACGACAAAGCCGCCGATCACCTCTTCCTTCTTGAGAAAACCCAAACGCCGTTCCAGGTCGTCCACCGTCAGATCGATCAGCGCCTGGTCGTCCATATTCCAGATGTCGTCGCCCTCGAAACAGAAATACTCGGCGACAATGGAGCTCTTGCCCTCGGGCGCCATGGCGGAACTCCAGTTCCTCGGCTCGTGGATGCGGCCCAGCTTGAACGATGGATCGTGGATATAAATCCAGGTCTGGTCCGTGACCTCGGGTTTGTCGATCATCAGGTTGACCGTAACGAGGTCGCGGTAGCGCAACTTGTGCACGGCCTCTACCACTTCCACAGGCGCCTCGGGCCTCATTGCCAGCACCAGTTCCGTAAGCGGCATGCTCGAACAGAGGCTCTCCACCTCGAGCTGATAAGAGCCTTCGCCGGATTCCACGTCAAGCGAAGTAATCTGCCCGGCGTCATGGTTCACGGCTGTCACCCGGGATTGCATCCGCACCTGATTACCCAGTTTTTCCACATCCTCGGCTAACCTTTCGCTAATGCGTCCGATACCCAGTCGCGGATAGAGGAACTTGTCGATCAGCGTGGCGACCTTGCCGTTCTTCTGCGGAAACAGCGCGTCCTTGACCGCCACTCTCAGCGACAGTCCCTTGATTCGCTGCGCCGCCCACTCGGCTTCGATCTGGCTGCAGTCGATGCCCCAGACCTTCTCGGTATAATTCTTGAAGAACAGCTTGAAGAGTTCGCGGCCGAATTCATTGCTGACCCAGTCTTCCAGGGAAACGATCTCCGGCTTGCCGAATACGTTTCTGACCTTGACGTAACCGTAATCAGCGAGGCACCTGGCGGTAGTGCCCACACCCATGCCAAAAATCGCGTTGGCGGGCTTCAGGGGATAATCGAAGTACTTGCCGAGGTAATAGATCTTGCTGGAGCGCTGGACCCAGATGGCCTCCTCGCCCAGGATATCCTTGAAGAACTGGTCGACTTCCTCGTCCTTGGTGAAAAAGCGGTGCCCGCCGATGTCGAAGCGGAAGCCGTCCCGTTCGATAGTGCGTGAAATGCCGCCGACCTGGTCGCTCATCTCCAGGACGACGACATCCTTATGATTTTCACTTAAAACAAACGCGGCGCTCAGACCGGCCGGCCCCGCGCCGATCACCGCCACGTCGGTATTGTTCTTGGTCACCAGTATTCTCCCTTAAAGCCGCAAAAGCCCTGTTTCCTCTCGGTCAGCAGTGAAGATGGAAAAATCTGGAGGGGGCTTGCGGCATTCCGCCAATGTCGATCAATTATAACTTTTGACGGGAAGAGCGACAAGCAGTGAAGGTAAGAGGTTTGTAAAGAGAGGATTTTTGGAAAAAGATGAGCCCGTAGGTGGGGGGAGGCTAAACTCACAACCTACGGGCTCCCTTTTAGGGCGGAGGCGTTCGCCTCCTGTCCTGTTTGTGGGTCTTTCAACACTTTTATCGACTCCCAGATTGTATCCTTTAGAAATCCGATAAATTCGCTTCTGTAAGTCCTGTTTGCGGACCATAAACTCCCGGCTAAAAGACACATTCTTGTCCGCGTTACTGATATTGTAGTTGCGAAAGACACGCTACAGGCATGCCAATCGACCATCGCAGGAGGCAATCATGTCCGATGACAGCGGCAATGACGGGTCCCAGGGGCCCCAGGTGAAAGTCCAGGTGCCCGCGGATATCCAGCGCGGCGTCTACGCCAATATGGCCCGGGTGAACCATTCCGAGTTTGAATTCTCCATCGATTTCGCCAACGCCGATTTCGCCGGGCAGGACCCTTCAGGGAACATCCCGGCTGTGGTCGTGGCGCGGATCATGATCAGCCATGAGTTCATGCCACACCTGCTCGAGGCTCTGCAGGAAAACTACAGCCGCTACCTGACGCGCCGAGACATCAAGGGTCTGCCCGAGACCGAGGAGCCACCGGCAGACGATTCCCTTCCCCTCGACGGATAGGTAAAGATGTCGGTGCCAATAAGGGGTAGGGGCCATAAGTTTAACCTGCGCTGCAAAACGGTAATGATTAGAATGACGGGCGCTACGCCTGGTCCGATATCTGAAAAAGGAGCCATGCAATGGCAGATCATAACCTCAAGCATATCGATGGCGATGACCGGGGTCGGATCATGCTTTATGCGCTCAGCACCTGCATGTGGTGCCGTAAGACCAGGCAACTGCTGGGTGATCTCGGGGTGGCCTACGACATGATCGATGTAGACCTTCTGGAAAAACAGGAGAGGGAAGAGGTCACTGAAGATATCAAGAAATGGAACCCGGACTGTACCTTCCCGACGGTTGTCATCAACAACGATAAATGTATCATCGGGTACAACCCCGATGAATTGCAGGCCGAGTTGCAGACGGCCAGATAGAACGGATGTTGAAATGAGCAAATCCATCGAAGAAGTCAGCGGCGAAGATCTCCAGAAATATCTTGATCGTCTGAAGCATGATGTGGAGAGTTCGGGTTATCACCTCAACCCGGACGAGGATATGACCAGGGATCTCATCCGCGGGCTGATCGTCAATCAAAGGCGTAACAGCTACCCCTCCTGTCCCTGCCGGCTGGCTTCGGGGGATATCGAGGAGGATCTGGACATCATCTGCCCGTGCGACTACCGTGACCCCGACCTCAACGAGTACGGCATGTGCTACTGCGCCCTCTATGTTTCCGGCGATGTTCTCAGCGGCGAGAAAGCTGTTTCACCGATTCCGGAGCGGCGGCCGACGCCAGAGGAACGGGTTAAGGCCCGGGCTGAAACCGGTGGCGCCCCCGTCCACGGCGACCTGAGCAAACCCGTCTGGCGCTGCCGTGTCTGCGGCTATCTCTGCGGACGCGACCAGCCGCCGGAAAAATGCCCCATCTGCGGGGCGCAAAGGGAGCGCTTCGAGCGGTTCATGTAGAGACCGGTAACTTTCAGCTTTCGACGCGGTTTTTCCCTCTGGTTTTTTAACCTGTATTTAATAAAAGTTTCCCTGAAATTTGATATATTTTCCCCTGCCCTGCCAAGTTGCAGAAAACGGAGCAAATCATGGCTGACAGCGAAATCACGAATCTGAGCACGGGTACCGTCGCGACCGAGGCGCGCGACCTGATCATCCGGGTCACCAACCTGCATAAAACCTACGATACCGGCGAGGTCCAGGTCCACGCCCTCAGGGGCATCGACTTCCAGGTCACCAGCGGCGAAATGGTCGCCGTAATGGGACCCAGCGGCTCGGGCAAGACGACGCTGCTGAACTGCATGTCCGGCATCGACGAGCCCAGCGACGGCGAGGTCCTGATCCGCGAGGAGCCGCTTTACAAGATGCGCGACAACGCGCGCACCGACTTCCGGGCCCAGAACATGGGCTTTATCTTTCAGACCTTCAACCTGCTGCCGGTGCTCACGGTCGTGGAAAACGTGGAATTGCCGGCGCTGGTGGCAGGCGTCAAGCCGGGACAGGCGCGCAAGCGGGCGTTGCACTGGGTCGAAGCGCTGGGGCTCGCCGACCAGACTGGTAAACGGCCCGCGGAGATTTCCGGCGGTCAGCAACAGCGCGTCGCAATCGCCCGGTCGCTGGTCAACAACCCGGCCATCATCTGGTGCGACGAGCCTACCGGCAACCTGGACAGCGAGAACCAGAAGCAGGTCATGGACGTGCTTTGCGGCCTCAACAAGGACAAGGGCCAGACCTTTGTGCTCGTCACCCACAGCGAAGAGGTTGGTGAGCGGGCCGACCGCATCGTGCGCATGCGTGACGGCCTCATCGAGCAGGACTGCGGCGTCAGGCAAATGGACGGCGGCGGTGTCGAGCTGGACTGCGACGAAGCGCCGGGGACCGCGCCCTCAGACCCTGACGGTCGGTAAATCGTGGAAAAGCTTTTCGGAATACCCATCAATAACATGCTGTTCGGCCTGCTGGTGGCGCTGGTCATCGGCGCCGCGATCATGGTCGTGGCCTCCCTGCGCAACCCGGTCCTCTTCAAGATGGGCGTACGCAACATCACCCGGCGGCCGGCGCAGACAACTCTGATCGTCCTCGGCCTGATGCTGTCGACGCTGCTCTTCTCCGCGGCTCTCTCCACCGGCGATACGATGAATTATTCGATCAAAAAGAGCGCCATGGATATGCTGGGTCCGGTCGATGAGGTGGTGCAGGCCAGAACTATCGCCGAGCAGGAAAGCCACATGGGCAACCAGACCGGCAAGGCCCAGACCAACGGTCAATATTTTGATAGAGCCGAGGTCGACAGGATCAGCGGGGCGCTGGCCACCTCCGGGTTGACCGACGGCGTAGCGCCGATTGTCACCGATAAATTCCCGGCCGTCTCGCCTGAAAGCAAACAAAATCTGCCAGAATTAAATGTACTCGGTGTCGAGAGCGACTACGCCGACCAGACAGAACCGTTGAAGACGGCGTCCGGTCGGGCACTGGCGATGGAATCGCTCTCCGGCGACGATACCTATTTAAGCGCAAAAGCCGCGGAAAAACTGGACGTCAAAGAAGGTAACAAGGTCCAGATCTTTTCCGCAACCGGACCACGCCTGTTCAATGTGGCCGGTGTCTACGAAAGCGGAGCCAATCCCGGCGAGACCACGCCGTCAATGATTGTCCCGATCAGAACGGCGCAGGAGCTTGCCGGGATGCCCGACAAGTACAACATGGTGATGATCTCCAATCAGGGCGGCATGTTCGAGGGAGTTGACAGCACCGACGCGGTGACCTCGGCACTGGAGCCCGCTCTCGAAGGTACAAACCTGGAAATACAACCGGTAAAAAAGCAGGCGCTGGACATGGCCGAACAGGCCGCCAGCAGCTTCAGCAGCATCTTCCTGCTTTTCGGCTCATTCTCCATGATTGCCGGCATTCTATTGATCTTCCTCATATTTGTGATGTTGTCGGCAGAGCGCAAAACGGAACTCGGCGTCATGCGGGCCATGGGCTCCAAGCGCCGTGATATCCTCAAAGTGTTCGCCTTTGAAGGCGTCGTCTACTCGGCGCTGGCGGCGGCCGTTGGCTCCGTGCTCGGCATGGTCGTCGGCTGGGGCATGGTGCAGATTCTGGCCAGCGCCTTCGGCAGTTTCGAGGAGTTCAGCTTCTCCTTCAGCTTCAATTTCAAGAGCCTGGTGATTGCCTACGCCATGGGCATGATCGCCACCTATGTTGTTGTTATTATTTCCGCCTGGCGTGCGGGACACCTGAACATCGTCCGCGCAATCCGCGATATCCCGGAGCCCCAGAAAGGCGGTCGCAAGCTGCGCTGGCTGATTGTCAGCATCGGCATGCTTGTCGTCGGCGGGTTAATCACCATGTGGGGTCTCAGCTCGAACCAGAGCGGCCTGTTCATGCTGGGAACTTCTTTCTTCATCGTCGGCGTGCCGTTCCTGCTCAGGTATTTCCACCTGTCGGACCGCATTGTCTTTACCATCGCCGGGCTGGGACTGCTGGCCTGGTGGCTGCCGCCGGAGTCCGTCGTCCACACGGTACTGCCTTTCCTGCCGGAGAACATGAACGGAGGAATGGAGCTGTTTATTCTCTCCGGTGTGGCCGTGGTGGCTGGCTCCATCTGGGCGGTCATGTATAACTC
>Ga0075518_1000030_pt1 | contig 21047 bp, 18 predicted proteins | sample NGEPerA_2_FD_76970 | JGI IMG/M metagenome (GOLD analysis project Ga0075518, IMG submission 76970) | Arctic peat soil microbial communities from the Barrow Environmental Observatory site, Barrow, Alaska, USA - NGEE PermafrostAB136-A | ecosystem: Environmental > Terrestrial > Soil > Wetlands >...
CTCTTCCATTCCATTACCCCCAAAGTTAGATTTTGTGCAAGCAACTTTTCGGGTCTTTCTTCTCTTCCTGCCTCCTTTAGATCAGTTTAGCTACTACTAGACCGCATAATTCCTCCGGAGCTCGAGAAACCTATTCATTCCTTTTCCCAACTCAAGATCGTATCCGAAATCTCTCAATGTACATTCTAGAGCTCCAATAGTTACAAGGAGATCATTCGAGTTAATGAATCCCATATGACCGATCCTGAATGCCTTGCCTTTGAGTTGCCCCTGACCTGAAGCAATTTCAACATTATACCTCTCTCTCATATGCTTTACTATTTGGTCTGCGTCAATACCATCTGGTGCATAAACTCCCGTAACGCAGGGAGAAGCATCGTTATCATTTGCAACAAATTTGAGGTTGAGTTCCTTTAAAGAGGCTCGTAAAAGATTTTTGTAGATGGCATGCCTCTTGTAAGCATTATCAAATTCTTCCTCACGCAGCATTCCCAGACCTTCCCTTAATCCAAAGAAATCCGAAACCGGGAATGTAGTGAAAGGCTGTCCAATATCTGCATTCTTCTTGAGCTCTTTAATGCTGAAATAAAAGGCATCGCTCTCATTTGATAAGGCATATTCAACTGCCCTTTTACTTGTTGCAACAATTCCAATACCTGGAGGACTCATGAGCCCTTTTTGAGACGCTGCAACGACAACGTCAATTCCCCAGTTGTCCATGTCGATTTTGGCAACACCAATTGAACTCACGGCATCAACAACAATTAGACCATCTGAAACTTTTTTAATTCTTGCTGAGATTTCCTTGATGTTGTTAATGATTGTAGATGAAGTTTCATTGTGAGTAAGAAAAATTGCTTTGACATCATTGTTCTTCGCTAGAATTTCTGTGATCTCCTCAGGTAGTACTGCTCTTCCCCAGGGGATCTCAAGCCTCACTGCATTTCTTCCCTTTGCAACATTGATCCTGTAAAATCGCTCTCCGAAAAAACCTGTATCAACAACAAGGACCTTATCTCCTCTTTGAGTAAAGTTCTCTACAGCAAGTTCCATTGCACCCGTGCCAGAAGATGGAATAAGAAAAACATCCTGTGAACAATTAATCAATTCTTTTATCGTATCTATTGCCTCATTGAAAATCTTCTTGAAGCGAGGACCTCTGTGGTTAATCATTGGCTGAGTCATTGCCGCAACTACTCTTGGAGGAAGCGGCGTTGGACCAGGAATCATCAAAAATTCCTTATTAATCATTTGTGCCTCCTCTACGCTTCCGGGCTCTGCTCGGCCCAGCCGAGGCGCGGCGTCGACAGCTGAATCGGGGCCGAGGCTGTTGCGACAATCGTACCGGACGCATCGACCAGCAGCCCCTTAACGGATGCTGTCCCCGCGTCGATACCAATAATGCATTTCTTCATTTCTGCCATCCCGACTCGCTCTTACCCCCTGCACGCCCCGTTCACAATCATGTGCAGGTCAGACTTCGCCTTTCAACAGCAATTTCAGACGTGCATTCAATCTATTCCTAGCCTTACATTAACAACGCTAGAAGGCTTTACAAAAAAGTCAACAGTTCGCACGCTGGCGGCTGCACGCCATACTGAAGACATGTCAGCACGTCTGGTCGGTATCGAGACCTACCTCGTGACAGACTACGTCATCGGCGACGTGGCGTCATCAGGAGCGGACCACGTCTCCGACAGCCTTGGTTTCGAGAGCTGGGTTGTGGCGAATTACTAAGTCTGGAACCACAGCACGCAGTGTTCAGTCTTCTACGACGCTATACTACGCGGCGCTCAATCCTCTATGATTTCGGGTATCCTCTTGATGCGAGGGTCGGTGAAGACATCAGTTTCATCGCTACTCGTGCTGGAGAATTCTGAGACGATTGCCCCCTCGGGACCTGCCTGGAACCAATGGAGAGTGTTCGGAGGGATGGTGTACTGGTAGCCGGGAAGTAGCTCGATTTCGTGGAACACCGCGTAATAAGCCTCGCTTCCTTTTGGCACCGTCGCCTGCGGATGACTCACAGGCTCTCCCTCGACGTACAGCCAAACCTTTCCCCACCTGCAACGGAAGGTCTCCATTTTCCCCGGCTTGCCCCCCACTGACGGGTGCCTGTGTTCCGGACAAGTCTGACCGGGAAACAATGTCATTTCCTTTGCGCAATACCGGTCCGTGTTTACATACACGACGAGTTCCAACCCCTGACGCTCGAAGTCACCCAGCCCGTACTCGGCAACCTCTATGTTGGCCTTCTCATCAGCTGTCAGGACAATGTGTGCTTCTTCCATCATGGCAACAGTTCGTTCCTGGACCTTCTTTACTTGACTTCTTGTGATCATTGTGATACCTCCTCGCGTTCACCAATTTCCCCTTACGGTCACTCTGACATGCCGCCATGTGTATCCGCGTTCTGGTGGAGAGAAAGGAACTTGTCGACTTCTCGAAGACGCGGCATGGCATTGGCTGCTCCATGGCGTGTACCGACGATCGTGGCTGCAGCATTTGCGAAGGTCACAATGTCCGTCAGTTTGAACGTCGAGAGACTCGCCAAGTCCCCACCGTTCAAGAGACCAGCTATGGTAGCCGCCATGAACGAATCCCCACAACCGGTCGTATCTATGACTTTAACGCTGTTGAACGTCGGGACACGCCAGCATGCACCCTTGTACGAGACCATGGCTCCGTTCTTGCCGAGAGTGATAAGAACAAGGGCATCCGCTGTGCTCCGTATCATCTTCAGACCTTCTGTCACATCCGCAAGACCCGTAACATATTTCAGGTCGTCGTCACTCATCTTGATGATGTCGACCATGCCACATATCCTGTCGAACATCTGAACGAACGTCGTTTTGTCGCCGATGAGCGAGGGCCGGACATTGGGGTCAAAGGACGTGAGGATCTTCGCCTCATGGAACTTCTCCAACATCTCCAGATATGCATCCGAGGCGGGTTTTTCAAGCAGGGCGATCGAACCAAAGTGGTACAGGGCATAGTCCTGGGGGTTTATGTGCTCCACTTCAGAGACAGTCAATTTGGTATCGGCTGCATGATCCCTGTAGAATCTGAACTCGGGCTTTCCTTCTTCGTTCAGTGCCACGAAGGCGAGAGTAGTTTTCAGGTCGGGATCCCTTCGCAGACACTCAGTATTGATCTTCTCTTCCGTGATGACACTCATCAGCCCTTGACTGAACTCATCGCCCCCCAGTTTCGTCAACAGAGAAGCTGGGACTCCCAGTCTTCTCAGACCGATGGCAACATTGAAGATGGAACCACCAGGCCTTTTTTCAAAGAGCATGCTATCGGCTAGCCCTTTACCCACATCCTTTGAAAGAAAATCAAGCAGGATTTCTCCTCCACAGAGAACTGGTTTCAGCATACTATTGCTCCCTCAGTCATAGGGTAGACTTCCAGACTGCTTGTCAGTCAGCATACTGATCGGGCGGAGATGTGAAAGCAAGGAGGAACAATGCCGTATACTACTCAATGGTCCTGCTCCTGATAGTATCCCTATACCACAACGCGCTGTCTTTCAGGGATCTTTCCTGGGTCCCGAAATCGACATGTACGATCCCAAATCTCTTTGAGTAACCACAGGCCCATTCAAAATTGTCGAGGAGTGACCACAGGAAGTACCCTTGGACATTTGCACCCTGCATATTCGCTTCGGCGATCTTGCTGAGATGTGCCTTGATGTAGTCAATGCGCTGCGCATCGTGGACGTGCTTGTCATTGGTCAGGACATCGTCAAAAGCAGCACCATTTTCCGTGATGTAGATGGGTATCTGTGTGTATTCTCTCCTCAGTCTCAGGAGAAGATCCTCAAGGGCCTGCGGACAGATCTCCCACCCCATGGCAGTAGTATTCTTGGGATCTCCCGGGACTTCCTGGTAGTTCAAGACGCCGTCCTGGACAAACTTGACCAGCGAACGCGTATAGTAGTTGACTCCCAGAAAGTCATTCCTGGCCGATATCGTCTGCAGATCGCCGTCCCTGATGAAGTCAAAATCCCCCACGATCTTGCCAAAGGCCTCTTTCATGTCTTCGGGATACGAGGACCTGAAAACAGGATCCAGAAACCACCTGTTGGACAATCCATCCGATCTGGAAGCTGCTTCCATGTCTTCCCTGGAATTGGACGCAGGAGAGGACGGCGTCAAGTTGAGTGTTATGCCGATTTTGCTGTCTCTGAAACCACACTCCCTGAATGCCTGAACTGCAACTCCATGAGAAAGCAGGATGTGGTGTGCCGCAATGAGGGCTTCTCCCAGATCCTTGTGGCCAGGCGCATGTATTCCCAAGTCATATCCCAGAATCGACGCACAGAATGGCTCATTATGGGTTATCCAGGACTTCACGGAATCATTGAGCTCCTCGAATACTCTCGTTGCGTATTCTTTGAACCATGTGACTGACTCTCTATTCAGCCATCCTCCCCTTTCGTAGGCCCACATCGGCAGATCCCAGTGATAGAGAGTAACGACAGGCTCTATGCCATTCTCTTGCAGTTCGTGGATCAGGTTCTTGTAGAACTGCATACCCTTGGGATTGTACGCCCCATAGGCCGGGAATATTCTTGGCCACGAAATCGAGAACCTGTAGGAGTCGACTCCCAGCTCTCTCAATATCCTGACGTCTTCCTTATATCTGTGATAGTGATCACAGGCGATGTCGCCGGTCTGTCCTTCGTACACCTTACCGGGCACCCTGCAGAACGTATCCCAGATGGAAAGGGTCTTGCCGTCTTCTGCAGCAGCTCCTTCAACTTGATAGGCCGATGTCGCGACACTAAACTTGAAATCCTTTGCGAATGTTACCATATCACCCCTCGCTCCTGTTTGTCGTTATTGTTCCTCGAAACCGTCTTCACTTCTGTGCTTCAGTACGTGTCACTTCGTGCACGGTTTCCCCGTGTCCACTATCCTTGTCCAGGTAGTCGTACAGGCTTGTCACGCGGATCCGGTCCGAAGGGCATTTCACGCGCACAACAACCGATGGGACCAGAGTGAAGAAATCGTCCGAAAGGAGACAATCGTCTTCGGTTGCTACATGAACGCCGAACGCCGGCCTTGTGCACCGGAAGACCAGGCTGTCACCTTCTCTGACGTACGACACCTCTGGATCCATGAGGTGTATCTCCCTGAACTCACCAAACCGAGCATAGTTATCGTACTGCTGATCGCCGCAGACGACCCTCACATGCATCACCATGTCCGACAGCGTCCTGGCTGGGATCTCGTCCATAGTGATGAGGTCAACCGTGGAGACCGAGTCCCTCAGAAGTCGAAGTCCTCCATACTTCTTCTCCCAGACCTTCGTTCCTCCAGTATCCCAGATCTCCAGCACCATGTCCACGAGCGTATCCTCGTAGCGATCATTCACGACCGTGACGCTGACAGCCTTGTCTGAGGGTTCGTAGCGGACGATGGGCAAGATATCCGCGTAAAATCTCCTCGCATAGTAGTACAAGGCCTTCGGCCTCTTGAAATAATCCACCGATGACCAGCTGAACACGGGCCAGCTGTCGTTCAACTGCCAGTACAGCGTGCCTGCCGTCCGGTACTTCCTCGCTCGCCAATGTTCCACGCCAAACTTGATGGCTTCTGCCTGATCGAGCTGCGAGAGATAAATAAACGCACCGAAATCCGTTGTCAGGCCAAAGTGAGCATTGATAAAACGGAGGATCCGTTCCTGCCCTTCCACTTTCTTGTTGTGGCTCAACATGACGGAGCCAAGGATGTTCTGCTCTTTCTTTGTGGCGAAGAAATCAATCGTCTTCGCATCAGGAGCGGACTCGAACCCAAATTCACTGATGAATCTCCCATTTTCGTCAGCATAGCTCTTATAATCCGCCCAGCCTGACCAGACATTCCACACATGCTGGTCACCATATCCAGCAGAATTCGCTTTATCTCCACCATACGGGCTCGACGGCCAATAGGGCCTTGAAGGATCCTCCCGGGCACAGATCATGGGGAAATCCTGCAGGTACAGTCTGTTGCCAAGATACTCGCCATTGATCTTGTGCCCCATCATGGGCCATTCGTCGAATCCGAAGTTATTCTCATTGTTGCCGCACCACAGGACGATACTTGCATGATACCGCAGGTTCCTGACTGCTTCTCGTACTTCCCTGTCGCTCAGCTGCCGGAACCATTCAAGATGGTCAGGAACCTCGGCGCAGGCGAACATGAAGTCCTGCCATACCATGATCCCAAGTTCGTCACACAGGGCATAGAACTGCTTGTCCTCGTATATGCCGCCGCCCCAGACTCTCAGCATGTTCATGTTCGCGTCTCGTGCCATATGGACGAGTCTGCTGTAGTCATCCGGTTGTATCCAGCTCAGGATGCTATCAGCTGGTATCCAGTTTGCTCCCTTCGCAAAAACACGTCTGCCATTGACAGTGAAGATGAAGGACTCGCCTTCGGCATCCTGCTCCCTCGTGAGCGTGACGGTGCGCAGGCCTATCCTTTCCTTTTCCCTGCAGACAGGTGCGCCATCATTGTTCAAGATGAATTCGAACGCGTAGAGGTATTGCTCGCCCAAGCCGTTCGGGAACCAGAGGCGGATATTCTGCAGGGAGAAGGTCCCTTCAAAGTGGAGTTCATCCTCGACATACTCGATGGGAAGCTCCCCGACAACTGCGTCCTGAACCCTGACTTCCACCCTGTAGTCTCCGAGGTCACCAAGGTTGGTACCGGTTGCCACGTACCCCGAGACTCTTACCCGCCCGGTCTTGTCGTCCTGTTCTTCGAGGGATGCCGTGCACCCTGTCAACCGTGCTCTGCTGTAGGACTCGAGAACAACGGGTCTCCAGATCCCTGACGTCGGCAACCGGATGCCCCAATCCCAACCATAGGAATACTGAGCTTTTCTGATGTAGGCCCGTATCGACTCGTCTGTGGCTCCACGCTTGCCATAGACGCGTTCGAGATTCACGGCTTCTCGTACGGGAGACTTGATGTGCACTTCCAGGACATTCTTCCCTTTCTTGAGCACATCTTTGATGTCGAATCTGTACTCGAGGAACATGTCTTCTGTACTGCCGAGGTATCTTCCATTAAGGCGAATGTCCGAAAGCGTATCTACCCCTTCGAAGACCAGTTCCACATTTTCCTCTGTCGGCAAATCATCCAGTTCGAACTCTTTGACATAGGTCCAGGACTTGTTCTCGAGATCTCGCATAGCTGTCTCATTGGTGCCCACGTACGGATGCGGCACCAATCCCTGCTGGACAAGGTCTCCCTGGACTGTCCCAGGCACATCCCCGGCGAAGGCATACTGCCCTTCGTCGTCGCTGATCTGCCATTTCCCTGCCAGACTCCGTATCAACCCTGCCACCTCGTTACGGTCGCCTTGTCCTCTTCCGCTCCGCTATATATCTTCAAGGAATAACAACCCCCTAGCCGTCTTCTGCCTCAGGATTCCTGTTTCGTCTGGCGCCAGCAAGCAACAAAGTGACCGGGCTCCACTTCCACCAACGACGGTGATGTACTGCAGTCTCTCTTGTTGCCGGCCACAGGACACCTGTCATAATACGCACAGCCACTGGAAAGATCTGGCTGCTTCACTTTCGGGTTCGTCACTTCTATCTCGCCGCATTCCCATTTCATGCCCAGCCGTGGAACACAGGCCATAAGCATCTTCGTGTACGGATGCAGCGGATGGTGGTAGACCTGCTCCGTCGGGCCCATCTCTACAACACACCCTCTATAGAGGATCACCGACTTCTGACTTATGTAGTAGCCTAGAGAGAGGTCGTGTGTAATAAAGAGAATAGACAGCCCACGAGATTTAAGCTCTGCCAGCAAGTTGAGAACACCAACTCGAGTGGATGCATCGAGCATGCTGATGATCTCATCTGCCACGAGAAACTGAACGTCGAGCAGAAGGGCACGCGCAATGAGAAAGCGCTGCAGCTGCCCACCGCTCAGCTGGTGGGGAAATTTGTTCAAGACCTCGTCGGGGTTCAGACCGACAGCCCTCATCGAACTATCGATCTTCTCGTTCCATTCGTGGCTATCGATCTTGGGAAAGAACTCTTCTCTGATTGTTCTGAAAATCCGATCGGCCTTGAAGATGGGATTATAGGAACTGAATGGGTCCTGAAAGACCCCTTGGACGTGCCGGTAGTATTCCTTGCGTGCGCCCCCATTCAGACGCGAAACATCAACCCCGTTGAAACGAATTGCCCCGGAACTGATCGAGGTGAGATGCAATATCATCTTCCCTATCGTGGTCTTCCCACTTCCGCTTTCGCCAATCAGCGACACAACCTCGCTGTCGCCCACGTTGAAGCTGACGTCATTGACCGCAACGAGGCTCTTGCCCCCAAACGTCCCAACCCTGTAGACCTTTGACACCCCGTCAAGTGTAAGCATTTCCTCAGGCACCTGCCTTCCAGCACGCGACAAAGTGGCCCTTCTCCGTTTCGACGAATGGCGGTTTCTCAAGACATTTCTCAAAGGCCAGGGGACACCGTTCCCTGAACCGGCATCCAACCGGAGGCTTGAGCAACAAAGGTGGTCCTCCGGGAATGCCTGCCAGTTGTTTATCGACGTACCTCACGCCAACTTCAGGAAGCGTTGATATCAGCATCTTCGTGTACGGGTGCTGCGAAGAGTGCACGATGACATCGGTAGGGGCTTTCTCTGCCAATTGTCCCGCATACATGATCAGGATGGTATCAGCAATCTGGTACAATACCGAGATGTCATGCGTAATAACGATCACGCTCTTGCAGTATCCCCGGTCCCGAAACTGGACCAGCATCTCTGAAACTGCCTTTTGACTGGAGACATCGAGTGCCGATGTGATCTCGTCTGCAATGAGCAGTGAAGGGTTGAGCATGGTAGACAGAACCATCACCATTCTTTGCTTCATGCCGCCAGAAAGCTCTATGGGATACATGTCCAGCACGTCGTATGACAATTTGACCAAGTCCAGTCGCCTCTTCAGTTCAGGCAGGAGAGACTTGAAGTCTACATTTCTCGACTTGAGCAAGTCGGCCACCATCTTCCCAATCTTCCGCGTCGGGTTCATGGCATTCATGGCGTATTGCGGGATGATGGAGACCTTCTTGAACCGGAAGTTGTTCATTCTCTCCATATTGCCGATCGGCAGCTGCTTGTTGTCGAGCGTCACTCCTCCCTTGATCAGCTTCATAGGGGGATGCAAGAAGATCAGGCTTTGGCCGAGCGTGGTTTTCCCGCAGCCCGATTCGCCGGCCAGTCCCATGATTTCTCCATCCGCGATGCCGAATGTTGTACTCTCCAAGGCATGAACCTCGCCTCTCAGGGTCTGATAGTAGACGGTAAGGTCCTTTACTTGCAGGCTCATGCGGTCACATCTCCCTGAGTTTCGGGTTAAAGACTTCGTCCAGCCCAACGTTCGTGATATACAGGGAACCCACGATAGCCGTAATCGCGAGGCCCGGTGGAATGAACCACCACCACATGTGAAGCATGATGGCGCTATAGGTGGTAGCGTTGTTCATCATGAGACCCAGTGACATGCCCTCCGTTGGGCCCAGGCCGATGAAATCCAGTGTGGCCGCTGTCAGGATCGCCCCGCCAAACTGAAGGATGAACGTCAACAGCAAATAGGACATCATGTTCGGAGCTATCTCCGTGAAGATGATTTTGAGTGGTTTCATACCACTCAGGCGGCCCAGATCGACAAAATCTCTGGAACGCAATGAGAAGGTCTGGGCACGGATGGCTCGAGCTGCCCAGGGCCACGAGAAGAGCGCAATGTAGACACTTTCGAACACCAGTCCTCGCACCTCAAGATAGGCCGCTACGATCAGAAGAACAACCAACGATGGAACGACCAGAACAATGTTGGTCAGCATGTTGAGTACTTCATCCACAATACCGCCGCGATACCCGGCCGTGAAACCGATGAGGATGCCAATCAGGGTCCCCAGCCCGCCGCCTACGATGCCTACGAGGAACGTTGACCTGAGGCCATATACGAACTGGGTAAAGACATCCTCTCCAAAGCTCGTCGTCCCAAACCAGAACTCAGACGATGGCGGCTGAGCACCCGGAGCCACATAATCTCGTGGCTGGTATTTCGTGAGGAGCGGGCCCACCAGTGCGAGGATGATGAAGAGAAACACGATCACCACGCCGATCTGGAGCTTGGCGTTCCGACGCATGAAGTAAAGCGCTTCGTTCTGCTTCCTGGGTTGTGCCATGGTGCCCTACCCCTCCCCTTGCATCCCAACGCGCGTTCGAGGATCCACAAGGACATACGCGAGGTCGATAAGGAAGTTGGCAAGCAACACGCCGATGATAATGAAGAGACAAGATCCCTGGAGCAGGAAGTAGTCATGGTTCTGAATCGCCTGCAGAATCAGAAAGCCAATTCCAGGGTATGAAAACACTATTTCTGTGGCGAGGGCCCCCCCGACAATGGCGCCCAGTTGCAGTGCCAGCCCGGTGATCTGGGGAAGGAGTGCGTTGTGAAACGCGTAACTCCTGACCAGCTTCCTTGGCGCGCCCAGCGCTTCGAGATAGTGTGAGTAGTCCGCTTCAAGTTCGTAAATGATCATGTTCCGCATCCCGATCGCCCAACCGCCAAACTGTACAATGAACAGAGAGGCGAAGGGGAGAATCCAATGCTGCAGGAGACTCCAGACGAACGACCAGGAGAAACTGGGCATCATGGCATTGCTGTACGCCCCCGAAAAGGGAAGAAGGTGCAGTCTGACTCCACAAAGCCAAGCCAGTAACATCCCGAGCCACATATAGGGGGTCGCTTGAAGGATATACGCCAGCGGTGATATGGTGTTGTCAAGCCACTTTGATCGCGCCGCGTACGCACCGAATTTGTTGCCGGCCAGCCAGCTCAGCAGGATTGCCGGCAACAGGAGAAGAATGTCGTATGGTACAGCCTGCTTGATAATCTTCATCACGGGCTGTGGAAACAGCCACAGGCTGACCCCAAGGTCTCCATGGAACAGTGCGATCCAGAAATTGAGGTACTGCCGCCAGATGGGCACATTGAGCCCAAATGCTTTCATGTAATAGGAGTAGATGAGCTTGGCAGATTCGGCCTTCAGGCCGGCCCTCGCAATCAGGATCTCAACGGGGTTGCCTGGCATGAAACGTGGAATGGCCCAATCGACGGTCACTGCGAGGACAAATGTAATGGCGTAAATGAGCAGTTTTCTTCCGAAATATCGTCGCATTGCCGCTCCTTCGCTTGAAAGAAGGTCTGAGAATGTTTCACGCCCCCCTCCTCCTCATGTGGCAGGAGGGGGGCGTTGAATACATTGGCTGCTACGGTTGTTTTACGGCCTTCAATTGAGTAAGCATGAGGATAGCGGTCATGTTCCAGTAGCCATTCCAGGTAACGGGCAGATCATGATTCTTTCCCGCGACCGAAGATGGCCAGTTCGTCCAGTACTTGGTGCTCATCTGGGCCCACATACCGTTATACCAAAGCGGGATCATGGGCAGATCCGTGAGCTGAATCGTCTGGAGCTTCGAGATGACAGCCTTCATGGCTGTCAGATCGGTGGTCTTCGTCTTATCCAGCTGCGTCACCAGAGCAAAGGCAGTCTTGTTGTTGTACCTGCCATAGTTGCCACCCTGCGTGGTCGGGATGTCTTTGAGCTGGTCATAGAAGATGAAGTGATAGTACGTCCATGGTGAGTTGCTTACATTAGCCTGGTTGTCAATGGCCAAGTCAAACGTACCCTTCAAGCGGGCATCCAGGTAGCCGTTGAAATCGGGGTAGCTGGCTACTATTCTGAGCCCCACAGCCTTGGCGCTCTTGGAGATCATCTGGGCAGCGGCCATCCAGTCAGACCATCCATTGGGCACGATAAGCTTCAGCGTAATCTTGGTGCCATCCTTGTTCTCGACATATCCATCATGGTTGACGTCTTTGTAGCCGGCAGCGGCAAGAACTTGTTTGGCTTTGGCAGGATTGTACGTGATGCCCAGTTTCTTGACAACAGCCTGGTCGACGTACTTGTTCCACATGGGGAGAAGGCCTGTCGGGTTGGCGGCGCTGACCATGTTGTTGTAATCCCTCGAGACGATGTCGGCTACGTTGATTCCATAGGCAAGTGCCTTCCGGAATGCGAGGTCATTCATGGGCTTCTTCTGCAGGTTGATATCCAGCCACGCAGTGTTGGCGGCGATATCGTACGGAGCACTCGGATAATACGTGTGGAGTGCATAACCGCCTGTCAGTAATGTCGAGATACCCGGCAAATAGTTGTTGTTCAGATCTTCCTGCCCCTGGAGCACCAAACCTAGCGAGTTCTCGTTGCTGGTGTTGACAAGGTCAATGATGTACTTGGGAGCAACCGACAACTTGAGTGCTTTGGTCGCCCACCAGTTGACGTTCTTCTCCCAGACCATCTTGGTCTGATCGTATGTATTGTATAGATAGGCGCCTGATCCGACAGGTTTGTCATTGGCTCCTGTGGCAACATCAGTCAGACTTCTGGTTCCCCAGATATGCTGAGGAACAATTGGAAGGTTGTACAGATAGTTGTCCCATTCCTGATAGAGAGCGGTCTTGAACTTGAAGTCCAAAGTCGTGCTGTTGACCTTGGTGATCGACGTAAGCCAGCTCCACAGGCTGCTGAAGTTGAGTGTCGTCTTCTTGCCAAGCTCGATGGTGAACTTGACGTCGTCAACGGTCAAGGCCTTACCGTCAGACCACGTCAAACCTGAGCGGAGGACCAGCCTGTACGTGGTGCTGTTGGTCCACTTTCCACTGCTGGCGAGCCAAGGTGTGAACTTCGCTGTCAGGGGATCATACAGGAATAGCGTTTCGTAGCATAGACCAATTGTTCCCGTCGCATAGTTCCCCGTCATGAAGGGGTTCCAGTTCGACGGAGGACCCCACTGCTTTCCACCAGTGTAAAGGGTCTGCGACCGGGGGAATTGAGTAGTTGCTGCAGAAACAGGTTTAAGCCCAAGCCCGAGAAGTCCGGTCAGCAATGCGACAACGAGCAGCATAATTACTGCCTTTCTCATCCTGTTACCTCCTGTATATCGTGCCTTAACCTTCTCTTGTCTGTATCAACAAAACCATAGGCAATATTCAGACCTTCTCCCACCCCCTTTTTGCCTCTGATCGACTCTGACTATTTCTAATAGCACATTCCAAATTAATGTCAAGTTTTTGAACCTTCCAGTAACATCCTCGCTACAACGGCGCGCATGCAGGCGGACACAGGCCCGGGCAACAGCAATTTGGTGAAGTTCACGAGAGAATTCGAGACCTTGTACCAAGACGTCGACCAGCCGATCGCTTGGGACCGTGTCATGGAATTCTACGCCACGACCTTCGACAACGTCCACGACGTCATGGGACGCAACGATTGTACTGAAGACATGTCAGCATGTCTGGCCGGTATCGAGACGTATCTCGTCACGGACTGCATGATCGGCGACGCAGTGCGCCGTCATTGCGAACGAGAACAAATGGTTACACCACCCAAGACATCATATCCGTTCGGATTGCAAACAATTCGAGGGCGGTTACACTGAAAGCATACCACAATGCCGAGGTGAACCATGGAAATTGAACAGCAGTTTCTGCACGACACACGTTACGCGTCCGACATGTCGGACGAACCTTCAGATCAGCAAAAAGGACTTCCACAACCGCCCCTTGAATTACCATTCGACGACAGCATGCCCATCATCGACTTGCCGGACCCGAAAACCCTGGTCATCCCGTCTATTGACCTTCGGACCGCAATCGACCGGCGTCACAGTATCCGCCTGTACCGCGACGAAGCACTGACGCTGGAAGAGCTCTCCTTCCTCCTGTGGTGCACGCAGGGCGTCAAGGCCGTCACAAAGCGTCCGTGTACTCTGCGCACCGTCCCGTCAGGGGGCGCCCGCCACGCCTTTGAGACCTATCTCATGGTCCGCGCCATCACTGGTCTGGAGCCAGGGATCTACCGATTCCTCGCCATCGAGCACAAGCTGCAGCTTGTCAAGGCCGGGACACAAACGTTGCAGGACGTCCCACATCTGTGCGGCGACCAGAAAATGGTCGAGCTGAGCGCGGTCACATTTATCTGGGCAGCCGTACCCTACCGCATGATCTGGCGCTACCGCCAGCGCGCCTATCGTGGCTTGTTCCTCGACGCAGGCCATGTCTGCCAGAACCTGTACCTGGCTGCCGAACCTGTCGACTGCGGTGTCTGCGGTATCAATGCTTTCCTGGACGACGAGTTCAACGCCTATCTTGGCTTTGACCCCGAGCAGCAGTTTGTCATCTACTGCGCGTCGCTGGGAAAGAAGCCGACGAGCATCCACAAGTAGTTCCAGTCGCGGAGGACAGACCGGAGCTCCGTCCGGCCGTCCTCCCTGCCGTTCCTGACCGCGCCATTATGCTGTTGAGAGCCCGTCACTTGACACATGGGCACGCAGAGCTAGTCTGGCATTAAAGAGGTGGACAATGCCCAATGCGCTGGTAGTGTTCTATTCACTGGACGGTGATGTCCGGTTTCTGGCCCGGACGCTTGCCAAGGAGCTCGTGATGGACTCCATGGAGCTGGAGCTGGTCAAACCACATCCGACACACGGGTTCATGAAGTACTTCACCGGCGGGCTTCTGGCTGCCACCGGCGCGACGCCCCCACTCCGTCCGCTGGCACACGACGCCGCGGACTACGACCTGATCTTCGTCGGGACACCTGTATGGAACAGTCACCCGACCCCGGCTGTGCGAACATTCCTGAAGGGCGCCGACTTCAAGGGAAAGCGAGTTGCTTTCTTCACCAGCTACGGCGGGAGCGACGTGAAAACCCATCGGATCCTTAATTCGCTGGTACCAGGAGCCACGGTTGTAGGTAACATCGGCTTTAAGATGCCGCTCAAGATGGACAAGGAGCAGTGTTCTGCCGATCTGGTCCGCTGGGCCAAGGACCTTCTGAACAGCTGACATCGCGTTCTGGCGGTTGACGTGGGCGGTGGGAGCGCTATTCTGCCCCTATGCCCCGACGAAAAGCAGCAGTCATAGCCTCTCCAAGAGACACGTCATCCGACGAAACGGCACTTCGCGCCCTGTACCGCAAGGATCCGTCACGCATTTTGCCAAATGCACTGTGGAAAACCGTCGCGCGCCTGCAATCTCTGGAGTGCCGGTTCATTGATGACGCCGGCTCAGTGACGGGTGTCGAGCTGCGAGAGCCTGGGAAGCTGCTCATCTATGGTACACGAACGCAGGATCCCCTGAAAGCTGCGTCGGTCAAGCTGGACGGGGTACCCACCGTGTACATTCACAACGACTTCGTGGCTCCTCTTGCCCCATGGTTTGACCGCAAGGAGGCCTTCTTTCGTCTTGTCCACACTGGCAGCGAACTACCGCTGCGCGCCACGGTCCCGGGCTACACTATCCGTGAGGTCGACACGACAACTGAACTTCCACTCGTGGCCACCATTCTGCACGCCTGCTATGACACCCCTACGCCAGGCACTGACGAGATCGCGACATGGACAAAGCGTCCGGTCTTCGCCTCGCACGCCTGGCTGTGGATCATCGACCGCAAACAGAAGCGCCCTGTCGCTCTGGGCATCGCCGAGACTGACAAGGACACTGGAGAAGGGTCCCTCGAATGGATTCAGGTCCTGCCTGCGTTCCGCAGTCTCGGACTGGGAACCATGCTCGTCCAGGAGCTTGTCTATCGTCTGGAGCAGAAAGTCGCGTTCACCACGGTTGCCGGTCAGGTGAAGAACCCGTGTGAACCCGACCATCTCTTCCGTCGTTGCGGCTTCACCGGCCGCGACGTCTGGTGGGTCCTCCACCGATAGCCCTACTGCTCCGTCCTAGATCGTCAGCGTCCCCCCGTGCTCTTTCAGCCAGCGCCTGCGCATGTCATAGTCCGGCAGGACGGATGCGACGACCGCCCAGAACCGCACAGAATGGTTCATTTCGCGCCGATGAGCCAGCTCGTGCACGACCACATAGTCGACCACATCCATGGGAGCCATAATCAGGCGCCAGGCGAAGCTGACGGTGCCAGTTGTGCTGCACGAACCCCAGCGACGTTCGGCGCCCGTGATGCGCAGTCGGGGGAGGCTCACGCCGACCAGAGGCACGTAGTGAAGAACGCGTTCAGCAAGCAGCTCGCGTGCTCGGGCGCGGTACCACTCCTCGAAGACCACCTCTCCGCGGTCGAACGCCGCCATATCCAGGCTGAACCCGGTCTTCTCGTCAAAGGTCAGCGGCGTTTTCTGGAACGCGACAACCATGAACGGCCATTCCCGTCCCAGGTACGGGAAGCGTTCTCCCGTCAGGAAGTCATGACGCGGCAGCAGGGACACATGGCCGCGCGCCTTCTCGAGCTTGTCCTCGATCCAGCCTGCCTTCTCCCGCAGCAGGGATTCCACGAACCACACCGGTGTCCGTGTGGGCGCCCGCACCACCAGCGTGGCGTCCGGCCGAATCTCCAGCCCAATGGACCGACGACGTGACCGCACCAGCACATACGCGCCCGCGACGGGACTCGTGCGCTGTTCCCCTTCCGGCTTCTTCACGCTCATGATGAATTGTGAATCCCTTTGGTGTCAGGCACCATGGTCTTCACATTCCAGCTGTCACTGCCGAGTATTCCTCGCTTTTCAGTTTTCACGTTTGCCATGCGAGTATTGTGCCCCCATGTCGCAGAAGCACAACCGGCATGTCTCCTCTTAACGATGGGTTAACGCTATGCTTGTATCATCAAGGTGCGCAGGGGGACCTGTGACATTAGAAGAAAGGAGGAGAGCGACGATGAGAGTACTGGTGGTAGAGGATGAGCCAACAATGCTGTCCGCGCTTTCCGACGCGCTGACCCACGAGCGACTGGCGGTCGACACCGCACTGGACGGCCGCGATGCGCTCAGCAGGATCCATATCGAGCAGGCATACGACCTGGTCCTGCTGGACCTGATGATGCCACATATGGACGGACTCACGTTCCTCAGGACGATCCGGTCCGAAGGATACACCATGCCCGTGCTGGTTCTGACTGCCCGGGACCTGACGAACGACAAGGTCACCGGCCTGGACGCGGGCGCCGACGACTACCTGACCAAACCTTTCGACCTCAACGAACTGCTGGCGCGCGTGCGCGCGCTTCTGCGCAGGGATGGAAACCACAAGACATCCGTCCTGCGGGCGGGTGATGTCGAACTGGATATCGTGACACATATCTGCAAGCTGCACGACGTTGTGGTGCAACTAGCCACCAAGGAAGAGCAGCTGCTCGAGTATCTGTTGCGCAACCAGGGACGCATCGTGCCGCGCGAAGAACTGGAAGACCATCTGTGGGACGCCAAGGCATCGCTGTGGTCCGACACCTTGCGCACGCATATTCGATATTTGCGTGCCAAGCTGGACTCCGACCCGACGCATCCACTCATCACGACAGAACGGGGACGAGGTTATGGCATCCTGCAGCCACCAGTGAAGGAGCCACAGCAGGAGTAGGCGCACGCCGTCACCCTCTTCACGGAATCCTGCACCGGTACACCATGCTATCCATGGCGCAGTACAGCACCCCTGGATCTGTGCCCATCGTCAACGTCTGTCCGCCAAGTGACGATAACCCCTGGTTCATCCGCAGCCAGCGAGTCTCGCCCGGCAACAATACAAAGACACCACCGCTCGACGTGCCGACAAACAGGCGTCCCGTCCCATCCTTTGCCAGCGCCTGGACGCATCCGTAGTAGACGCCGATCCGGGACAGTCCTTTGTTGATGGGTGTCCAGGTATCACCTGGTGCACCGGTCCAGATGCCCCGAGCCAATGAACCGACGTACATTCTTGATGACGACTCAATGAGCATGCTGTACAACCAGCTGAGGTCGGCGGAGCTGCCCAGCATCGGACGGTCCGTGAGCTGGACATCCTTCCACAGTAGTCCACCGTTGGTCGATTCCCACAAGCCGTCTCCGCTGACAATGGCAAGGAAATGCTGGCCGTCAGCGGGGTCAGTCGCCAACGCTGTGACCTCAACGTAGGTTACTTGCTGCGGCGCCGATCCCTTGGGTTTCAGTCCCAGGCTGCTGTCGGTCGCTGTCCCCTTGGCGAGATCGACGCGCCAGACACCAAGGGATGTCCCGGCAAGCACTACCCCGGACTCCGATCCATACGGCACCAATGCCAGCACGTCATCACTGATCTCCTTTGCTGCCACACGGCGCCACCGCGTGTCATCCGTCGACATCCAGAGTCCCTCTCGCAGCGTACCTGCCAGCATTGGCGTTCCTGCACGGATCACGGCGATGTCCTGCGAACCCAGTTCCGTTGCTGTCCGGCCCCAGGTAGTCCCTCCGTCACGCGAGACGTACATACCACCGGTCGTCCCGGCGTACAGTCGCGACGGGATTGTAGGGTCGGCTACGACGCAGGTGATTTCAGTTTCCTGGATCCCCGTGCTGACATCGGCCCACTGCCATGACGCAGTATCCGTCTCGAATGCTCCTCCTGACGTTCCGGCAATGAGGGTCCTATCCGTCCATCGACACAGCGTGCGGATCCCAAACCCGCGCATGGCGGGCGACGCGACCTGCCACCCCTTCAATGGGTCGGCTGCCACATACACGCTCCCAGAGCTTGTGCCGACGACCAGCTGCCACGATGGCCGCACAATCACGCTCATGGCAGACACATCACCAGAACCCTGCGGGAGTTCTGCCGCTGATGTCCATGTCGCTCCTCCACCCGTGCTGATGTAGACGTTCGTATGGCTGATCACAGCTGCAATCGTGTCTGGTCGCGATGCATCCCACGCCAGAGCGGTGACTGACGCTGCCTGAGGGAGACCGTCACGTCCGCATGCCTTCCACGTGAGCGTCGCCGTATCTGCAACAAAGACACCCTGGTCGTAGGTGCCAGCAAACAACCGATCACCGCCAGCCGTCGTCGCCAGCAGACAACTGATGCTGAGGGTCGGCAAGCCCGTATTCGCCGTTCGCCAGCGTCTACCAAGGTCTCGAGACACGTAGACGCCGTGGTTGGCGGTCGCCATATACAGGAGGGCTCCATCCCCCGCCTGCCCCAGTGCTGTGACTGTATCGTCACCGAAGCCGCGGCCGGACTGCCGCCATGTCTGACCGTCGTCATCGCTCACCTGCAGGCCCTCGCGCTCGACCGCCCGGACAATCACCGTCATCGGCCCAGATGTCGCCGTCAACGCCATCACACCCTGTCCGGACTTCGTCCTGGAGAGGAGTTTCCAGCTCATGCCGTCCAGAGAACGGTAGATTGCACCGCTCGCCATGCCAGCATACAGGCGTCCGTCGGCCGACGACGTCAGCGCTGACACGTCGCCGCCCCAGATGTTGCCCAGTGCTGTCCACTGCACTCCGGCAGGCACTCGGGGGTCATTGCTGAGCGCACGCTTCTGCAGTCGAGGAATGGCAACCTTGATGAACACAACGACTGTCGCGATCAGCAGCCAGCCAATAATGACATCAGCCCACAGTTTCCATTTGCTCACGGGCATATCCATTCTCAAACCACCTCCATTTGCCGGCGACCTTCCCTATATAGTAGTATGACACAACACCGTTAACGCAACGTTAAGACACAGACGTCTCTGGACACAACACCTCAATACAGTTAACGTTGTCTTAACGCAGACCTGTTATGGTATACAGGCAGGCCGCCGTAACAGAAAGAGGGCTCTTCGACGATAACGTCCGGCGGCCTGCCAGACAAGGAGGATGGACGGGATGAAGAGAACGCGACGCACTTTGCTGCTCGGAGTGGCCGGACTGCTGCTGATTGCCGCGATCGTCTGTGGCAGTCTCATGCGTGGCGCCACACACGGCGCAGCCGACCCGGACACCCAGGAGATCACGACAGCCGAAGTCAGCACGACGATCCGGGAGCGTATCGCAAACCTGGACGCGAAGGCGATAACGAACAAGACGGTTCAGCGTGCGATCGCAGACCAGCTGCCTGCTCTCGGCACCAGAGGGTTCATCCGCGTTCACGTCGCGAGCAGGAACATCGACGTCCTGGTGGGGACCGACTACAACCTCGACCAAGTGCTGGGAAGCGCGACCGGCGAAAACTCGTGGCACTATCGGATGTCGCTGGCACCGGTGGATGCGCCGGAAGAGCTCCAGCCACTGTTCGTCACGTACATGACTTCAAGCATGGGCGCCATCTCGGGTGAACTCATCATCGGCAGCGCCGGCCCTACTGCCGCTCAGGTCAGGACCTCGTTGTCATTGATGATCGCCATGTGGGCATGCCTGTGTTGTGCGGCCGTGTGTGTCATCGCGGTGTTTGTCCTGCCTGCGAACCGCGTTGCTCGCGGGGGGCAGTCGTGGACGCCGCTGCGTCGAGGATTCATCCTGGCGCTCATCGGCGCACTCCTCGCTGTTCCCGTCATTTGGGCCCTCGTCAGCGGGACGCATGCCACCGCCCGCGAGAAGTTCGCCCGGGCAACGGACCTCGTCTTGACATCTTCGGCGAACACCATGTCCGAGTGGCTCTCGACGGGCAAAGTCTCGGCAGCCTATCTGCATGCGACCTATGCCATGTCCTACCCGGACTGCTCGTTCCGCATCCTGCTGGACGGCAAGCTGCAGGACCGGGCGGGCGTAGACTACGGTCCCGCCGCTTATCAGAAGCCTGGTGAACCGGCGACTTGGCGCAAGCTAGCTCCTCTCATCGAGGGCGGCACGCCGCGACCCGCCTACCTGACATCCGCCACGAAGGACAATGTCCGGGTCGAGCTGGTGGCACCGGAGCCAGAGTACTGGCAAGACATCGACCTGCGCCATACTCTCCTGTGGGCTGTTCCCGCTCTCCTCACCGTCCTCTTCGCACTGGGATACCTGACGGGCCAGCGCCATGACCGTGCGATCTTATCTTCAGAGGAGATCCTGCGTCACGCGGTTGTGCGCCAGGCAGTTCTCACGATCCTCGTCGTCTGCCTGGCGCTGGTGCCCGCTGCCGGATGGTTCGTCCAGACCTACAAGGCAGCAGCCGTCGGTCGGCTCGACAAGACGCTGCAGCATGATGCTGCGACGCTCAGCGGCCTGCTTAGCAGCCTCGAC
>Ga0075518_1000032_pt1 | contig 20524 bp, 19 predicted proteins | sample NGEPerA_2_FD_76970 | JGI IMG/M metagenome (GOLD analysis project Ga0075518, IMG submission 76970) | Arctic peat soil microbial communities from the Barrow Environmental Observatory site, Barrow, Alaska, USA - NGEE PermafrostAB136-A | ecosystem: Environmental > Terrestrial > Soil > Wetlands >...
CCTGCTGGCGGGAGGTGGTCGTTTCTGGCATGCCTGGAGCCGGCAGGTGATGCGGCACCCAATCCTTTATCTGGTTGCCTCGATGGCGGTTCTGCTTTCGCTGTCCTGGCCGGTTCAGGGCATGAGGGCGGGCGCGCCGGGAATAGACAACCTGTCGCCAACCAGCGATTCCCGGATCGGGCTTGAGCTTTTTGCCGATAAGTGGGGAGCCGGCGAGATCTCGCCGATCTATGTGGTGATTCAATCCGGCAACAACTCCGTCTGGCGGTCCGATTTCCGGGACGCCCTCGCCGAACTTGGACAGCAGCTCAAGAATGATCCGCGGGTTGCCAGGGTGGAATCCATCGCTGAACTGGGATTGCCACGAGAGCTTCCCAGTGATCCCCGCCAGCTGGAGGCGCTTGCCCGGGCCAACCCGGTGAATGCCGCCCAGGCAATAAGCATGGTTAATGTGGATGGCGGCAACAACATCACCATGATGCGGGTAATCGCGACCTCCGAGCCCAGGGCGCACGAAACCAAGCAACTTGTACGGGACCTGCGTGCCGAAATACTGCCTGACATCGGTTTCCCGTCCGGCGTCGAGGCGCTGGTCGGCGGCGGGCAGGCCGAAGCAGTCGACTTCACCGACATGCTGGCAGGCTCATTTCCCTTTTTGATGGCGGCCGTGCTGGTCATCACCTTCTTTGTACTCCTGTTAATGTTCCGTTCGCTGATACTCCCCCTCAAGGCGATCTTCATGAACCTGCTCTCGGTGTCGGCTGCTTTCGGTGTGCTGGTGCTGTTTTTCCAGGACGGTTGGGGCGAAGGCCTGCTCGGCTTTACCGCGCCGGGCGGCATCATCCCCTTCGTGCCGGTCATCCTCTTCTCGGTGTTGTTCGGACTCAGCATGGATTACGAAGTATTCCTGTTGTCCCGGATGAAGGAAGAATACGAGCGCACCGGCGACAACGATGAGGCGGTCGCCTTCGGCCTGGAGAAGACCGGCAGGATAATAACCTCGGCGGCCCTGATCATGATTGCGGTTTTTGGCGCATTCGCCTTCACCGATTCCATCATCATCAAGGAGTTTGGCGTGGGGCTGGCGGTATCGATCTTCCTGGACGCCACGATTGACAGGATCATACTGGTGCCGGCAACCATGAAGCTGCTGGGCAAGTGGAACTGGTGGTTGCCCGGGTGGCTGGCGCGCCTGTTGCCCGATCTCGGGCGCAAACACTGACCCGGTAACCGGATGGAAGCCGCGCAGAGAAACCTGATTCTGATTCCTTTTGCTGATCTGGACGAGGGCTTGCTTCCTCTTCGGGAGCTAGCCAGCGCCGTCGCCGCGGTTTTCGGTCTCGAGGGGGCGGTCACAGCTGCGCTGCCGATCCCGGCGGAGGCTTTCGACCGGCGGCATCATCAATACCCCGCGGCGGGATTTCTGACGGCAGCTGCCCGGTCGCGTAACGCGTCGATGGGGCCAGCTTCTGCCGCGTTGCTGGGTATTACCGGCCTCGACCTGTTTGCGCCACGGCTCAACTTTGTTTTCGGAATGGCTGATGCCGGGTTAGCCGTCGCGGTGATATCCCTCTGCCGGCTGCGCCCTGAATTTTACGGTGGAGATCCTGACCCGCGATTATTCAGGCAACGGGCTCTCAAGGAGGCGATCCATGAACTGGGTCATATCTTCGGGCTGGCGCATTGTGACCGCCAGGCTTGTATCATGCATTTTTCAACCAGCATCCAGGATACAGACCGAAAGGGGCCGGGATTTTGCGGTACCTGTACAGGCAGGATGAATCTCTGAGAATCTTGCCGTTTGAGAGCCGGCGGTTTTCTAGAAGAACTTTTGTAGCTCACCGGCCATATCTTCAGGCGAAAACGGTTGTTGCACCAGCGGTTCGCGATTGGCGATTACCGGTATTCTCTCTTCCAGCGTCTGCCGTTCCGAGCGGTAGATGACGCCAGTCGGTATTCGCTCGCCGAATTCGAGCGCCCGCCGGAAGGCCGCTACGCGGTCACCGGGATCGTGTTCCGGCCCGACCGGGTAGCATCTCTCGCGATACCACTGAAAAGTATTGACTTTATTGTAGGTAACGCAGGGCTGGAGAATGTCGAGGAAAGCGAAGCCCTTGTGCTCGAGGGCCGACTGCATCAACCCTCGCAGCTGGTCCTGGTCTCCCGAGAAACCACGGGCGACAAAACTGGCGTCCATGGCCACCGCCAGCGCTATCGGGTTGAGCGGTTCGTAGAGGACACCGAAAGGCTGCGTGCCGGTGATCATACCCTCATCGGTGGTCGGCGACGCCTGACCCTTGGTGAGGCCATAGACCTGGTTGTCATGCACAAAAAGAGTGATATTGAGGTTGCGCCGCATGGCGCTGAGAAAGTGGTTGCCGCCTTCACCATAGCAATCGCCGTCGCCTGCCACTGCCAGGACGCGCATCTCGTGATTGGCAAGACGGATGGCTTGTGCAACAGGCAGAGTTCTCCCATGCAACCCGTTGAAAGTGTTGCAGCGGGTATAGTGGGGAAATTTCCCCGCCTGGCCGATGCCGGAAACGATAGTGAGTTCGTGGGGTTCCAGGCCCATTTCTACCATGGCCATCTTGAAGGTTCTCAGTATTTGCAGGTTGCCACAACCGGGGCACCAGGCGGGATTCTGGCCGCGGAAGTTTTCCAGCTCAGACATCGTGTTCGCCCAGCTCGTCAAGCAGCTCTTCCAGCAGGTAGGGCCGGCCATCAAACTTGTTGACAAGCTTGTTGAAGACGAAGCCGGTTTCCGCCCGCATCAGCCGGGCGAACTGGGAGGTGGCGTTATTTTCAACACAAACCGTGAGCTTCGCCTGCCGCAGAACCTCGAGATAATCGAATTTCCCTGTTCCCGGGAAGGGATATATCTCACTGAAGTGCAGCATGGCGATGCTGTGTTTCTCGCCCAGACGGTCCACAGCTTCTTTGATGACACCATAGGTTGAGCCCCAGCCGACGATGACCGTTTCGGGGTTTTCATCGCCATGCAGCAGTGGTGGTGAAATCTGATCACGGATCAGCGGCAGCTTCTTCAGGAGGCGCTTTTCGACCATGCGGACCCTGGTTTCGGCATCTTCCACCAGGTGGCCATCCTGATCATGTTCGTCGCTGTCTGTTACCACCAGATGATGTGAAGCCCCCGGCTCGGCCAGCGGTGAAACACCGGTGTCGGTATAGGCGTGGCGCCGGTAATCAGCGAGTTTTGCCAGATCCCCGGCTCGCAGGCGGTAATCCTGATAATTGATTTTGGATGGGTCGAGAGCGTCCAGCGTCCACTCGGTATCAGCCAGGTACTGGTCGGAGATGATGAAGGCGGGTACCTGGTATTTCTCTGCCAGGTCGAAGGCTTTGCCGGTCAGGTAGTAGGCCTGCTCGGGATTGCCCGGCGCCATGATCACCCGGGGGAACTCACCGTGGGCGGCGTGAAGGATATACAAAAGGTCGGCCTGTTCCGTGCGGGTGGGGAAGCCGGTGGCCGGCGCCGGACGCTGACCGACAAAGATAACCACCGGGGTCTCGGTCATGCCCGCCAGCGAAAGCCCTTCCACCATCAGCGCGAAACCGCCGCCGGCGGTGCCGGTCATCGAGCGTACACCGGCATAAGAAGCGCCGATCGCCATGTTGATGGCGGCGATTTCGTCCTCCGCCTGCTCCACGACCAGGCTGTGCCTCCCGCTCTGCGCCGCCATGAAATTCATGACGCCGGTGGAGGGCGTCATGGGATAGGCCGCATAGAAGCGGCAGCCGCTTGCGAGCGCGCCGAGCCCGACGGCCGAGGTGCCGTCCATAAGCATCCGTTTAGGTGCAACCGCGGAAACGTCAGCCGCTGCCCCCTTTTCCCGTGCAGCGGCGAGGCCTGGAATGTTGACGGAGAAATTGCACTGTCCGCAATTCGCCCGCGCGAAGTCGGCTCCGGCTTTTGCGGCGGCCAGGTTCTGGTCTACCACTTCGCGGCTCTTTCGGGCAAAAGTCTCAGTGAGCAGCTCATCAAGGGTCTCCAGGTCCATGCCCAGCATACCCAGCACCGCGCCGACGGCTACCGTGTTTTCCATGATGCGGTTGCCGGCCGCATCCATGGCGATCTGCCGGAACGGAATATCGAGGAGGTTTTCACCATCGTATTTTTCCCGGACTGTTTCGGAGTCGTAAACGACCAGGCCGAAGGGACTCAGCTCGCCGAGATGCTCAGCCACGGTGTTTTTATCAAGAGCAACCAGGATATCAACTGCTTTGCGGGATGCGCTGATCTCATGGTCGGCGAACCTTACCTGGTAAAAATTGTGCCCGCCGCGGATGCGTGACATATAGTCCTGGTGGGTGAAAACATGGAAGCCCGAGCGGGCGAACAGCTTCGCGAGTACCGCTCCAATTGTCTGGAGTCCCTGCCCCGCCTGGCCGCCGATTTTGATGGTGTAGTCCATATGGTCTGTTAGTTTCCTTTTTGCCGGGCGGTTAAACAAACACGAGGCGCGTTTATGTTCCTGGTGCGGGAGTCGCGGGGGTCACAGGCAGGCTTCAATGTGTGGCGCAGGATACGCAGGGGTCATATGAGCGCACCAGTCGCTCGATGCCCTCGATCAGCCGCGCAGCCTCCCAGTCGTGCCGTTGCTCGACAAACAGATCGATGTCGTCTTCGAGGTTGGTCAGGTTTTGAGCCGTGGGTGTAATGATGTTGTCATCAACGATGAGTCCCTCGTCGTCAAGCGTATAGGCATGGTACAGGGTGCCTCGCGGCGCTTCGGTTGCCGCGACGCCTGAGCCCGCCCGTACCGCTATCTCCGGTGTTTTGGTCACCAAATCGCCCGCCAGCAGCTCGTCGATCAGTCTCACCGATTCGGTCATGGCGTGTACCAGTTCCACCGTCTGGCAGAAAGTGTTCAGGAAAGTGTTGTAGTTCGGGAATGAATGCGGGGAGTCCCGGAGGATGGACCCGGCGCCCCCGGTCAGGAGCTCATGGCTCAGATTGATGCGGGCGAGCGCGCCCGTGAAAAAGCCCCGGCCCTCGTGCAGGCCGGCCTTGGCGGTCGAGTCCGGCCTTACTACTTCGCGCAGCGTTGAGCAGAAATCATCAGGGGTGGAACAATATCCCTCGCTGGAACAGACTTCGCCGGTGTAATACGCGTACTCATCGGGGTCTACGAGTGCGAGGTAAGTCGTCTTTCGCGAGAAATCAGGCATATCGAGCTCGCCGGTGAGGCGCGCGAGGCGCATGGCCGGGGGCAACGCTTCCTCGAGTCGATGCCTCAGGTCGGCCAGCCGGGTTACGGGCGGCAGGTGGCTGAAGCCTCCCACCCGTGTGGTTATCGGGTGCACCGCACGTCCGCCGACGACAAAAACCATGTCATTCCCCAACTTTTTCAGGGCCAGCGCTACCTCTACTTCATCGGGATGTTCGCTGGCCATGGAGATTGCGCTCTCCGCGCCGAGGTAGTCCGGCAGAGCCAGGAAAAAAGCGTGCAGTGTGTGGCTCTGTATCCACTGGGCCAGAATCATCAGCCGTCTCAGCTTATCAGTGACGGGATCGACGCTGACGCCGAGCGCCTGCTCCATCGCCTTGATCGCGGTGATGTTGTGCACGGACGGGCAGACGCCGCAGATGCGTGAGGCTATGGTGGGAGCGTCGAAGAAATTGCGGCCGCGCAGCAGGCCTTCGAACAGACGCGCCCCCTCTTCGTACTTCAACCGGACTGAATGCACTTTACCTTCAGTCAGCATTACGGTGAGAGAGGCGTGTCCCTCGATGCGGGTGACGTGTTCGAGTTTGATTTTCAAATTGCGGCGGCGGTCATTTCCAGACTTCTTGCCGCTTTGCCGCCGTTCAAAACCGCCAGTCTGAAAAAAGATGGCGCTGCCGGTTCATCAGCAGGGGAGGAACAAGCGCATTCGGCAGGCAGGCGGCCGGCGGCCCGGATCGACGATCAGCTGAAAAGCTCGCCGTATCGTACCAGTGGCTCGAATGGCAGATGCCCCTCGCGCTCGATATTATCCGCTCCGCCCTCTTCGCGATCGACTATTGTATAGGCGATCGCCGGCTCCAGCCCCTCGACCCTGGCGCTGTTGATGGCCTTGATGATCGAACCGCCGCTGGTTACCACATCATCGACGATGGCAACTCGGGCGCCACGCTGGATTGATCCTTCGATCCACTTGCTGGTGCCATGCGCCTTGGGCTCCTTGCGAACGATGAATCCCTGTACTGGATATCCCAGTTGCCAGCTCAAGGCCACCACTCCGGCTACGATGGGGTCGGCTCCGATGGCGAGTCCGCCGATGGCGCCGATCTCCGCCGCGCGCAGCTTTTCGACCAACAGCTCAGAAGCCACAGCCAGCCCTTCGGCGTCCAGCGTCACCCGCTTGCAGTCGAAATAATGGTCGCTGCGCTTTCCCGAAGTGAGAATGAAATCTCCCTTGAGGTACGCCTTTTCCACCAGTAGCTGGCGGAGCCTGTCTAAAAGTTGTCGCGTGTCACTCATGGCGCAGATACTATCACACCAGGCCACGCCAGCGATCGAACATTTCCTGGTACTCGGGAGCCAGCGAGCAGAACTTCTGGAATTTACGAATCAGGTCCGGATAGGTGGTTCCCCGCGTCAGGATCTCGATGGCCGAGGTCAGGTTGGGCTCTTCAGTCGGGCCACGACAGCCGTCGCAGGGCACGCCGACCGAAGGGCAGACGACACCACAACCGGCGCGGGTGATCGGGCCAAGGCAGGGAAGCCCTTCCAGCAGCAGGCAGCGGTTCTCGAGTATTTTGCAGTCCACACATTGGGGATAGGCCTTGAGTTGCGGCAGGCGTCCGGCGATCAGCGCTGCCACCGTCTCCATGATTTCCCACTTGCTGGCCGGACAGCCACGAAGCTGCAGATCGACCCGCACGTATCTGGAAATTGGAAATACCTCCAGCGTGTCCAGATCCTCCATGCCCCGGTATACATACTTTTTCAGGTCGCCCAGATCATGGAAGTGCTGGGCTGCCGGCACACCGCCAAATGACGAACAGCTTCCCAGGGCCGCCAGGACTTTCGTGCTGCGGCGAACTTCTTGCAGCAGAGCGAGCTCATCGGGCCGGGCCGGCACGCCATCGACGAAGGCTATGTCGAAGGGGCCGTTCTGGTTGAAGGTGCGGGCCATGGGAAAGTGCACGATGTCAACTGCCCTGACGAGGGCCAGCAGATCGTCGGCGAGATTGAGGAATTCAAGCTGACAGCCGGCGTCGGAGGTGAGTGAAAATATCCCGACCCGCAACCTTCCCCCGGAGGCCGGCGACAGGCTTCCCATACCGGAACTTTCCTTTATCTCAGCGCTGATGATATCCCCCTGATCTGCTCGATGGAAAGCACCGGACCCTGGCGGCAGGTATAAAAACTTTCTACCACACAGTGCTCACACTTGCCGACTCCGCAACGCATGTGTCGTTCCAGCGAGATAAATATCCTCGTATCCTCGAAGCCCAGCTCTTTGAGGCGGCCGAGCACAAAACGGAACATCACCGGGGGACCGCAAATCAGCACCGAGGTATTTTCAGGCGCCGGATTGACGAGATCAAGAAGCGCGGTGATCACGCCGATCTGCCCGCGCCATCCCGGTGGAGCCTCATCGACTATGGTCTCGACCCGGCCGGATTGCCGCCAGGTTTCATACTCATCGGTAAACAGGAGAAAATCCGGGCTTCGCGCTCCATGAAGGACGGTCAGTTCGCCGAACTCGTCGTTCAGGCAGACGGCACAATCGATGGCGCTCCTCAACGGCGCCAGGCCGATGCCGCCGGCTATAAAGAACAGGTCCTGGCCGGCCATTTCCGCCAGCGGGAAACCCTGTCCATAAGGTCCCCTGACCCAAAGTGAATCGCCTGGCTGCAAGCGATGCAGGGCCTGGGTGAGATTGCCGGCCTCGCGCACACAGAGCTCGAAACTGCCTTGTTGTGTCGGCGGAGAGCAGATGGAAATGGGCGACTCGCCGATGCCAAGCAGTGACACCTGCAGGAACTGACCGCTGCAGAAGGAAAAATTTTCCCGCAAAACAGGGTCGACAAACTCGAGTACAAAATGGCGAATCCCCGGCGCGAGCTCTCGTACCTCCAGTACCAGCGCCTGGTCGGGAAGATACTCATTTCGCAGTGGCGCCTCTTTTTGCCTGGTTTTATCAGGCACTGTCCGTCACCTCAAGCACATCCGCTATAACCTGTTGCGGGTCGATGTTCGCGGGGCAGAAATGGAAGCAGGCGCCGCAACCCGAGCAGCCGGCATGTCCGAGGGTTTCCTGCATGCGCATGAACTTGTGCGAGAAGCGGTACCAGATACGCTCAGAGCGCGACTCGCGGAAATTATGGCCACCGGCAACGCGGGCAAAAGCCAGCAGCTGGCAGGAATCCCAGAGCCGCAAACGCCGGCCTGTCTCCGGAGCCAACCCAGTCTCGTCACGGGTATAGAAGCAATAGCAGAGCGGGCAGACGATCGTGCAGTTGCCGCAGCCCAGACAACGCGCGGCCAGATCATCCCAGATGGTAGCGCCGAATGAGTCACGGATCCGGGCAGGCAATTCATCGAGAGGCCAGGTCTTCGAACTGGCTGCGGCCACCGGTGCCCTGATCGCCCCCGTGGCATTTTCCAGCGGGAAGGGCGCGCTGGCGGCAAGCTTTCTGCCCGCGGCGCTGCCGGCAATCAGCCGCGGTTGGGCAACGCTGGTTTTTGCCCCCCCGCCGCATTGTTCGCCAGTGCCGGCATAATCCCAGCCGGGACACCCATCCAGATCCAGGAAAAGGTCGAAATCCCCGGGCACTATCTGGTCGTGGCCTGTCTTTTCACAAAAACAGCCGGAGGTTCGCCGGCAGGAGACGCCGGCGATTATGCCGCCATTTCTGCGCACAAGATAGTGAAAGTCAGGCCGGTCATGTGTCATGTTGGCGGTTAGCAGGCGGTCAGCGGAGAGTTCACAGACGTGCAGACCGAAGACAATGGTGTCATCCAGTGGCATCGCCGGCAGGATCCGGCCAGCGCTGAATTCAAAGAGCATCTCCTCAGGTGGCAGAAATGCTTTCTTCGCCGGCAGCACAGTCCGGTCCTGGGCCAGGCCAAAAACCAGCGCATCGGTCGTGCCGACTTCCTGGAAGATGCGGTTGCCGCCCTTTTCCGCAGGTACGAGCACGCGGTAATCGGCAGCCAGTTCGAGCAGCCAGCGTCTGAGAGCCGGATGCGCATCATATCCGTAAGCCATTTCACTAGCCGATGTTCCTGATGCGGTTTCGTCCATTGCTCCCCACTTCTGGAGGTCGTAGCGGCACGCCCGAACAAATGACCGTAATCATTGTCAATTTTCGCGATCAGTTATGCAACATGCCGTCGCGTCTGCATTGCCGGGGATGTTCTCAGGACATGACCGTAATCATATGCCCATTTTCGCGATCAGTTATGCAACCGAAGACCAGAAGGCAATTATTTTTCAAGCAGCCAGCAGGAAAAAGAGCAGCGCCGCGAAATACGTCAAAAGGCAAAGAGAAACATCAAGCCGGTTGGAAAGCAAGAAAGAATGTAGTTCCCAGCGGGTAAACAAAGGGAGGTATTGATGGTAGCCGATAGCGGCAAGCGTGACCGCGCCACGATAATGGCCACAATCCAGATTATTTTCGGAATCGCGATTTTTTTCAGTGCTCTGGTTATCAGCGACCAGTCCAAAGGAACGGCGCTTTTCGTTTTCGGCTTCATCACCGTGCTGCTCGGCATCCTCACCAGGGTTCTGTTTTTTTCCAAGGATTCCTGAGCCGGAACCCGATGGCATCCAGGACTCTGCCTGGCGCCGCCGCCGTGAGTTTTTTCAACGCCCGGCTGTTCGGGTCTGCAATACGCCAGGGTGTTGCTTAGTGAAAATTCGCATCTGAATATAAACGCCGCTTCCGGGAGCGGCGTTTATTCATAATACTGCTGCAGCGTCACGCTGGCTGAGGCTCCGTGTTTAAACTACCCTTGCCTAGCGCCTTCTTAATCTATCCGACATCCTCATTATGAATTTACCCGCAACAGGAGCGGCGAATCAGCGTTATTTCACGCGAGCAGACTTTTCTTGACACTTTCCGAAATTGCATGGGATAATATACCCGATACCCACAGGGGTAAGCTTCCCTGGGGCCCCCATTTTCTGCCTGAGTCGACCTGAAGGACGGTTCCACTCCCACAAGGCTAGGTGATCACCACGGTTGCGAAGACAGACATAGAGAAGGTTTTAAACAGGCTTCGTCGTATTGAAGGCCAGGTTCGCGGTCTTCAGCGCATGATTTCCGAAGACAAGCGCTGTGAGGATGTCTTGACGCAGCTGGCAGCTACCCGGGCGGCTCTGGACAGGGTTGGTGTATACTTGATTAGCCACCGCATGAAGGAATGTCTCAAGCATAGCTCTGAAGAGATGGACCTGGACGATGTGGCTGTGGAAGAAGCTTTTGAAATCTTCATGAAGTACATCCAGCACGTGAAATGAACGCCTCGTCCGGTGGCTGCAACCGGACCCAGGCTGCTCCGTTATGATCTCACTTAAGGTGGCAATCCCCGATGCCTCGTCGGCGTAAGTTAAACAGGCGAAAAAAAGGTCGCCGCTCCTACCTGCTTATTGGTATTGGGTTTTTTCTCCTTTGCCTGATTTTCGCTCTCCTCGTAGGCATTCAGACGGTAATGGCACTGGTGCACGATTTACCCAAGCTCGAGGAGGAGAACTTTCTCTCCCTGGGTCAGACTTCCAGGATCTACGCAGCCGACGGCTCGCTGCTCGCCGAGATCTACGGCACTGAAAACCGAACCGTAATCCCCCTCAAGTCAATTCCGCTCTATCTTCAGCAGGGAACTGTCGCAATCGAAGACGAACGGTTCTATGAACACGGCGGAGTCGACTACGAAGCGATCGGCCGCGCAGCCCTGACCGATGTCAGCCGGGGCAGACTGGCCGAGGGCGGAAGTACCATAACCCAGCAGTTGGTCAAAAAGGTTTACCTGTCTGATGAGCGCAGCATTACCCGCAAGATCGTCGAAGCGGTACTGGCCACGCAGCTTGAGCGAACGGCGAGCAAAGACACAATACTGGAGCGTTACCTGAACACGATTTACTATGGCGAGAACGCCTACGGCGTAGAGACTGCGGCGCAGACCTATTTTGGCAAGAGCGTCACCCAGCTGGACCTGTCAGAATGCGCGCTGCTGGCCGGCTTGCCACAGGCGCCGTCCGCCTATTCGCCCAGGCAGGACATGGCAGAGGCTACGGAAAGGCGCAACACGGTATTACAAAAGATGGCTGACCTGGGCTATATAAACCAGGCCGCGGCGCACGGCGCCGCATCGCTGCCCATAAATCTGCAGCAGTCATCCGGGGCGGTCAATGAACCTTATTTCGTTGAATATGTCAAGCAGCAGCTGATAGATAAATATGGCGCGAAGAAGGTCTTCGAGGGCGGTCTCAAGGTCCAGACCACCATTGAGCCGACCATGCAGGCGGCGGGGCTCGAAGCGATCAAGAACACTCTTAATGAAGAGGGAGACCCCGCGGCGGCCCTGGTTTCCATCGATCCCTCGAACGGTTACATCAAGGCCATGGTCAGCAGCCAGGATTTCAAAAAGTCCCAGTTCAACCTGGCCGTACAGGCCAAACGGCAGCCTGGCTCCTGTTTCAAGCCATTTGTCCTGACGGCCGCGGTAGAGCAGGGCGCCGATCCAAAAAAAACCTACTACATGTCCAAGCAGATCGACATCCCCATGGCGGGTGGCGGCCCACCCTGGCATGTCGCCACTTACGACAACCAATATTATGGCGCCTCCAGTCTCGAAACAGCCATGCTGCATTCCGACAACACCGTATACGCCCAGCTGGTGATGGATGTCGGCCCGGAAAAAGCGCGCGACGCAGCCGAACGACTCGGCATCAAGAGTCCGATGGCAACCAACCCGTCGATTGCACTGGGCGGCCTTGGCCAGGGTGTCTCGCCGCTGGAAATGTCATCAGCCTACGCGACTCTATCCGCGAATGGCATGTACGCCGAGCCTATTGCCATAACACGCGTTGAAATGCCCGATGGCACTCTCGACTATCAGGCAAATCCTCAGCCTCGGAAAGTTGTCAAGGACGGCGTCGCCTACGAAGTGACCAAAGTGCTGAAGGCAGATATCGAGAAAGGGACCTCGTCCAAAGCCAACATCGGACGCCCGGCCGCCGGCAAGACCGGTTCCACGGATAACCTGCAGGACGCCTGGTTCGTGGGCTATACGCCAGACCTTTCCACATCTGTCTGGATCGGTTATCCCGACGAACAGCTGCCAATGACCGATGTCCATGGAGGCCAGGTATGGGGCGGCGGTTTTCCTGCCACCATCTGGAAGGACTTCATGTCGGAGGCATTGAAAGAGAAGCCGAAGAAGGAATTTCCCGAGCCGAAGGAGAAGCCGGATTTCAAGAAGTTGACCGGCAAGTTTGTCCTCTACTCGGGTGGCGACGCGCCATCTACGCACGATGATGCCTACGGAAATGCCGGCCGGACGACCACAAGCCCAGGCAGCAACAGCAACGACTAGCAGTAAAGACGAACATTCCGGTAACGTTGGAGCCAGCCGCTGGAAACGCCTCCGGATCAAACCGCCAGCGCTCTGCGCTGGGCCAGAACGCCAGCATCGTCGCCGATCAGAACCAGGAAAAGGTCGTCGCTGACCCGGGCCAGGGAAAGGACGCGTCCGGGAAGCTCCCGGGAAACAGATTTCAGTAATCCGGCATCCAGTTCGTTGGCCAGCGATGTAGCTGAAGACATGATTGTAGCTACGTAGGCCGCAAGCGCCTCCAGGTTCAAATCGATGGTACCAGCGGAAGCCACCAGAAAACCTTGCGCGGAAACCAGAGCCGTCGCCGCTATACCCTCTATTTCCAGGTACGGAGCGACGATGTCATTCATTGATTGTGGTGTGCCATCCACGGGGCGGACTTTCTAGATATTATCGAGAACGTCGATGATCCGGCTGAGCTGCTCTTCGTTCTCGAACTCCAACTCAACACGTCCTCCCCTGGCCACCCAGCGTACTTTGACCGGCAGGCGAAAGGCAGAGTAAAGAGCGTCGGTGGTCTCGTCCATAAGCTCCTGGCCTACCGGGATATTGATCTGTTTCCTCTGGCGCCGCGCGCTGTCCCCCTCTTTCCTGGCAAGCTCCTCCGTCTGGCGCACGGAGAGTCCTTTCTTGGCCACGCGGGCCGCCAGTTTGCGTTGCTGGGGACGGTCGGACAAAGCCAGCAGAGCACGGCCGTGGCCCTCGGAAAGCTTCCCCTGCTCGATCAAATTTTGAACCTCGTCCGGCAAGTCAAGCAACCGCAGCGTATTGGCGACAGCGGAACGGCTGCGGCCCAGCTTGCCAGCCAGCTCCTCCTGGGTTGCGCCGAAGTCCTCCTGAAGTATCGCGTAAGCCCGGGCAGTGTCGATCGGGTTCAAATCCTCACGGCTGAGGTTCTCGATAAGCGCCAGCTCCAGCGATTCCGCGTCGCCGGCCTGGCGAATGATGGCTGGTATCTTTTCAAGCCCGGCCAGTTGTGCCGCCCGCCAGCGCCGCTCACCGGCGACTAGCTCATAACTCTCACCACGGCGGCGAACCACCACGGGTTGTACCAGCCCGACCGCCCTGATTGATTCCGCCAGTTCTTCAAGTGCGCCATCGTCGAAGACAGTACGCGGTTGTTTGGGGTTGCCAGCGATTTGACCTACAGGCAAAAGCTGGTAGTCGGTGTCCGGAGGCGGGCCTCCGGTTTCCGTGGTACTCGCTTGACTAACGGAGTTATCTATGGTATCGCCGATCAGGGCCGCCAGGCCCCGCCCCAATCCCTTGTTTCCCTTGGTGTTACTCACGTTCCACCACCTCCGTGGCTAAATCAAAATATGCGTCTGAACCCGCGCAGGTGGGATCATAATGAGAGATCGGCATACCAAAACTCGGCGCTTCACTCAAACGGACGTTACGCGGGATAACGGTTGTATAGGTCAGCTCGGGGAAATGAGAACGGACCTCCTGTACCACCTGGGTAGAAAGACGGGTCCGCGGGTCATACATGGTCATCAGCAGACCGGCGACCTGGAGCCGCGGGTTGAGGCCGGCACGGATCGTCTCGACCGTCTGCATAAGCTGGCCGAGGCCCTCGAGGGCGTAGTACTCACACTGAACGGGGACGATTATTTTATCAGCCGCCACAAGTGCGTTCAGTGTAAGCAGGCCGAGAGATGGTGGACAATCGATAAAGACGTAGTCAAAGTTGCCGGCGATCTCAGCCAGCGCGTCAGATAAAATATACTCTCTACGCTCGCGGCCGGGAAGCTCGACAGAAGTACCGGCCAGATCACGGGTCGACGGTATCAGGTACAGATTTTGAATACTGGTTGATATTACTGCGGCAGCAGCCGGCGATTCGCCGGAAAAGACATCATAAGAATTGGGACCTTCGATATCATGCATGCCTAACCCGTGAGTGGCGTTGCACTGGGGATCGATATCGATGAGGAGAACAGTAGCGCCGGCTTCTGCCAGACAGACCGCGGTGTTGACGCAGGTGGTGGTTTTCCCCACGCCGCCCTTCTGGTTTGCCACAACGTAGGTCTTACCCAAAATGAGCCTGCCTGAAGAAGAGTAACCTGCCTTGACGATGAAATTGTAACAGATGCCTCGGATTGAGACCAGAAGAAATGGGTCTACTGAGGATTTTTATACTTTTTGTGTGAATTCAGGGTTTCAACGGCCGTTTTTTTGCCATACCTGGTCGGCGGGGAAATCGTTCCGGCGTTGGTAAAGTCTTCAAGAATCGCCAGACATGAAGATTCCTGGATCCCGGGTAAGGTTTTACCGGCGAAACCGAGACCAGTTCGCCACCCAGGATAACCGCTATCTCTCTGGAGACTTGCTTGTCACCCTTTTCCCGGGCTCCACGCTGCAAGAGCGCCGTACCACCAACTGTAAGCAAAGGCAGAGTATATTCAAGAACCACGGCTAGCGGCCCGACCGCACGCGCCAGGGCCAGATCAAAATGATCGCGCATTGTTGAGCGGCCCGCGTCTTCAGCTCGCACAGCGGCTATCTCAACATTGGTCAGACTCAACGTTTTAATCGCGGCAGCGAGGAATTCGCACTTCTTGCCATTGGCTTCCAGAAGTGAAAAGGACTTATCCGGACAGGCGATTGCCAGAGGCAGTCCGGGAAAACCCGCCCCGCTGCCGATATCGACGACCGATTCAGCAGTTTGAAGCGCATCGTAAGATAAAAGGCTGAGACTGTCGCGGAAGTGCACGTCCACTATCAGGTCTGCAGTGGTTACTGCGGTAAGGCTTCGGTCTGAAATGCCTCTCAGGAGCTCCAATAGTTTTTCGAGAAGGCCGACCTGCGCCGAAGAAATGCCGAAATCAGAACATATTTTTTCTTGCCAGCTCAATGGTTCTGTGCGTGCAGGTAAATAGACAACACTGCAATGTCCGCGGGAGACACGCCAGCGATGCGAGAGGCCTGTCCAAGGGAAGCTGGGCGCAGGCGGGAGAGCCGCTCTCGGGCCTCGTTAGTTATGCCTGTGAGCTCTACATAGGAAAAATTTTCGGGAATAGCCGTTTTTTCAAGGCGAAGCTGGCGATTTACCTGTTCAAGTTGCCGAAATATATAGCCCTCGTACTTGATTTCAATATCCGCGCGCTCGATCGTTTCCTTGTAGGAATGGGTGGTAGTATCGATGTTGAGGTGAGGAAGAAGGCCTGAAACAGTGAGCTCGGGTCTTTTCAGCAAACGGGCAGCGGACTGAACCTCGACAATGGGTGAGCTTCCGAGGCTCGACAGATAAGCGTTTGTGGCTTCATCCGGGCGTACAGGGTTCTCGTGAAGCAATTCGAGAAGCGCCGTCAGCTCCTGGCGGCGACCAAGAACCGCCTCCAGGTCTGTGTCTGATACCAGGCCGAGCCTGTTCCCAAACGGAGAAAGCCTGTCATGCGCGTTGTCATGGCGTAATAACAGCCTGTATTCAGCTCGAGACGTAAACATTCGATACGGCTCATCAACGCCCTTTGTCACCAGGTCATCAATCAGCACACCGATATAGGCATCGCTGCGTTTCAAAACGAGTTGCTCTTCTCCTTTGACAGCGAGGGAAGCGTTGATTCCCGCCATCAGCCCCTGTGCTGCCGCCTCTTCATAGCCACTGGTGCCGTTTATCTGTCCAGCAAGGAAAAGGCGGCTAACTGGCCTGGTTTCCAGCGTCAGCTTTAATTGGCTCGGTACGATGTAATCATATTCGACGGCGTAACCAGGCCGCATCAGCCGGGCTTCTTCGAGTCCTGGTGTGGTCCGAATAACTTTTTCCTGCACCCAGACCGGCATGCTGGTGGTCAGACCCTGGAGATAGAGTTCCCTGGTATGCCGTCCTTCAGGCTCAACGAATACCGGGTGTCGGGCGCGGTCAGGAAAATTCATTACCTTGCGATCAATAGAAGGGCAATAACGGGGTCCCTTGCCGCTGATAGCGCCAGTTTTGATCGGAGACAGGTGGAGATATTTTCTGACCACATCATGGGTCTCCGCAGTGGTATATGTCAGATAACAGGGGATCTGCTCTTGAGCCTTAACCCGGGAAAAGGGAGAGAAGGAGGGGGGATCAGGGTCGCCGGGCTCAAGAGCCATCCTGGCCGGATTGATGGAGCGGGCATCGATTCTGGGGGGAGTTGCTGACTGGAAACGCCCAAGCTCGAGAGAGTTGGCCTCCAGGCTTTCAGAGAGGTCTCTGGCTGGCGGTTCCCCCATGCGACCCGCCGGAAACCGGAGATCCCCGACCACGATGTTTCCCCTGAGAAAGGTGCCGCAGGCAAGGACGACCGCCTTAGCGCCAATGTAGCTGCCATCGGTAAGCCTTACTCCGGCAATTGTTTCACGTGAAACATCGACGCTGGCTACAATCCCTTCCAGGATTTTCAGGTTTGGCTCTGCCATCAAAGCTATTTTCATGTTGTCCTCATAGAGTTTCTTGTCAGCTTGTGCCCTCAAGGCTCGCACGGCAGGCCCTTTGCTGGTGTTAAGCATCTTCATCTGGATGAAGGAGCGGTCGGTGTTTCGCCCCTGCTCACCGCCGAGTGCGTCGATTTCGCGAGTCAACTGCCCCTTGCCCACACCGCCTATGGCCGGGTTGCAGGGCATGAGCGCGATCTTCTCCAGGTTGATAGTTAGTAAAAGTGTGTTACTACCCATTCGCGCACTCGCCAGTGCAGCCTCACAACCGGCATGGCCGCCACCGACGACGATGATGTCAAAGGAGTTGTCAGCGTTCACGAAGAACTCCTGCTAATGAAGGAAATATTCCCACTACGGCAGTCACCGGCTATCGCAGTATTATTGATATAGTGCACACAGTTGTCATTAACAGCCGCTTTCGTCATCGATCCTGACAGTCACGGGCCTTATATCCTTATGAGCGACGCGGTTGAGAAGCTGACCAACAAGTGTATTACTAAATGACAATAGCTGACTTGCGGCACCATGGCCCGCGCGATGCGCCGCATTGATTCCTGCGATAAAACCGAGAGCGGCCGCCTCGGTATAGTTGCAGCTGCCGGCGGCCCGCCCGGCGAAGAAAAGGCCGGGTTTGCCGATGACTTCGAGGTTCTTCCCGGCCTGCTCCGCTGCCAGGCCCAGGTGGAGGATGCTGTATGAAGGCCGGGTGATCCAGGCCTGGGTAAGCCCTTTGTTTTGCCTCAGTGCCTGAAGCTGGCCGGTCCGGTTGCCGTCCGTTTCGAGCGTGAAGGCAAGCACTTCGCCGAGCTGCTCGCCATCGCGTCTCAAACGCGGATCCCCCAGCAGTTTTTCATCAATACCGCGCGATGACAGGCGTGGTGAAGTCCTGGCCCAGATATCGACCAGTTTAATATCCTGCATTTGCAGGCATTTAGCCAGAGAATTGGCGGGTATCTCTGCCCAGCGCCCCCCTGGCGATGTTTCGCCGGCGTCGATGACACGGCCGTTTAAAAAGGTGCCGGCGGCCACAACGACCGCCCGCGCCGTAAAATGTTCTCTCAATTTGGTCTCAAGCTTCCAACCGGACTTGCCGGGGATCAGACTGGTTACCAGCGCCTGCCGCAGGGCCAGCCCCTCTTCCGATTCAAGCTGCTCCTTCCAGGCGAGGCCCAGACGCCGCCGGTCGACCAGCACTCTGCCGGCAACGCCGTCCCTGCCCGAAATGCCATCGGTATGCAGCAGGCCCGGCAGCTCTGCGCCGAAACCGTCAAGTTCCGCCAGCAGGGCATGCCGGCGATCGTCGCTGTCATCCACCAGCACCGGCGTCGCGGTCGGGTAGCCGACCATATCGAGGTTAATGCTCAGGCAAAGTGTTTGCGCGCCGGCACGCGCAGCCGCCAGCGCTGCTTCGCAGCCGGACGGTCCGGCACCGACAACGATGACGTCATAATCTGAAGCGATGATTTCTTCGGGTTCCTTTTCCATGTTTGAGCACACCGGCAGATAGTGCTACTTGCCTATGCAAAATTCGCGGAAAATGGTTTCCAGCAGGTCGTCGACGATTTCTTCGCCGGTGATTTCACCGAGCGCGGCCAGAGCGGCACGCAGCTCCTCGGCAATCAGTTCCTCGCCGAGTCCTACCCGCAGACCCTGGCAGGCGCGGCCCAGCGATTCACGCGCACTCTCCAGCAGCAGCCGGTGCCGTTCGTGGGTGACAATGGGGCCTTCAAGCGGCGGCAGTGAGCCGCCCAGGACGACTCCGGTAATTTTTTCCTTCAGTTTATTCAATCCCTGCCTGGTCATGGCCGAGATGATCACCGGTTCCGACGGCAGCAGACCCCGGTTGAAACGGGGGGACTGGCCCCGGAACCGGTCACACTTGTTGATGACGAAAATAGCCCGATCTTTTGGCAGCGAAGTCAGCAGTGCCCGATCGTGGTCGTCCTCAGGTTCGCTGCCGTCGAACAGGCAGAGGATCAAGTCGGCCTCCTGCATGGCGCGGCGGCTACGGTTCACACCGACCTGCTCGACTTCATCAGTCGCTGGCCGTAGCCCCGCCGTATCGATGAGTTGCAGGGGGATGCCCTTCACGTTGATGATTTCTTCGATTGTATCCCGCGTGGTGCCCGGGATTTCGGTGACAATCGCCCTTTCCCGCATGAGCAGGGAGTTCAGCAGACTCGATTTGCCAACGTTGGGTTTTCCGACAATCGCCGTGCGCACTCCCTGGCTGAGGACTCGGCCAACGAAGGCGGAGTCGATCAGCTCCTCGAGGCGGCTGCGGATCTGCTCCAGCCTTTCGCCGGTCTGGTCGCGGTCCAGCTCTTCGATGTCCTCGTCCGAGAAATCGATGTCCGCCTCCATGGCGGCCATTTCGCGCAGAATTGTTTGGCGCAGCTCCTTGATCTCCCCTGAGAGTGATCCATCAAGCTGGGCCAGTGCGACTCGCAGCCCCGCCTCGGTTTTCGCTGAAATAATCTGTACGACGCTCTCCGCCTGGGCTAGGTCGATACGCCCATTGAGAAATGCCCGGCGGGTGAACTCACCCGGCGAAGCCAGCTGTGCTCCCCGCTCCAGGAAGAGTGAAAGAACCTTCTGCTGAACCACCGGGCCTCCGTGGCAGTTCACTTCGACGATATCCTCGCGAGTATAGGTCTGGGGCGCTCGCATGATACCCACCAGCACTTCGTCGACGAGATTGCCGCTGGCCGGATCCTGTACGGCGCCGTAGCAGAGGCTGTGGGTCGCCGCCCGGTCCAGCGGGCTGCCGCCGGCCGAACGAAAAACCTGCGCGCAAATGGATATCGCCTCGGGGCCGGTCATTCGCACGATGCCGATAGCACCAACGCCAAGCGGCGTGGAAATGGCGGCTATTGTCGGGACCTGATGCATGAAGCGTATTATATCAGCGGCGGGAGCCGTGGGGTTTGTCCACATGTAAGACCACAATAGTGCGGTGAGGGTGTCATAATGACGTAAGAGCGTCTAACCGGCTGAAAGAGGCAGAAATGGTCGCACCGGTGACCTTGAATGAGGGTGTCATGGCGCCGTGAGAGCGTCTAACCGAGCGGCCACAAGGCTGTCGCGCTCATGCAGAGGGGGCGGCCTTTTGGCCGCCCCGAATTCCCGGTTACTTGTTACTGGTGAATCGGGAGCATGGATGACGCTTCAGCGCTAACACGGAAAAGCCAGAAAAGGTAGAATATGCTGGCCAAAGCAGGCGGGAAGAATTTAACCGGCGCCAGCGATTTATCTGAGCGGCCTCCTGGCGGCCTGAAAAGAAAAGGATTAGAGATGGTCACAGAAAGTAACGAAGAAGCTACCCCCGGACCGGCCCCAACCGGCAGTTTTCGTTTTTCGCCACGGCCGAACCGCGCCGGCCAGATTAAATGGCGGCCATGGGATGAAAGCATCTTTCAGCAGTCCGGGAAAGAGAACAAGCCGGTCCTGCTGGCGATCTCGGCAGTCTGGTGCCACTGGTGCCATGTCATGGACGAGACCAGCTATTCGGATGATGAAGTCATTTCCCTGATAAA
>Ga0075518_1000033_pt1 | contig 20461 bp, 20 predicted proteins | sample NGEPerA_2_FD_76970 | JGI IMG/M metagenome (GOLD analysis project Ga0075518, IMG submission 76970) | Arctic peat soil microbial communities from the Barrow Environmental Observatory site, Barrow, Alaska, USA - NGEE PermafrostAB136-A | ecosystem: Environmental > Terrestrial > Soil > Wetlands >...
CCCCCGCACCCTGCCCGCCGCCGCAGCCCCCGTGCTCGTCGGGACCGGCGCGGCCGCCCAGCTGGGCGCGGCGAACCCGGGTCGGGCCGTGCTCGCCCTGGGCGTCGCGCTCGCGCTCCAGATCGGCGTCAACCTTGCGAACGACTACTCCGACGGCGTCCGAGGCACCGACCTCGACCGCGTCGGACCGATGCGGCTCACGGCATCCGGCGCGGCGCGCCCCGAGCACGTCAGGTGGGCCGCGTTCGCATCGTTCGGCGTCGGCGCTGTGCTGGGTCTCGCGCTCGTGGCGCTGTCCGGGCAGTGGTGGCTGGTTGCCGTGGGTGCCTCGTCGATCGCCGCCGCCTGGTACTACACCGGCGGCCGGCGGCCGTACGGGTACCGCGGGCTCGGCGAGGTCGGGGTCTTCGTGTTCTTCGGGCTCGTCGCGGTGCTCGGCACGACGTTCACCCAGGCGGACAGGGTCTCGTGGGCCGCGGGGGCCGGCGCCGTCGCGATCGGGCTGCTCGCGTGCGCTCTCCTCATGGTCAACAACCTGCGCGACGTCCCCACCGACGTCCTCGCGGGCAAGCGCACGCTCGCGGTGCGGATCGGCGAGCACCGGTCCCGGCGCGTGTATGCGGCGCTGCTCTGGCTGCCGATCCTGCTGGGTCTCGGCTGCGCGCTCGTCGCGCCGTGGTCGGTGCTGGTCGTCCTGCTCGCGTTGCCGGCCGGCCTGCTCACGCTCACCGTGCTGGCGGGGGCCCGTGGGCGTCTGCTGGTCCCCGTGCTCGCGGGCACAGGCCTGCTCGAGCTGTCGTTCGGGGTGCTGCTGGGGCTCGGGCTCGCGCTGTAGCCGGCGATCGGGCCCGCGGCTCGGCGGACGGGCCTACGGCTCGTCGCGCTCGACGGGCTCCTGGGCGGCGTCCTGCGCGGCGTCCTCGACCTCGGCGTCCTCGCTCTGGTTGACCGAGAGCCCCTTGCGCTCCTTGCGCGCCTCCGCCCGGTCGGCGAGATAGCGGGCCGCGGCGTCGCGGGGTCCGTCGAGCATCGTGTACGACAGCCCCCAGGCGGCGAACACCGAGATCAGCGCGGCGAACCACCACTCCATGCCGGCCCAGAAGTGCATGAGCAGCGTGAGGGCAGCGAAGAGACCGAGACGCAGGGCCGAGTAGATGACGAGAGGCACGCGATCAGCCTAGGTCCCCGGTCACAGCCCCGAGTACGAGTGCTTCCCGGTGACGAACAGGTTGATGACCGTGAAGTTGGCCAGGACGACCGCGTAGCCTGCGAACACGAAGTACGCGGCGCGGCGCCCGCTCCAGCCACGCGTCGTGCGCGCGTGCAGGTACGCCGCGTAGACGACCCACGCGATGAAGGTGCCGACCTCCTTGGGGTCCCAGCCCCAGTACCGGCCCCATGCGTGCTCGGCCCAGATGGCCCCGCCGATGAGCGTGAACGTCCACAGGACGAACCCGATCGAGTTGAGCCGGAACGACAGCGCCTCGAGCTCACGCGCTGACGGCACCGAGCGCAGCCACTCCCAGGCAGGTCCGGTCACGCGCCACCGCTGCAGCCCCGCGCGCACGCCGTCGAACCGTTGCCACGGTGCGTCGAGGCGGCTGCGACCGTTCTCGCGCGCGTCCTTGAGCACCTGGAGCGCCGCCGCCGCGAACGCGACAGTGAACACGCCCGTCGCCGAGATCGCGACGCCGACGTGCAGCACGAGCCAGTAGCTCTGCAGCGCGGGCTGCACGGCGTCGGCCTGCACGTAGAACACGAGCAGCGCGAGCGCGAGTGCCAGCACTGCGATGCCGTGCACGACGACGCCCAGGAACGGGATGTAGCGCTTGCTCTGCACGACGGCGAGCACCGTCACGGCCACGAACGCCCCGACGAGCGTGAACTCGTACATGTTGGCCGTCGGCCAACGGCCTGCGGCGATCCCGCGTGCGACGATCCCCGCGAGCAGCAGGAGCACGCCGAGGTACGTCGTCGAGCGCGAGATGCCCTCGGCCCGGCGCGATCCGCTCGCGACCGGGGCGGCACCGGTCCCGCCGACGCCGGCGGTGGCTGCCGGACGGGTCGCGGCAGCGCCTGACAGCGCGGCACCGACCTCGACCGGCTCACGCTCGCCGACCGGCAGGCGGGACGCGCGGGACGCGGCCTCGGCGATCCGGGCCAGATCGGCCGTGTAGACAAGGAAGCCGACGGTGAACGCGGTCATCGCGCCCCACACGAGCAGCGTGCTGATGTCCCCGACAGTCATGACTGGGCCTCTTCCGGGTCGAGGGGGTCGAGTGCTGTGCGCGAGTGCGCCTCAGGGTCTGGCTCGGTGTCCGGCTCAGTGTCCGGTGTGGGTGCGTCGTCGCGCTCGTCGAGCCGGTCCGGGAGCGCGGCGAGCACCCGGTCGATCTCGGTCGGCAGGGCGATGTCGTCCCCGCGGGCGAGGGCCGCAGCGGTGACCAGGGTACGGCGCGGGTCCGTGGCGTCGGGGGTCGCGCGCACCCACACGCGTCGCCGCGGGGTGAACAGCGACGTCGCGAGGCCCGCGAGCGCCGCCAGCGCGAACGTGAGCACGAACGCGAGCGCCGGGTCGTAGCGCAGGTCCAGGGCGACGAAGCGCGGCAGGGCGCGGAACTCGAGCGTGCCGAGCCCGTCGGGCAGCTCGACCGTCTCACCGGGGCGGATGCGCAGTGTGACGGGCGTGCCGTCGGCCCCCACGGACTGGGTCATGCGCGCGTCGTCGAGCGTGTAGACGTTCTGCGGCACACCCGTGTCGAGCCCGAGGTTGCCCGACCAGACGGCCAGCACGAGGACGGGGTCGTTCGGTTCCGGGTCGATCGAGCGCCAGATCGTCGGCGAGACCTGCTGGGCGGTCGGCAGGAGCGAGCCGACGAGCCCGATCTGCGCCTGCCCGCCCGACACGTCGGGCACCTTGATGACGCCGTTCGACGTGTAGACGGTGTCCTGCGGCAGGAACGGGACGGCACCCGAGAACGCGATCTTGCCCGCGGCGTCCCGTACGACGACGTCGGGCGCGTACCCGTTGCCCTGCAGGTACACCTTCGCGCCGCCTGCGGTGAGCGGGTGGTTGACCTTGATCGTCGTCGCCCGCGCGGCCTTGCCGGGCTCCGCGAGCGTGACCTCGGCGAGGAAGGCCCGCGACTGCAGCGTGCGTGGGTCGAACCGCGACGTGAACCGGTCGAGACCGAGCGTGAACGGCACGAGCGTCGCTGGGTCGAACGCCGCGCCTGACTCGAACGTGTCGTAGTCCGTCTGTGCGTTGGCGAACCCGTGCCCCTCGACGAGGATCGTCTGCCCGCGGTAGTGCAGCAGCTGGCCGGTCGCGACGGACACGAGCAGCCCGACGAGCGCGAGGTGGAACACGAGGTTCCCGGTCTCGCGCAGGTAGCCACGCTCCGCGGAGACGCTCCACGTGCCGTGGCCCTCGTCGCGGACGTCGGTGCGGAAGCGCGGGAGCCTGCGGTACGGGCCCCGCAGGGTGCTCGCCGCGGCACGCACGACCGCTTCGGGCGTCGCACCCGACGCCGCACTCCCCTGCGCGGGGAACCGGTCGAAACGCCGCGGGGTCCGGGGCGGCTTCGCCCGGAGCGCGCGCAGGTGCGACTTCGTGCGGGGCAGGATGCAGCCGACGAGCGAGATGAACAGCAGCAGGTAGGTCGCCGAGAACCAGATCGACGTGTAGACGTCGAACATCCCGACGCGGTCGAGCACCGGGCCCAGCGTCGGGTGGTCGAGGAGGTACTGCGCGACCTTCTCGGGGAACTGCGGACGCTGCGGGAACACCGAGCCAGGCACCGCCACGACGGCGAGCAGCATGAGCAGGAGCAGCGCGACGCGCATGCTCGAGAGCTGACGCCACGCCCACCGCAGCCAGCCGACCGGCCCGAGCTGCGGCAGCACCGGGGTGTCGCCCGCGAACGCGTCGTCGATGCCCTCGGGCGTGTACCGCTGCGGCTCGCCCGTCTCGGTCTCGCTCATCACACCACCGGGACGAAGCCGCCGGAGCTGGTCAGCAGGCCCTGCAGCCACTGCGCCCATGCGCCCCACAGCCCGCTGACGAGCGCGAGCCCGAGCACCACGAGCAGCCCGCCGCCCGCGCGCATCACCGCGAGCCGGTGCCGGCGCAGCAGGCCCAGTGCCCGCGCGCTGCGCGCGGTCCCGAGCGCGATGAGCAGGAACGGCAGGCCGAGCCCCAGGCAGAACGCGACCGAGAGCACCGCGCCTCGTGCGGCCGAGCCGCCGTCGAGCGACAGCGCGGTGATCGCCACCAGGGTCGGTCCGATGCACGGGGTCCACCCGAGGCCGAACACGAGCCCGAGCAGCGGCGCACCCCACAGCCCGGCGCGCGGGCTCAGGTGCACGCGGCGGTCCTGCTGCAGGAACGGCACGAAGCCCATGAAGGCGAGGCCCATGAGCACGACGACGACGCCCAGCACGCGGGTCAGGGGGTCCTGCCACTCCTTGAGCACCCCGCCGATCGAGCCGGCGAGCACGCCGAGAAGCACGAAGACGACCGTGAACCCCGCGACGAACAGCCCGACGCCGGCCAGGAGCCGAGTCCGGCCGACGTCGGCCGGCGACCGCTCTGCCTCGCCCGGACGCGACGAGCGATCCGTCGATGCGGCGTCGGGCACCCGCGCGGACCCGCGGCGACGCGACCCGGCGAGCGTCGCGCCCGACATGCCACCGAGGTAGCCGAGGTAGCCCGGGACGAGCGGGAGCACGCACGGCGAGGCGAACGCGACGAAGCCCGCGACCGCCGCGACCGGCACGGCCAGCAGCATAGAGCCGGAGAACGCGGCCTGCGCGAACGCCGCGCCGATGTCGCTCATGGCGTGGCTGTCGCGGTCGGGGCGGCGCCGGCGGTCGGGGCAGCGCCCTCGGCGAGGACGTCGTCGACGAGGCCGCGCAGCGTCGTGGGGTCGGCGAGGCCGAGGATCCGGGCTGCGACCCGACCCTCGCGGTCGAGCACGACGGTCGTCGGGACGGCCTGGACGGGGACGGCGCCCTGCAGCGCCGCGATCGCGTGACCGCCGGTGTCCGCAAGGCTCGGGTACGGGACGGCGAACGTGCGCTCGAACGCCTGCGCCGCACCCACGTCGTCGGTGCCGTTGATCCCGAGGACGTGGACGCCGCGGGCGGCGTAGTCGTTCGCGAACGCGACCAGGTCGGGCGCCTCCGCGCGGCACGGCGGGCAGGCCGCGTACCAGCTGTTGAGGACGACGACGTCGCCGCGCCATGCGGTCACGTCCTGCGCGGTCCCGGCGAAGTCGGTCCCGCCCAGCGTGACGGGCTCGGAGCGGTCGGCGACGGCCCACTCCCGGGTCGAACCGTCACCCGACTGGTAGCCCTGGTCCGCGACGTCGGTCGCGGTCGCCGCGGGTGTCCCGCTCGTCGCGCACCCCGCCAGGAGGACCGCACTCAACGCGAGCGCGAGGAGGACCCCGGCGACGCGCGGGGCACGGGTGACGCGGGGCACACCGGTGGCGCTGAGGTTCACGCGCCCGCCACGGTGGCTGCCCCGGCGAGGAGTGCCGCCGCCGGCTCGGTGTACCCGAGCCCGACGAGCGTGTCGTCGTCGAAGTGCAGGCTCGTGAGCGACGCGAGCGAGCACTGCCGACGGCGCGGGTCGTGCCACAGGTGTCGCTTCTAGACCGAGAGCCGCGTGACCCAGATCGGCAGCTGGTGGCTCACGAGCAGCGCCTCGTGGCCGCGCGCGATCTCGCGGGCCGCGTCGACGGCCGCGAGCATGCGGTCCGCCTGCTCGCGGTACGGCTCGCCCCACGACGGCCGGAAGGGGTCGCGCAGCAGCGGCCAGTGCCGCATGTGCCGCAGCGACCCGTCGCCGACGCCGAACGTCAGGCCCTGGAACTGGTTGTCGGCCTCGATGAGGTTCGCGTCGGTGCCGATCTCGAGCCCGAACTTCGCCGCGATGGGAGCGGCGGTCTCCTGGGCGCGCTGGAGCGGTGACGCGACGACTGCCGCGATGTCGTAGCGCGGCACCGGACCGTCGCCCGCAAGGTGGGTCGCGACCATCTCGGCCATCGCGATCCCCCGCGCGGACAGGCGGTAGCCGGGCAGGCGGCCGTACAGCACGCCCTCGGGGTTGTGGACCTCACCGTGCCGGAGCAGGTGGATCGTCGTCGCGACCATGGGTACAGTCTCGCAAACCTGACTGTGTGCGTGGGACGTTCGTCCGGGGAGGGGGCTCAGCTCTCGCGCAGCGCGTGCGCGACGATGTCCATCGCGGTGCCGAGCGCGCGCAGCTGCTCGTCGGTCAGGACGTCGATCAGGTGCGCGCGGACCGACGCGACGTGCGACGGCGCGGTCGCGACGATGCGCGCCAGCCCCAGTTCGGTCATCGTGCAGTTGACGCCCCGCGCGTCCACGGCGCACGGGTTCCGCGCGACGAGCCCGGCCTCCTCCATGCGGCGGACCGTGTGCGTGAGCCGGCTCCGGGAGTGCGCGAGCTCGCCCGCCAGCTCGGACATCCGCAGCGTGCGGCCGGGCGCCTCGGACAGGCGCACGAGCACCTCGTACTCGGCGAGCGAGAGGCCCGCGTCCTCATCGAGCTCACGGGCCAGGACGTCCATGAGCAGCGCGGTCCCGTCGCGGTACGCGCGCCAGTGGGCCTGCTGCTCAGGTGTGAGCCAGCGCACGTCGTCGGTGGCCGTGCCAGGGGCGCTGGTCGGGGTGGCGATCTGGGTCATGGTGACCTCCGCTCGGAGATGCTGCGTCGTAGGGGTTGCGCTCTGCGATCCACTGTAGTAGAAATGTCAACTACAGGCGATTGACGCTTCAACTTTCGCCTCTTCAACTTTCTCACTTCACCCGAGGAGCACCATGCGCATCGCCACCGCACTTCCCACCGATCTCGTCACCGGCACCTGGGCGTTCGACCCGTCGCACTCCGAGGCCGGCTTCACGGTCCGCCACGCGGGCATCTCGAAGGTACGCGGCACGGTCGGGATCACCGAGGGCACCATCATCGTCGGCGAGGACCTCACGGTCACGTCGGTCACCGCGACGCTCGACCCGTCGACCGTCAGCACCCGCGACGCGGGCCGCGACGGGCACCTGCAGACCGCCGACTTCTTCGACGTCGAGAACTTCCCGACCTGGACGTTCGCGTCGACCTCGGTGCGCGCGGACGGCAGCGACTACGTCGTCGGCGGCGACCTCACGATCCACGGCGTGACCCAGTCCGTCGAGCTCGCGACCGAGTTCAACGGCACGGCCGTCGACGCGTACGGCAACCTCCGCGCCGGCTTCACCGCGACCACGACGATCTCCCGCAAGCAGTTCGGCCTGACCTGGAACGCGGCCCTCGAGGCCGGCGGCGTCCTGGTCAGCGACAAGGTCGTCATCACGATCGAGGCGTCGACCATCAAGCAGGCCTGACACCCCCTCGCAGCACGCCGGGCGGTTCCCCGCGACACCGAGGGGAACCGCCCGGCGTCTGTGCGTCCGGACCCGGGCCCGCGCCCGCGTGCGGGTCCTGGGCGCAGGCTAGGAGGCCGCGGGCCCCACAGCGAGGACACGGCGGAGCCGCTGCGCGTCGATCCGCCAGTAGCCCTGCCGGACGCCGTCGACCTCGACGACGGGCACGAGCTCGGAGTACTCGTCGAGCGCCGACCTGCCGCCGGCCAGGACCGGCGCGTCGGACGCGTCGATGTCGACCTCGGTCCACGTGTCGCCGGTCTCGGCGCAGACCTCCGCGACGAGCGCACGCGCCTCGTCGCACAGGTGGCAGCCGGCGCGCCCGAACAGGACGACGCGGGCGGGGCGTCCCGGCGCCGGGACAGCTGCGGGCGCGGGTTCGGTGGTCGACACGGCACCAGCCTAGGCACCGTGGCTACAGTGGCCGCGTGACCGAGCCGACCTCGACAGCCGATGGCCCGTCGGGTCTCGTCGACCCGACGGCCACGCCGGCGGGACGCGCGGCAGCGTTCTTCGACGTCGACAACACGATCATCCGGGGCGCGAGCGCGTTCCACCTCGCCGTCGGCCTGTACCGGCGCGGGTTCTTCCGCAAGTGGGACATCGTGACGTTCGCGGTGCACCAGTCGCGCTACCTGGCCTTCGGCGAGAACCACCGGCAGATCGACGAGGTCCGCGACAAGGCCCTGTCGATCATGACGGGGCACTCGGTCGCCGAGGTCGTCGCGATCGCGGAGGACATCTACGACGAGGTCCTGAGCCTGCGCATCTTCCCCGGCACCCAGAAGCTCCTCGACGAGCACCTCGCCGCGGGTCACGAGGTCTGGCTCATCACCGCGACGCCGGTCGAGATCGGTGAGCTCATCGCCCGCCGGCTCGGGGTGACGGGGGCGCTCGGAACCATCGCCGAGCACGAGGACGGCTTCTACACCGGTCGGCTCGTGGGCGACATGCTGCACGGCAAGGCCAAGGCCCGCGCAGTCCGTGAGCTCGCCGTGCGCGAGAACCTCGACCTCACGGTGTCGTACGCGTATGGCGACTCGACGAACGACGTACCGATCCTGTCCGAGGTCGGGTTCCCGTGCGCGATCAACCCCGACCGCCGCCTGCGCCGCCACGCGCAGACGGTCGGGTGGCCGATCCGGGAGTTCCGCGGCCGGCGTCGGGCAGCGCGCCGCAGCGCGAACCTGGCCAGCCTCGCGGGCCTCGCGTGGGTCGCGGGCCTCGTCGTGCGCGCGATCCGTCGCGGCGCCCGGCTCTGAGCGCTGACCGCGTCCCGCGCCTCCCCCGTCCCACGCCTCCCCCGGTCCGCGCGCAACGGCTAGGGTCGCGGACGTGAGTCAACGGGTGCGGTGCGCGACGGTCGACGATGCCACCGAGCTCGCCTGGCTCGCCGCCGTCACCTTCCCGCTCGCGTGCCCGCCGGGGTCGACGCCCGCGGACCAGCGGGCGTTCATCGACGCGGCCCTGTCCGTCGACCGGTTCACCGAGTACCTGACCGACCCCGCACGGCTGCTGCTCGTCGCGCACGACGACGCGCTGCCCGAGCCGATCGGCTACACGATGCTCGTCGAGGGCGAGCCGACCGACGCCGAGGTCCACGCGGCGATCACCCTGCGGCCGACCGTCGAGCTGTCGAAGTGCTACGTGCTGCCCGGCCATCACGGGCAGGGCGTCGCCTCGGCGCTCATGGCCGCGACGCTCGACGCCGCGCGACGCACGGGCGCCCGCGGGATCTGGCTCGGCGTGAACCAGCTCAACGAGCGCGCGCAGGGGTTCTACCGGCGTACCGGGTTCGTGCGCGTCGGCACGAAGCACTTCCAGGTCGGGAACCGCCTCGAGGACGACTTCGTCCTCGAGCTCGCGCTCTGAGCGGGACGGCCCGCAGCCCGGGTCAGCCCGCAGATCGGATCAGCCCGCGTCGGCCCGCTGCTCGTCCGCCGTCGTCAGCACCGGCCACCCGTCGGCGTCCCACGCGACCTTGCGGAGCGCCAGCTGGAAGTCCCCACCGAGGTGCGTCGCGTAGTAGTGGAACGCGAGGTACCCGTTCGAGTACGACTCGCCGCCCGGGCCGACCATGTCACCACGCGTCGCGAGCAGCTGCTCGCCACCGTCGGTGGCCATGTCCGCGCCGGACCGGTCCACGTACGGGCCGGTGACCTCCCGCGAGCGGCCGACCACCATGTTGTAGGTCGATGCGCTCGCGCGGCAGCACAGGTCGCGCGACACGAACAGGTAGAACCAGCCGTCGTGCCGCACGATCGTCGGCGCCTCGATCGCGTTCGGCGGCACGGTGTGGGACGCGAGGTGCACCGGGGGAACCGAGGGGTCGGCCGGCATGCCGCTCGGCCACTCGAGCCGGATCATCTGGATGCCACCCCAGAACGACCCGAAGGCCATCCAGGGCGTGCCGGCGGCGTCCTCCACGATGCCGGGATCGATCGCGTTGTAGTCCGTCGACCCGGGGGTCGAGCGCCACACCTCTCCGCGGTCGACCCACGCGTACGCGGGGTCCGTCGCGTCGAGGGTCGTGTTGGTGAGCAGCCCGATGACCGAGCGGTTGGAACCGAACGACGACGCTGCGTAGTACAGGTAGTACGTGCCGTCGTGCAGGTGGACGTCGGGGGCCCAGAAGTTCGTGACGTCCGGCACCGCGCTGCGCACCCAGGCCGGCTCGCTCGCGGCGTCCCAGACGGTCCCGGCCGTGGTCCACGCGTGCCCGTCGGGCGACGTGCGGATCTGAATCGCGCCCTTGCCGACGCTCGCGTCGCCCGTCGAGAACACGTACCAGGGGCTGCCGTCGGTGCCCGCGACGATCGCCGGGTCGTGCGCGCGCAGGTCCCCCGAGAGCTCGAGCGCGGTCGCGGCGGTGCTCGACGAACCGCGAGCGCCCGACGCGCGCCACCAGAAGGCTCCACCCGCCGCGGCCACCAGCACGGCGGCCACGACGGCGAGCGCGATGCCGCGGCGTGAGCTGAGCGGTCCCCGCACGTCGGTCAGCCGTCCAGCCGGACGACGTTCCACGACACCGGCGGCACCTGCACGGTGAGCCGGCCGTCGGCGAGCGCCGCAGTCGAGTTGTGCCGCGGGAGCACCGAGGTCGCGTCGTCGACCGTCGCGGTCCACGTGTGGTCCGGGTTCGCGAGCGACGTGGCCGCCACGACCCTCGCGAGCCCGGGCAGCGACCGCACGTCCACGCTGAGCTCGACAGTCTCGGTCAGCGAGCGGTTGACCGCGAACAGCGCGGCGGCCCCCGTCTCGGCGTCCCACGTCGCTACCGCGTCGACCACGGGGACTGCGCCGAACTTGGCGGTCTCGTACGTCGGCGCGTCGATCGCGACCTGGAGCACGTCCCCGACCGCGTGCTCGGAGGCCTGCGCGAACGGGTGGAACGTGGTCTGTCGCCAGGACCGCCCGCCGGGCTCGGTCATGATCGGCGCGATGACGTTGACGAGCTGCGCGAGGCTCGCCGAGTGCACACGGTCCGTGTGCCGCAGCAGCGAGATGAGCAGGTTGCCGACGACGACGGCGTCGGCCACGTTGTACCGGTCCTCGAGCAGGACGGGCGCGACGGGCCAGTCGTGGCCCGTCGGGGGCCGGGACTCCGCGCGGTGCTGGTACCAGACGTTCCACTCGTCGAACGAGATGTGGATGCGCTTGGAGGCCCGCTTGGCCGAGCGCACCGAGTCCGCGGTCGCGGTGACCGACTCGACGAACTGGTCCATGTCGACCGCCGACGCGAGGAACGACCCGAGGTCGCCGTCCTCCTCCCAGTAGTACGCGTGGGCCGAGATGTAGTCGACGTGCTCATAGGCCTCGCCGAGCACGACGCGCTCCCACGCGCCGAACGTCGGCATGTGCCGACCTGACGAACCGCACGCGACGAGCTCGAGGCCCGGGTCGATCATCCGCATCGCGCGGGCCGTCTCGGCCGCGAGTCGCCCGTACTCGTGGGCGGTCTTGTGGCCGATCTGCCACGGCCCGTCCATCTCGTTCCCGAGGCACCACATCCGGATGTCGTGCGGCTCGGCGGCGCCGTTGACACGACGCAGGTCGGACAGGCGGGTGCCGCCGCGCACGTTGCAGTACTCGAGCAGGTCGAGGGCCTCCTGGACACCGCGCGTGCCGAGGTTGACGGCCATCATCGGTTCAGTCCCGGCCTTCGCCGACCAGCGCACGAACTCGTCGACGCCGACGAGGTTCGGGTCGGACGAGTGCCACGCGAGGTCGAGCCGCGTCGGCCTGTCCGCGCGAGGCCCGATGCCGTCCTCCCACCGGTACCCGGACACGAAGTTGCCGCCCGGGTAGCGCACGGTCGAGATGCCGAGCTCCCGCGTGAGGTCGATGACGTCGCCGCGGAAGCCGTCCTCGTCGGCGGTCGGGTGCCCGGGGTCGTGGATGCCGGTGTAGACGCACCGGCCGAGGTGCTCGACGAACGACCCGAAGGTGCGGCGCCGGACGGGCCCTACGCGGAACGCGGGGTCGAGGGTGAGCGAGACGGGCAGCATGCGTGCTCCTTGTCGGCGGTGACGAGTCGCGGGCCGTCGGCCCTATCCCTGAATGAGGGTTCTACATCGTTGTAGATGCATCATGCCCGCGGACCGCGGCCGCGTCAACACCCCCCTCGTCCAGGGCCAGATCCGCCGCGCCGGGATCTCCGTTACCGGATCGTTGCTTGACCCGTCGCGCGCGGCATGCGATGTTGTGCAACGTTGTAGATACGAGGTCAAGGGCGATCCCGTCGTCGATGCTCCGGCGCCGACGAAGCCGAGGAACCGTCTGACGGCACGCTCCGTCGGACGGTCTACCCGGCATCGCGCTCGACCTCCCGCACCACGTTGGGAGGCAGCACCGCGAGCGCTCCGAGCCACCTCGGCGCCTCATCCGGAACGTCGGCCGCCGGCTCCATCCGCACCGCGACGGTGCTGTGCCGACGTCCACGCAGCAGCCCGACACCGCACGACCGACGTGCTCCTCCGCAGGACCGCACCTGTGCATCGCCGCACATCACCGAGAGGAAGATCATCGATGAAGAGATCCCTAGCCGTCGGCACAGCTGCCGTCGGACTGCTGGCCCTGACGCTCGGCGCATGCTCGAGCGGCGGCGGCGGAACCACTGCCACCGACGGTGCCTCAGGAGCCGCGACGGGCGCCGCGGGCGGCTCCGGCTCGTGCACCAACAAGATCCTCAACGCTGACGCCAAGCAGGTCACGGTCTGGGCCTGGTTCCCGGCGTTCGAGAAGGTCGTCGACCTGTTCAACAACTCCCACAAGGACATCCAGATCTGCTGGAGCAACGCGGGCCAGGGCAACGACGAGTACACGAAGTTCAGCACCGCGGTCGAGGCCGGCTCGGGTGCGCCCGACGTCGTCATGCTCGAGACCGAGGTCCTGTCGAGCTTCACGATCCGCAACGCGCTCGTCGACCTGTCGAAGTACGGCGCGGCCGACGTCAAGAAGAACTACTCCGACGGAGTCTGGAAGGACATCTCGAGCGGCGACGCGGTCTATGCGATCCCGGTCGACGGCGGCCCGATGGGCATGCTCTACCGCAAGGACCTGTTCGACAAGGCCGGCATCACCACGCCGCCGACGACGTGGGACGAGTTCGCCGCCGACGCGCAGAAGATGCGTGACTCCGGCTCGAAGGCCCTCTTCACCGACTTCCCCACGAACGGCCGCGCCTACCTGCAGGCGCTCTTCGCGCAGAAGGGCTCGTCGCCGTACGTCTACGACGCCGCCAAGCCGACCGACGTCTCGATCAAGCTGAACGACCAGGGCAGCAAGGACGTCATGACGTACTGGCAGGGCCTCGTCGACAAGGGCCTCGTCGGCACTGACGACGCCTTCACGACGGACTACAACACGAAGCTGGTCGACGGTAGCTACGCCGTCTACCTCGCTGCCGCATGGGGCCCGGGCTACCTGTCCGGCCTGTCGGGCACCGACCCGACGGCCGTCTGGCAGGCTGCGCCGATCCCGCAGTGGGACGCGTCCTCGCCGGTCCAGATCAACTGGGGCGGGTCGACCTTCGCGGTCACGTCGCAGTCGAAGGACCCGGAAGCCGCGGCCACGGTCGCGAAGGAGGTCTTCGGCACCGAGGAGGCCTGGAAGATCGGCATCGAGCAGGGCGCGCTGTTCCCGCTGTGGAAGCCCATCCTCGAGTCGCCCTACTTCACGGACCTCGCCTACCCGTTCTTCGGCGGTCAGAAGATCAACCAGGACGTCTTCCTCAAGGCCTCTCAGGCTACAAGGGCTTCACGTGGAGCCCGTTCCAGAACTTCGCCTACGACAAGCTGACCGAAGAGGCCAACGCTGCGGTCGTGCAGAAGACGAAGTCGACGGATGATGCGATCGACAGCCTCCAGAAGACGGTCGTCGACTACGCCAAGGCCCAGGGCTTCACGGTCAAGTAGTCCGTAGGGGACGCCGCCGGGTCGGGTCGCACCAGACCCGGCCCGGCGGCGGACCCGTCCTCGACACTGGGAGAACCCATGAGCAACCCCACAGCCACCGGGGCGCACGCGGCCCTGCCGACGGACGAGCGGATGCCTCGCACCGCCATCGCGCTCAATCCCCGCGCCGGGCACGACCGGCGACGCCAGCGGTTCGGCTGGGTCTTCGTCGCACCGTTCGCGGTCGTCTTCACGATCTTCCTGATCGCGCCGCTCGGCTATGCCTTCTGGCTGAGCCTGCAGACCAAGACGCTGGCCGCCGGAACGCACTTCTCGGGACTGGGCAACTACAAGCAGGCGTTCAGCGACCCGCAGTTCCTTCAGGGGATCTGGCTGGTGACCAGATTCGCGCTCATCCTCATCCCCCTGCAGATGCTCGTCTCGCTCATCGCCGCGCTCGTGCTCGACAACCTCACGACGCGGCTGTCGCGGTTCGCGCGGCTCGCGATCTTCGTGCCGTACGCAGTCCCCGTCGTCATCGGCGCCCTCATGTGGGGGTTCCTCTACAGCCCGCGCTTCGGTCCACTGAAGTCGCTCTTCGGTCTGTTCGGCGCGGACGCGCCGTTCCTGCTCAGCCCGCAGAACGTGTTCGGCGGCCTCATCAACGTGGTGACGTGGCAGTGGGCCGGCTACTACATGATCATCATCTACGCGGCCCTGCGCGGCATCGACCCCTCGATCTACGAGGCGGCCCGCATCGACGGTGCCAAGGGTTGGCAGATCGCGACCCGCATCAAGATTCCGATGATCTCCTCGGCGCTCATCCTCATCCTCGTGTTCGCGCTCATCGGAACGCTGCAGTTCTTCACCGAGCCGCAGGTGCTGCGCCCTGTCGCGGCGGGCTCGATCAATGCGTCGTACACGCCGAACATCTACGCGTTCACGCTCGCGTTCTCCTACTCCCAGTTCAACTACGCCTCGGCGATCTCCTTCGCCCTCGGCGCTGTGGTGTTCATCGGGTCGTACGCGTTCTTGTTCCTGACCCGCAAGAAGAACGGACTCAGCTGATGGCCGCCCTGCTCGTCGACGAGACCACGCACGAGGCACCCCGCCAGAACGGCCGTGGCGGGTCCACGCGCCAGCGCCAGCCCTGGTCGCACGTCCTGTTGATCATCCTGGCCGCGTACTTCCTCATCCCGCTCTGGTGGCTGGTCGTCGCCAGCACCAAGGACATCAACGGGCTCTTCACCGGCGCGCACGGCCCGATGTGGTTCGACAGCACCTTCCACCTCGTCACCAACATCAAGCAGCTCTTCACCCAGAACGGCGGCCTGTACTGGCGTTGGCTGGGTAACTCGTTCCTGTACGCCTTCACCGGCGGCGTCGGCGCGACGGTCCTCGCCGTGCTCGCCGGATACGGGTTCGCCAAGTACCGGTTCCGTGGGCGCAACCTGTTCTTCGCGATGCTGCTCGGCTCGGTGATGGTGCCGCTGACCGCCCTGGTGATCCCCACCTTCGTCCTCCTGGCGCGCTTCCACCTGACGAACACGATCTGGGGAGTCATCCTGCCGTCGCTCCTGAACCCGTTCGGGGTCTACCTCATGCGCGTCTACGCGCAGGATGCCGTCCCGGACGAGATGCTCGACGCGGCGCGGGTCGACGGAGCGGGTGAGGTCCGCACGTTCTTCAGCGTGGCCCTCCCGCTGCTCAAGCCGGCTCTCGTCACAGTGCTGCTCCTGTCCGTCGTCGGCACGTGGAACAACTACTTCCTCCCGCTGGCAGTGCTCTCCGACACCAAGCTGCTCCCGGTCACGGTCGGCCTCGGTGCCTGGCAGGCCCAGTCGACGTCCGGCGCTGCCGGCACCCAGCTGTGGAACCTCGTGGTCACCGGGTCGCTCATCTCGATCATCCCGCTGATCATCTCGTTCCTCGCGCTGCAGAGGTACTGGCAGAGCGGTCTGTCGCTCGGCAGCATCAAATAGCGCGTCCCGCAGCCCCGTCGGCTGCGTACCGGCCCGTGCGCCGGTACGCGGTCAGCGGGGCTGCGCCGTCGTGGAGCCTCGCACGGCGATCGAGAACTGCGCGACGATCTCGACCGGCGGCCGCCCCGAGCCGTCCGCCGCGATCTGGTCCACGAGGAGCTTGACCGCGGTCTGCGCGATCTCCTCGCGACCCGGCACCACCGAGGTCAGCGGCGGGGAGGAGTAGCTCGCCTCGTCGATGTCGTCGAACCCGATGACCGCGACCTGACCGGGGACGTCGATGCGGCGGTCGTGCAGCACGTGCAGCGCTCCGAGCGCCATCGCGTCGTTGAGACCGAAGACCGCGTCGACCTCGACGCCCGCGTCGAGCAGGCGGGCCATCGCCTCTGCACCGGTCGCCCGGTGCCAGAGCCCGGCGTCGCCGAGGAGCGCCGGGTCGAACCCGATCACCGCGTCGGCGAGCGCCTGGCGGTAGCCGCGCTCACGCAGCGCGGCCGAGCCCATGGTCTCGCCCGGGTGCGTGCCGATGAGCGCGATGCGCCGTCTGCCCAGGTCGATCAGGTGCTGGGTCGCGGCGCGCGCGGCGTCGACGTTGTTCATCGTCACGTGGTCGGCCGGGCCACCGAAGATGCGCTCGCCGAGCAGCACCATCGGGAATTCGACGTCGAACAACGCCTTGTCCTGCTCCCCGAGGTCAAGCGGGGAGAAGATGAGGCCATCGGTGAGGTGGCGGCGCTGTCCGGACAGGACCTCGAGCTCGCGTGCGCGCGCCCCGCCGGTCTGCTCGATGAGGACGGTCAGACGCACGTCCTCGGCCGCGCGGATCACCGAGTCCGCGAGCTCCGCGAAGTACGGCAGGCTCAGCTCGGGAACGGCGAGGCCGATCATGCCGGTGCGCCCCTGGCGCAGGTTCCGCGCGGTGATGTTGATCCGGTAGCCGAGCTCGCCGATCGCAGCCTCGACCTTGGCGCGGGTGGTCGGACGGATGTACTGGTAGCCGTTGACGACGTTGGACACCGTCTTGACGGAGACCCCGGCGAGCGCCGCGACATCGTGCATCGTCGCCGTGCCCGCGCGCCTCGGACCGTTCACCGTTCCTGCCTTCTCGCTGTCCTGCACGCCTGTCGGTGCGCCGTCGCCGGCGTAGCTGTCGGCGCCTGCGCGCACTCACCTTGCCAGAGCAGCGCGGATACCGGGGCCGGTTCGACGCTCGCCCGTCGCCGGTCCGGTCGTCACTCGAAGATTACATCGTTGTAGAGGCGTTCTGGGCCCGGACGCGGCTCAGGCCCGACGTGAGCCGGGCCTGAGCATTCCGCCTACCGCGCGAGCGGTGGGGTCACTTCTTGTTGCGACGCTGGTGGCGCGTCTTGCGCAGCAACTTGCGATGCTTCTTCTTTGCCATCCGCTTGCGGCGCTTCTTGATGACGGAGCCCATAGGTCCTCACTCACTTCCGGTGGGAGCGCGTGCGCCCCAGGTGGTCGTCCGATCGACGCGCGGCGCGGTCGATGTTCACACGGATGCTCACAAGGTCGAGACGCCCACGCACGGGAAAGTCCTCCACTACCTTACGGGATCTCCAGGGCGCGGCGCGACGGGTCGGCCGAGGGGCCGATCCGACCGTCAGGACGTCATGCGCTCGGTGTCGATCACCGCGGTCGCCAGGTAGTGCTCGAGCGCGTCCTGCGGCACCCGGAACGACCGACCGACGCGGACCGCGGGCATCTCGCCCGAGTGGAGCAACCGGTAGACCGTCATCTTCGACACGCGCATGACGTCGGCGACCTCTGCGACCGTCAGGAAGCGCACGCGCGGTGGTTGCTCGCTCGACATGGATCGCTCTTTCACTGGTACCGGCCTGCGAGCCGGCATCGGCGGCCAGTACGCGGGCCGCGCGATCACCCTAGAGCCTCATGTGGCTCATGTGAAAGGGGTGACCAGAGTGAAAGTGCACGTCAGCCGCTGACCGGCCGTGCAGCCCCACGCGTCAGTCGTGCTCGGGGTCGAGCCCGAGCAGCGGGAACACCGCGGCCCTCGTCGCCCGGATGGCCCGGTCGACGTCGTCGGACGGGTCGTAGCCCGCCGCCCACGGCCGGAAGGCGCCCGACTCGCCGTCGGTCATGTGCTCGGGCCCGCGCCGCCCGTACCGGCGCACGACCTCCTCCTGCCACTCCTCCGGGACCCGCATGCCCGGATCGACCGGGCGGTGCGACGCGATGCCGAGCACGTGCGTCCACGCACGCGGCACGACGTCGAGGATCGCGTAGCCGCCACCGCCGAGAGCGACCCAGCGACCGCCCGCGACCTCGTGGGCCAGGTCGTGCATGCGGACCGCGGCGGCACGCTCGGCGTCGATGCTCACGCCCAGGTTCGTGATCGGGTCCTCGATGTGCGAGTCGCAGCCGTGCTGGCTGACGATCACCTCCGGCGCGAACTCCCGCACGACCGCCGGCACGATCGCGTCGACCGCGCGCAGCCATGCCGCGTCGCGCGTGTGCGCCGGGAGCGCGACGTTGACCGCGGTGCCCGGCGCATCCGGGCCGCCCGTCTCGCGCGCGTGCCCCGTGCCGGGGAACAGCGTGTGCCCGCTCTCGTGCACCGACACGGTGAGCACCCGGGGGTCGTCCCAGAACACCTTCTGCACGCCGTCACCGTGGTGGGCGTCGAGGTCGACGTACGCGACCCGCTGCGCGCCCTCGTCGAGCAGCCGACGGATCGCCACGGCGGCGTCGTTGTAGACGCAGAAGCCGGACGCAGCACCGGGCATGGCGTGGTGCATGCCACCCGTGAGGTTGACCGCGTGCTCAACCTCACCCCGCCAGACCGCGAGCGCGGAATCGACGCTTCCGGTGACGATGCGTGCCGCCGCTTCGTGCATCCCGCGGAAGACCGGGTCGTCGTCCGTGCCGAGGCCGCGAACCCGGTCGGAGGTCCCGCGGTCGGACGCCGCGTGCACTGCTGCGACGTAGGCGGGCTCATGGACGGTCTCGAGCAGCGCGTCGGACGCGGGCTTGGCGCCGACGAGGCGGACGTCGTCACCGCTCAGCAGGCCGAGCACCCGAGCGAGCTCCATCGTCAGCTCGAGGCGCAGCGGAGCCATCGGGTGGCCGACGCCGAAGTCGTACCCCAGCAGCTCGGGCGCCCACACGACCTGCACGACCGGCGCCATGCCCCCACGGTATCCCCCGGCACCCGCCTCTCCGCGCCCCGCCACCGTCGCCCGAGCCGCTCCCGGAGGTGCGGCAGATGTCATCTGGGCGCGCAGTCGTGTCAGAGTGGGGTGTCAGGGGTTCGATCTGTACCGGGTCGGGCGCGTCGGTACGGGAGGTGTCATGGCTCGGGGCCTCCCGGGTGCGCTCTGGTCCGGGCGCGATCTGGTCGACCGGATCGCGCGCCAGTCCCCCGCACGGCTCGCCATCGGCACGTTCGCCGGCGCCATCGGCATCTTCACCGTGCTGCTCTCGATGCCGTGGGCGAGCGCGTCCGGGCACCGCGCGCCGTTCGTGGACGCACTCTTCACCGCGACGTCGGCCGTGTGTGTGACCGGGCTCGTGACCGTCCCCACCGGGACGTACTGGTCCACCGCAGGCCAGGCGGCGATCCTCGTCGCGATCAAGCTCGGCGGCCTGGGCGTCATGACCCTCGCCTCGATCCTCGGTCTCGCCGTGTCCCGGCGCATCGGCCTCACGCAGCGCCTCCTCACCGCCTCGGAGACGAAGACGACACGCCTCGGCGAGGTCGGCTCCCTCGTGCGCACCGTCGTCATCACCTCGACGAGCCTCGAGGTCGCCATCGCGCTCCTGCTCGTCCCGCGGTTCCGGATGCTCGGCCAGGACTGGGGACAGTCCACCTGGCACGGGGTCTTCTACGCGGTGTCCGCGTTCAACAACGCCGGCTTCGTCCCGACGGCCGAGGGTCTCGCGCCGTACATCTCGGACTGGTGGATCCTGCTGCCCATCATCGTCGGGGTGTTCATCGGGTCGCTCGGCTTCCCCGTGATCCTCGAGGTGGCCAAGCACTTCCGCCGCCCCAGCCGCTGGAACCTGCACGCCAAGCTGACGATCGTCACGAGCCTCGCCCTCGTCGCCGCCGGGTCGCTGCTCGTCGCGGCGTTCGAGTGGACCAACCCGCGGACCTTCGGGGGTCTCGACGGACCCGCGACGGTCCTCGCGTCGCTCTTCGCAGGGGTCATGCCGCGCTCGGCCGGGTTCTCCACCGTGGACATCGGGCAGATGCACGAGGGCACCTGGCTGCTCAACGACGCGCTCATGTTCGTCGGTGGCGGGTCCGCGTCGACTGCGGGCGGCATCAAGGTCACGACGCTCGCCGTCATGCTCCTCGCGATCCTCGCCGAGGCGCGCGGCGACCGCGACGTCGAGGCGTTCGGTCGCCGCATCCCGCGCGAGGCCGTCCAGGTCGCGATCGCGGTCTCGCTCGTGAGTGCGACGATCGTGCTCGTCGCGTGTCTGCTCCTGCTCGCGATCACCGACCTCAGGCTCGACACGGTGCTGTTCGAGGTCGTCTCCGCGTTCGCGACGTGCGGGCTGTCGACCGGCGTCACCAGTCGACTGCCCGCACGTCGCGAACGCGGAGACGACCTCGAACAGCACCGTGTCGAGCCTGAGGTCGGTGATCGCGAG
>Ga0075518_1000035_pt1 | contig 20239 bp, 21 predicted proteins | sample NGEPerA_2_FD_76970 | JGI IMG/M metagenome (GOLD analysis project Ga0075518, IMG submission 76970) | Arctic peat soil microbial communities from the Barrow Environmental Observatory site, Barrow, Alaska, USA - NGEE PermafrostAB136-A | ecosystem: Environmental > Terrestrial > Soil > Wetlands >...
CACCGTGCCGCGTCGCGTTGTACGTATCGCGACCCTTTCCGCGACAGCCACACAGCTTGTCTTTGCTGTCGGAGCACAGGACCAGCTGGTCGTCGCAAGCTTCGGTTCGGCTGTCAAAGGGAAGGCCATGGGGGCGATCTACCCGCGGATGAATCAGATCCCCGAGGCTGGCAACCAGAATGCGGCCAACATCGAGACCCTGCTTGCGGCCCGTCCCGACATCGTTCTGACCGAAGAAGGTCCAGCACTGAATCAGATGAAGGCGGTCGGATTGCCGGCGTACGCGTTCTCGGCCGAGCAGCCGGGGCAGCTTACCGATGCCATCAAACGGATGGGAGCGTTGACCGGGCACACGGCAGAAGCCACGGCCTCGCTTGACCTGCTGGCCACAAAGATGAAGGAGATCGCGGATGAGGTTGGGACCATTGAGTCTGCGAAACGTCTCAAGGTCTACGTTGCGGGGACTGGCATCTTCAAGACCTTCGCCGGCGACTTCTTCCAGACATTCATGGTCAGGAACGCCGGGGGCGTGAGCGTTTCCGGACAGCTGACCGGCGGCAAGATTGATGTTTCTCCTGAACAGGTGCTCGTCTGGAACCCAGACGTCATCATCCTCACGTCTTATACTCAGGACACCGTGAGTGATGTGCTCGCCAACCCAAAACTCCAGAATGTGGCGGCGGTGCGGAACCACAGGGTCTATGTGATGCCGAAGTATGTCGTTTCATGGGACATGCCGGTCCCTGAGTCGTTTCTGGGCACGATGTGGCTGGCGCACAAGTTGTACCCCGATCAGGTCCGGTTTGACATGCCCGCCGAGATCACGCGCTTCTACAAGCAGTTCTATGGGTTCACGGTGCCCGCGGCCGACGTGTCAGCTCTCTCCCAGTAGCGCATGGAGCAACCTCGTCCCTCGGTAGTTGACATCCAGGGTCTTGGCTTCTCCTACGGCGAGGCCAGGATCCTCCACGACCTCACCATGGCTGTGGGTCCCCACGAAGTCTTTGCCATCGTGGGGCCGAACGCGGCTGGCAAGACGACGCTCCTGCGCTGTATCGAGCGGGTCCTGACCACCAGGATGGGGACCATTCTCATCGACGGTCATGACCTGAAGATGATGTCGGCACGGGAGGTCAGCAGGCTTGTGGCATCCGTCCCGCAGTCTCACACTCCTGCGTTTCCATATACCGTCCAGGACATTGTGCTCATGGGACGCAATCCCCATCTGGGTGCTGCCTCTCAGCCCGGTCCGCATGACGTGACGGTGGCACAGGAGGCCATGGACGAACTCGGCATACGTGCGATCGCCGCCCGTCCGTACACCCAGCTCTCCGGTGGACAGCTTCAATTGGTCCTGCTTGCCCGCGCGCTGGCGCAGGAGGCACAGGTCCTGCTGCTCGACGAGCCGACGGCGCACCTGGACTTCCGGAACCGGCACCTGGTCCTGGGCAGGATACGCGATCTTGCCGTCCGCCGTGGGCTGACCGTCATCATGACCGTCCATGACCCAAACGATGCCATGCAGTACGCCAACCGGGTTGGGCTTGTGAGCGACGGGGTGCTGGTCGCTCTCGGGACTCCACAAGAGGTCCTGACTGCAGACAACCTGGGACGGTTGTATGGCATGCCCATCGAGGTCCTGACTGACGGCACACGGCACGTGATTGTCGCGGGGAGCGATTCATGAAGCGCAGGCGGCTCCTGCCGACCTTGCTCCTCATGTGGGCAGGCGTGCTGGTGGTGCTCCTTGCGTCGCTTTGCCTGGGTCGCTATCCCATCACTCCACAAACAGTCCTGCGGGTGCTGGTCTCCCGATTTGTACCAATCGCCCGCACATGGGATCCGACTGTTGATACAGTGGTCTGGCAAGTGCGCCTCCCCCGTGCACTGGCGGCTGCGCTGGTCGGTGCCGCGCTTTCTTCTGGCGGAGCAGTCTTCCAGGGGCTGTTTCACAACCCGCTGGTCTCGCCGTACGTTCTGGGTGTTTCCTCGGGTGCAGGGTTCGGGGCAGCGGTCGCCATCCTGCTGGGCGCAAGCGCAGCAGTCACACAAGCCTCAGCCTTTGCGACAGGGGCTGTGGCTGTGTCGTTGACATGGCTGATCGCGCGGTCCGGTCGTGACCGGTCACATGTGACCCTCGTGCTCGCCGGGTTCGTCGTCGGCAGCCTGTTCTCGTCACTGGTGGCGGGTGCGCAGTATGTGGCTGACCCGTCGACGAAGCTGCCGCAGATCGTCTTCTGGCTGATGGGTTCGCTTGCGTCTGTGCAATGGTCAGACCTTCTCAGGGCGGTTGTCGTGATCGTGCCCTGCCTCGTGGTGATCACCGTGCTGCGCTGGAAGCTCAACATCCTTTCCATGGTCGACGATGAGGCACGGTCGCTGGGCGAAAACCCCGCGGCGATGAGGGTCGTTCTCATCGGGTTGACGACCATGACCACTGCTGTCAGCGTAGCGCTCTCCGGTGTCATCGGGTGGGTGGGACTGGTCGTTCCGCACTTGGCACGCGGCATCGTCGGGCCGGATTCCCGCAAGCTCATCCCGGCTTCCATCGCCCTGGGGGCAATCTACATGATGATCATCGACGATGTGGCGCGCAGTCTGACGATGGCGGAGATCCCGCTGGGCATCCTGACCGGGATCGTTGGTGCGCCCGTCTTCGCGCTGCTATTGCGCCGGAGCCGTTCGGACTGGGACTAGAACGCCCACTGTAACTGGTTCACGACCGTGGACAACGCTTTTCTGCGCTCGACTTCGAGTCCCTCGACGATCCGGACGGAGACTCCTGTCACCCTGCGCCATTCCTGCATCTCCTGCCATGTGGCGGTCACCTTCTCCTCTCGAACAGGGACTGTGCGCGTTGCCCGGTGCTCGTTTGCCAGGCACTCCTCCAAGGATGGTAGCAGGACGACGACGCTCACGTCGGGCGCCGGCGTCTCCCGAACGGGATCGAGCTGGTTGGGCAGAACAGTCGCGTCGACAACGACGCAGCTGCCCTCCAGGGCGAGGTCACGTGCGAGGGCTAGCTGGTGGCGCAAAATCACGGCATACAGCCCGATCTCCTTACCAGCCCATTGTTCGCGGTTCTCATCCATCACCTGGTGAAATGGCTCGTCCACGTGCAGGAGGACTGAACCCACGAGCGCCTGATGGACCTCGGCCGCGAACGTCGACTTGCCGGCCGCACGTGGACCGGTGATCAGGATGACTTGTGTGCTCATGCAATCATTCTACGAGACGAAGGCTACTTCACAACGGTTGCTCTCGTGAATTGTGAATCCCTCGTGAATTGTGAATCCCTTGGGGTCAGGCACTATGAGTATTCACAATTGGTACCATGTGGGTGCACTCCATTACCATATGGGTACTGCCTCCGCGGGAACGACGAGAACGAATTCTTTGGGTGATCATTTTCACTCATGCGGGAGCCGTGTACAAGATGATGTTGCCACCGGCGAATTCAGGAAGTGCTCCTGGTCCCTTGTTGCGCCCGTCAGTCTTCAACATGGTTGTTCTACCCATCTGCATCGGTTTTGCCTTCAGTTTTCTCATGTCGTGTTGTTGCACGTTTGTTCGAAACCGTTTTTTCCGGTACGGCGTCGAAGAGGGTCGGCTCGGAAATATCCCCTGCCGACTTCCTCGGTTTGGAGCGATGCTTCGCCGGCACCGGTTTGGCCTTGGTTGTGGCCGGTGGTTCCGGAATCGATTCATGCACGGGGGTGGGAGCCTGTTCTTCGTTGTGTGTGGTTGTGGTCGGATCCTGTTCTGGTCTCAGGGTGCGAACCAGGTCTTCGGCGTTGCTCGGGTTTGGCCACGGCAGTGCACCCATGCTCTGCAGTTCCTGGAGTCCCTTGTCGATTTCGCCCTGCGAGCGGACAAATACCGGCACCAACCTCAAGGTGGTCAGCTGTTCCGCCGCACCAGTCCATGTCCCGCCTTTCTGATAGTCGGAGCTGATGACCAGTGCTGCATCGGCCAGAGCGTAGATCATCTTGTTGCGCTGCATGGCGTTGCTCACATTGAACCCGGCCATCGGATCGTAAGGCGACACGAGGACCAGCTGGCCCTCCATGAGCGGGGAACGATACTCGCGGTTGAGGACAGCCCGTTCCAGGCTGTCGGCAAGAATGCCAACAACTGTTCCGCCAGCTCCGAGAGCACCGCGCATGTATGCCTGGTCGATCCCGCGTTCTCCACCTGATATGACCGTCTGATGTGCATTAGATGCCAGTTGTCCGATGCATTCTGTGTACGTCAGCAGTTCCGGGGTCGCATTGTGGCTACCGATCACAGCCAATCCCCCTGTCTCCAGGATCGGGGCCTCTCCACAGCCATACAACACCGTCGGCGCGTCGTCCTTCAACCGTTCCTTGAATCGATGCGGATATGACGCGTCTGCACTCGTGACAACCCAGATGGCGCGGGTCTGCCAGCGTTCGACCGCCTGGCTCAGCAGGAAGCCCCGGCCGAGCAACTTTCTAAGTCGGTCGCCGTCCACGACTCCCTGACATTGTCTGAGCAGGCTATCCGCATCAGCAGTGAGAAGATCGCCAGGACTTCTCTGCACCTCGTGCAGGAAGACCACAAGATGCCCATACTCACCCGGCGTCAACAGGTCCGTCGATGGCTCCATGCGCCCAGTCATCAAGGGTGCCGTGAGCAGCAGGATCGCTTGGCTGTCCTGTGATAGTGTGTTACTCATCCGCCGGGTCCCATGGACGCGAGCGCCACCGGGTAGACCTGACCACTGCCATGGGAGCGCAACAGCCATGCTGCGACGGTGATGGTCCAGCGCGAGTCTACTGTGTCATCCACCAGCAGCACGGCCCCCGCCGGCAACGTCCCCGTGAGTTCAAACGAACCATCGAGGTTGTGGGCTTGCTGCATGCTGTTCTGCATCGTTGCCTGTGGGGGCCGGTCGATGCTCCTGCAAATCACGGGTCGAAACGGTAGTCCCAGCCGCTTTGCCAGACGTTCGGCAACATCCTGTACGAGCACCGGATCGCGCAGGGACGGTATGCAGGTGACCCAGGTGGGCGCAGGTTGCGGGTTCCATTCCTGGACCATCGACGCGCACGCCGCAACCAAGTCATCCCCAAGATGGTGGTCCTGGCATTTGCCTTGGCGCACCAGATCGCCCCAGCCGGCATCACCCCATGTGCAGAGTGCCCTCCCCGGTTCTGCCTGGAGCTCACGGGGAATGTTCCCTTTGAGGTGATACTGAGGCATGTTGTCCAGTGGCCATTGTCTGCGAGGATCGATGGGCAGACTGGTCCGGCGAAGAAACCCGATGGCTTCTCGCACCGCGAGCTGATCGACGGTTGCAGGCAGGTCTGGCAGGTCAGGAGAGTGGCAGTCGCCGGGCTCCCCGTCCAGGGCGCGGATGAGGTAGGCCATATGTCCGGCGGGCAGGTCCACGTATTCCTGCATCTGTCCCTGCTCAGTATGCCGCAGGTCAGTCAGACGCTGTGCCCGCCGCCAGAACTCCTCGCTGAGGTTGGTCGCAGTCAACTGCCACTTGGTCCCCTGCTTTACGATGGGCGCGGGTGACTCCAATGCCAGCAGGTCGATGGTTTTCTCGATGCGGCCTTTTGCGATGTTGACACTTGCCATGAGGGCGGGCAGCGAGAGTCCCTGAGGACTGCGTTCCAGTGCCTTCAGGATTTCTTTTACTTCGTCGCGTGTCGGGAACGCGGTCTTGATAAAGTATTCGTTGATCTCGTTCTCCTCGGTGCCACTCAGCAAAATGCCATAGGCTGCATCCAGGGCACGCCCTGCGCGGCCGACCTGCTGGTAATAGGCCACGACTGACCCCGGGGTCTGGTAGTGAATGACAAAGCCCAAGTCTGGTTTGTCAAAGCCCATGCCCAGCGCCGTTGTTGCCACCAGCGCTTTCACCCGGTTGTCCAGCAATGCCTGCTCGAGTTCAGGCCGGTCGCTGCCACTGTCGCCAGTATACGCCACTGCATGTATTCCGTGCAATGCGAGCCATTCGGCCACCTGGACGGCGTCCCGTACCGTCAGTGTGTAGACGATGCCGCTGCCGGGCATGGCCGGTATCTGTGCGGCCAACCAGGCCAGGCGTTCGGCTTGGCTGGTAAGACGGATAGCCTGAAGCTTGAGCGATGGTCTGTTTAGTTCCCCCCGAGACACATTGAGGTTGGGGCCCAGTACAGTCTGCAGGTCCTGGATCACGCGATTGTTGGCGGTTGCCGTCGTTGCAAGCAGGCGCATGTTGGCGGGCAGAGCCTCGATGGTGTGCTGCAGCAGGCGGTAGTGTGGCCTGAAGTCATGACCCCAGTCCGAGATGCAGTGGGCTTCGTCTACCACCAGCAGAGAGATGTTGGCAGCGATATGGGCAAGGACCTCAGAGCGAAAGCGTTCGTTGGCCAGCCGTTCCGGTGAGATAAGCAAAATGTCGACCTCGTCGTGTTGCACGGCAGCTTCGATACTGCTCCAGGAATCTGGGTTGTCAGAGTTGATCGCCTTAGCCCGAACGCCCATGCGTTCAGCAGCAGCTATCTGGTTGCGCATCAATGCCAGCAACGGCGAAACGAGCAAGACGGGTCCTTGATCCGCCTCGCGCAGCAGCTTGGTGGCAATAAAGTAGACAAAACTCTTGCCCCATCCGGTCTTCTGCACGACGAGATAACGGCCGGGTTGTTCGACAATGGAGCGAATGGCCTCTTCTTGTCCCTCGCGGAACTGCACGTCCGGAATACCGGTCCCGATTCTCAGCAGTTCCAGTGAACGTTCATGCGAATACGTAATCATGCATTCTCCTCGGTACTCGACTTGGAGTTTCCCTCGGCCGCATCATCGCTCTGGTCCACGGCGCCAACATCGTCGACATAGAATTCTGGAGCATCGGTCGGTGGAGTAGAGCCATTCGGTATTCGCGTTGAGATGAATTTTAGAGACAGCAATTCCCAAGTCCTTGGCACGTCGCCCAGCTCTGGCACGCCGGAGTCCTTGTATGCAGGATATGGTTCCAATTCATTTATCACCCATCCACCTTCATCCGTCTCCTGATCGTACGGGACGAACATACGCTAAAATAAGGAAATGCCGTTGTGATGAAGCGTTCGCCGTTTTGTCCTGATCTCATGGCAGACTACTCTTGAATAGGATCATGTCGTCCGTAGAAGGCGGGAGTGCCTTATCCACGGGGTCCGTTTGGGTTCTCTAGCATATCTCATAGATCCTTTGCATACGGATACGCCTCAACCAGCCACACCCACTCCCGAGTAGTCTTGTAGAATTCCAGAGTTATCCCTTTTTTCTTCAGCCAAGCCAACAACTTCTCCTTTGTATCCAGCCCTATGTCCACAGCATCCATCTTGATCCAGTCAGAGTTCCTGCTGTTGCTGTCCACGTTGATTGGAGTTTCAACGACCGGATACCCTTGTTCACTTATGTGGAACTTAGGCTTATCCATTAGCGATTTCCCCCGTGTGGCATCTTATAGCTTCTCGAAATAGGTTTTGATGCGCTGAGCCATCAGGTGACGGCGTGCCTCAAGGAATGCAGGATAGTCCACCAGTGTCATGGATTCCATGCCCTCAGGGATGCAGTTCATCGCCAGGTTCGCGCGCAGCGTGTCTTCGTCGTCGATATTCCCGTATTGCTTGGGGCCACCGTGGCATTGCTCCAGCATCTGGCTCATGTAGACTCCAGGTTCCTTGTTGCCGATTGCGATGTTGATCTCGCTTTGCGCGAGCACGTAGTTGGCAATCTGGTTGTATTGCTTCGCGCTGAGCCCGTGCTTCTTCAGGTAGTCCCGCGGCCAGAAGTGATGGATATCGGACTTGACCTCAATGAGGTCCTTGATTGTGAAGTCGTGCGAGAGGAACCCCAGGTCATTAAGCTTGACCTGTGCGGCCTCAAACACCCGGAACGCGGGGCTGCCAGTGGACGATGTGTCCATCTGTTGCGGCAGCATCGTATCCCAGAAAGCGTCCGACAACTCACCGTGCATGACCGTTGTGGCATACTCCTCAATGCCATGGGCCTGGATCTGGCGGATGTCCTCGTCAATAGCAGATTCGCTGGAACCAGAATACCGCCCTGTCAGCATAGACATGACAAACCAGCGGGCGGTCCAGTGCTGGATATCTCCCATGGGCATCTTCAGATCGCGCAGCGTCAGGTACAGGATATAGGCGAAGTCGATGGCCATCTGTGATGTCACCATGGACGGATCGACGAATCCGGTCGAGCGAATGATCATGATGAACTGTTTGAAGTTGTTCTCGTTCATGAACTCCGTGATACCGGCGCCAAGACGTGCGAACGACTCTTCGACGATGGCTTCTTCATTCTGCTTGGTTTCGAAGTTGCGGCCGGAAAGCAGTGCAACGAGGTCCTGCAGCTTGCCTCGACGGAACTGAGAGGTGAAGGCCACGCGCAGCATATCCGAGTACGACGGGTCATACAGGTCGTCATTCTCGTTCTTGAGCCATGCCATGTGCGCAAAGTACTCGGTACCTGCGAACGCCTTGTCCTTTACGATGGTTTTGTAGAAGTCGGGAGCCACAGCCATATGACAGAAGTATTCGATGGCTTTGCGCAGCATATTGCCGCCGTTTGTCTCGTTGACTGCGATCTTGGACATGGCGAAGTCGGCCTGGCTGAGCCGGGTTCCCTGTGAGTTGACACGGATGAAGATCTCGGTGACGGTCTCGATGTCCAGATCCGACGCCAGTTCAATCATACCGACCTGGTTGTTGGCAATGCCTGTCAGCATACCGAGACTTTTGAATGCCTGGGCTTGTGTGATGCCTGGGTTGTCGGCGCAGTACTGATTGACGAGGTCAAACAGACTGGCGTCGGGCTTGAAGACGTTTGCAATGTCGGAGATCCATGCCTTGTTCTTGGCAATGGCCGGGTTGGAAACCTCGAACCGCTCTTCCATTGGATGATATGCGATGCGAATACGCACCGTCTCATAGTCCTTGTTGACCACTTCATATCCCAGAATGGCTGCCATGAGCGCAGTGACTCGCTGCTGGCCGTCGATAAGGATCCGTTTACCGGTGGAGATCGAGCCATCCTTCAGGTGGACGTTTGGATTCTTCCACGAGATCAGGTAGCCGACCGGGTATCCCTTGAGCAGGGAGTCCAGCAGGTCACGTACCTGCGTCGCATCCCACACGAACGGACGCTGAATCTCGGGAATCGCGATTTCATTGGTCTTGATCCATGTGAAGAACGTATCGATGGCGTACTGTCCAACTGTGTATTTCTGTGCAAACATGATCAGCTCTCCTTACAGGGATTGAGAAAAGAATCCAGCAGCCCGTCCGAGAACGGCAGCCTACTGGAGTTCTTCATTTCGAGATAGGACTTGAGGGCATAGCTCATCCCTTGCTTCCCTTCTTCTTTGTCTTGTGAAGCTGGGACGCCGGCAACGCCTTGATGCTTTTCTCAAAGTCGTCCAGCAAGGTGGTGTTTTCGGCAGGGCGCTGCTGGTGGAAGGTGTCATATTCCTGCTCGGCGTGGTGGACTGCCAGTTCGTGGGAGATTGTCCCTGCGTTGTCGAGGATGCCGCGCTCATTGAGGCTGAGAAAGCCGTCGAGCTTGGCAATCCAGTCTTGCATGTGCATGGGGATGCGACGCATCGCCTGGCCTTCGGCGAAGACAAGATACTGCTCCGCCAGGTTGTTGAGAGCGGCCAGTTCGGGTTCAGTGAGGTAGTTCTTGGCGATGGTGACATCTTCCTTGCGCACCTTGTCGCCACGCCAGTTGGTCAGGCCCATGTTTGGTTGGGAGCTTTCCACGCGAGCGTGAATGATCTCGGCGGCGGTTTGTCCCGTGATAGCCCAGTGCAGCTTGTTCTGTACGGTCTTGAAGAAGGTGATGCTGGCCTCGGCCGTGGGGTCGTAGTCGATGCTGGTGGCGTAGATGTCGGTGATCTTCTGGTAGAAGCGCCGCTCCGAGGTGCGGATGTCCTGGATGCGTCGCAGCAGTTCCTCAAAGTAGTCGAAGGGGCGGTCGGGGTTCTTCAAGCGCTCGTCGTCCAGCACGAAGCCCTTGACGATGTATTCCCGCAGACGCTGGGTGGTCCAGATGCGGAACTGGGTAGCCACGCGGGACTTCACGCGGTAACCCACGGATATGATGGCGTCGAGGTTGTAGTAGTCGAGGCTGCGCTGAACATCTCGATCGCCCTCGCGGCGAACTGACAAGAATTCCTTGTGAGTTGCCTCCGGAGCCAATTCTCCTTCCTCATAGATATTCCGGAGGTGCAGGCTGATATTCTGCTGGGTAGACTGGAACAGTTCTGCCATGGCCTGCTGCGTCAGCCATACCGTCTCGCCCTCGAAGCGGACATCGATCTTGATGGCGCCATTCTGGGCTTGGTAGATCAGGAACTGGGATTTCTCGGGCAGATTGCTCATGCCTTCGCTTCTCCGATGATCTCGCTGATCAGTCCGTCCGTTTCTCTCTCCAGCGTGATGGCATAGGTCTCGGCGTTGATCTCCTGGCCATATAGGTGGATGGCAGGCTTCTTGCCCCGCACGTAGACGTCCCGCAACACGTCATCTGCGATGCCCCAGATGAAGTTGGCAATCCAGTTCAGGTCTGCGTTTCCCATTGACGGCCCCCTTGCCCCTTCTTCGATCATTTCTTTCAACGGCTCCTTTCAGAGCCCATTGCATACTGTAGCAAGATTCGGTAACCGAGACAACGGGCGAGGGCGGACTTGTGCCGAGTGAGTGTCGTTCCCTATGCTATGGTTTGAGCCATCCTCGGAGCCACGAACCCAGCACGGCGGGAATCCATTTTTTGTTGCAGTTGGGCAAACCGCTTGTTTCAGCGATACTGTTGCCATGAGAGGTGGCTAGAGATGACCTTCAGGAGAATCCTCAAAGGCGCGCTGACCCAATTACCCATCGAGCTGTATGAGCTGATGGTCCGGGGTCCGTCACGCCGTCCTTTGCCGCCCGTCGACTTCACCAACAGAGATCACTTTCCTCATCGGGCCGCGCGCCTCGAGTGGTGGTACTTCACCAGCGTTCTGGTGACACCGAAGAGGAAAGCCCCTGTTGGACTCGAAGTAACCTTTTTCAGAGTGAAGACGCTGGTTGACAGTGTAATCGTCCACGTGGCCGTCACCGATGTCGATGGACAGAAGTTTACCTACACCGGCATGGTCTTGCCCGTGCACATCCCGTTTACCTCCGACGCCCACACGGTGATTGCCCTCTTCGGCAACCGGGTGGGATTCAGCGAGAGTAACAGCAGTTTTGTCATCGATGCACGCGTGAGGGGTCTGCGGGTGCACTACTCTTGTGTCATCCGGGACATCATGGCACAGGGAGCGGGCGGCATCCAGGAGATGCAGAACAGTCCGGGCGATGCTTCTTACTATTTCACGCTGCCCAACATGAAGACCGAGGGCACGATCGTCCTGAAGGGCGAGAATCTTCCTGTCACCGGGTTGACGTGGCACGACCACCAATGGGGCAATTTCAACGTGGTCAAGATGAAGTGGGGCTGGTTCTCGCTTCGATTCGACGCCGACGACCTGTATGTCATGCTGTTCAACTTCGACCGGTGGGGCACAACGTACGGAGCCGGGAACGCATACCGGCACGGACAAACGATGCGCGTCGAACGGTTCGAGGTGCGGGTGTCCGATGTCTGCGTGGCTCGGAACGGCGTCACGTACCCCGTCGACTGGGAGATACGGATATTCGACAGTCCCGAAGCACCGGATCCCTTCATGACTGCATTCGTGAAGCCGATGCTCAAGGAGCAGCACGTGCCATCGCTGATCACGCCCGACTACTGGGAGGGCCTGTGCACTGTCCACGGTGAAATTCTATGCCCAGTCGACTTGGGCGGCGCCCGCTTCCTCGACAAAAAGGTGCTGGACGGCTTCGCCTACGTGGAACTGACGGGGTACGAGACGTAGGCGCGCCCGCGAAGGAAAGATGGATTCCCGCCTGCGCGGGAATGACGGCATGATTCTCGTGGAACTGTTGACACATGATGATAGTGTCATATGATGTGAATATCATGAAACCAAACACGAAGCTCGACGAATTGACGTCGTTCTACAAGCTGCTGGCAAACGAGTCACGGCTGGCCATCCTGCTTGCCCTCCGCGACGGCGAGGACAACGTCGCCGGTATCTGTGGCCAGACGGGCCTGAGCCAGACGCTCGTCTCGCACCAGCTGGCCGCCCTGCACCGCAGTGATATCGTCCGTTCCCGCAAGGATGGGCGCCGCACATTCTATGCCCTTGCCGACAAGCACATTGACATTATCGTCGGGTTCGCGCTGGATCATCTTGCAGAAAAGGAAGTGCCACATGAGTGATCACAACGACCACGAGCTGCCCACCGGGCGCAACCTGCTTATCTCCAACGTGATGAACTTGATCATCACGGTCTCAGAGATCGTCGGCGGTATCGTTTCCGGCTCGCTGGCGCTGCTGGCGGACGCCTTCCACAATGCGACGGATACGCTGGCCGGCGTTCTGGCGCTATGGACACTGCACCTGGGGCGGCGTGCTCACGACGAGCAGTATACGTTTGGCTATCGCCGCGCCGAGATCCTGTCGGCGGGCATCAATGCCGGGGCGATGGCAGTCATTTCACTCATCCTGTTCCGCGAGGCGTATGAACGGTTTCTGCACCCGGTCCCGATCAAGGGCGGCATCATGCTGGTCGTTGCACTGGTCGGACTGGTGGCCAACTTTGTGTCCGTCCTCCTGCTGCACCGTTCTGCGGGCGAGAGCCTCAACATCCGTGGTGCCTACCTGCACCTGCTTTCGGACACACTCTCGTCGGTCGGCGTCGTGGTGGGCGGTATCGTCGTCATAGTGTGGCATGTGACATGGGTGGACCCGCTGGTTACGGTGCTCGTGGCAGCGTGGGTCTTGAAGGAGGCATTCTCGGTCGTCCGCGAAGCCGGAGGCATTCTTATGGAACGTGCACCGATCGGGCTGGAACTGGCGCGGCTGGAAGCCGATATCTGCGCGTTGTCCCATGTCAAGGACCTGCATCATGTCCATGTCTGGCAGGTTAGTGATACCGAAACGATGTTCGAGGGGCATATCAACGTGGATGACATCTCGGTCAGTGAGACCGGACCGATCCGGGCGCAGATTCAGGATCTGCTCCATACCAAATATGGCATTACGCACGCGACCCTTCAATTTGAATTCGAGTGCTGCAAGGGTGCCGGGCTCATCGTGCACGGCAAAGACTAGTCAGAGTCAGTCAGCTTGTCGTTCAGGGCGGTTTGTTCGTCCAGTCCGGGTGATGTCAATTCACGACTCACCCCGAAGATGGCAGGCTTGCCGCTCCACGTAGTGCGAACGACCCGTCGTGTCTCGACCTGGATGATCTCGCCTTCGTGATTCACGAGGGAGAGGGCGTAGATGCTGGCCTTGCCGGCGATCATGTCGGCCAGAATGCAAGCGGTCTCTGTTCGCTGGTCCGGAGGACAGAGGTCCAGCACCGATGTCCCGCACAACTCGTTTGCTTTCCGTCCCAGCCTTTCTGCTGCTGCAGTGTTGATCCTGGCGATCGTTCCGTCCTCTTGCAGTATGAACACAAGATGTGGCATGGCCTCGAACAGCGTCTCGAAGTCCTGTCGGCTGGTGCGCACAGATTCGTCGGCGCGGAGGCGGACGACGGCTTCGCCAATGGTGCGGCCGATCGACATCAGGAGTTCCGTTTGCAGTTCTGCGTTGTGGCCGTGGGCGCTGGCGAGGTTCAGGGCGCCAACAACGGTGTCGCCTGCCGCGATGGGGATGGAGATCAAGGAAACGATACCGTGCTGCTGGGTAATGTCAGGTGGCAGCTGGTCGAGCTCGGTGAATGCCGTGGGCTTTCCTTCGCGCAGAACGGTGCGATAGGGCTGTTCGTCCACAGGAACGGAGCGAATCCGTTCGATGAGTTCGCTGCCAAGTCCCGTCGTGCAGGCGAGCACGGCCTGGTTTCCGTCGACGATGTAGATACCACCTCCCTCGAAGGACGTGGCATCGAGTGCTATGGACAGCGCCTCCGGCAGGAACTTCTCCGTCGTGCGTGCCTTGCCTGCCTCCTCGATGATGCCATAGAGGGCATCGGCCCGCCTCCGATCAGCTGCGAGTGCCTCAGTCGCCCTTCGCGAGCCGGTGATGTCCTGACTCGTAGAGAACAGCGCGAGGCCGCCATTCCAGGAGCCACGCGTCACGAGGGTATTAACGGGGATCTGCGTGCCATCCGCGGCCACAAGTGTCTGAGTACTGCTCGTTCGCGTGCCGTTGATCATGTCGCCCAGGATGGTACGCGACAGTTCTCGCTCTTCCTGAGGGCGCAGGTCGTTGATGTCTGTTCCTATCAGTTCTGTGGGTGTCCATCCCAGTCGGTGGGCCCCCTGCTCCCCGACTGCCAGGATCTTGCCATCCTGGCCGACGACAAAGAAGAACCCCTGCACGGAGTTGAAGAATGCTTGCAGGTTGGTCGTGCTCTCGCGTAGTGCTGCCATTGCCTGGATGCGGTCCATGCCGATGGTGATTTCGCGGGCAATGGCAGCCAGTGCTTCCTGCCATTCCTCCTCGGGTTTCGATGACACATGCCATGCCATGTCGAGCGAACCGATGACGCGCCCCAGACTGACGAGGGGTACGACGGCGAGTGTCAGCGGTGGGTCATCAGGGCGGCCCGAAGATCCTGGGTCGTGCCAGATATTGCTGAAGAAGGGCTCGGCATTCTGGTACACCCGGGAGAACGGTTCTTCGTCCGCGGGAACGGATGAGGCTTGCTCCTGCACCACCTGAGAGTCTCCCTGTGCAGACACGAGGCGTGCCGTTCTCCCGTCGGGGTTCAGCATATAGACGCCACCGCGGTCGTAGCCGAACAGTTCATGTGCTATGGTGAGGACGTCCGCAAGGAACGAACCGACAGAAGTGGCTGTGGCCGCTGCCTCGAGTATACGCTGAAACAGGCTGGACCGACGGTTCTCCAAAGCGAGCGCGAGTTCGAGGTGCCGCTGAGTGGTGATATCACGGGCCTGACCGAGGACGCCCGTCAACAGGCCGTCGACATCATGCAACGCGGTCTTTTTGGTATTGTAGTACTTCAGGTTGCCTTCCTGATCCACTGCGCTGAACTCGTGTTCACACACGCCGTCATGGATGGCGATCTGGTCGTCGGCGACGTACATCTCGGCTCTATCGCGGGATTGAACCTCGAAATCAGTCTTGCCGATAACGTCGTGTGTCTGTCCCGGGTCGGCTCGCAGGTAGGCTTTGTTGACTGCAACATAGCGACCCTGAGTATCCTTGATCCACATCGGGTCGGGGGAGGACTCCAGAAATTCCTGCCACTGGTGCGCGGCGATTTTTACGGCATCGACTGGCCCGGCGCACGCAGAGAAATCGTCGTGCTTTCCTTCCAAGTGCTTGTCCGATTGTTCGTCCACGAGGACCTCCTGCTACAGAGTCATGGCGATGATGTCACACTAACCGAGTATATGTTGACGGACCTGAAAAATCAACCGAGACGCCATATTGTGGTGATGCGCGGCGGATATTGCGAAAAAAATGAGAAGGGGTACTCTACATAGGGAAATGAGTCGCCACGGATTGACATGAAAAAGGGGGTAGCAAGAGGGAAACGCAGTTTGCGAAGCAGAGGAGTCGCAGGTAGCAAGAATTTAAAAGGAGGCACCAGAAGATGACCGCATTGATTGTCCTGTTTGCCGCAGCGTTCTATATCTTTTTCTACTTCACGTACGGCAAAGCCTTGGAAAGGAATGTCGTCAGGGCAGATGGCACAGTACCGACACCTGCAGTAAGATTGCGTGACAATATTGACTACGTACCTGCCAACAAGTTCGTCCTGTTTGGTCACCACTTTGCATCGATCGCAGGCGCAGGCCCGATCGTCGGCCCCGCCATCGCAGTCGTATGGGGCTGGTTCCCCGGACTGCTCTGGGTATGGTTTGGCAACCTCTTCATCGGCAGCATCCACGACTATCTGTCGTTAATGGCATCCGTCCGCTATAACGGCAAGTCCATCCAGTACGTCTCCGGCGAATTGATGGGGAAGTCCTCGAAGTACATCTTCGAGATCTATATCTACTTCACGATGATCCTGATCGTCGCCGCATTCATGGGCACGTACGGAGCTCTTGCCTCGAAGAGCCCCGAGATCCTTACTGCCTCTGTCTTGTTTATGGTCGCAGCACTTGTTGAAGGGCAGCTGCTCTACAAGACGAAGCTTCCGTTCTGGTTGTCGTCGGCAATCGGCGTAGCCCTTACGATCGGTGCGATCGTCACCGGGTTTATATGGCCGTTCATCAAGTGCCCCAACATCCAGCTTCTCTACATGTTCCAGGTTATTTACATTATCCTTGCAGCAGCACTGCCCGTCTGGTTCCTGCTGCAGCCAAGGGACTACCTCAACTCATACATCCTCTGGGGTGGTATTATCATCTCTACAATCGCAGCGGTGTTTGCGTTCCGCGGATTCAGCTGGCCGGCGTACACGAGTTTCGCCGCCAGAGTCATTTCGGGACAGCCTTCGCCGTTCTGGCCCACTGTTCCGCTGGTCATTGCGTGTGGCGCCCTGTCGGGATTCCACTCCATTGTCGGTTCCGGCACGACCTCCAAGCAGCTTGACAACGAACTCAGCGGACTGTTCGTAGGGTACGGCTCGATGTTCATGGAGGGCATGCTTTCAACCATCGTCATCACCTCCATTGGAGCATTCGGATTCACGGTGTTCCAGGGTTTTGCCGACAAGATCGCGGCAGCCGGCTTTGATCTGGCCAAGATGCAGACTGATCCAGCCTACTTCGGTCAGGTGGGTGCCACCGTTATCAACTCGCCAGCCATCGGCATCGGCGGAGCACTCGGCATCTTCACCAAGTCATTTGGACAGATGCTCAATGTCATCAAGATCCCCGTGAAGCTTGGGGAGACGCTCGGTGGCCTCTGGGCTTCCGCGTTTGTTCTCACGACGCTCGATACGACCAACCGTCTTGCACGGTATGCCTTCCAGGAGCTGGTCGAGCCCATCAAGAAGGTGTCCAAAGGGATCCATGGAGTCCTTGCTGACAGGTGGGTCGCTTCGATCTTCGCGGCATGCTTCGGCTGGTTCCTTATCGCCAAGGGCGGCAACGCGTACACTGCACTGTGGGCAGGGTTTGCAGGTGCAAACCAGTTGCTTGCGTCCATCGCAATGCTCACTGCCGCAACCTGGGTCAAGAAGGTACAGAAAGTGGGCAAGGGGATGCTTGCAGCAGTCCTTATTCCTACATTCGTTCTCTGGGTCACCGTCTTCGCCGCTCTGGTCTGGTTCCTGTTCGTGGTTGTCCCGGTCACTGCAGCAGCACTGCAGGTCATACTGGGTGGATTCATTAGCCTGATGCTTGTTCTCGATATCTGGCTGATGTTCAATTTCTTCAAGAGCTGGAACGAGGGAAAGCAGAATAAGGCATAGGTACCGACTAAAGAATGAGGCGACTCCTCGATTCATTGAAACAAAGTTTCAGGACGTTTGACAAGGGGATGAGGGAGGATGCTACCTCCCTCATCCGCAAACAGCTTGATGAAGAAGAGAACGTCTTTGCTCTGCTCACAATGGGCGTTTTCTCAGGCATCCCGTCGCCACCGACAGGCGTTGTCCTGAGAATCCTCCCGTACATGTCCCGCGAGATTGCTGTCATGAACAAGAGAAGTGCTGGTCTCGATGATGTGTTTTCCCAGACGCTGGGGACATTCGACATCGACTAGGAGCGTTGGTTGAAAACCTACTTTTTTCTTGGCAAGGGCGGCGTCGGCAAGACGACTGCTTCTGCGGCGTGGAGCGTGGGCCTGGCACACAGTGGCATGAAAACGCTGGTTGCATCCATCGACCCGGCGCACAACCTTGGCGATGCATTCGCCATCCGCCTGGGTGACAGGATCACGCATGTCGGGGACAACCTCGACGCAGTCGAGGTAAATATCGAAGACATGATCCGGGCCTATCTCGACGAGCTCTCAGTCAAGATGAAACATACCTACAGCTACATGTCGGCGATGAACATCGACGGGTATTTCGACATTCTCAAGAACTCGCCTGGTATTGAGGAATACGCGACGATGGAGGCTATCAAGAAATTCATCGCCCTCACGGAGTACGACGCGGTCGTGTTCGACACGCCCCCGACCGGCATGACGATCCGTGTACTTGCGATGCCTCGCGTGTCTCTCTTGTGGACCGACCAGCTGATCAAGATGCGCAAAAGGATTCTTTCGACACGGGGAATGGTCGAAAATGTCCAGGGGAAATTCGAGGCCGACGTCGATGGAGAGAGGGTCGTGCTCTCCTCGAGCGAGAAAGAAGATCCTATCATGCAGGAACTGGTCAGTTACCGGGAGGAACTGAGGGCGTTGAGGGACATGTTTTCCTCTGAGCAGTCTTACGTCAATATTGTGACAATGGCAGAAGACCTTGCCCTGTTTGAAACGAAGAGAATTATCGAATCACTTGGCAAATTCAAGATATGGGTGAGGGCCATCTATCTGAACAAGTTTTTTGCAATGGCCAACCCACCCGAAGAGATCCAGGGGAAAATGGAGGAGCAGGAGCGGGTTGTCGGACGGATGAAGGCCGAGATCAGGGGAATCGAGGTCAAGAACATTCCGTTGTTGAGAAAGTCTCCGAGGGGCATCGATGAGCTTCTTGATGTGTATTCGAAATATCTCGTCTGACAAGGAGAAACAATGCAGGGGATAAGCGGCGATTGGGTATTGGTACTTGTTGTTCTTGGGGGAGTTGCGGTATTGCAGTTCTACCAGGGGCGGCGATTGAATATTGCCCTGATCAAGCACTATGTTCATGGTTTCGAGAGCGTCCTGACGATTCGTGACCAGCTGTACACATGGATTGGCGGGTACTCCGGCTTCAAGGTGGACTATGAGGTGGACGAGAAGTCTATCAAGAAAGTCGAGATGACACTGACCTGCCTGTCGCGGCAGAGTCTCTTCTGGCTGCCATTCTCATATCCGGTCAAGAGAGGAGACCGCCTCTATATCGTGCTCAGACCCACCTTCAAGATACACGCTGACGCGCACATCATCCGGAACTTCTACTACCTCTTTGGTCCCAGCATCACCGAGAGAAAGGAACTGACAAAGGGAAAGGTTGAGTTTGAAGGTACAAAGGGCTTCTATACCCTCTACAAGCAGGAGGGCGACATTGACCGGCTCAAAAGGCTCGTCGAGGCGTCGATGGACCCAAAGAGGCTCAGACACATAGCGGTTGTCAAGGAGACCAATGTCCTGTTCTGCCTCATCAAGCCAGATCCCTTCAAGACTCCTGATGAGCTGAAGCGACTCGTTGAGAACTTTCCCAAGTACTTCTCAAGCGGGGGAATGCCCAGCTAGGTTCCAGACGTACTCGTCGTTGTGTGGGCACGGTGACCGCACCCGGGGGAACGATTGACAGACACGTTCTAGAGGATGCCCACCTGGCGCAGTCCGGCGAGGACGGTGAGCAGGAAGAGTACGACAGCAACGCGGCCTACCCACAGGTGGATGGTCCGTAGCTGCTTCCTATGGGAGCGCGCCTTGGTCGTTATGAGCCCTCCCGCGCCCGTCAAGAATCCGACTACGATGGTTATGGCGCCGAAGACGCCGTGGAGGACGCGGAGGTGCGGTCCGCCACTGGCCTGGACCATGCCGATTGCTACGACGAGTCCCGCTGCCAGCAGCACAAACGCTGTCACGGCGGCAGTCTTGTGAAGATGGAAGGAGCCCTTGCGGCGGCGTCCAAGCGTGACGGCCCAGGCGGCCGTAAGAAGCGACAGGACAGCACTGCCCATAAGGATTGCGTGAACAGGCCAGACTCGTGCATAGTCGGCGAACATCGTGAGACCTCTCTGTAACGTTGGAGACAGAGCCCATTTCCGTTGCAACGCATCACTTGTTCTATGTTATTGGGGGGCAGAGGATTTGCAACGAGAGGCAGAAGACTTCACAATCTATCTACACGAAAGGCTGGCAACCGCTGTATTGATAAACAGAGGGCAGCAGATGCCCATTGTGCCGACTTGTGCTTGACAAGGTGGAGTGGCCGGCTATGATTGCTGCGCACTTGGAAGCTGCACAGCGGTATCTGGTGCATCAGAAAGGAGATGATTCCATGGAGTATCAGGGAACCGTCATACGTCCGGAGGACAGTGTCCGGGCATTCTTCAACCGGGTCTATGGCTGGATGGCCGGAGGACTCGCTCTGACTGCAGCTATTGC
>Ga0075518_1000036_pt1 | contig 20184 bp, 22 predicted proteins | sample NGEPerA_2_FD_76970 | JGI IMG/M metagenome (GOLD analysis project Ga0075518, IMG submission 76970) | Arctic peat soil microbial communities from the Barrow Environmental Observatory site, Barrow, Alaska, USA - NGEE PermafrostAB136-A | ecosystem: Environmental > Terrestrial > Soil > Wetlands >...
CCACCAGCTTGCTTGCTCTTTCAGCATCGGACCTCGAACAGGCCATCCGCCCCGCCGGCTACTACAGGGTCAAGGCGCAGTATCTCCGGACTCTTGCCGAGTGGGTCAGCCAGCGCGCCTCAGGGGACCTGTCCAGTCTGGCGTCCGAAGACACCGGCGCTCTGCGCTGCGAGATATTGGCTCTGCATGGAGTGGGTAAGGAGACCGCAGACAGCATCCTGCTCTACGCGATCGGCAAGCCGGCCTTTGTCGTCGACGCCTACACGCGGCGCATCGCGGCCAGATTGCGCCTCCTCCCCGAAGGCGCCGCCTATGAGAGCACACAACAGTATTTTGTCGCGCGGCTGCCCGAAGACGCGCACCTGTTCAATGAGTTCCACGGCCTGCTGGTCCATCTGGCCAAGGAGCACTGCCGGGCGCGACCCGTGTGTCTCGCCTGTCCACTGGAACAGTGCTGCCCCTCGGCGGACGCATCGCTCGCAACAGGGCACGTTGTGCGCGTGCGGGCCATGCCCGAAAGGAGGACCACCCCGTGAGCTACCGCTACATCTATGGCCCTATCCCGTCCAGACGTCTAGGCCGGAGTCTCGGCATCAGCCCCATCCCCGACAAGACGTGCAACTTCAGCTGCATCTACTGCATGCTCGGGCGAACGGACCATCTTACGGATAAGCGCAAGGAGTACTTCAAGCTGGAAGACATCCTCACCGAGCTGGCCGACGCACTCAGACATGTGTCGCCGCCGCCTGATCACATCTCGATCGTGGGCAACGGTGAGCCGACCCTTTATCTTCGACTCAAAGGCTTGATCCAGGGAGCACGAAGACTCACCAGCATTCCCATCGCTGTCATCACCAACGGCGCGCTGCTGTCCGAGCCTGCCGTGCGCGAAGCGCTGGCCGAAGCGGATATTGTTCTCACCTCGTTCAACGCCCCTACTGAGGAACTCTTCCGCCGCATCGACCGACCATGTCCGGGCATCGCGTTCGAGGCCATGAAACAGGGACTGCTGGACTTCGCCCACATGCCGAGGAGGGGCCGGCTCTGGGTGGAGATGATGCTGCTCGAGGGCATCAACGACTCTCCGGAGACGCTGGAACAGACACGGTGGGTCCTGCAGGACGTCAAGCCGGATCGCGTCTTCGTCGACACGCCCATCCGTCCTCCCGCCGAAGACTTCGCCCATCCAGTGACGCCTGAAGCACTGGTGCTTGCCGAGAAGGCACTGGAAGGCGCACAGGCTTCGGGCTTCGACTTCGGCACATTTACTATTGCTGCCGGTACGGATCCGCTGGAGACACTCGCCGGCGTCTGCAAGAGACACCCCATGCGTGAGGACCAGGTAACCCTCCTGCTGGTCAACTCCGGGATCGATCCGCTGCCGGTCCTCGACGCACTGCGTGCCGATCCGCGCTTCAGGGTCGAGCAGTACGGCGGTCAGACGTTCTTCCTCGTCCGCGAGATGAATGGAGGTTCAGCCTGATGATCCTTGGGGCACACGTGTCCATAGCGGGGGGAGTGGCAAACGCTCCTCAGAACGCTGTTGATTGCACATGCGAGACACTTCAGATCTTCACCAAGAGTCAACTCCAGTGGCAGGCGCCGCCCCTGTCGCGGGACGAGATCACCGGGTTCAAGCGCGGCATGAAGTTGAATCACCTGGTCCCGGGAACAGTGCACGCCGCCTATCTCGTCAATCTTGCCGCCCGCGACCCCGCCCTTCTAACCAAGTCCAGGGACTGCATGATCAGCGACCTCAGCAGGACAGAGCATCTGGGCATTCCCTACCTCGTCGTCCATCCCGGGGCTCACCGTGGACAAGGGGCCGAGAAAGGCATCCAGGTGGCAGCCAAAAGTCTGGACTACATCTTCCGGCATACTCATGCTCACCGCACCATGGTGCTTCTCGAAGCCACCACGGGCGCCGGTTCCGTTTTGGGCGGCACCTTCGAGGAACTCGCCGCCATACGCAGTCTGTGCCGCTTCCCCGCGCACGTGGGCTTCTGCATCGACACGTGCCACATCTATGGCGCAGGCTATGACATCCGCACCCCGGCAGGGTACACCGCAACCATTCACGAACTGGACCGCGTCCTCGGCCTGGACAATGTCCGGGCGTTTCATCTCAACGATTCCAAGGGTGCACTGGGTTCGAAGATCGACCGGCACGCCGAAATCGGACAGGGCGAGATCGGCCTGGAACCATTTCGTCTCCTGCTTGCCGACACGCGATTCGGCAAGACACCCGGCATTCTGGAGACACCCGGAGGTGATGGCGCCTACGCTCGCAACCTCGCCGTCCTTCGCTCCCTCATCCCCTCCCCATAAATTGTGAATCCCTTGGTGCCAGGCACCAAGGGATTCACAATTGACATTCCTCGAGGAAATTGAACTAGACGACCGCCTGACACTGTCCTACCAGAGAGCGCAGCTTGTCTGCAATGTCGGTCTGTTCCCAAGACAGGTCGAGGTCGTCCCGGCCAAACGCACCATAGCATGCGATATCACTGTAGATGGGCCGCCGCAGGTTGAAGTGCCGGATGATAGCCTCAGGCCTGAGGTCGACGAGCTGCGCCAGCGCTTTTTCGATCATCTCTTCATCGACCGTGGACGTCCCGAAGGTATCGACATAGACGGACAGTGGACAGGCGACACCGATGGCATAGGCGACCTGAACCTCGCACCTCGTGGCAAGTCCTGAAGCGACGACGTTCTTGGCACAATACCTCGCGGCCATGGCGGCCGAGCGGTCGACCTTGGTCGGGTCTTTGCCCGAGAAGGCGCCTCCGCCATGACGACCCATGCCACCATACGTGTCGACGATGATCTTGCGCCCAGTGAGGCCCGTGTCCGCGGCGGGTCCCCCGATGACGAATCGGCCGGTCGGGTTGATGTAGTATTTCGTCTCTTCGTCCAGCATGACGGCAGGGATGACAGGCCGGATGACGTGTTCGATCATGTCGCGGACGATCTGTTCGTGAGTCACGTCGGGGTCATGCTGTGTGGAAACGACGACCGCGGTGACGCGCAATGGAGTGTCTCCCTCGTATTCGACAGTCACCTGTGTCTTGCCGTCGGGCCGAAGGTAGGTGAGTGTGCCGTCCTTGCGGACCTGAGCGAGACGACGGGCCAGTTTGTTGGCCATGTAGGCGGGGAACGGCATAAGGACAGGGGTCTCGTCGCACGCGAAACCAAACATGAACCCCTGGTCGCCGGCGCCGGTCTGCTCGAGCACGTCGGTGACCTCGTCGCCACCTGGCTCACGGCACTCCAGTGCAGTGTCGACGCCCTGCTTGATGTCGCTGGACTGTCGGTCGATCGCCACCATGACGTGGCACGTGTCCGCGTTGAATCCATATTCGTCACGGTTGTAGCCAATGCGCCTCGCCGTATCACGCACGATCTGGTCGACAGGAACGCTGACACCCGGCTGGGCAGCCACTTCGCCCGACACGATCGCGAGCGTCCCCTGCATCATGGTCTCGACGGCCACGTGGGCGTACGGGTCCTGTTCCAGATAGGCGTCGACGATAGCATCCGAGATGGCGTCCGCTACCTTGTCCGGATGCCCCTCGGTCACTGCTTCAGATGTAAAGAGATGCTTTCGTTCCATGCTTGTTCCTCCCACCTCATGATGAAGGACCCACATGGGGTCCACGGCCGTTGATGTGTCCATTGTTGCACCCACGGAGCGTCGCTGCCCGTGCTGCGGAGGGAGGTGGCTGAAATGAAAACCGCCTCACGTCACAGCGTGAGGCGACCGATGTCCGTCGTTCCTCGGCGCTTTAGCACATTTTTATCGCGGAGCAAGTGGCCGTTAACTGACCGCGTCGCAGATGAGTATACCCATCTGTCCGCCGGCGCCAAGCCCCACAACTGTGATGGAACACGATCACGGACCCCGTATGACGCGGGCGCCCGCAACGGATATCCGTTCCAGCTGGCCGCCGAAGACAAGCTCGGATACAAGTGGTGCAAGTGGGTCGTCCGTATCGAGCTGTCGACTGATCCCAACTACCAGGGATTCTGGGAAAGCCAGGGATATGGCAATGACGCAGAGGTCTACCCGAGTCCCTGAGTCCCCGTCATCTCCAGAGAACCCGTCTGACATCAAGCCTCCTGGTGTCTGAGACGCGATGTTGCAAAAAAGGAACGTTCAACTATCATGCGGTTAGAGCGCTTGACAGTCCTGTGTGCCTGGAGGGCTCCAACGTTGGGCAGCGACTGGCGAGGGTCAGACTTGAAAAGGAGGAGCACGGATGAATGTATCGCTGGTGATATACCGTGTCGGGGCAGACACAGCAAAGAATATCGAGCGAATGGACCTTGCAGTAACGCAGTCGGCAAAGGCGGGGGCACAACTGGTTCTGTTCTCGGAAGGTGCGACGACGGGGCTGATTCTCAACAACGATCCCAGACATGACCTGATGCTGGGAGAACCGGTACCAGGGCCGGCGGTGGCCCATTTCGCCGACCTTGCCAGGTCCAGCCGGACCCACATCGCCTTCGGCATCCTTGAGCGGGACGGAGCGGCATTGTATGATACCGCTGTCCTCGTGGGCCCAAGTGGCGACATGCTCCTGAAGTATCGTCGCATCGATCCAGGGTGGCACGACCGGATCGATGACTCAAAGCTCTATCGTGAGGGAACAGAATGCCCTGCCGTCGACACGGCGATCGGTCGCTTCTCGTTTGTCATCGGCAGCGACCTGTTCAACACCACGGTCGCAGAACAGGTGCAGGAACAGCATCCACATTACCTTCTGATGCCCTTCGCACGCCACTTCGACAGTGGCCTGTGTGACCAGAAACGATGGGAGACCGAGGAGCGACAGATCTACATCGACCGCGTCTGCAAGATGGCCGTCACGACCCTCATGGTGAACTCGATGGGGGAGAAGGATTTCGACGGAGGTTCGTTCGGAGGCGCCATGGTCGTCCACGCCAACGGCCGCGTTACCCACTCACTCCAGCTGGGAATGCCTGGGATCATCATAGCGGCTATCTAGCAGAGTGACGCTACAATCTCACTGAAAACAGCATTGGATCATGACAGGCCCTCATTGCAACGAGGGCCTGCATCATACGTTCCGGACGGAGACCAGAAAGCAGTTGACGTTAGTGTTCATGCCGCTCCAGCGACTCTCACGGACCGGTCTTGACAAGAACATTCATCGACCTATCCTGACGGTAGATGGGTATCGTGTTCCTGTGGCAAGTACGGTGGAGACAGAATGCACCATTGTCCAGGCAGTCAGGGGATGTGTTGAGGTTCGGGTTCATGAGATACACGGCATCAGCGCAACAACACAGAGGTCAGAGGTTATCATCCGCGCGTTGGTAGAATCCGTTGTGACTTGCAGAGAGCGTTTCGTGCAGCATCCTCGATTGGAGGCAGCATGGACCAGACGATCCTGTTCGTCTTTCCTCGGCATAGCGACTTTGGACGCCTCACCACTGCTGGTGACGTCCGGACTGCTGCCTCTGACCTTGCCAACATCCAGCGACTTCTCGAGGCAACCCCGGACGACCTGAACACGGAACTCGCTTTTGTCGCTCAACGCATCCTGACTGATGCGGCCTTCGCTGTCCGGTACGAGTCACTTCTCATGATTCTGACCGACGACCGTTCGTTCGACGCGTGGGCTCTGCTCCACCCTGCACTCGAGCCCGTCGAACGTGAGCACCTGCGTCTGCTGTATCATCACAACGTCTTCGACCTCTATGTCCTTCTCCAGGACGTCCTGTGTCCTGACAGCGTCGATCTCATGAACGCTCCGTCCGAGGAGGCCCATTCATGAAAGCCCCGATCCTCGTCTGCGAAACCAGCTTGCTGCTTGAACCATGCGAACTTGGCGGTCGACACGACGTCCGGGTCCTCGTCCAGATCCATTGGGAAAATGTCCGCGAAAGCCTCGCCCTGCGTACTGTTGGCACCCCACCCCGCACCTTCGACCCCATGGTCTGGGAAGGGTTCGTGGCCAAGGCGCTGCGCCTGGCGGAACCGTGGATACGCGACAGTTATGTTCATCAGGTCATGTGGTGGCCCGGCGACAACCGGCTGCCGGCCGGCTGGTTCGCCGTGTACTGCTTCCCAGCCGGCCCCAGGCGTGTGCTCCTGGGTGTCATGCGATACCTCGGGACCGGAGGGGATGCACTCCCATGTATTGGATCTACGTGTTTCTGCGAGAACCCATGGTGGCAACAGGGAGGAGACTACCTCAACTACCTGTATCACCTCAAACCAGGCGGCGCACGCCAGGCCGCATGACGGAACCCATGTACAAGACGGCCCTGTTCACGTTCGACCAGCCAATCACCAGCAATACGGAGCAGGCTGTGCTGCAGGCGGCCCAGACCGCGGAGCGTCCCGAAACCGTGCGAGCCGTTCTTGCCGCCGGCGAACTCGACATCCAGAGCGAACTCGACTTCATCAGCCGCTCCATCTGCGGCAACGCTGCTGCTGAGCGAGCCTATGCAGTGTTTGTCGAGCAGCTGGAGCGTCCCCGAGCCTGCGAGGCGGTGCTTGCGACATCAGGTGAGACATCTGCTGAGGATCGCGCCCTGCTTCTGGACCACTACCTCGTCATCGCCCACCACATAGCGCAGGGGTTCGACGAGAGGGTACGGAAGCACAGCAGTTGAACCCTGTCCGCATGGCAGCCGGATCCCGGACGTCCAAGGCTGGACAGAAAGCCTTTTTTCCGGTATCATGGCTAAGTCATGAAACAGCCTCTCGGTCTTGCAGAAATGAGTTCTGTGTTTACGCTCGTCCTCATTGTGATCGTCGGTATCCTGCTTCGCCGGCTCCATGCGCTCTCGGCGCAGGATACCACCAGTATCCGCAAACTGGTATTCAATATCGCTCTGCCCGCTCTCGTCTTCATCAGCCTGTACAGCAACCCCATCCCGCTGAAAGCGCTGTGGATCATTCTGGGTGTCATCATCATCCAGGCAATCGGGTACCTGACCTTCCGGCTTGTCCCCATACGCTATCGCGAGACGATCTTCTCGGGATTCCTTGGGAACACCGGGTTCATGGGATACCCAGTGGTGCAGGCGGTCCTCGGCCAGGGGGCACTGCCGCTTGCGGTCATCTATGACCAGACACATTCGTTCATAATCTTCAGCACCTGGATCCACAAGAATCTCCGCAGCTTCATCAACCCGCCGCTGGTCGCCATGATCCTCGCGCTCATCCTCAAGCGTGTTGCCCTTCCACAGTTCTTCACCGATGCATGTCAGCTCGTCGGCAACACGACGTCGCCCCTTGCCATGCTGTTTGTGGGGCTGAACGTAGACCTGGACTTCCACTGGAGTTCGCTCATACCGGCGGCAATCAAACTCGCGCTTGTACCGGCGATGGCACTAGCCCTGACACTCGTTCTGCCCGTCGCCGGCGACATCCGTAGCGCCTTCATCCTCCAGAGTGCCATGCCCTCCCTCGTTGTCGGCGTCGTGTACGGTGCCGAGATTGGCCTGGATGTGAAGAAACTGTCCCAGAATATTGTCGTCTCGACGCTCCTGTTCCCGCTGACCATCCTCTTCTGGGGACGTTTCCTCTAGAAAAGACGCCCTCGGACGGGCGAGCGGCCTGGGGTGAGACGCGCAAGCGGGAATCCACGCGTTATATGTCGTTCCTGCCACGCATGTTGAAGCCTTTTTGACATACGGGTATACTTTGTATGGGATAGCGCAGTTTGCCGTCACTCTACAATGACAGGAGAAACACATGGGAGTCACCATTCGTACAGCACGGCTCGCCGACCGACCTCGCATCCTGGCGATCAGTTCGCAGATATGGGGGGGAGACGACTACGTGCCACAGATCATCGACGAATGGCTCCGCATGCGGAGTTCCGAGGTGGCGGTCGCCGACCTGAACGGATCCGTCATCGCGTTCGCGCGTACGGTCAACCTGACCCCCGGATACGTGTGGCTTGAGGGGATCCGCACGGACACCGCTTCGCAAGGACACGGTGCCGGCAAGGCGCTGACTGAATACTTTATCGAGAAGGCGACCCGCGAGGGCGCACAGCGCATCGGGCTCTCGACGTACATCGACAACCTGGCGAGCATCCACGTCGTCGAGCGGCACCATTTTGTGCGCCAGGCATCGTTCATCCTTGCCGAGGCGAAGCTGGACGGTCCCGCATGGTCCACCGCAGAGTTGTCGCCACTGGTTTCGGAAGTGCCCTTTGACGAAGCACGCGCGTGGATAATGGGGTCGGCTTCCATTACAATGAGCTGTGGATTCGTCGGTCAGGGCTGGAAGTTCTGGCCCGCGTCACGCCCCGGAGTCGTCGCCTGGCCTGTCTTCGACAAGGCCATCGGCCTTCGCAGTAGCAAGGGGTCCCTGCGCAGCCTGCTGGTCGTCTGTCACCCCGATCACGGCGCAGGCGAGGTCTCCATCGATTTCGCAGACGGAAGTCCCAAACACCTGGACGTCCTCGTCCGTCATGCCCTTGCCCTCTATCCGGGGGCGAAGTGCGTCCAGACGATGATTCCAGCTGGTCAGGCCGTCCACACGGACTTTCTTGAGACGGTGACCGCGCTCGAATTCGACGTCTGGCGTCATGGCGAACCGGACGTGTTCGTCTACGAGCGCCCGGTCGAATAGCCTCAGTAGTCAAGCGGGAATGCCGGCACGACGACGAAGGAGCATAAGGCATCATATCAGTCCCATCCTTCGCGCATCAAGCGCGGGCGTGAGGTTATATTCTTCACTGCCATGACGTCTGTTCATATTGGACAATTTCTGGAACTATGAACATGCTTGAGAAATCTGTCAACAGAATTGTAGTTAAATACATTTCTGAAAGTATTTGATTTCAGAACGAGGTGGACATGGGGAATTATGAGGAAGCAAAGCAACAAGTCACTACACTCTGTCACAACCTTGTTGAAAAGGGATATCTGATGGGAACCGGCGGCAATGTTTCGGTGCGTATCCGGGGCGAGCACGCGTTCGCTATTACTCCTTCCAATTACGATTACACGATCATGACACCAGCAGATGTCTGCATGCTTCGGTATGATCTCACAGTCCTCGAGGGAGAACGCAAACCTTCGATCGAAAGCGCTTTGCATGCCGCCATCTACGAGAACCGGCCGGACACCAACTGCGTCATTCATACGCATCAGCTCTACGCCAGTGCCTTTGGACTCACGAAGACACCGATCCCGGCTCTCTACGACGAACAGGCTCGCTTTCTCGGCAGGTCGGTTGAGATCATCAACTACGCGCCGTCGGGAACAGGATTCCTTAAGCACAATGTCGTCATACGACTAAAGAACCACTGCAATGCATACATCCTGCAAAATCATGGTGCTTTGTGCCTTGGCCCTGATCCGGATCGCACAATGTTCAATGTGCAACTGCTCGAAAAGTGCGCCGTGACATACCTGCTTGCACTCTGTACTGAGAAGAAGATCTCACGCGTCCCGCTGCCGTTTCGCGAAGTAGCGTTTGCTATGCTGCGCAAAGATCAGAAGAAACTCGAGAACGCCGATAAGCACTAGTCAAACAGGGGGCACCTATGGCCGAAGAACAGAAGTACGCTATTTCCGAATGGCCTGATACAGCAAAAATCTACGATCGTTTGCATGCATTAGTCCAAGTACCGCCAATGACGATCCGGCGCGATAAAATGAAAGAATATTTAGACTACTATGATACAAAATGCACCAAATCCAGAGCCTTGACTGACGAGGCAAAGAACTACATTCCCGGTGGTGTCCAGCACAATCTGGCGTTCAACTACCCGTTTCCCATCGCCATCGAGAAAGCGAGTGGCGCTCTCATGGGCGATGTCGACGGCAACCAGTACATCGACTTCCTGCAAGCCGGCGGTCCGACTGTTTTGGGCAGCAACTATGCACCAGTTCGCGACAAGGTTGCCGAGGTCATCAACGAATCAGGCCCGGTCACCGGCCTGTTCAGTGAATACGAGCTGAAGCTCGCGAAACTCGTCAACCGCCTTGTCCCCAGTGTTGAGATGCTGCGCATGTTCGGGTCCGGGACCGAGGCTGTGATGGCAGCAATCCGTGCGGCCCGGACGCACACCGGCAAGCGAAAGATCATCAAGGTCGGGGGAGCGTATCACGGCTGGAGCGACTCAATGGTCTACGGCCTGCACGTGCCAGGCACGGGGCGTTTCGAATCCAAAGGAATACCAGCGGGCTCGACCGGCAACACGGAGGAGGTCTTTCCCAACGATCTCGGCGGTCTGCGGCGCCTGTTGATCCGCAACCGTTTCCGTGGCGGTACGGCAGCCGTCATCGTAGAGCCTGTCGGGCCGGAAAGCGGGACGCGCCCGGTGTACAAGGACTACAACGAAAAGGTGCGTGAGCTGTGCGATGAGTTCGGCACGCTCCTCATCTTCGACGAAGTCGTGACCGGGTTCCGGCTTGGAATGGGTTGCGCCCAGGGCTACTTCGGCGTCAAGCCGGACCTGACGGTCTTTGGCAAATGCATCACCGGTGGATATCCGATGGCCGGCGGACTTGGTGGACGGCGCGATGTCATGATGCGTCTTTCAGCCGGGATCGGCGGCACCGGAGAACGGGCTTACGTCGGCGGCACGCTGACGGCAAATCCGTTGTCATGCGCTGCGGGGTACTTCGCCCTGACAGAAATGGAGCGTACCAACGCACCGGTCATCGCCGGGCGTGCAGGGGACCGTCTGGTTAAGGGATTGCAGGAGATCATCGACCGGCGCAAACTGCCGTTCGTCGCATACAATCAGGGCTCCATCGTGCACCTCGAGACAGCGGGGGTCATGTTGCTCGATTTCCGTCACCCGCTCAAGCTGGCGAAGGAACTCAAGCCTCGCAACCACATGATGCAGGAGATGGGTGCCGCCTACATGAGCCAAGGCATCATCACGCTGGCCGGCAGCCGCATGTACACGAGCATGGCCGATACCGACGAGATTATCGATGATGCGGTCCGCCGTTTCGATATCGTCTTGGGAAGTGTCGAAGGCGCCTGAAGAACAGGAGCATGACAAAGGGGTGGACCTGGGCAGGTCCACCCCTTTCTTCGTTTCGGCAGTCCACCTTACGGATTCATCTCGCGGTAGAGGTCCCTGGTCTGGTGATAGTACCGGACGAATTCCTTGAAGATCTTGTCATAGACAGCCCGGTGTTCCGACAAGGGCGCATATTCCCTGGCAATGGTCGTGTATTGTGCCACATCCTCGAATTTCATATATCCCAGCGCTTCGGCACCGATGAATGCGGCTCCGCGCGCGTTCACCTCGATAGGATCTGCCACCTGGCGGATAGTGACATTCAGGACGTCCGCGAAAATCTGGCACCAGATGTCGGATTTGGCGCCTCCACCCACGATATTGAGGGATTCCAGCTTGCGTCCGAGGAATTTCTCCCCCGGTCCAAGCATCCAGCGAGTATTGAGAGCGACGCCCTCCAGGAATGCGCGAATAATGTCCTCCCGGCTGTTTTCCAGGGAGAGGTTGAAGATGGATGCGCGTACGTAACGGTCTTCGATAGGGGATCGTTCGCCATAGATCCATGGTGTGTAGATGACGCCGTTGCTTCCAGCCGGCACCTGCTCGGCAATGCGGTCCATGACCTGGTAGACGTCGGGCGCCTGCTCCTCACGCAGCAGCTTGTCCTTGTGATAGAGGATCTTGTCGCGCAGGAACGTCAGGTTACCGCCTGCGGTGGTCTGGAGAATCGTCATCAGGTACTTGCCTGGAATGGCGCACGGCACCGAAGCGACCGAGCTTGCGACATCCGTTTTCATGAAGGGAACGTGCGCGGCGATCCATGACGACGTCCCGATGTACAGATGTGCCTCGTAGTCACGAATGGCTCCCGAACCGATGGCCGCCGACGTCGTGTCGATGGACCCCGCCACCACCCGGACCCCGGGCTTGAGTCCCAGCTCATGCGCAACGTCCGGTTTCACTTCGCCCAGCACAGAGTCACAGGCGACGATCTCGGGGAACTTGTCAGCATCGATGCCGGAGTTCCTTATCAGCGCCGGCGAATAGACGACGTGTGCCGAATCGCGATTGTCCGTGACCCAGGAAGTCAGTATGGAATCGGGCGTAGCGGCAATCCGTCCACAAAGGCGCATGTTCATGTAGTCCGGAACATTCAGGAACTTGAAGGTCTTCGCATACACGTCCGGAAACACGTCGCGGATGAAGAGCATGTGAGCCGACGGATCCTTGCCGGACAGCGCAGGCGCCCCGCCCGTCAACTTGATCCAGCGCATCAACCGGACAGGATCATATCCGGCGACATTGACTGAACCGCGTGTGATCTGCCTGAGGTTGGCGGCACCACGCATGTCCATCCACAGCACGCAATTCATGAGCTGCTTGCCGTCCCGGTCTACCGGCACGGTGCCCTCTCCCTGAGTCGAGCAGCAGACACCGACGATGTCCTCCACGGGTACAAGCTTCTTGTGAATCAGCTTGCCGGCGGTCGCCAGAAACGCATTCCACCAATCCTCCGGATCCTGTTCCGCCCCTCCACCCGGCAACACATGCAGAGGCACTTCCTGGAATTCCCATCCCGCAACAACACCGGTCACGGAAATCAGCGCTGTCTTGCACCCCGACGTTCCCAAATCAACGGCAAGGATATATGGTTCGGCCTTTCTTTTCATGTTATCGTCTCCGCGCCAGCGTGTACGACATTGGGATCCTTCAGGCGAGTGACAATAAACGCGCAGATGATGAGCAGGAATACCGCGAAGAGCAGCGAAAGCGTAAAGGAGCCATCCTTTGTGCGCATGGCCTCCATGACATACACGTAGACAACGGCAGCCTGGCCGAAGAGTTGAATCAACCCATTCGACGTTCCCTCCGGTGTTGGGTAGGTAATCTCGGCGGCATACTCCATGCCCACCGGGCTCAGACTGACGAGGAAGAACCCCAGTTCAAAGGCCGATGCCATGAGCAGCCAGACAGGCCGCGCAAACGTAACGCCGATGAGACCAGGAATCGCACCCAGCACGCCGATCATGAGATATTTGCAACGTTTGTGCTGCTTGTCTGAAAATGCAGGGATCACGACCGCACCGATGACTCCTCCGACAAGCATGAGCGCACCGAGTGTCCCCGCCTGCTCCGGGCTGAAGCCACGCGGCCGGACGATGGGTTCCACCCAGGTAGACAGGCCATTGAAGAGGCCCAGCGCAATGAAGCAGATAGCCAGAAACATCCAGAACATTCTGTTTTTGAGAGCATTCTTGAGGCCGTCCAGCATCAGCGCACGCGTCTCCTGTCCTGCAGGGCATGGCGGAGTCGGTGGTTTCTCACGCGCCAGCAGGATGAAAAGTACCGAAGAGAAAGCGGCCAGAATACCGTACAGCAACTGAACACGCGCGATGGACACGCTCTGGGTCAGAATTGGCGTCAGGACCATGCCAATTGCTGTTCCGACAAGTGATGCCAGTGTCACCAATCCGACTGCTGTGGCACGAAATTCGAGATCGAACCATTTAGCCGGAACGGTTGTCCAGGCGTTGAGGAGAAAGGGCTGCGCGACAGCGATGCCGATGGTCGAAGCCAGGACGAGGCCGTACCGGGCTCCCGCCAGTCCTCGCAGAATACCAAAAACGCCCATCAAAACGGCACCGATACTGACAGCCTTGTGAAAACCCCACGTGTCAATCACCCATGAAACCGGGATGGACAGTGGAATGAAGGCGATCATGAACATCATCGATAACAATCCGATGTTGAGATCGGTTACGCCGTAGAATGTTGCCGCTGGCCCCGTAATCGGAGAATAACTGATCCACAACATCTGAATGGTAATGTTGATGAACATGAATACCGCCAACACAACCCAGCGGTAGCCATATACGCGAAACGTTGGCCTGTCCATAGCATCTCCCGGCGATTGATCTTCTCTTCTTCGCAAGTATTGCCTACTTGTCGAAAAAGTACAATCCAGGAGAACATCGGTGGGATCTGGTTGCTGTGGCACTGTTCTACGATTCAGAGAAAACGGCCAGTCAACCAGCCACAACCAGGTCATAACTGTCCGCCATGCACGAGGCATCACACCGGCCCCGTCCTTCGCGCATCAAGCGCGGGCGCGAGAGGTCGCCGGACCTGTAGCCGAGTTTCAGACGGAGAGGTAGACGGAGAGGGAGCGGAACCAGTTCAGACGTTCGTGGTCTACGGTCTCGAGTCCGTACGCATTCAGGAACACCTGCTGACCGGCGGGATCCAGATACCCAAACATCGTCGCGAGGTCATACCATGGATCGCCGAGGTCCGTGAAGGACCAGTCAAGCACGGACGTGATCCGTTCCCCATCGAGCAGAATATTCTTCGGTCGGAAGTCGCCATGGAGGACCGCGACAACGCCAGGCTGGGGGCAGGTCGCCTTCAGGCGCTCAAGCTCCTTGACGGGATCGCCAGTGATGCCCTTTGCGCGGAATTCGGCCCTGCTCATCACTTTTTCCTGCAGATGACGCTCGGCTCAGAGCAGCTGTCCGTCGACGCGCTCCTGCCAGCTCACCGTTCCTAGCGACAGATGGTGCAGCGTCGACAACATGGAGCCCACTGCCACGGCGATACGGTTGTGATCGTCCCTCGAACCGGCCTCACGCAGAACATCGGTCGCAGAACGACCTGCAGCGTGCTCCATCAGCAGGAACCCGAGAGGTCGGCTCTGGACGTGGACAAGGGGCTTCGGCACAGGAACCTCCGTTCCATGCAGCAGCTTCAGCACTTCATATTCGAGGGCGATCTCCTGCATGCGATAGGCTCCGCGGGCGACCTTGAGCACGAAGCGCTGCTCCGACGCGTTCTGCAGCAACAGCACCAGCCCGCATCTGCCATGGTACGGAGACGACCTGTGCACCACGGGTCCCGTGACTGCCAGGACCTGAGCAGGCAGCCGCAGTGTCATCGGATCCAGACTCATCGGCGGCAGCCGTTCGGCAGGCGTAAGATCGCATGTAATGGCCCTGATGCGTGGTTGTATGGACTCGGTCGTACCTGAATCGACAGCGCGTTTCATATATATAGGATACCATCATTGGTGTATTGAACAAACCACTCTGACACCATATTGACCCCGGCAGGCCACTCTTGCGCCAGGAGCCTGCCGGAATACATCAATAGAGGTAGCGCACCCTACAGGTTGAGCTTGCGGTCCATGAGCCAGGAAGTCATCACAAAGGCAAGAACACCAAGCGCGACGAACATCAATGGAGATACCAGCGGAAACTGAACCGGCTGTGGCCCTGATCCTACGATGGGGAGGTTTCGCCAGGGGCTGAGATAGAGACCCCAGCCGCTGAATGTCGTCTCCAGCCATGTACCAGCTTCGACGCTCAACCAGAGCACCACAATGACGACGAGCGCAGAAAAGATGCTTCCAAGATGCTTCTTTGAGTTGGTGAGGCTCTTGCCGAACGTCACGCCAAAGAACATGATGGCCATAAAACTGACGATCACGGCCAGGACACCAAGGCACATTACCCAGTAGTCGCTGGTCAGCAGGAACCTGCCGATCCACGGCCGCACCTGCTCGGCGAGTCCCGGTGCAAGGCACGAGAGCACGATGACACTCGTCATACCCCCTAGAAGCGTCATGATCGTGTCGATGACAAGCAGCACGATACGGGAACCCAGGACCTCTGCTCCGCGGAGCGGAAGACCGAAGATGAGGTACCCAGTATCGCCGTAGAGGTCCTGCATATATGTGACGATGTTGATGACCGTCATGACCGCGTAGAACAATACCCAGAAGTAGGCTATCATCCACAGAAAGCTCATCGAAACATGCGCCGACTGCGATGGGTCCTGCTTCCAGATAAAGCGGGTCGCCTGATACAGCGTCAGCGCACCCATGATGATGAGTCCGATCGTGTAGAGGAGTCTGCGGCCCCTGAGCTGATACCTAACAAGCTTCCACATGTCCGTACACCTCCCTGTAGATATCCTCAATCGATGCGCCTCGCCGAGTACGCAGGTCCTCGGCATCGCCCGCAAGGACCACGCGGCCACCGTCGAGAAACACGACGTCATCGAAAAAGCGCTCGACATCGGCGACCATCTGCGTCGACAGGATCATCGAGCTGTCAGTGCGAAAGTTGGCTACCAGGACATCCAGAACCTGACTGCGCGCAACGGGGTCCAGCCCTCCGAAGGGCTCGTCCAGGATGTAGAGCCGTGCCCTGCGTGAGAAGACCAGCGACACCCTCGCCTTCTCGACCATCCCCCTGGACAGCGAGCCGATCTTCTGGCCGGGGGTGAGGCGCATGATGGCAAGCAGCTCCTCGAACCGCTTCCGTTCGAAGTCGAGGTAGAAGTCCGCATAGAAGTCACCTGCCTCGCCGACCGACATCCACCGGTCGAGATGGTTGACGTCCGGCAGAAACGAAACCACCGCCTTGGTCCCGACGCCCGGCGCCATACCGTCCACAAGGACACTCCCCGATGTTGGCGACACCAGACCTGCGAGGATCTTCATGAGCGTCGTCTTCCCACTGCCGTTGGGACCGAGCAGTCCCATGATGTGCCCTTCGGGCACCTCCAGCGTGACGTCGGACAGCGCCGTCGTCGTGATGTACCGCTTCGTAAGGCTGCTGATCTGCACGAGCATACTCATTTCGTCTCCTTTCTGGCTGTCTCTGCTACCATCGCCGTCATCTCCTCGGGGCCATACCCCAGCGAGCGCATTCCAGCAACATATGTCTCGACGATGTCGCGCGCAAGTCCCTGGCGCAACAGGTCGACGGTACCGCGGTCGCCGGACACGAAGGTCCCCATGCCGCGCTGTGTCGCGACATACCCTTCACGCTCCAGCTCAAGGTAGGCCTTCTGTACCGTGTTCGGGTTCACGACGACCTGCTGGGCGAGGTCACGAACCGACGGTAGTTGTTGCCCGACCTTCAGCTCCCCGACGGCGATCCGCCTCTTGATCAGGTCCATGATCTGTGTGTAGATGGGAGCCCTGTCATCAAACTCCATGTCACGCCTCCTCCGTCCCTTGGACGGTCATTGTATTACCTAGCGTCTTGGTGCACTACTAATCTAATACACATCACGGTAATGTCAAGAGGGTGGCCACAAAGCGCTCTGGACACGTTGGGAGATGCAGTGCCCCGCTCCGCAGCCCGTGACGACCGCGGAGTTTCTCATATACTGTGCGCGTGCCCCTGAAGGGGCAGGGGGGGAACCATGGGGGCAACCGAGAGACCGCTGCGAAAGAGTGAGTGCGAGGTGACCGATGCTGCCGTTATCCGATGCATTCTGGGACGTGCCACGCTGTGCCGTGTCGCGATGGTGGATGGCAGCGAGCCGTACCTGGTCACCATGAACTGCGGCTGGGACGGCGAACACCTGCTTCTCCATGGTGCAATCCAGGGCAGAAAGCTGGACATCCTGCGCGCCAACCCCCGCGTCTGCGTCGAGGTCGACGAGGACGTCCAGCTCGTGTTCGGAGCAACGGGCGAGGAATGCACGGCGAACTACGTCAGCGTCATCGGAACCGGCACCGTGTCATTTGTTCTCAACTCCTCGGCCAAGAGCAGGGACCTGAATGTCATCACCCGTCAATGCCATCCCGGCGTCCCCAAAGAGGTCTTCCCCGACGAAGCCCTGTCCCGTGTTGCCGTGCTGGAGGTCCAGTTCGACCATCTCACCTGCAAGGCGAAGGGGACGACGCCACGACCGTAACACCACGCTTGTGCGGTTGCGCAGTTTTCTCTACACTATGGACAGGCACCCGGCAGCATTGGGTGGCACGGCAATTCCGGTACCAGCAAAGGGAGGCACACGCAATGGGTTGGATTATCGCTCTTGCAGTCGTTGTTCTTATTGTTTTGTGGCTCGTTGGCATTTACAACCAGCTCGTCCGCAAGCGCACCATGAAGGACGAAGCCTGGTCTGGCATGGACGTCCAGCTGAAACGCCGCTATGACCTCATCCCGAACCTTGTCGAGACCGTCAAGGGGTATGCCGGTCACGAGGAGAAGGTATTCACCGACGTCACCGAGATGCGTTCCCGCGCTATGGGCGCAACCGGTGTCGCGGACAAGGCCGCGGCTGAGAATCAGCTGAATAGCACACTGAAGACGCTGTTCGCTGTTGCAGAAGCTTACCCTGAACTCAAGGCCAACACCAACTTCCTCGACCTGCAGGCGAAGCTTGCAGACCTGGAGGACCAGATCCAGATGGCCCGCCGGTACTACAACGGCACGGTGCGGGACTACAACATCATGTGCGAGACGTTCCCATCCGTTTTCGTCGCAAGCATGTTCGGCTTCAAGAAAGCTGAGTTCTTCGAGCTTGCTGGCGCCGAGGAACGCGAAGCACCAAAGGTCTCGTTCGACAACAAGTAGCAGTCCATTCATGAATCAGGTGCCGGCCATGAGGAAACTCGCCTGCACTGTTCTCATGCTGATGGCAGCCCTCATGCTCCTGTCCCCCATGGGCAGGGCAGGGGCTGCCGAAGCGGAGCGCATCCTGTCGGGCGATAGCGTTGTCACCGTCCATGTCGACTCCACGGAGTTATCTGGTGAAGCAAGAAGCTAAAGGAGTACACATGAGAAAGCGTAGACTGCTGACCCTGACCATCGTGCTGGCGATTGCAATCCTCCTGTCCATCCCGGGACTGGCTCTGGCCGAACAGGAGCGCATCACCAGTTTTGACAGCGCGATTACCGTCAACCAGGATGGGTCGATGCGGGTCGAGAACACCATTACGGCAGTCGTAACGGGTGACCAGATTCAGCACGGCATCTACTATGACTTCCCGACCATCTACAGCAACACGAAGACCGGCGGTCGGCTCGTAATCAACTTCCAAGTGTTGGGCGTCCAGCGCGACGGTCAGTCCGAGCCGTACACCGTGGAGAGCATGACCAACGGCAAACGCGTGAAGATCGGAAGCGCCGATGTCCTCATCAGCCCTGGCCTCCACACGTGGGTGCTGCGGTTCAGCGTGGACCGCGAGCTGGGATACTTCACCGACCACGACGAATTGTACTGGAACGTCACCGGCAGCGGCTGGCTCTTCCCCATAGAGCGTGCGTCAGCGACCGTCTCGCTCCCCGCAGGCGCAGCAGCAAAGATCACCGGTCTCACCGCCTACACAGGCACGCCCGGCTCGACGACCAGCGCCGTGACGACGACACAGGGGACCGACGGGACCCCGACGTTTGTGACGACATCTGTTCTCAACCCCGGTGAGGACCTGACGATCGTCGTTGGATGGCCGAAGGGCTACGTGGCTGTGCCAACCGCCGCAATGCGGCTGGGCTGGTTCTTCCGTGACAACAATGCCCTCATCGCGGGCTTCCTCGGCGTGCTGCTCGTCTTCCTGTACTACATGGTCATGTGGTATCGTCACGGCAATGACCCCAAACGCGGCACGATCTTCGCGCGCTTCGCGCCACCCGAAGGGACGTCCCCCGGAGGTGTCCGGTACCTGTCACACATGGCCCACGACAGCAAAGCGTTCACCGCTGCATTGATCGACATGGCGGTCAAGCGGTACATCAGCATTCATCAGGATCACCACAAATACTGGATCGAGCGGGACACTGCTCCTGATTCCGTCCTGTCCGACGATGAGCTCGCTCTTGCCGGATCCCTTATCGGAACCAGCGCACGCGTGGACTTTGAACAGGCGCACGCAGAGGAGATCCAGCGAGCGATCCTCGCCAGCCAGAAACCCCTGGAAGCAGACTATCAGCCGAGGTTCTTCGTGAGCAATATGGGGTACCTCCTGACCGGGATCCTGCTCTCCGTCGGGGTGGTGGCGCTCACCTTCTTCATTTCCACCAGCGGGACTGCGTCGCAATTCGTCGCTCCGGTCGTTGTCGGGATCGTGCTGGTCGTCATGGCCGTGGTCTTCGGCTCCACGCTGAAATCGTACACGCAGGAAGGCCGGAAGATGGTGGACGAGGTCGCGGGGTTCAAGATGTACCTGTCGGTGACCGAGAAGGACCGCATGAATCTGCTCGACCCACCGGACCGGACTCCCGAGGTCTTCGAGAAGTACCTGCCGTTCGCCCTGGCGCTGGATGTAGAGCAGCGCTGGTCGGAGCAGTTTGCAGGCGTGTTCGCCCATATGGCTGCAGAGGGACGTCCTTACGCCCCCATCTGGTACTACGGAGCCTACTGGAATCCGGCCAATCCAGCCGCATTTGCCAGCAGTATCGGCACCGGGTTCGGC
>Ga0075518_1000038_pt1 | contig 19653 bp, 22 predicted proteins | sample NGEPerA_2_FD_76970 | JGI IMG/M metagenome (GOLD analysis project Ga0075518, IMG submission 76970) | Arctic peat soil microbial communities from the Barrow Environmental Observatory site, Barrow, Alaska, USA - NGEE PermafrostAB136-A | ecosystem: Environmental > Terrestrial > Soil > Wetlands >...
ATGAAAAAGAAAGATCATAAGCATTCCCAGTACCCTTAGCCAATCAATATCGTAACGCCTTTCAATATTGCCCATTTGCGAATTCCCCCTTTTAATAGATAAAACTAAACAGTATGCAAATCAGTCACTGCCATTCTTTCCAGACTGCAATCGAACAAATTCTTCGACCAAGTATCCGGATTCTTTTCACTTTTCTGTTATATTGAATAATATTTAGATAATATCCAGCAACATCCTCACGTCCCCTAGCGGATAACCTGAATAATACTTACTGAAATAGCCAAAGACTTCAATAGAATCATCAAGAAAACCTTTGATCTTCACAGCCCAATCCTTAATTTCCTCGCTTCTATCTCTTTGAACCTTTCCAATGGTCCCTGTTACCTTTTTCCTGTCCCCCTCCCACCTTATGTAGGTAAAATCAGCCGTTATCGTGTTCATCTCGGGCATCCATGGGTGGTCTATCAACGCAAGCGCAACCCTATTGTCTCTCAACAATTCATAGAATTTCTGATCCAGCCACTTTTTATTCCTTACTTCCACCGCAAACCGGCATTTTCCTGGAAGACCCGCCAGGAAATCCTTCAATATTCCTGATTGCTCAGGCTTGAATCCCGGAGGTAACTGAATAAGCAAGGGTCCAAGTTTGTCTCCCATCAATGACATATGTTCAATAAAGACCTCAAGTTCTTCTACACAATCCTGCAGCATCTTGATATGTGTTATTTTCCTGGGAAATTTAGCTGAAAAAATAAATCCATCCGGCGTATCTTCCGTCCATTTTCTTACAATATCCCTGGATGGTATTCGATAAAATGTATTATCGATCTCAACAGTGCCAAAATTCTTTGAGTATTCAGCCAGCAGGTTTTTTGAATCCTCATGATAAAAATTACCTTTCCAGAAATCATAGCTCCATCCCATTGTGCCTATATGCAGTTTTCCATCTCAGTCACCTCCTTTGAAAAAAAGCCAGTTCTTCTCTCCTGCTTTCTTGAACTTTACAAGCACATACTTTCCCTCCAGCTTATCCCCCTTCATGAGGAGCTCGATCTTGTTCTCATCCCAGAAAATGGGTTCGTATTGTCCTTTATCCCATATCTTCACAGTCCCGGCGCCATATTGCCCTTCAGGGATCGTCCCTTCGAATTTACCATATTCCAGAGGATGATCTTCTACCTGTACAGCAAGCCTCTTATCACCGCTTATTTGCGGAGGGCCTTTGGGAACAGCCCAGCTTTTGAGTACGCCATCCTTCTCCAGTCTCAGGTCATAGTGGAGCCTTCGGGCATGATGCTCATGGATCACGAAAGATTTACTTGGCCTTTTTTCCACTAATGCGGGAGGCTCAGGCGTCCTGCTAAAATCGCGTTTGGTTATGTAATCCGAAAGAGCGGGGCGGATTTGATCGATCGTACATTCAAGCGGATCTTTATCTTCTCTGATATTTCGAAATACAGGAATACGAAGTTTACCATCTTCTGTTATGGACTGATAACCCACTTCACACACCACACCGGGTCTTAACCATGTTATTTCCCTATCCATATCCACTCCCTGCAATGTTGCTTCCTCCACTTTATATTCATCCAGGGACTTCTTCAGGTTTTCCATAATTTCCCGGGAAAAGCCCGTGCCCACTTTACCGATAAAGACCGGTCTTTCCTCATCATACAATCCAAGTATCAATGATCCAAAGGTACCATCCCTGTTACCCTCCCCTCTTGTATAGCCAAAAACAACACAATCGCATGTCTTTACCTGTTTTATTTTAAGCCAGTTATTACTCCTTTTTCCATGTTCATAGAAACTTTGCTTCTTTTTAGCCATTACACCCTCAACGCCTTTTTCCAGTGCCGCCCGATAATATTCAACACCTGTCTCTTCAACAAATAGGGACATGACAACGAATTTTCCTTCCCTCACACTATTTTCCAATATCCTCTTTCTCTCTATAAGAGGAATCTCAAGGAGTTCCTCCCCATCTTTTTCCAGGATATCAAATACTACATATGTAGCCGGAAACTTGCGAGCCATGTTATCGATATCCCTGGCATTTGTATTCTGGCTCCTCTTGATAAGGGTCTGGAAATCCGCTTTGCCATCATTCATGACAATGATCTCCCCGTCAAGTACCATATCCCTGGCAAGGTCTTTCAGTTCAGAAAGTTCAGGAAAATTAGCTATCAGTTCCTTCTGGTTCCTGCTCCTGATACTGAGTTCCTCCTTCACGTAACTGATGGCCCTTATGCCATCCCATTTTACTTCAAATATCCAGTCACCAGAAGAAAATGGTGCTTCTGCTGACCGGGCAAGCATTGGTTTATATTGTTTCATTTGCGCAGGCGTTTAATAGTCTCCTGGAGGGCTACCATCAATTCCTTTACTTCCTCTTTCTTTGGTACCTGCGCCACAACAACCTCACCCTTCATTTTCGTCTCTATGAGCTTTTCCATCCTCTCCCTGTAACCATCCCTGTATTCTCTTATATCAAATTCCCCGGAAAGATCCTGAATGATCTTTTCGGCCAGTTCCATCTCTTTTTTCCCGGGTTTTTTTAGTTGGGAAAGATCTTCTAAACCTCCGGGATCCACAACCTCGTTAGCATAGCGCAGGGTCGTTAGAATTAAAGCACCCTTATATTCATGCACGACAACAGGATATTCCTTGGTTCTCATGGTGACCTTTCCCATTCCTGCTTTACCCAATTGCGCAATTACTGTCATCATAAGACTATAGGCTTCTTCACTCCTGTCGGGAACCAGGATATATGACTTATCAAAATATACGGTGTCGATAGAGAGCAGGCTGACGAATTTATCAAGCCTTATCCGGGTATCAGATTCAGGTCTTATGGCGTCCAGTTCCTCCTTCTTGAAAACAATGAACTCGTCTTTTCGTATTTCGTATCCTTTTACCGTGTCTTTCCAATCCACCACCTTATCATCCTTGATGCATACCCTTTCATACTTCAATGGCTGGCCATCCTCGTTGTGAAGAAGCCGGAAAGAAAATGCCTGATCACGGATCATGGTATAGAGCTTGACCGGTACATTGACCAGCCCTATGGTTATACTCCCACTCCATATGGGCCTGTGCGAAGGTTTAGCGCTGTCTGTATCCTTTTCCATTATATTCCACTTCCAGTGACTGTTTACTTTCCATTAACCCCTCCCAGGGATCTTTCTTCCTTTTTATGACAGTAAATATGTTGAACTCCTCAGGTCTTAATCCTTTCTTAAGTTCCTTCCATTCCAGTGGTGTGGATACTGTTGCCTGCGGATGCGCCCTGAGGCTGTAGGGAGCGATCATGGTTTTTCCACGGGTATTTTGGAGGTAATCTATAAAAATAGTTCCGGGATCCCTGGAGTTCCTGAATTCTGATACAACAAGGTCAGATTCTCTTGCAAGGAATGTTCCGAATTGATGAACGAATTCCCTCGTTTGCTTGAAATTATAATTGTTGATAATAGGAAGGACAACATGCAGTCCCTTTTTGCCTGAGGTTTTGACAAACGAAAGCAAGTTTAGTTCATCCAGCTTTTCTTTCAATAACAAAGCAATATCCATAACATGATCAAAGGAGCAGGGATGTTCAGGATCTATATCAAATAACACAAGGTCAGGTGTATCATAATCATCAATTTTTGATAGGGTGATGTTAATCTCAAGAACGGCCAGGTTCGCCATCCAGACGAGGGTATCCAGGTCATTGCATACGATATAATCGATATCCCGCTGCGCTGTTTCTGAGTATGTATTGAAAGTTTCAACCCAGGGTGGAATGCCAGCTGGTGCATCCTTTTCATAGAACCCGTCTTTATCAACACCATCAGGGTACCTGTTCATGACTATGACCCTGTTCTTCAGTAATCCCAGCATCAACGGCGCGATCCTTATATAGTATTCGATGACCCTGGATTTTTTCAAATCCAGCCCGGGAAAGAGGATCTTCTCCAGATTGGTGAATGATACTTTCGTGAGATTGTCCATAATGATGATATTATCAGAAAGATTAATAAAAATTTTTATCCGATCTGAAAACATCTCATAGAGATCGAACCATTTTGAAATCCTTCATAGGTGAACTTTAAGGGTTCGTTTTTTTCCTGCAAAGCTATAATGTAAATCATTGGTAAATAATGGTCAAGTGTCGGTACTGCAAGGGGAGCTGACTTGCTGATCCTTCCATAATTGATCAGATTTTCATGATTATTATTAATGAGATCTAATTTTACTTTTTCATCAAATTCTTCCGCCCATTCATAAGGCTTAGAATCAATATTATGAAAATCGATCAATCCAAGATTATGAACTATATTCCCGCTGCCGATGATCAAAACTCCTCTTTTCCTCAATCCTGAGAGCTCTGATGCCAGGTCATAATGATACTGCAGCGGTTTTGAATGCCATTCGTTAAAAGAATAATCAAGGCTCATTTCAAATACAGGGATATCTGCCTCAGGATACATATGTTTTAAAATCGCCCAGGATGCATGGTCCAATCCCCGATCATTGTTGCATTTTATCTGTGTTTTTTGTACGGATTCTGTTACAAACCTGGCAAAATAGGGTGAACCTGGACTGGTGTATTTAATCGCATATAACTCATCAGGAAATCCATAGAAATCATATATTGTTCCTGGTTTTTTGATACATGAAACCTGAGTCCCATTTGTTAACCAGTGAGCTGAGATAACCATTATCGCTTCTGGCTTTGGCAGGTTTTTTCCCAGTTTTATCAGACTATCAGTAAAGTCATTTCTTAAAACAATATTTAGAGGTGAACCATGTCCAATAAATAATACTGGCATTTTCTCGGTTTCATCCAGATTCTCTATTATTTTCCTATTCATAAAAACCTATTTTATCAATTTTGGATTCTTGCACCATATTTTCTTTTTCCATGGGATCGACTCCTCTCAAATCTTTTTCCCGATCAACCTTCCACGTCCCACCTTTCCTTCATCTGCAGCCACGACCCATTTATTGAGTCCGTCATCAGCTGCCCTGTACAATTCTTTCCCGTAATTGGAAATTATGTTTTCTTTCAATTCGTTCCTGAGTCTATTCTGGTAAAGGTGGCAGTGACGAGCAAAATCGCTACTCAAATCCTCTTTTTCAACGATCACAAAATCTTTTTCCTCCAATATTTTCTCATACCCATCCAGCGTTTCCATATATGGAAAAACCATAAAGGTATTGAGTTCCTCATACTCTTTATCTGCCATTTTCCCGGTCTGTATCCAGTCAGTGAAAGCGATAACTCCGCTGGTTCCCAGAACCCTGTTCGCCTCCCTGATCAACCTTTCTTTATCTGTAATATAGCACCAGGCATCCTGCCCCCAGACAGCGTCAAAAGTGCCTGCATGGAAAGGAATGTCAAGAGCGTTCCCGAGCCTGAAACTTACAAGATGGGAAAGTCCATCCCTTTCCGTTCTTGATATTGCCTCGTTGACCATTTTTCCGGTCGCATCCAATCCTGTCACTCTGCACCCATATTTTCTGGCCAGGTGACGCGCAGGCCCTCCAAGGGCACTACAAACATCCAGAATATAGGATGTTTTCTTTATCCCGGCTTTTTCGGCAAGAATGTCTGTTTCCTTTTTCCCGCCTATGTGTATCTCTTCTCCCATCAATACTTCCCACAGTTGGCCCACAGGTCCCTCATATATTTCATTTACATCCCCTATTGTGAAGTCTAATCTTTTACATTCCAAATTCTTATTCAATATACCACATCCTTCGAATCATGCACATTATTTTCCGGGTTTATCCAGCACATGGGGTCAGGGGCGAGCATATCCCCTGTTTCATAATAAGCCGTTGCCCTGCATCCCCAGCACACTGAATTGTTTTTACAGCTGCCACAGTATCCTTTATTTACAGGATCACGCAGTTGTGCGAACAGCAACTCGTTCCCATATCGTTCCATGATATTTTCCAGTGTCATATCATGTATGTTGCCAAACCCTTTCCTGATCACAGAACAGGGAGTGACATCACCATCTATGGACACGCAAATTATGCCTCCGCAGTAGAATTTACTGGTATCCATTGTGCTTATCGAAAGGCCAGAACCTGGATCATTCTTTTCATCTCTCTTTTCACAGGCAGTTTTGATATCATTGATATCTAATATCCATTCTGGGTGATCGAATGCAAGACCTGTCCTGCAGATCTGAGTGAGGCATGTTCTCATTCCCTTTATATTGAAAAAATACTCAGTTGTTCTTTTAACATCTTCTCCAGCCAGCAATTTTGAGAGTGTGATACAATTTATCATATTTTCCGGTTTTTTGCCAAAGGCCTGGACATTATCTACCCCTCTTAATATAGCTTCCATCTTTGTTCCAGGATTTCCTGTATGCAATTTACCGTATATCACTTCGTCCAGGCTATCAAGGTGTACTGAAATAAAACCACCATCTGATACCTCGACAGCTTTCTTTGCCACTTCTTTTTTTTCAAGAGGGATACCACTTGTCCAGATATTGTTCTTTAGGCCTTTATCCATGGCATACTTCATTAACTCATACCAGTCATTCCTGACAAGAGGATCTCCACCGAGCCAATCGATAGCCCTGACTTCCATTTTCACAGCTGAATCTATTATTTCCAATATATCTTTTTTCGGAAGCTCTTTCACTTGAGTATCATCTGAGGCATTATAACAATAGAGGCATCCCTGGGGACAGGCCAGATTTGATTCTATCTGGATAGTATAGACCTTACATTCTTCAAAATATTTCATCTCTTCAATGTGGTCTGGATGAAAGCAGCTGTACAATATTACTGGATCTTTTTCACTCATCATTGTCCCAGCAACTTAATAGAAATAAGGGGAATAACCATCATCAGTACGACCCAGGTAAATCCTGCCTTTGCAACCTGGAAAATCCAAATCTTCTTTACGAATCGCTCAAGTATGGCAAGGATGACCAGAGGTATCAGCATGGCATTGAAGACACTTGTAGAAATTTCATGTTCCAGAGGAAGAAATTTTGAAAAAGCATCTGGATTTGTCCATCTTACAAGATAGAATATAAGAGACATGTGAGCAAGCCCAATATAAGCAAATGTCATAAGATGGATCTTGAGCCATGTTCTTAACCTTGCATTTGGAACTATCAGTTCAGTTTCCCTCCTATTTTCAATAAAGTACAATATTAAAAAGATGCCAAGAAGCCCTCCGGAGATCATAGTGGCAACAGCCCATGACCAGAAGGACAGAAGTGTGGGTACGATGAAGAACGCGCTGGTTACCGCAACCAACTGGCATGAAATGATCCTTGTATTTGAAGCAAGACCTACTGTAATAAAAGTTAAGGGAATAGCGAAATTATGGCCCCACCTGAGATCTTCCTTGAAAAGAAAAAAAGCAGGACCAAGCCAGAATAAAAGCCATGCAATACCCATAATAAGAAAACCATTACTTGCTGTTATCACCTTATCAGCATCGAATTTCAAAAAACCCACCATATTAAGAACTCGACCTCAATATATATGAACGTTTCTGACATACTATTGTTGGGTCATTAAAGGTATGATTTCCATAATAACTCCGGTATTCAATGAAGAAAAAAATATAAAACCCTACATGTCTCATCTTGGATCGCTGGATGGAGATTTTGAACTCATAATGGTTGATGGTGGGAGCAGCGACCGCACAGTGAAGGAGGCAAAAATGTTCATTGATGGCTTCAACCACAAACTTATCTTGCTGGAATCTGAGCGTGGAAGATCAATACAGATGAATAAAGGGGCAAAAATGGCACATGGCGAAATTCTTCTTTTTCTTCATGTTGATTGTGTGCTCTGGAAGGATGCTTTGACAATTATCGAGAAAATCACCCGTGATAATAATGTTGCAGGAGGGGGTTTCAAACAGGCATTTTCCAATCCTGATTTTTTCTTGAAATTCCAGAGTAAATTCGGTAATATTCGAGCAGGTCTAACTCAAGTTTTTTATGGTGACTATGGTATATTCTTAAGAAAGGAGGTCTTCCAGAAGATAGGTGGTTATGATGATATCCCTTTTCTTGAAGACGTTGAGATTTGCAGGAAAGCGAAAAGATATGGCAGACTTTTACAGGTCGATAGAAGAATAGTGACCTCACCCAGGCGATATTTCAAAAAAGGCAGGGTCAGGTTGACCTTTGCTTTTTTTCTTGCAAATCTTTTCAACAATATCAGGTGGTATCCCGGATTTCTTTGGAAATATATTGTTGAAATATGATTTTCATAAATTAGCAGTAATTATATATGTTTTATTGATGATATTCCCTGGAAGATGATGATTAAAATGGGAGGGGGAATATCTCTCTTTATCCGAGAACCTGATAGGGAAAATCATAAGTATCCTTCCTGCAGAATACAAAATGGTCTTGTGCTTTTTCATGAAAATATAGATCTATCGGAAGAAGGTGTTGGCTTTGGCGTACCCATTTTAAAGTTCGGAATGAAGACCATATTCCCGGGAAGCGGGTGTATGGAACTTAAAAAATTTGTTGATAGGATATATGTAAAAATCGATTACGATTTTTGCCTGGCGGAAACGATAGTTGTTAAAGGCAGGAGAATAGAGAGCAGAACTCTTTATAAAATTAAAGAATCACTTTCCTGGGTACATCGGAAATACCCTTTTTCAAGAAAATTACTCACGCAGGGTTCAACTGCAATAAGACAAACTCTTGGATTAGAAACAAGATTCGAAGAAGTTGCATCTGCAGGTTCTGCATGTGTGGAGTATAATATAAGTGCTAATGGCCTGATTCGTGTAAGTGCAGATTTGCGCAGAATAAGAAAAGAAGGATGTACAGAGGTTATTATCATGAACGAGCAGGGAGCTAACTACTTTGACACTTATTTTGATTCAAATGGGACAATTTTGGTTGGAAATGAAATAGGTTCCTGGATAGAGACCTCTTCTGATGAGGCTTCTTTCAAGAACTCACATAATAACATAATCTTCACTTTATCCAGAGTCAGAGATTCCAGAATGTTCTATGGGAGATAATTCGTGCCAAACCGTCTTGCGTGGTCGGGGATTACATATTCTATATCCCCTCTTATATCAAATTTCGCATATGACATCAGGATATGTGTGGATAAATGACAAAAGTCCTTCTAATATATCCATATTTTAATCCATGGAACAACAGGTCAATTTTCCGATTCCCACCTCTTGGTCTGGGCTATATTGCTTCAAGCCTGAGGAATGAAGGATATGAGGTGGAAATTCTGGACTGCACCTTCATAACCCGGGAAGATGCTTTGAAGCATGCAAAGGCTGCCAGGGCAAATGTCGTGGGAATATATAGCATGGTAAGCATGAGGCGTGATAGCTTAAACTTTGCATCACATTTAAGAGATAGCTGCGACCTTCTTGTAGCAGGAGGTCCACTTCCATCATGCGATCCGGTCTCTTTCATGAAAGTCTTTGATTTCATAGTGAGAGGGGAAGGGGAAAATACTATGCAGGATATCCTCGCAGTATATGAGAATTGTGGTAATCCTGAATCAATTCCCGGTATTGTTTACCGAAAAAACAACAACACCTGGGTGAGATCTGGCGACCTGGGGGGAGACATTGTTTTTACAGATATCAGGAAATTAGAAGCTGATCTTGACAGCATAGCGTTTCCAGCAAGAGATTTGTTCCCGAACAATAAATATATCGATTATTATAAAAGAAGAAGAGGATATGCAATGACTACGGTCTTCACAACAAGAGGGTGTCCTTTCAGATGTGAGTTCTGCAGCAATGCTGTCTTTGGAGTGTCATATCGAGAGAGATCACCTTCAAATGTGCTAGATGAGGTTGAAGAAGCACTTTCCTTTGGATATGATCGAATTCATTTCGCAGATGATGTATTCACTCTCAATAAGGAACGTGTTCTTGGGATTTGCGAAGAAATAAGAAAGAGAGGCTTAGATTTCAAATGGGAATGTCTGGGTAGAGTGGACTCAATCGATAAGTATCTGGCTTTGAAAATGAAGGAATCCGGGTGTGACAAAATATTTTTTGGTATTGAATCAGGAAGTGATCGGATACTTAAGATGATGAACAAGAAGATCACCGTTGATGATGCACGCAAAGCGGTAAGTTGTGCCCACAATGCCGGGATTAGTACAGGTGCATTTTTTATCCTCTGTTATCCCGGAGAGACTGATGAGACTGTTCTTAATACACTTCGATTTGCCACATCGCTTCCCCTGGATTATCTTTCATTCACCGTACCGTATCCCCTTCCTTATACACCTTTATTTGATAGAGTGAAACACAAGATCAAGAAAGACTGGACAGCGTCGGGTGGATTGATTTCGGATCATGTTCTTATCTTCGACTCTGAGTTCTCCGAATTTAAGATGAAATTTGCAATATTGAAAGGCCAGCTTCAATTCGGTGTAAATAAAAAATTGGGTAGATATGCCTTTTTTATTGTGAATCCTTTTGAAATGTTGACTGATGGGATATTTCGGCTGATTAAATAATCATACGCTACAGCTGCGTGCACTATTTCTTGGCTGACCTGTATGGGTTCAAGTCTATTCCTGTGTCTGTGTGATTGCTGTTACCATTGACGTAGCCATAACCTGCTTTATAAGATGTTGTTTCGTGAGACTGCGACACGGTTACATTTTGCTTTGCGTCTCTAACTCCCATTTCAAATTGAAACCCTGAACTAAATCCTTGGTCAAACCCTTTTTCGAGACCGTATTTATAAATATTTGCTTGATCTTGGGTATCTGCTCTGTACTGCGATATTGACCCTAATATTGCGCCTATAAAAAATGCAGCTACCAGAGCCAATACTACCTTATTTTGTTTTATATATTCTATATATTTGTTTGATTTCATAATGTACTTCCGCTTAAATAATCTTCGTAATTAGTAATGCTTCCATCGCATACAATACCGCGGGATATATATAGAAAACTATTCATTGCCGCAACTTTCATTAACAGTTTGGGTACAATCTAACGAGATTAACAAGGAGGTTGTTACCGAATTGAATATTTAATAGGTGGAGTAGCACAGTGCCCGGTGTATAAAACAGTAACAGGCGGTGTATGGGTATAGGGCATGATTTTCATGCCCTTTTTTAGTTTTTTAACGGATTTTCATGGATCAGTATCCACCACTGCTCCTGGTTTGCGTGGCAACAGGTGTTGGTTTAATTATTGTAGATACAGGAGTAGCCTCAGGTTCGACCACAAACCAGGCTTTATATAGACCCTGACCATATGTATCCCCACGTTTGGTGTCATTATTATAGTAATACAGCGGCATTTGTTTATATGTTGTTTGTTTAGATCCTTCACTATTGGTAATTATGCCAAAATCAGAAGTATTCATCAAAGATGGCGCGACGATATTTTCAACATAAAAAACAGGCCAGATTTTTAAGCAGTCGCCTTTGCAATTGCTCACACCAGGCATATCTTTAGTAAAATTATATAGAGTATTTCCCTTTGCATCGACAACGAATTTCAAATTGTCTTTATCAGCGATAAAAGCTGTATAGTCTGGTTTGGCGACAAACCATACCTTATTCATACCTTCTCCTTTAATATCGCCTGGATTTACATCACTGGAAAAATAATATAATGGCCAACCTTTATAGGTCGTTTGTTTTTGTCCATCATCTCTTGTAATTGTTCCAAAATCAGAGGTGATAAGTCCAGAAGGGACAGTAATTTTTTCCTGGTAAAAAACAGGCCAGGAATTGAGGCAATTACCTGTACATTTGCTATCTCCCATGACATCTTTTGTATAAAAATAAAGGGTATTTCCTTTGTCATCCACGATATAATTTGCAGCAGAGAGTTTAACTGTTGGTTGTTCAATTGTAGGTTGTACTGTAGGCGTTTCTTTGGCTGGGGTTGGCTGTACAGCTGGTTGTTGTTGAGTGCAACCACTTATAATTAAAATAGCCAATATTCCAAATAGGACAAAAATGGATGAAATCTTTTTCATTTCTATATCACTCCAACAATTAATAGGATAAACGTGTTTATAAAATTTTGCATTTCACATCAAATCTGCATGAAAGATAGGGCACGGTGAGTATTTTCACAGAAAAAACAATTATTAGAGGGTAACTCAATATCCCTGATCAGTTGTTTAAGATCCTTCTCAGTATCCACATCATACCAGACAGGAAGAATTGAAATTGTTAAGCCCAGTTCCCTCACTTTCTTCATTGTAAGTTCTGTAACCAGGGCGGTACTCCATGGGATCCCACTAAAAATTTCAGGAATGAATGCTCGCATACCTATCAGATAGTATCCCCCATCCTCACATGGACCAAGGACGACATCCACTTCATCCAATCTTAAAAGACCTTCACGAATATGATCAATTGGAAGGTTTGGAGTGTCGCTATCCAGCATTATGACCTTTTCAGCGTCCAATGCAAAAAGTTCCTGTGATACCTTTGTCAGTCTTTCTCCCAGGTCATTACCTGCTTGGATTATAAGAGAAAATCCGGTAGGAATTATATTTCTGAAAAAAGAGTCAGATGATCCTGGAGTGTAGGCCATAAATGGACGCGCTTCTTCAATTCTCTTGACCTGTTCGATCTTGTCAAGAAGAAAACTATGATAAAGATTTGATGCCTCAAAAGGCGTAAGCGGAGGGATCAGCCTGGTTTTGACATTATTTGGAAATGGTGCTTTTGCCATTATGGCTATTGCATACATTTTATTCTCACAAGATCAGATATTGTGTTTGATAAATGTACCATTTCGATACTCTTCAAAAGCTATCTCCAATTCTTCCCTGGTGTTCATGACAATAGGTCCATTCCAGGCAACAGGTTCACCCAGAGGTTTGCCAGATATCAATAGGAAACGGAGTTCTTTATCATTAGCTTTTATTTTCACATTTTCACCATCTTTGAAAATAACTAGATGTTCTTTGCCAATTGATACTCTATTATCAGGGTCAAAATATCCACTTCCATCAATAATATAAGCGAAGGCTTTGTGTCCTTGCATAATCTTGTGTTTAAATGCAAATCCTGGTGCAATTGTAACATCCAGATATTCAATATCCACCACAAGATCTCTCACAGGTCCTTTTATGTTCCCTACTTCACCACTGACAACTTTGATTTTGATGCCTTTATCTATCAAAACCTCCTTTACATCTTCATTTTTTATCTCCCTGTATCTTGGCTCCATCATTTTGTGTGAAGATGGCAGGTTTACCCATAATTGAAAGCCCCCCATATGGCCATTAATTCCCTTAGGCATCTCCTGGTGAATAATACCATTTCCTGCAGTCATCCACTGCAGATCTCCTGCCCTGATAATACCCTTATTTCCCATACTATCCCCATGTTCAACAGTCCCTTCCAGCATATAAGTCACAGTTTCAATACCCCTGTGAGGATGCCAGGGAAATCCAGCAATGTAGTCATCCGGATTCCTGGAACGGAAATCGTCAAGAAGCAGGAATGGATCAAGTAGTGGAACTTCATTGTAACCAAATGCTCTCTTCAGGTGAACTCCTGCTCCTTCGATCGTTGGTTTGCTTTTAATTATTTTATCTATCGTTCTGGTCATTTTTTCCCCTTTGACATTACAATTTAAATTTACCTTTCATTGAGTATATAATTTTCTGTGATATCTTTAGTTTTGTTGCTTTCCGGGATAGAATATATTGATCATAACGATTGCTATCCCAATGATGGCAAAGGCAACAACAGACATATAATTATAAGCATAAAAAAAGCATCCTTAAGAATATCGGAGTAGATATGAATATTTTATCTAAATATAAATTGGGCGATCTTGAACTATCAAACCGTATGGTTATGGCGCCTATGACTCGTTGTCGCGCACTTGGGGGAAATGTCCCCAATCCCTTATCGGCTATCTATTATGCGCAAAGAGCATTGGCAGGTTTGATCATCACGTAAGGGTCGCAGGTAGATCAGCATGGAGTCGGTTATGCCCGTACACCGGGAATCCACTCACCTCTTCAGGTTGTGGGTTGGGAGAAAGTGACTGAAGCAGTTCATAAGGCGGGAGGAAAAATTTTCCTTCAACTCTGGCATGTTGGACGAGTATCGCATCCCGACTTCTTCGCAGGTGAACTGCCTGTTGCTCCTTCTGCACTTCCTGTCGAGGGCGAAGTTCATACACCGGAGGGTAAAAAGAAATTTGTGATTCCAAGAGCTCTCGAACTAGATGAGATACCTGGCATAATCGAACAATTCCGAAAAGGTGCCCAGAATGCAAAAGCTGCAGGCTTTGATGGCGTTGAGATCCACGGCGCCAATGGATATCTCCTTGACCAGTTCCTGAGAGATGGGTCAAACCGGCGAACCGACAAATACGGTGGAAGTTTAGAGAATCGCATACGACTTTCACTTGAAGTCACAGAAGCGGTTGTCGGTGTATGGGGTATTGATAGAGTTGGATACAGGATTTCGCCGCAATTTTCATTATATTCAATGTCTGATACGAATCCGCGCCAGACCTTTTCTCATTTTGCAAAGGAACTGAACAATATTGGTATAGGGTATATTCACATAATAGAGTCTGTTGGAGGAAGGATGGGGGTAACAGCAGCGGATGCGAAATTGGCTCCGATCATACATGAAATTTTCGAAGGGACGCTGATCTTAAATGGAGGCTATGATTCCAGCAGTGGAAATGAAGCAATCGAAAAAGGCGACGCGGACCTTATCTCATTTGGAGTTTTGTTCCTTGCTAATCCTGATCTTCCGGACCGCTTCAGGAAAAATGCATCACTCAATCAAGCGGATGCTGCCACATTTTACACGGGCGAAGAGAAAGGTTACATCGACTATCCGAAACTGGGATAGTAATCGTTCATAATCAATTGTGCAGTGTGCGGTCAAAGAAATCCGCCATCTCTCTGAAAGCATCCTTTGCTTCGAAACTCTCCGAGAGCTGGCCATTCTCGATCATGAATCCATGAGGCTTACCCTGGTACACTTTGAGTTCAAAGTATTTGTCTGAAGCATTCAGTTCCGTTGCATAGCGATAAATGTCTGCGACCGGACTTGCCTGGTCATAAGTCCCATGTATCATCAACATTGGCACCTTTAACTGCGCAATATGATCGACAGGCTTTGTTTGGTTCACAAATCCTCCAGAATAAGGAAAGCCGTACCATGCGACACCTGACCTGAAATCAGCCATCTGCGGCAGGAAAAGCATTGTATACCTTCCGCCGGCGCAGAATCCCGTTAAACCAAGACGGTTTACATCAACTTCCGGTTTTGTTTTCAGGTAAGCTATCGAGTCCTTTATTAGCCCTTCCACAACCTCATCAGCAGGCGTCTTCGTAAACGTCTGCCATTCTGGAGAAAGGACAACATAACCCTCTTTGGCCAGATTATCAGTGATATTCTTATAACCGGGTTCAAGTCCATTGAAAGAATGAATAAGCACAATAGCTGGTTTTTTGCCAGCTTCAGCGGGTTGTGCAAGGTAAGCCGGATATGCCTGTTTTTCGCTCATAATTTCTACATTTGCGCTTCGAATCTGACTCATAGATATTCCGCTATCCGTTTTCTCCGTACATCCGGATATCGCCAAAATTGAAATCATTAGCCATAAAAGGGTCATTAATTTCATACAAAACCTCCCATTATATAGTAATCAGCAATCATTTAATAAATGTTTTTTGGTGTCAATGATGATAAGATTTATAATATAACAAAGAGATAATTACATTTAATCAATAAAAGTGGAGGGTAAAATGTCACAAGAAATATCTAACAATAAGTTATATTCTGTTCTGTTTGTTCTTTCAATTGCAATATTATTAATGGCCGTTGTACTGTTTGCCATACCACAGGCCATCTCAGGGCAGAAAGAAATAAACACCCTTAGTATCTCAGGATATGCAGAGAGAAATTTTGCCACTGATACTGCTTCTTTGAGTATAGGCGTTGTTGTTCAGGCACAAACTGCAAAGGATGCTTCAAATAAAAACGCAGGCTTAATGAATGCTATCATCAATGAACTCAAGAATCTTGGACTGGAGGATAAAGACATTCAGACTTCTTTCCTTTCCATCCAACCGGTTTACAAATCAAATGGTGTACCAACAATAGAAGCATATTCTGCTTCTAATAATGTTCAGGTTTCAACAAAGATGTTAGATAAACTGAGCGATATCATTGACAAATCTACAGCCGCAGGAGCCAATCAAATTGGAGGAGTAACATTTTCCCTATCCAGGGAAAAACAAAAGGAGCTTCAGGAAGAACTTCTGGCAGAAGCAGTATCGGATGCATCATTAAAAGCAAATAATCTTGCCAAGAAGCTGGATGTCAGAATAGTTGGTGTGAAGACATCTTCTATAAGTGAGGGAGGGAACCCTGCGCCAATTTTTAGAGAAGTATCAATGGCTGAAGGAAAAACTGCTACGCCAATTATGCCTGGTGAGACAAAAGTTTCTTTGTCTGTTCAGGTGACTTATATAGTTGAGTAATTGATGCGCATGAAAGGAACCTGGTTGTTCATACTGTATCTTTGTATATTGATCCTGGTTTCCGGCTGTATGTCAAGACAGGACAATGGAATTGGTGCAGAAACTTCAGAATATATGGGTATAAAGCTTACACCGATCAGCGACCAGGGCAATAATGCTATAAAAGGCACCCAATTTATCGATAAAGATGCCTACAGGCTAAGAATTGATGGTATGGTGGAAAGACCAGCAAACCTCACGTATGATCAGGTCACATCTTATGCTCCCATCTCTAAAGTCGTGACCTTGAATTGCGTGGAAGGATGGAGTTTTACAGCAAAGTGGACAGGAGTCCCCGTGAAAACACTGCTTGATGGAAATGGGATAAAAGAAAATGTCACTGCGGTCATTTTCTATAGTGTGGATGGCTATTCCACAGCCCATGATCTTGATTACCTGATCGACAATAACATCATATTGGCCTACAGGATAAATGATATCACTCTTCCCCCGGAGAGGGGTTTTCCCTTGCAACTTGTGGCTGAGGGAAAATATGGATATAAGTGGGCAAAATGGATAGACCATATTGAACTTGTGAATTCATCCTACAAAGGTTATTGGGAGAGCAGAGGATACAATAATAAGGGTGATTATGGCGGGCCTCCGTTTGAATGATCAAACGCAAAAGCGCCCCAACAATCAATGAATAGTAAAGGTTGATCCTATGAATAAAAAAATTGTGTTAATAGCAATCGCAATATTATTGACAATCATGATAGCATTGATCCTTGGCATCAAACCTTCCCTAAAATCTGGATCTCTTGATAGTATCAGCCTTCCCCCGGGCTTTAAGATCGACGTTTTTGCAGATACCTTAGATGGCAGTCCTATTTCATATCCGGGTCCGAATCCCGGCCCAAGAATGATGGTATTAAAGGATAATGTGCTGTTCGTTACAATACCGAATACGGGAAAGGTCGTTGCACTTCCTGATATGAACGGAGATAAAAAAGCAGATGGCATTGTGACATTTGTTGATAAACTCAATAATCCGCACGGGATCGATTATTACGATGGCTGGTTCTATATTGCAGAAGAGAACAGGGTAATACGTGTAAAGGAAAGCGGAAATAACCTGAATGCTGATATGAATACCTTCCAAGTCCTGATCGAGAACCTTCCCATGGGTGGCCATTTCACACGGACTGTAAAAATTTTTAATAACAGCCTGTACCTGAGCATTGGTTCATCCTGTAATGTCTGCAACGAGCAAGATGAAAGAAGGGCTGCCATCACAAAATGCAATATAGATGGGACTGGTTGCAGAGTCTATGCAAAAGGATTGAGAAATTCCGTTGGATTCATTTTTCAACCGGCAACAGGTGTGATGTACGCTACAGACAACGGACGGGACATGCTCGGGGATGACATTCCCCCTGATGAAATAAATATCATAGAAGATGGAAAGAACTACGGGTGGCCTATCTGCTATGGCAGGAATATCCATGATACTGATTTTGACAAAAATGTTTATATCAGGAATCCATGCATGGAGCCGTTCGAGATGCCAAGCTTTATAGATCTCCAGGCGCACTCAGCGCCCCTGGGACTTGCTTTTTACTCTGGTGACAGTTTCCCGCAAGAATACAATGGTGATCTTTTCGTTGCTTATCACGGTTCCTGGAACCGGAAGGTACCAACAGGATATAAGATAGTGAGCATTGACCTGAAGGACTTAACTGTTACAGATTTTGCTACTGGCTGGCTAGCGGGTGATAATGTAATTGGAAGACCGGTGGATATCATTGTTGCTGATGACGGCTCGTTATTCGTGAGCGATGACAATGCAGGGAAGATATACAGGATTTCATATCAGATATCATAGGTATCATTTATATCAGGCATAAATTATAATGGAGAACTTCTCGCTCTCCATTTTGACTGAAATTAGATGACAATACACATCGGTTCTTCACAGCAAAAAACTTCACCGGCGCTGTCAGATGCACAGACCATTTCACATCCGCAGATTTCACAATAATATGTTTGTCCTGTTTCTGCTTTGCTGGCTTTCTTTGTCTTAATTTTCTTTTTTGGTTTCACAGATTTTGTTTCGGATTTCATTGCCTGGATCTTTCCCCTTTCTTTCCACCATGAAGAAGCAGAAGATGAGGTAGATTCTGACACTTTTGTTTTCTCCATAAAATTTTTCCTCCCTGGTAATTTAATTTGTCACTACTATCATTTATACTTTTACACTCACAATTTCCGTTTGATTATCGATTATTTCGCAGACTTAGGAAAATTATATTAAAACCTATGTGATAAAGTTCAGATTATGGCTGAAATCATAATTAAGAAAAGAATAGTTACAGCAAGAATAGCTGAAAAATTGAAAAATATAGCAGTTTGTGTACCAGAAGGGAGCTGCTTACCTGTAGCACTTGAGAATGGTGATTTTACTTTTGATATCACCGAAGATATTAAGACCTATTGGGATTCTTTAAATGAGTCACAACAAAAATCAATTATTAGAAGATATGTAGAGGGAAATAGGGGTTTTGAAGATATTATTAAAGAAGAAATGAATGAGGTTTAGATCTTTATTGCGCCAAAAATGGGGATCGATAAATTTCCAGTGACTTTGAGGGGAATCGGGACTTATTTATTCCTGGCAAGAGTTGATAATACCTATCAAATGTTCTTCGCTCAACCCAATACCAGCTTCTCCATCGCATCTTGTTTTTATTCTGCCATTTTCAAAGAAAAGCACTGTAGGTACTATTTCCACCGAATATCTATCCATCAAATCCTCTCCGTCATCTATCTTGACGCTCAGGAAAGTCTCAGGCTGTCTCTCAGAGTATTTATCATATATTGGAAGAAATGCCCGGCAGAACGAACACCAGGACGCATAAAAAAGGACAAATACCCGTTTCTTAGTCTTCAGAATATCTTCCAGGTCTACTTTGATGTCTTTTAATTCACTTGTACTTTTTTCCATTGTTATTCCTCCTGCAGATTGTTCCGGGTAGTGACTGCTATCACAGAATGGTTTATTTTGGGACTTGCCACATCGGCAGAGCGTGACGCGATTTCTTACCTCATAGATATTTCCATCGGCGGATTTAATTGGAATCTCCCCTTTTATCCAGATTGGACCATTAACCCCCATAAAAGGGTCTTCAACC
>Ga0075518_1000041_pt1 | contig 19349 bp, 23 predicted proteins | sample NGEPerA_2_FD_76970 | JGI IMG/M metagenome (GOLD analysis project Ga0075518, IMG submission 76970) | Arctic peat soil microbial communities from the Barrow Environmental Observatory site, Barrow, Alaska, USA - NGEE PermafrostAB136-A | ecosystem: Environmental > Terrestrial > Soil > Wetlands >...
CGCTGACGGCCTCGAGGCCTTCCTCTCCCAGGATGTCCCGGTGGAGCGGATCCGCCTCATCGGTGGCGGCGCCCGCGCCCTGGCGGTGCAGCGGATCGCCCCGTCCATCTTCGGCCGGGAGATCCTCCTCCCCGAGCCGGGCGAGTACGTGGCCGACGGCGCCGCCCGCCAGGCCGCGTGGGTGCTGACCGGCGAACTCCCGACCTGGGAGACCAGCCCGTCCACCGCCACGTCCGCGCCCCCGGCCCCCGAGGTGCGGGCCGCCTACGCCGCGCGCCGTGACCTGTGGGCGCAGCGGTGACCAACGGGACGGCCATCACGCTGACGGCGGGTGACCACTCCGCCGTCGTCACGAGTGTCGGGGCCACACTCGCGGCGCTGCGCTTCCGCGGCGTGGACCTCGTGTACCCGCTGGACCTCACGCGGCTGCCACTCGCCTACGAGGGCAAGGCGCTCGCGCCATGGCCGAACCGCATCCGCGACGGCCGCTACGCCTGGGACGGCGTTCCGCTGCAGGTCCCCATCACCGAGGTGGGGACCGGGAACGCCCTGCACGGGCTCGCGTCGTGGCTGGACTGGGACGTGGTGGACGTGCGGGCCGACGCCGTCACGCTGCGGACCACCGTGGCCGCACAGCCCGGCTACCCGTTCACGCTGGACCTGGAGGCGCGGTACGTGCTCTCCGGGGACGGCCTGGCGGTCCGCCTCACCGCACGCAACGCCGGTGGCACGCCCGCCCCGGTCGGGCTGGGCTTCCACCCGTACCTCCGCGCCGGGGGGTCGATCGACGACCTGACGCTATCCTTCCGCGCCGCGGCCGTCCTCGACGTCGACGACCGCGGGCTGCCGGTGGGGCGTCGCGACGTCGCGGGCACCGCCGTCGACTTCGCCGAGCCCCGCCCGATCGCGGCGCTCGCGATGGACAACCCGTTCGCGATGCCGCCCTTCTGGCGCGTGGAACTGCGCGACGCGGGCGGCGCGGGCGTGGCCCTCGAGTCGGACGCGCCGTGGCTGCACCTCTACACCGGCGAACTGCTGGGCCGCCGGGCCCTTGCCGTGGAACCGACCACCTGCCCGCCCGACGCCTTCAACTCCGGCGAGGACCTCGCGGTGCCGGCGCCGGGCGAGATCGTGGCGTTGGAGTTCCGCATCACCGCCCTCGCCCGCTGACCCCTGCGGGCCGCCGACCACTGCGGGCCGCGGACCGCTCAGGACGAGACGTCCGCCGTCATGAAGCGGCTCCAGGCGAGCGACCCGAAGATCGCGACCCAGGCGGCCTGCACGGCGAGCCCCTGCCCGAGCACGCCCCAGTCCACCCCGATGCGCAGGAACTCGGCGAAGTCGAACCAGTGGTGCGTCAGCAGTCCGGGGTGGATCGCCGCGAGTTGCGGTAGCGAGTCGAGCACCGTGGAGACGATGGAGAGGATCACGGTGGCGGCCATCGCACCGACGGGCACCTCGGTGAGCGTGGAGAAGAACAGGCCCACCGCGACCAGTCCGGTCAGCGACAGCGCCACGTAACCGACCACGCCCGCCATGCGGGCGATGCCGTCGGCGAGCGGCACGGTGGTGCCGGACAGCAGGGTCATGTCGGACAGGCCGAAGTACAGGGCCCCGGTGATGAGTGCCACCACCGCGATCGCCAGCACCGCCGTCACCGCGAACGCGAGTGCGGCCGCGGCCTTCACGCCGAGGAGGCGGGTGCGCGAGACGGGCAGTGCCAGCAGGTAGCGCAGGGTGCCGGTCTGGGCCTCGCCGGCCACGGCATCGCCGGACGCGATGGCGATGGTGAGCGGGAGGAGGAACGGCAGGCACATGAACAGCGCCGCGATCACCAGGAAGAGGCCGTTGCCGGTGACGCGTCCCACGAAGCCCGGACCCTGACCGCCCAGCCCGGCGTCCTGGGCGATGAAGAGCACGGTTCCCAGCAGCAGCGGCACGGCGGCGAGCCCCGCCAGCAGGGCCAGGTTGCGCCTCCGCCCGAAGACCAGGCGCAGCTCGCTGCGCAGGAAGCGCCAGCGCGAGCCCGGGACCTGCGCGGGAGCGATCGCCGCGGCGGTGTGGTCAGCGGGCGACATCGAATCCCTCCCCGGTGAGCTGCACGAAGAGCTGCTCCAGGCTCGGCCGGCGCACCTCGAACCCGATGAGGTCCACACCCGCATGGACGAGCGCGGCGGAGACGGTCCCGGGCGCCGCCGCGCCCAGGAGCGCGTGCAGCGTCACGCCGTCGGCGGCCACCTCGGCGAGGCCGAGCGCGTTCAGGACCGCGGCCGCCGTCGCGACGTCGCCGGGGGTGGTGGTCACGGACACGCGGGTGGCGCCGTCGTCGGCCAGCGCGCCACGTTCGCCCTGCATGAGGAGCCGTCCCCGCCCCATGATCCCGATGTGGGAGCAGACCTGCTCGATCTCGGAGAGGAGGTGGGAGGACACGAGCACGGTGGTCCCCGCGTCGGAGAGTTCGCGGATCAGGTGGCGCACCTCGCGCGTGCCCTGCGGGTCGAGGCCGTTCGTGGGCTCGTCGAGGACGAGGAGCTCGCGGGGCTGCAGCAGCGCGGCCGCGAGGCCGAGCCGCTGCTTCATCCCGAGCGAGTACTGGCGGTAGGACTTGCCGGCCGCCGCCGTGAGCCCGACCCGCTCGAGCGCCTCGCCGATGCGGGCGCGGGACGTGCGCGGGTCCGCGGTGGCATCGCTGGAGTCGAGGCGGCGGAGATTGGCACTGCCGCTGAGATAGGGGTGGAAGGCCGGCCCCTCGACCAGCACACCGACCCGCGGGAGCACCGCGCCGCCCGCGCCGGGCATCGACTGCTCCAGCAGCCACGCGCGCCCGCTCGTGGGCCGCACGAGTCCGAGCAACATTCTGATGGTGGTGGTCTTGCCGGAGCCGTTCGGTCCGAGGAAGCCGTACACGGCGCCCTGCGGCACCTCCAGGTCAATGCCGTCGACCGCGACCTGCCCGGACCGGAACCTCTTCGTGAGGCCCGCGGTCCGCACCGCGAACGACGTCGGTGAACCGCCCGTCACGCCATCGCGCGCAGGGTCTCGGCCGGGACCGCCCCCACGAGCACGCGGCCGTCATCGGTCACCAGGATGCTCAGCAGCGTCGAGCTGAGGAGCCGACCCTCGGGAACCTCGGTGGTCAGCTGCTCGTAGAGCGCGAGCGAGTCCAGGGAGAAGCCGTCGTGGTCGGGGACGAACTCCTTCACCAGGTCCTGCGCACCGTCCGAACCGATGATCTTCTCGGGGGTGACGCCGGCCAGGGCGGACGGATCGCCGGCCACGAGGGCGGCGACGTCGAACTTCCCCTCCACCACGGTCTCCCACCCGGTGCCGCTGACGGTCACGTGGTCCTTCGCGTCCGCCGGCGGGGTGGTGCCGTCGCCCGCGAGCAGGTCGCTCGCCGTCGGTAGTGGGACCAAGACCTCGCGCACGGCGGCACCCGCCGGTGCGGCGAAGGCCAGCACGGAGTCGGCCGGGGTGGCGAAGGAGATGTCGGTGAACCCGATCTCGAGCGCCGGCGCCGCCTCGTCCTGCGTGCTCCACGCCTGCACCCGCAGTGGCACCATGGTCTTGCCGTCTATCGCGACGACCACGCGGTCCACCAGCGTGCCGCCGGTGTCGGGGGTGACGACGAGCTGGTACGCGTCGCGGCCCGCGACGGTGACCTGGTCGCCGAGCGTGACGGTGGAGGACTCGTCCGCCTTGGCGAGCACGCTGCGCGCGGCCTCGTCGGGGGTGGGGAGGTCACGCGTGCCGGGAAGCGCGCCGTCGCCGCCCGCGGCCCGCAGCGCGTCGAGGCGTGCCTGGTCGGCCGCACTGAGGGCGTAGTGCACCACCTCGTCGTCCGAGCTCGAGTAGGTCCAGGCCTCCGCGCCGTCGGTGACCACCGAGTACTCAGACGCCATGCCGAGGAGGGCGACGCGGGAGCGGTCGGCGCCGTCGGTCCACAGCCGCAGGGTGGAGCTGCCGCCCAGCAGCGAGAGCGGGTCCGCGCCGCTCGTCTCGTTGATCGGCAGCTCGGGGAGGCCGAGGCGGGCGGTGTGGACCACCGTGCCGGACATCGGCACGGGTTCGGACTCGAGCACCTGCGTGAGGAGCTGCTCGGGAGTCACGGCGGGCAGCTCGCCGTCGACCGCGGACGCCAGCAGCGGCTGGGCGAAGAACGCCCCCGCGACGGCGGCGGTGACGACGGCCGGGACCGCCCAGGGGGAGCGGAGGAAGGGCACGCGGGTTGCTACTGCGGTGGTCATGTCCCCACGGTAGGCCACGGCACCTGAGAGGGGGCTGAGAGCGGACGCCCGAGGCTCCACCCGCCCGGCTGGCATGATGGGACGGTGCGGGTACTCGTGGTCGACGACGAGCGCGGTCTCGCGCGCGCCCTCTCGCGCGGGCTGACCGCCGAGGGCTTCGCGGTGGACGTGGCGCACGACGGCGAGACCGGGCTCACCCTCGCGACGTACACCGAGTACGACGCGATCGTGCTTGACGTCATGCTGCCGCGGCGCAGCGGGTACGACGTCGTCGCGGCGCTGCGCGAACGGGGCGTCTGGACACCGGTGCTCATGCTCAGTGCCAAGGACGGCGAGCACGACATCGCCGACGCCCTCGACCTCGGCGCGGACGACTACCTCACCAAGCCCTTCTCCTTCGTGGTGCTCGTCGCCCGGCTCCGTGCCCTCGTGCGCCGCCCGGCCGAGGCCCGCCCGGCCGTCCTCACCGTGGGCGGACTCTCAATGGACCCCGCGGCTCGCACCCTGACGCTGCGCGGCGAACCGGTGGACCTCACCGCCCGCGAGCTCGCCCTGCTGGAGTACCTCATGCGGCACCCCGACCGGGTGGTCGGCAAGGTGGAGCTCCGCGACCACGTCTGGGACGGCACCGGCGAGGACGTCAATGTCGTGGAGGTGTACGTGGGGTACCTCCGCCGCAAGCTCGGCCGCGACGCCGTCCGCACGGTGCGCGGCGCCGGCTACCGCGTCGCCGGGTGAGCGCGGCGGGCCCGAGGACCGGGCGAGGGACGACGGCGGGGCGCGGGGTGCGCCGCTGGCGCGCGTGGTCGTTGCGCTCCCGATTGACCCTGCTGACGTCCGGGCTGCTGTGCGCGGCGCTCGCCGTCGGCGCCGTGGCGCTCACTGCCGTGGTGTCGGGCAGCCGGGTGGCCGCGCTCGATGGCCTCGCCGGGCTGCGTGCGGCTGAAATCGCGGGTCTCGTGGCCGACGACCGCCTTCCCGCCACGCTCCCGGCCACCGAGCCGGGCGAGGTGGCCCAGGTGCTCGACGCGGACGGCCTCGTGGTGGCCTCCTCGCCGAACGCCAGCAGGACGCTGCCCGTCCTCCCCGCCGGCGAGCTCGCGCGGCTGCGCGCCGAGGCGGAGGCGCGGGCCGCCGGGGGCGGCGAAGGGGCGCTCGTGCGCGGCACCGACCTGAGCCCCTACGACCAGCAGGCGCGCGTGGCGGTGCTGCCCACCACCCACCGCGGCGAGCCGGTGACCGTGGTCGTCTCGCTGCCGCTGGGGGAGGTCCGGGGCGTGCTGGCGGCGCTGCGGGTCTCGCTCGTTGGGGTGGTTCCCACGCTCACGCTCCTGCTGGCGGCCGCCATCTGGATCGTGCTCGGCCGGGCGCTGCGCCCGGTGGAGCAGCTCCGGCGGGCCGCGGCGCAGGTCGCGCGGACCGGCGGCCCCGGGTCACTGCCGGTGCCCGCCGCCGACGACGAGCTCGGCGCCCTCGCGCGCACCCTCAACGAGATGCTCGACCGGCTCGAGGTGGCGGCCGCGCGGCAGCGGGCGTTCGTCGCGGATGCGGCCCACGAGCTGCGCTCGCCCATCGCCTCCCTGCGCACGTCCATCGAGGTGGCGGGCGCGCACCCGGGTGCCTGGTCCACCGCCGAACTGGCCGCCGAGCTCCAGCCCGAGGTGCTGCGCATGCAGGCCCTCGTGGACGACCTGCTCCTGCTCGCCCGTGTCGGCGCCGCCCCGGTGGCGCGAGCGGAGGTGGGGCTCGGCGGGGTCGTGGCGGACGCCGTCGCCGCGGCGCGAACGGCGGGGCGCGACGTCGCGGTGACGGTGGCGGGGGAGGGGACTGCATGGGTGGACGCGGGGGCCGCGGCTCGGGTGGTTCGCAACCTCGTCGAGAACGCGGTGCGGCACGCGGGCGGCCGGGTGCGGGTCACCGTTTCGGACGGGAGCGTGGTGGTGGACGACGACGGCCGCGGGATCCGGGTCGAGGACCGCGAGCGGGTGTTCGAGCGGTTCGTCCGCCTCGACGAGGCGCGTGAACGCGAAGCCGGGGGGAGCGGGCTGGGCCTGGCCATCGCGCGCGAGGTCGCGCGCGAGCACGGCGGGGACGTGGAGCTGGGCTCGTCGCCCCTCGGGGGCCTGCGCGCCACGCTGCGGCTGCCCGTTCGGGCGTGAGGCCGGGGCGGCCTAAGGGCGCGTCGCGAAGCGCTCGAGGAGGGAGGTGTCTCCCGAGACGATCAACAGGTCGTCGCTGTTGATCCGGGTGGACTCCGTGGCGTACTCGAACGGCTCGCCCGGTGGCTTCACGCCGATGACGGTGATGCCGTACTTCCTGCGGATCTCGGACTCGCCCACGGTGAAGCCGTGCGTCTCGCGGGGCGGGCGCATCTTCACGATGGTGAAGCCCTCGTCCATCTCGATGTAGTCGAGCATCCGGCCGGAGACCATGTGGGCCACACGCTGGCCGGCGTCGGCCTCGGGGTAGACCACGTGGTGCGCGCCGATGCGGCGCAGGATGCGGCCGTGCTCCGCCGAGATGGCCTTCGACCAGATCTGCTCGGTGCCGAGGTCCACGAGGTTGCCGGTGATCAGCACCGACGCCTCGATCGAGTTGCCGATCCCGACCACCGCGGTGGGGAATTCCGCGGCCCCCAGCTGCTCCAGCGCCTCCGGGTTTGTGGCGTCGGCCTCCACGATGGGGATCCGCCCCGACCACTGCTCCACCACGCGGGGGTCGGTCTCGACGGCTAGCACCTCCCTGCCGATGCGGTCCAGCGTGACGGCGATCGCGGTTCCGAATCGCCCCAGCCCGATCACCAGCGTGGAGTGCAGCTTCTGTCGTTCGGCCATGAGTGGTCCTAACCGATGTAGGGTCGTTCTTCGGGCATGCGGATGACCCTGCGGTTCGATCGTAGTGCGAGTGCCGCCGCCACGGTCATCGTGCCGGTGCGCCCGGCGTACATGAGTGCCACGAGCACGAACTTCCCCGCGGGCGGGAGGTGTGGCGTGATCCCGGTTGACAGGCCCACGGTGGCGAAGGCGGAGATCACTTCGAACAGGATGACGTCGAGGCGCAGCCGGGTGATCTCCAACAGCAGCAGGGTGGAGATCCCCACGAGGGTGGACCCGATGAACGCGACGGCGACCGCGAGCCGGACAGTCTCCGTCGGGATCCGGCGGCGGAAGACCTCGATGTCCCGGTCGCCGCGCGCCTCGGCGATGATTGCGAACAGGAGCACCGCCAGCGTGGTCACCTTGATGCCGCCTGCCGTGGAGGCGGTGCCGCCCCCGACGAACATCAGCGCGTCCTGCAGGAACCAGGTGGACTCGCGCATGTCGGCGAGCGGGATGGTGGAGAGCCCGGACGAGCGCGAGTTCACGGAGTAGACCAGCGCGGCGAGCACCTTCTCGTCGAAGGGCAGCGGCGCGAAGGTGCGCTCGTTCGTCCACTCCAGGATCGGCAGCAGGATCGCGGTCGCGACGCTCAGGCCCACGTAGGTAATGAGTGTGAGCTTCGCGTGGAGCGTCCACCGGCGCGGTGTCCGCCACGTCCGTGCCAGGTTGAGCAGGACCGGGAATCCGATCGCGCCGAGGAAGGTGCCGATCACGATCGGCAGGCACATCCACCAGTCGCCCACGTGGGGGGCGAGGCCATCCGGCATGATGACGAACCCGGCGTTGTTGAAGATCGACAACGCCATGAACAACCCGTGCCAGAGCGCCCGGCCGAAGGGCTCGCCGAGCGTGACGAACCGCGGGACGAGAGTGAGCGTCAGCAACCCCTCGACCACCACGGACGTGACGATCACCGCCGTGATGAGGGAGCCCACCTGGCCCAGTCGGTGCGTCTTGGTCTCGCTGGCGAAGAGCATGCGCTGCGTCAATCCGATGTGCCGGGAGACGGCGAGGGCGAGGATCGACGAAAGGGTCATCACAGCGAGGCCACCGATGGCGATCCCCAGCAGGATCGCCGCCTGGCCGAACGTCGACCAGTACGTCGCGGTGTCCACGGTGACCAGACCGGTGACGCAGACCGCCGAGGTGGCGGTGAACAGTGCGTCCACGAAGGGCGCGCGCGCGCCGGACGCCGTCGCGATCGGCAGCGAGAGGAGCGCGGTCTCCGCGGCGATGGTCGCCGCGAACACCAGCAGGGCGAGGCGCGCGGGGGAGTTCTCCGCAATGGAGTCGATCCAGTCCCGCAGCTTCCGGAGGAGCGGTTGGGGTTCCATCGACCTCCTTCGCTCGTGGCCACCCGCCCCACAGTGGGCGGAACCCCAATCTACCCAGCCGGGCAGGATCGGGTCGCGACCATCACAGCGCGTTGACCTCCGCGGTGACGAGGCGCGGGTCGTCGACCTTCACGGGGTGGGCGTCACCCGTGATCGCGACGACGGCGCGCGGCGTCGCGGCGCCCGGGATCTCCCGGGTGCTCCCGGCCCTCTCGTTGACGATCACGCCGCCCGTCGAGTCGGCTGTCGAGGCCCGGACCGACGACGCCGACGCGTGCGAGCCCACCCACACCTCGACGTCGCCGGGTTCGACGATCCGTTTCATCGCCCGGTCGTGGAACGCGAAGCGTTGCGTCGGGACCCGGAATGTGACCGTGGCACTCCGGCCCGGGTCGAGCGTCACCCGCTGGTAACCGAGCAGTGCCACCACCGGGCGAACGATCGAACCGACGAGGTCGTGGCCGTACACCTGGACGACGTCGGAGCCCGCCACCGCGCCCGTGTTGGTGACGGTGACCGTGGCTGAGTCCACAGCCCCGGGGAGTGGGCTACCGTGGGGACGTGCGGCCGGTACTGATGTGGAGCGAGGACCTCCTCGGGTACGACTTCGGGCCCGGGCACCCGATGGATCCCCTCCGCCTCGAGCTGACAGAGCGCCTGATCGAGGACCTGGACGTCGCGGGGCACTTCCGGGTGGTCGCTCCCCGGCTGGCCACCGACGAGGAGCTCGCCCTCGTCCACGACCCGGAGTACATCCGGATCGTGCGGGAGGCCGGCCGTACGGGCCGCGCGCCGGCGTCGTCGGGCCTGGGGGACGCGGACACCCCGATCTTCCCGGGCATCCACGCCGCCGCCGCGCGCATCGCCGGGGCCGCGGTCCAGGCGGCGGGCATGATCATCGCGGGCGAGACCGTGCAGGCCTTCTCCTTCGCGGGCGGAATGCACCACGCCATGCCCGGGGCCGCCGCCGGCTTCTGCGTGTACAACGACGCCGCCGTCGCGATCGCATCCGTGCGCGCCGCCGGCCCGATCGTGTACGTGGACCTGGACGTCCACCACGGCGACGGCGTGCAGCGCGCGTTCCTGGACGACCCGTGGGTGACGACCGTCTCGCTGCACCAGCACCCGCGTTCCCTCTACCCCCACACGGGGTACCCGGGCGAGATCGGCGGCGGGACGGGGCTCGGCCACTGCGTCAACGTGGCACTGCCCGAGGACGTCACCGATGCCGAGTGGCTGCGGGCGATCGACGCCGTCGTGACCCCGGTGGTCCGCGAGGTGCGCCCCGCGATGCTCGTCACGCAGCACGGCTGCGACACCCACATCGACGATCCGATCGGCGGGCTGCGGATCAGCATCGAGGCGCAACGGGAGGCGGCGTTGCTGATGCGGGCGCTCGCGGACACCCACTGCGGCGGGCGATGGCTTGCCCTCGGCGGCGGCGGGTACGACGTCGCCGGGGCGGTGCCGCGGGTGTGGGCGCATGTCGCCGCCGTCGTCGCGGGGGTGGAGGTCGATCCCGCGGCGCCGACGCCGCAGCGGTGGCGGGACCACGTGCTGCGGGTCACGGGGCGCGCGGCGCCCGTCACGATGGGCGACGGCGTCCCGGTGGCGTGGAAGCCGTTCCACGCCGGCCACAACCCGGCGAGCGCCATCGACCGCGCCATCATGGCCACCCGGACCGCCGCGTTCCCCTCGCTGGGCCTCGATCCGCTCACCGCCTGAGGCGGGCACGGGGATCCGGTGGGATCGCGGCGGTTTCCGTGACACGTTCGAGGCCGAAGTGGATTGTGGCGGGTCGCGGTTTCTGGGAGAATTCAAAGGATTATCGTGCGCGCGGGTGCGCACATCCTTCTTCGTGGAAGTGGAACGAGATGTCTGAGCACACCCAGGGAACGCCCCGTTTCCTGACCGTCGCCGAGGTGGCGGACGTGATGCGCGTCTCGAAGATGACCGTCTACCGCATGGTGCATTCGGGGCAGCTGCCGGCCGTGCGGATGGGCCGCTCCTTCCGCGTGCCGCGCAAGGCCGTGGACGACCTGATCAACGAGGGTCTGGCCGATTGGGAGCAGTCCCGCGCCGCCGGCGAAGAAAGATAGACTGTCTCCTTGTTGCATCGGCGCGGTTCGCGCCCACCTACGGCAGGAAGGGCACCCCATGGGTTCTGTGATCAAGAAGCGCCGCAAGCGCATGGCGAAGAAGAAGCACCGCAAGCTGCTCCGCAAGACTCGTCACCAGCGCCGCAACAAGAAGTAGCGCATCAAGGGGCCCGGTTCACCACCGGGCCTTCGACGTTGGGGGAGCCATGACGGCAGGGACAACGCCCACCGGCAATGGGGCACGCGTCGTGCTGTACACCCGCGAGGGCTGCCACCTGTGCGACGTCGCACGTCAGGTGGTCGAGGCGGTCTGTGCGGAGCTCGACGAGGACTTCGCCGCCGTGGACGTCGACGAGGTGCCGGCGCTGCGTGCCCGGTACTCCGACGACGTCCCCGTGGTCAGCGTGGACGGGCGCCTGGTGGCGCGGTGGCGGGTCTCACCCGACCAACTGCGGAAGGCGCTCCGCGCCCGCCCGTGAACATGCGAAAGGGCGGGCGACGCTTGCCGCGTCGCCCGCCCTTCGGCGTGGGGTCAGGCCTGCTTGATGGCCGAGACCTCGAGCACGATGTTGATCTTGTCGCTCACCAGGAAGCCGCCGGTCTCGAGCGCGGCGTTCCAGGTCAGGCCGAAGTCCTTGCGGTTGACGGTGGTCTTCGCCTCGAAGCCCACGCGCTGGTTGCCGAACGGGTCGACGGCGGAGCCGTTGTAGTCGACCTCGAGCTCGACCGGCCGGGTGATGCCGTTCAGGGTGAGGTCGCCCGCCACGGTGAAGTCCTCGCCCGTGCCGTTCAGTGCGGTGGAGGTGAACGTCATGGTCGGGTTGGAATCGACGTCGAAGAAGTCGGCGGAGCGCAGGTGCCCGTCGCGGCCCTCGTTGTTGGTGTCGATCGAGGCGGTCTGGATGGTGACGGTCACGGACGAGTCGGCGAGGTCCTCGCCCACCACGAGGGCGCCCTCATACTCGGTGAACTGGCCGCGAACCTTGGCGATGCCGGCGTGGCGGGCGTTGAAGCCGACCTCGGAGTGGGACTGGTCGATGACGTAGGTGCCTGCGGGGATGGTGCTCATGGTGTGTCTCCTGGGGTGGATCCGGATTGCTTGGAACTCCTCCAGCATATGGTTGAACATTCAACAATGCAACGGCTGGGAACGTGAGCCGGGACACAGCCAGCTCCACACCGGGCACGCGGCTCATGGGGGTGCCGGACGCGGCCGGACGCGTTATGATTGAACGATCAATGAATTGGAGTGGTGGATCGCCCGGCGCATGCGCCCGGGGCGGCCAGTGCTCCCCACACAAGGACACGCAATGGGGAAAACGGCCGTGAAGGAAGCCCGGTGGCTCTCGCTCGAGGACCAGGCCATCTGGCGACAGTACCTGCGCGCCACGCTGGAGGTGCGGGAGTCGCTCGAGCGCGACCTGCTCTTGGAGTTCGGCCTGTCACTCAACGAGTACGAGGTCATGGTGGTGCTGTCCGAGTCCCCGGACCACACGACGCGGATGTCCACGCTCGCCGAGGACCTGGTGAACTCGCGTTCCCGCCTCACGCACACCGTGCACCGGATGGAGAAGCGCGGTCTCGTGGAGCGGACCTCGTGCAGCGATGACCGTCGCGGCGTGAACTGCCGGCTCACCGACTCCGGGTACGCGGTGCTCGAGTCCACCGCCCCGTCCCATGTGGAGTCCGTTCGGCGCAACATCTTCGACCGGCTGTCCCGCGAGGAGATCGATGCCCTCGGCCGGATCATGGCCAAGCTGGGGGACGTCTGAGTCCCGGGCCGGACTCGCAGATCGGCGCGAGTCTGTAAGACTTGGGGCATGCCACAGTCGACGGTCCACCTGATGCGCCACGGCGAGGTCTTCAATCCCGAAGCGATCCTCTACGGCCGCATGCCGGGCTTTGGGCTCTCGCGCCGTGGCCGCCGCATGACGGAACGGGTGGGGGAGGTGCTCCACTCCGGCGGCCACGACATTCGCGCCGTCGTCGCCTCGCCGCTGGAGCGCGCCCAGGAGTCGGCCGCGCCCACCGCGGAGGCGTTCGGCCTGCCCGTGCTCACGAACGACGACCTGGTCGAGGCGGGCAACCTCTTCGAGGGGCTGGCCGTGAACCGCAACCGGCTGCAACTGGCCAATCCGAAGTACTGGCCCCGGTACCGCAACCCGTTCGAACCCTCCTGGGGCGAGCCCTACGCCGAGCAGGTGACGCGGATGTCCGGGGCGATCCGTTCGGCCCTCGAACTCGTGCCCGACGGCGGCGAGGTGCTGGCCGTGTCCCACCAGCTGCCGATCTGGGTGACGCGCCTCTTCCTGGAGCGGCGGCCGCTGGCCCACGACTTGCGCCGCAGGCAGTGCTCGCTCGCCTCCCTGACCTCGCTCACGTTCGACGGCCGGCGGCTCGTCGCGCTCACCTACTGGGAGCCGGCGGGCGACCTCCTTCACGGCGCCACCGACATGAACCCCGGCCAGTCCGCCGCCACCGTCGCAGGCGCCGAGACGCCGGAGGCCGCCGGGGCGCCGGAGGCCGCCGGGGCGGGCGAATGAGGCGAGTGCGCGCGGGCGTGACCGCCGTTGTGCTCGCGTTCGCGCTCGTCGGCTGTGCCTCCATCGGGCGGCCCGACGCCGGTTCGCAGGGCGCCGGTTACGAGGCCGGCGACGGGTCGTTCACCACGTGGGACACCGCGGAACGCGGTCAGGGGATCGTGCTCACGGGCACCACCTTCGCCGGGGAGGTCCTCGACCTCGAGGACTGGCGCGGCGACGTCGTCGTCATCAACTTCTGGTACGCCTCCTGCCCGCCGTGCCGCGCGGAGGCGGCCGACCTGGCGGCGATCGCGGGCGACTACCCGGACATCCACCTGCTCGGCATCAACCCCCGGGACGACGCCGGCACCGCGCAGGCGTTCGAGCGCACCTTCGGCATCCCCTACCCGAGCCTCTGGGACAAGGATGCCAGTGGCGTGGCCGCGATGCAGGGGCTCGTCCCCCTCCAGGCCATGCCGACGACGGTGGTCCTCGACCGCGACGGACGGGTGGCGGCGCGGGTGCTCGGCCAGGCCGACCCCGCGATCCTGCGCGGGCTGATCGACGACGTGGTGGCCGAGGCGTGAGCGATCTCGTCGACACCTTCACCCAGGCGGTGGTGTCCGGTCCGATGGTCGCGGCGATGGCCGTGGCGGTGGTGGCCGGGGTGGCGTCGTTCGCCTCGCCCTGCGTGCTCCCGCTGATCCCGGGCTATGTGGGCTACCTCGGCGGCATGGCGGGCAGCACCGGAACCACGACCCGCTCGAAGCCGGACACGGGACGCGTGCTGTGGGGCATGGTGCTGTTCGTCCTCGGCTTCACGGCCGTGTTCGTCCTGCTGGGGATCGTCTTCGCCGCGGCGGGGGCCGCCCTCGCGCGGCACACGGACCTGATCATGCGGGTGCTGGGGGTGGTGGTGATCCTCATGGGGCTCGCGTTCGTGGGCCACCTGCCCTTCCTGCAGAAGGACGTCCGTATCACCGCGAGCCCGCGCTTCGGGTTGTGGGGCGCGCCCATCCTGGGCGCCACGTTCGCGCTCGGATGGACCCCGTGCATCGGCCCCACCCTGGCGGCGGTGCTCACGCTCTCCTTCGGGGGTGCCGACCCGGTGCGCGGCGCGGTGCTGGCGCTCGCCTACTGCCTGGGACTCGGAATCCCCTTCATCGTGATCGCGCTCGCCTTCACCCGTTCCACCCGCGCCCTGGACTTCATGCGGCGACACCGCAAGGCGATCACGCGCTTCGGCGGGTTCGTGCTGATCGGGGTCGGCGTCCTCCTGGTGACCGGGCTGTGGGGCTCGCTCACGGCCGAACTGCAGGGCTGGATCGCCGGCTTCACGACGGTGGTGTGACCGTGACCTGGCTGCGCTGGGCGTGGCGCCAGCTGACCTCCATGCGCGTCGCGCTCATGCTGCTCCTGCTCCTCGCGGTGGCCGCCGTCCCGGGCTCGTTCTTCCCGCAGCGGGCGCAGGACCCCGTGCGCGTGGCCCGCTACCTCGAGGAGAACCCCCGCTTCGGGCCGATCCTGGACGGCCTCGGGCTCTTCTCCGTGTACTCCTCGCCCTGGTTCATGGCGGTGTACACGCTGCTTTTCGTCTCGCTGATCGGGTGCATCATCCCGCGCCTCCGGGTGCACTGGCGGGCGCTGCGCTCGGACCCGCCCCGGGTGCCGCGCACCCTCGCCCGTTTCGACGTCCGTGACGAGTTCTCCACAGCGGCGCCGCCGGACGAGGTGTACGCGGCGTTGCTGCGACGGCTGCGGGGCTCCTACCGGGCGCGACTCACCCCGGAGGGCATCACCGCGGAGCGCGGCTACCTGCGCGAGACGGGGAACCTGGTGTTCCACGTGGCCCTGATCGGGGTCCTGCTCTCCTTCGGGTACGGCCAGCTCGCCACCTACCGCGGGCAGGCGATCGTGGTGGAGGGGGAGTCCTTCGCCAACTCCGTGGTGGACTACGACTCCTTCGAGGCGGGCAGGCTGGTGGACCAGGCCACGCTCGAGCCGTTCACCTTCCGCCTGGACGACCTCACCACCCGTTTCAGTGTGACGGGCCGCCCCGAGTACTTCGGGGCGGGCGTGACCGTCAACCGGCCCGGCGTGGAGCAGTACGGCTACGTCATCGAGCCCAACGAGCCGCTGGACGCACTCGGCACGCGGGTGTACCTCTCCGGGAACGGGTACGCCCCGCGGGTGGAGGTGCGCGACGGCGCCGGGAACCTCGCCTTCGCGGGTGCGGTGCCCTTCCTGCCGCAGGACGGCGTGTACACCTCCACGGGGGTCATCAAGGTGCCGGATGTGGAGGGCCAGGACCAGCTCGGCTTCTCCGGGCAACTGCTGCCCACCGCGTTCGATGACGGCACCGTGGTGCGATCCGTCCATCCCGCCGCCACCGACCCGCTGCTCGTGCTGCGGGTGTGGCGCGGCGACCTCGGCCTCGACGACGGCGTCCCCCAGAACGTCTACCAGCTCGACACCTCCGGCCTCACGCAGGTCACCGCAGGCGATGGCGAGCCGCTGCTCGTGGTCCTCACCCCGGGGGACACCGTGGAACTCCCCGATGGGCTGGGCTCGATCACCTTCGTGGACCTCCCGAGCTTCGCGGCCCTCGACCTGCGCCACGACCCATCCCTGGGGTGGCTGCTGGGAACTGCGGTGGCGGCGATGCTCGGTGTCATGGGATCGTTGTTCATCCCGAGGCGACGCCTCTGGGTGCGCTGCACGGAACGCAACGGCGTCACCGTGGTGAGCGCGGCGGCCCTCGCCCGCGGTGAGGACGCCGGGCTCACCGCCGACCTCGAATCGGTCCTCAAGGTTGTGAAGGAAGTCGCATGAGGGACCTCTCCCAGCTCTCCCTGCTCGTGGTCTACGCCGCCATGGCCTGCTACGCCATCGCGCTGGTCGCCTTCGCGGTCGACCTCTCCTCGCTGCGCGCGCACCGCGACTCCGAGGGCCGGGTCATCAAGCGCCGCGCCCTCGTTGCCGTGGGCGCCGGCGGGGTGGTCGACGCGTCCGAGGCGGGGGCCGACACGGCGGCCCGCGACGACGTCGTCGGCTCGGAGGTGCGGCGGCGCGCCGCGGGCATCGGGATGTCGACGACGTGGCTCGGGGTCGCGTTCCACGGGATCGGTGTCGTCACCCGCGGGGTGGCGGCCGGGCACGTGCCGTGGTCCAACATGTACGAGTTCTCCCTCACCTCCACCTTCGTGGCGGTGGCCCTGTACCTCTGGCTGGCGCGCAATCGCGACCTCAAGTACCTCGGTGCGTTCGTGGCAGGCCCGGTGCTGCTGCTGCTCGGGGTTGCCGTGTCAGTGCTCTACGTCGAGGCCGAGGGCCTGCAGCCGATCCTCGACAACTACTGGCTCTACCTCCATGTCTCGGTGGCGATCGTGGCCACCGCGGTGCTCACCCTCGCGGCGGTGCTGGCGATGCTGCAGCTCGCCAAGGACTTCTCCGGCGATTCGCGCTGGTCACCGATCCTCTCCGGGCTGCCGGACGTGGACGCGCTCGAGCGGCTGTCCTACCGGTTCACCGCCGTCGGCTTCGTGCTCTGGACCTTCACGCTCGTCGCCGGTGCGATCTGGGCGGAGCACGCGTGGGGCAGGGCCTGGGGCTGGGACGCGAAGGAGGTCTGGACCTTCGTGATCTGGGTGATCTACGCGGCCTACCTGCACGCGCGTGCCACCCGCGGCTGGGACGGGCGCCGCGCCGCCTACCTGGTGCTTGCCGGCTTCAGCGCCATCATGGCGAACTACTTCGTGGTGAACTTCCTGCTGTCCACGAAGCACGGGTACGCCTTCTAGGCCGTCACTCGCTGGAAGGAGACCACCCGCACGCGCCCGCCGCTCACGGGGTCGGCTGCTCGGGGGACACCGGCGGTTCGTCGCCGTCCTGGGCACTGCGTTCCTCCCGCTCGCGGCGCAACTGGTCGTAGTGGGCCTTGCGGGCCTTCCAATCGAGGTTGGCCAGGAACTCCGGGTCGTCGTCGGGGGCGATCGGGCGCGGCTTCCGGGTGCGCGGGGCGCCCGTCGCGGGCAGCCGCGAGACCACGAGCCACGCGGCGGCGCCGAGCACCGGGACCAAGGCGATGACTATCAGCCACAGCGCCTTCGGGAGGCCCGGGGGCATCTCGCGATCGGGCATCCTGAGGCAGTCGATGAAGGCATAGACGATCAGTGCTATCCCGAGGACGACTGGAAGCACGCGTGGCATGCATCAAGGGTAAGTGTTCGGATGGCAGGCCTGCCACGTACCGACGGCGCTTGTGGCCGTGGAGGCCGCCCAGCCGCCGTCGTCGACCGCAGCCGGGCGCGGATCTCCAGCCGCCGCGCCGCGGGGGAACTAGGGTGGGTCCGTGTCCCTGGTGCGCTACTCGCTGATCCGCCTGCTCCTTCTCGCCGCGGCCGCCGTGGTGCTCTACCTGGTCGGCATGCGCGGTGCCCTGCTGTGGATCGTGGCCGTCCTGGTGGCCGCCCTCACCGCGTTCATCTTCCTGCCGCGAGCCCATGACCGGGCGGCCGCCGACCTCGAGCACATCGTCCACCGTCGCGAGGATGCCGCGGAGCGCCCTGCCGAGGACTCGGCCGAGGGGCACGAGGACGCAATCTCAGAGCACCAGGCCGAGTCCTAGGACGGCCGCATAGGCGATCTCGTAGAACCCGGTGTTGCGCAGCACCGGGATCAGTTCGCGTCCCGTGCGCCCCCGCAGCACCGGGCGAGCCAGCAGGAGGCCGGCAGGCACGAGCAGCACCACGAGCGCCGCCCACGGGTGCCACGCCGCCGCCGCCACGCCGAGGAGGAGCGGCACGAACACCAGCGCGGCGAAGGCCCGCCGGGCGTCGCGGTCCCCAAGCCTGACCGCCAGGGTGTGCTTGCCCACCTGCGAGTCCGTGGGGATGTCACGGATGTTGTTCACCATCAGCAGTGCGCACGCGATCAGCCCCACGCCCGCGGCGCCCAGCCACGTCGCGCCGTCGACGGCGAGCGCCTGCGTCCAGGCTGTCCCCAGCGTGGCCATCAGCCCGAAGAACACGAAGACGAACAGCTCGCCGAGCCCCATGTACCCGTACGGGCGGCTGCCGCCCGTGTAATACCACGCCGCCACGACGGCGAGCGCGCCGGCGGCCAGCAGCCACCACGTCCCGCTGATCACCACCAGTGCGAGCCCGAGCACCGCCGCAAGCCCGAACGACAGGAAGGCCGCCCGCTTCACGGTCCGGGGAGCCACCACCCCGCCACCGGTGAGGCGCGGGGGGCCGGTGCGGACGGCGTCAGTGCCGCGCACGCCGTCGGAGTAGTCATTGGCGAGATTGACGCCCACCTGCAGCGCGAGGGCGACGCCCGCCGCGAGCAGTGCCCGCGGGATCGAGGCGGCTCCCAGCGAGTACGCGCTCGCGGTGCCCAGCAGGACGGGCGCCACAGCGGCTGGCAGCGTTCGCAGGCGCGCACCCTCGAGCCAGTCGGCCATCGTCGTCATGGCAGTCCTTCCGTCGCGGGCCGTCCACCATCCTAGTGGCGGCGCTCGCCCCGGCCGGCGGCGAGTTCGGCGGCGGCGAGGGCGGCCATCGCCCGCCGGTCCACTTTGCCCGGGCCGCGGAAATGGAACTCGCCCGCCCGGACGACGGCACGTGGGCGCAGCGCGGCCGGCAGGTCGGCGGTCGCGGCGCGGACGGCGTCGAGCGAACGCTCGCAGTCGGTGACGGCGACGACGAGCTGGCCCCAGGTCGCGTCCGGCACCGGCACCACCACCCACTGCCCGTCGAGTCGTGCGAGCACCTGCTCGACGTCGTGTGGGTTGACGTTGACGCCGCCGGAGATGATCACGTCGTCCGCCCGGCCGAGCACGCGCAGCGCGCCGTCCACCCACTCGCCCAGGTCCGCGGTGGCCAGCCAGCGCTCGCCGTCGAGCCGGACGAACGGCTGGGCGTCGGTGTCGAGGTAGCGGGTGGCGAGCATCGGGCCCGCCAGGTGTATTCGCCCGTCCACGAGCCGCACGCGCGCGCCGCGCAGCGGGAAGCCGTCGTAGACGCACCCGCCGGACGTCTCGGTCATGCCGTAGGTGGTCACCACCCGCACCCCGGCCGCCCGGGCGCGCGCCGCGATGTCGGGGGCGAGGCCCGCCCCACCCACCAGGACGGCGGCGAAGCTGGTGAGGAGTGCCGGCGCGGTCGCGAGGGCGCGCGCGAGCTGCGTGGGGACGAGGGAGAGGTAGCGCGGGACGTCCGTGCGCATGGCCGCGACCCGGTCCGCCAGGAGGGCGGGGTCGAGGCCG
>Ga0075518_1000042_pt1 | contig 19336 bp, 11 predicted proteins | sample NGEPerA_2_FD_76970 | JGI IMG/M metagenome (GOLD analysis project Ga0075518, IMG submission 76970) | Arctic peat soil microbial communities from the Barrow Environmental Observatory site, Barrow, Alaska, USA - NGEE PermafrostAB136-A | ecosystem: Environmental > Terrestrial > Soil > Wetlands >...
GGGGTGGAACGTGGGCTGGCGCCAGGCCGCACCGCCGGGCTCGATCATGATCGGCGCGATGACGTTGACGAGCTGTGCGAGGCGGGCCACGGGAACGCGGTCGGCGTGGTTGAGGAGTGTGACGAGCAGGTCGCCGACGACGACGGCGTCGAGGCCCGAGTAGACGTCCTCGATGATGCGCGGGGCGTCGCGCTGGAGCGGGAGGTTCTGCTCGCCGACGAACCGGCTCTCGAGGTACCAGACGTTCCACGCAGGCGTCGAGACCGCGGTCCTCGAGCCCGGGCCGGTCAGCGACCGGGTGACTGTGCGGATGGGTGGGGTCTCGATCGCCGTCGATGCCGGACACCGGGAGGGGATCGCGACGCGGATGCCCGGTCTGACTCGGAGCCGTACCGAGGAGGAGGTCCTGGTCAGCGGGACGTGGACGGCGCCCGATGTCTACACGCTCACGGTGCGGTTCGTCGAGTCGCCGCACGTCGCGACGATCGCGGTGACCGTGACGGGCGACGACGTGCTCGCCGAGCCGAGCCTCAACGTCTGGTTCGGGCCGACGCAGCTCCCCGCGCTCGTCGGCCGACTCGTGGGGTGAGTCGGCCCGCGGCGGGCATGCGGGCTAGCAGTGCGAGCGGGTCAGCGCATTCCAGATCCAGCCGGCGACCTGATCGGGCGGCGCGGGCACGTCGGACTCGAGCCACGCGGTGAGCATTCCGAGGAGCGATCCCGCGACCGATGCGGCCGAGATCTCGACGGGAAGCCCGAGCCCGGCCTCGTCCTGCCCGTATCGCTCGTAGCCCATCATCGCCACGGCCGCGATCCGCCGACGCAGCCGCGCGACCGCGATCGTCGAGCCGTGCTCACCGAGTGCCAGGCGGTACAGCTCGGCGTGCTCGAACACGTGGCGCGAGTACCGCAGGAGGAGCTCGGGTGGCGGTCCGCCCGCAGCGAGAGGCGACTCGCGGGTGTCGAGGTCGGCGCCCGCGGCGGCGGCCTGCGTGTCGAGCGCGTCCGCGAGGAGGGTCTCCTTGTCGCTGTAGTGCTGGTAGAACGTGCTGCGGTTGACCTCAGCGCGGTCGGCGACGTCCGCGACGGTGATCTCGTCGAGCGGTCGCTCGCGGGTCAGCTCGAGTAGGGCGGCCTGGAGCAGGCGGCGCGTGCGGGCGATGCGCGGGTCGAGCGAGGGAGCGGCCACGGCTCGTTGACCTCTCTTGTCGACCGGGTGGGGCCTCACCGGGCCCCTCGTACACGACACCTGTCGGAGATCCTACGGGTGCGGTGCGGTGGGTGGGCGACCGCATGCGCGTCGCCGGCCGGGCATCAGCGCAGTGCGGGCATCAGTGCCGCGCCGATCTCGGCATCGGGCACGCGGGCGTCGGCGACCAGGCACCGGAACCCGCGGTGCACCGCTCGATCGCGAGTCACGACAGTGGGCTCGGACCACGCGAGCGCGGAGCCGATGCCGGGGTAGTCGGCGACCCTCACGAACCAGGGGTCGTCCGCCGTGACCGCATCGATCGGGGTCACCGCGACGGTGAACTCCGCACCGGGTGCGCCATCGGGCCCGGGTGCCCGTGTGCGCGCGGACCAGGCGAGCCACGTCGCACCCGTGGACGGGACCGACCCGTGCACCGACCCCTCGCCGTGCGCGACGGGCGTGCGGAGGTCGACGTCGACGCATGCGGGCAGGCGCCAGAAGAACCCGCCGTAGCCGCCACCCGTGCGGCCGTGCGACCCCGGGCCGCCCAGCTCCACGGGTTCATCCCGCCCGGGGGCCACCGTGAGCGCGGTCGAGAGCTCGAGGATCGATCCGGCGACCGGCGCGGCGCAGGAGGACCAGCGCAGCGTCCGGGTCTCGGCGAGGAGCGACGCATCGTCCGCGTCGAGCCACGTGAGCGACTCGACCAGCATGCCCGGAGCCTGAGTGAGCCAGGAGTCGTGACGGATCCGGCCGTGGTCCCGACTCCACGTGTACCCGGTGCCCTCGCGGTAGGTGCGCCCACCCCAGAGGTTGTTCCCCCCGACGTCCTGCACTCCGATGCCGATCCCCACGTGCCACGTGTGGTCGCGCGCGGCCGCGTCGCTGACGACGGTCCCCGACGGGGTCCGCACCGGGTGCAGGTGCGGCCGCGGTGCGTCGAACCGTGGCGCACCCGAGCCGTCGACGTAGTCCGCGAGCGGCGCACCGTCGATCGTGAGCCGGTGCAGGAGACCGTGCGACTCCCAGGAGGGCGCGGCGTCCCACGGCGGCGCCTTGACGGGGCCGACGTAGTTCTCGCGACCCGCAGCGGGCGAGCACACGCCCGCGCTCACGTCCGCACCCGCACCCGCGTTCACCGCGTCGTGCCCATCCACGGCGCACCCAGCTCGGTGAAGGTCGAGAGGGTCTCGGCGACCTGCTCACAGAGCTGCTCGACGCCCCGTACGACGACGTGTGCACCCTGGTCGTCGGTGACGTCATCGACCAGCGTCGCGTCGATGGCCAGCGGCGCCGGTGCCGTCCGCACGGCCTCGAGTACCCGCATGAACGCACCGGTCGCTGCGAGCGGTGCGAGCAGGGGGACCAGCGGGTCGACGCGGTGTGCGATCAGGTTCTCGAGCAGGTCGTCGCGCCCACACTCCTCGGTGCGTGCTGTCCCGTGGCTCGTGATGTCCACGACGTCCCGCGAGTAGTGCAGGACGATGCGGCCGGCGGTCCCGTGCACGACGAGGTGCGGTGCGGTCGACGTGGCGGCGCACACCGTGAGCCCGAGCGCGACGCGCAGCCCGCTCGTCGTCAGCACGCGGACGCACGAGGTGTCGTCGGCCTCGATCGGGTTGGCGTGCGCGAGCTCGAGCTCGACGCCGGCGACGTCCGACGCCGACGAGGCGCCCGCGAGCACGAGCGCGGTCGCGACCGCGTGCGCGAGCGGGTTCGTGACGACCCCGTCCACGACCGGGCGTCCCTCGAGCGTGCGGCGCCCGGCCCAGAGTGCGCGTGTCCAGTAGGTGCGCGGACGCATCCACGTCCCGACCCCGCCGATCCCCGTGACCTCCCCGATCTGCCCGTCGGCGACGATCCGACGGATGAGAGGCAGCGCGTGTGAGCCGTACGACTGGAACCCGACCTGCACGTGGCAGCCCGAACTCCGCTCGACCTCGAGCAGGTGCTCGAACTCGGCGAGCGTCGCGGTCGGGGGCTTCTCGAGCAGCACGTCGCAGCCGGCGCGCAACGCGGTCTCGGCGAGCCCGGCGTGCGTGCTGATGGGGGTGCACAGGATCACGATGTCGGGCCGACCAGCTGCCAGGAGCGCATCGAGATCGGCGTACCACGGGGTGCTGTCGCCGACGTCGTCGCGCGAGGCGAGCCGCAGCCCGCGCGTCGCGGCGATCTCGGCCTCGTCGCGCGTCGCGAGCGGGCGAGGGTCGGCGACCGCGACGAGCCTGACGAGGCCCCGAGCCTCGAAACGCCGGATGTGACCAAGATGTGATGTTCCGTGCCCATGCGTCCCGACGAGGGCGATCGTGGTTGCGCGCGTGCCGCTGACCGGCTCCTGTGCGTGCGTGCGCAGTGGTGTCGAAGCGCGTGTGGTGCGGGGCGTTGTCGCAGGTGAGCGGGTATGTGCGGGCTGCGCGCCCTCGATGGTGGGACGGGACTTCGGCACGCTCGGCTCCGCTCGCGTCGTTGCTGGCCGGCCGGCTGCTCGCCGGCCTCGGAACCGGACAGTGTGGTTGACGTCACACATACCGGACTGGTATCAAACTACTACCGGAAATCGGAGAGCGCTTTCCATTCTGCTCGGGACGTCAATGAGGATCCACCGGGAGTGCGCATGACAGAGGTCAGGCACGGAACGATCGGCAGGGGCGGGCGCACGCTCTCCTTGGCCGCTGCAGGGGGTGGCGAGGCCCGTGGCTGAGATCACTGAGCTCCGCACCTTGCGCCGTACGAAAGGACGCGCCTCACCGGCGCCGTCCGAGCGGGGTGACAACAAGGCCGCGATCTTCTTCCTGGCGCCGTGGTTCATCGGGCTGGCAGTGATCACCGTCGGCCCGGTCGTCGCCTCGCTCTACCTGTCCTTCACGGACTACAACCTGCTCGAGAACCCGAACTGGATCGGGACCGAGAACTACTCGCGCATGATGGACGACCCCCGGCTGCTCCACTCGCTCAAGGTCACGTTCACGTACGTGTTCGTCTCGATCCCGCTGCAGCTCGGAGCCGCTCTCGGCCTGGCGCTCGTGCTCGACCGTGGGCTTCGCGGCCTCGCGCTGTACCGGTCGGTGTACTACCTGCCGTCCCTGCTCGGCGGCTCGGTCGCCATCGCGATCCTGTGGCGTCAGGTCTTCGGCAGCGACGGCCTCGTCAACCAGGCGCTCGCCGTCGTGGGCATCGAGGGTCAGGGATGGATCTCGCACCCGGACTACGCGCTCGGGACGCTGATCCTCCTGAATGTCTGGACCTTCGGTGCGCCGATGGTCATCTTCCTGGCCGGCCTCCGGCAGATCCCGCAGATGTACTACGAGGCGGCGCAGATCGACGGAGCGGGGAAGTCGCGCCAGTTCCTGTCGATCACGCTCCCGCTGCTGAGCCCGATCGTGTTCTTCAACCTGGTGCTGCAGATCATCCACGCGTTCCAGTCGTTCACACAGGCGTTCGTCGTGAGCGGCGGCACCGGTGGACCTGCCGACTCGACGTTGTTCTACACGCTCTACCTCTACCAGCGCGGGTTCGGGGCGCTCGACATGGGGTACGCGTCCGCGATGGCGTGGCTCCTCCTGGCGATCATCGGCGTGATGACCGCCCTCAACTTCATCATCTCCAAGTACTGGGTCTTCTACGATGACTGATACCGCACGCCGTCCCGTGACACAGGTGCAGGATGACGTCGCGTCGGGCTCGGCGGTCTCCGTCGTAGCAGCGCGACCACAGCAGAATCCATGGCCCGGCCGTACGCGGACGGCGCTCAAGCATGTCGGGCTGATCGTCTTCGGGTTCGTCATGCTCTACCCGCTGCTGTGGATGATCGCGAGCTCGATCAAACCCAGCGCGATCATCTTCCGCGACCCGTCGTTGTTGCCGAGCGAGATCGACCTCTCGAACTACACGGTCGGCTGGAACGCGTTGACGCACCCGTTCAGCCATTACCTGATGAACTCGGCGATCCTCGTGGCCGGGTCGGTGCTCGGCAACCTGGTTTCGTGCTCGGCCGCGGCCTATGCGTTCGCCCGACTGAACTTCAGGGGCCGCAAGGTGTGGTTCGCGATCATGCTCATGTCGATCATGCTGCCGATCCACGTCCTGATCGTCCCGCAGTACGTCTTGTTCTCCCAGCTCGGGTGGATCAACACGTTCCTGCCCCTGATCGTCCCGCACCTGCTGGCCACGGATGCGTTCTACGTGTTCCTCATGGTCCAGTTCTTCCGGGGGATACCGCGTGAGCTCGACGAGGCTGCGCGCATCGACGGCGCGGGTCACGCACGCATCTTCTTCAAGATCATGCTGCCGCTCGCGACACCAGCTCTGGCGACGACCGCGATCTTCACGTTCATCGCCACCTGGAACGACTTCTTCCGACAGCTGATCTTCCTCACGAAGCCCGACATGTACACCGTGCCGATCGCGCTGCGGAGCTTCATCGACGCCACGGGCACCAGCTCGTGGGGTCCGATGTTCGCGATGTCGATCATCTCGCTCGTGCCGCTCTTCGTGGTCTTCCTGTTCGGTCAGAAGTATCTCGTCAAGGGCATCGCGACGACGGGCATCAAGTAGTGGCGTCCCACCAGTGCTTTCCCGTGCGCAACGGAGCGCACGGGGCGATCGGTCGATACCTGACAAGGGTGCGGCGATCGCGTGGACCTCTTCGCAGCCCGAGCGGCGACGCTCTGGCCGCGGAGGGCTCGAGGTCCACCGTCCGTGAAGCATCGATCCCACCTCACACAAGGAGCACGATGTCTCACCCCGCCTCCCGCCCGACACGCAAGCGCCGCGGCTTTCTGCTCGCAGCGACGGCTACCGCCGCTGCACTGACCCTGGCGGCATGTGCCCAGGGCGATGCCACCGCCGCCACCGACAAGCCGTCGTCCGCCCCGACCGAGACCGGACCGGTCACGATCCGCTTCTCGTGGTGGGGCTCGGACACGCGCCACGAGCTCACGCAGAAGGTGATCGACGCGTTCGAGGAGGAGCACCCGAACATCACCGTGCAGGGCGACTTCTCGGCCTGGGGTGGCTACTGGGACAAGCTTGCGACCTCGGTCGCGGCGAAGGACGCCCCCGATGTCATCACGCAGGAGGAGCGGTACCTGCGTGACTACGCGACGCGCGGTGTGCTGCTCGACCTCGCCAGCGTGAGCGACACGCTCGGCACCTCGGACATCGACCCGTCGGTCGTCGACACGGGTGTCGTCGACGACGCGATGTACGGGGTCCCGACGGGCGTGAACGTCTATGCGGTCCTCGCCGACCCGGCGGCGTTCGCCGCTGCGGGTATCGAGATGCCCGACGACACGACGTGGACATGGGACGACTACGCCGAGATCGCCGAGGCCATCACGAAGAACACCGGCGGGACCGTCCACGGCGCACAGGACTTCGCGTTCAACGAGCCCGGCTTCTCGATCTACGCGCGGCAGCAAGGTCAGGCGCTCTACAACGAGGACGGCACCCTCGGGTACGACGACGCGCTGCTCGCCGAGTGGTGGACGCGCACGCTCGAGATCATGAAGGCCGGCGGCGAGCCGGACGCCGCCAAGTCGGTCGAGGTCGACGGGGCGGGACCCGAGGGCTCGTTGCTCGGCACGAACACGGGTGCGATGAGCCAGTTCTGGTCGAACCAGCTCGGCGCGATCTCGACGGCCTCGGGCAAGGACCTGACGCTCCTGCGGTTCCCGGGCGAGTCCGAGTCCGACCGCACCGGCATGTACTTCAAGCCGGCGATGTACTACTCGATCTCCGCGGGTTCGGAGCACCCCCAGGCCGCCGCACAGTTCATCGACTTCCTCGTGAACAGTGAGGCGGCGGGTGAGCTCCTGCTCTCGGACCGGGGTCTCCCGGCGAACCTGAAGGTGCGCGAAGCCGTCACCCCGTTGTTCGCGTCGACCGACAAGCAGGCCGCCGAGTTCCTCGCCGACCTCCAGGACGAGATCGTCGACCCCGTCGCCGTGCCGCCCGTCGGGTCCGGTGAGGTCGTGAACATCATCAAGCGGCTCACTGCCGAGGTCCTGTTCGAGCGGATGACGCCCGAGGAGGCGGCCGCGCAGTTCACGAGCGAGGTGAAGACGGCCACCGGCCTGTCCTGACCGCCCGCATACCGCCCGCGTGACGTCCTGTCCGGGACGGCACGCGGGCGGAGGCGTGCGCGCGAGCGTGCGTCGCGGTGATGGATCGGGTGCGGGGCGTCAGTCGCTGTGAACTGCAGCGATGCCCGGGGTCGACGCGCGCAGGACGACCACGCCGTCGACGTGCACGAGCCGAGGTTCGTCGCTCCGCTCGGCCATCGCGAGCTCGGTCGCGGCGATCCCGATGTCGACCAGCGGCACGCGCACGGTGGTCAGCTGGGGCGTCACGTCGCGCAGGGTCGAGATGTCGTCGAACCCTGCGACGGCGAGGTCGCGCGGCACATCGAGGCCGGTCTCGCGGGCCGCGGCGATCGCGCCGAGCGCCATGACGTCGTTGACGGCGAACACCAGCTCGGGCCGGGCGCCGCTGCGCAGCAGGCGGTGCATCGCGTCGTACCCGCCGTCGCGCGTGAAGCCGCTCGCCAGGACGAGCGCCGGGTCGACCGTCACCCCGGCCTCGGCGAGCGCAGCGGTGAAGCCCGCGAGGCGGTCCCTCGCGGTCAGGTTGTTCGCGGGTCCCGCGAGCACGGCGAACCGGCGGTAGCCCCGCGCGAGCAGAGCGACCGCGAGCGCGTGGGCACCGGCCACGTTGCCGATGACGACGGTGTCGACGCCGAGCGCGGGCTGGCCGATCAGTGCGACCGCGCCGCCGCCGTTGCGGTAGTCGGCGAGAGCCCGCCGCAGCCGGTCGATCGCCTCGGTGTCGTCGAGACGCCCGCCGGCAAGGATGATCGCGCGTGCGCGCTGACGCTGCATCAGGTCGACGAGCTCGACCTCGCGCGACGGGTCGTGCTGGGTGCTCGCGAGAGTCACGGCCAGTCCTGCGCGGTCGGCGGCGATCGTGACGCCCGCCGCGATCGAGGAGAAGTACGGGTCGGCGATGTCGTGCACCACGAGACCGAGCGACGTCGTCCGGCCCCGGGCCATCGCCTGCGCGTTCGCATTGGGTGAGTAGCGCAGCTTCGAGGCGGCGGCGAGGACCCGCTCGCGCAGGTCGGCGCGCACCGTGCGGTTGGCGCTGCCGTTGATCGCCCGCGACGCGGTCGCCAGCGAGACGCCGGCCTCGCGAGCGACATCGTTCAGGGTGACGGGTCCGGACATGGAGCCCAGGCTAGGGCTTCTGCGTGCCCTCGTGCCGGGATCGACGCGCATCCACGACATGTCACGCAACAGCTGTCGGTTATCCTACGACTGTCGGATCATCAGTCGAGGCAGGCGTGAGGCGAGGAACCGTGGCAACCGTTCTCTACAGGCTCGGGCGCTGGTCGATGCGTCGCCGATGGGTCGTGCTCGTGAGCTGGCTCGCGGTCCTCGGCGCAGTCGGCGGGTTCGCGGTCGCGGCAGGGGGCGGGAGCGAGCTCGAAGAGCAGTTCTCGATCCCCGGCACCGAGTCGGCGCAGGCCCAGGACGTCCTCACCGAGCGGTTCGGCGCGGCGTTCGCTAACCAGGCCTCGGAGCTCACCGGGAGCGACGGGGTCACCCCCGCGACCGCCCGCATCCTCCTCGCGTCGCCCGAGGGCACGGTCGTCATGGACCCCGCCGTCGCGCAGCAGGCAGGCGCGTTCCTCGCCCAGGTGGGCGCGGTCGACGGCGTCACCGGCGTCAGCGATCCCTTCACGGCCCTGACCATCGCGCCGGACGGCAGCGCGCTGTACGCCGACGTGCAGCTCGCCGAGCCCGCGGCCGACGTGCCCGCCGCGACGCTCGACGCCCTCGAGTCGATCGTCGACGACGCCGATGCTGCGGGCTGGCGTGCCGCGTTGAGCGGCGGACCGTTCCTGGACGAGCTCGAGATCATCTCGGTTGCCGAGTCGATCGGCGTCGTCGTCGCACTCGTTGTGCTCGTCGTGACCTTCGGGTCGCTCCTCGCCGCCGGAATGCCGATCCTCACCGCCCTCATCGGCGTCTCGATCGGCGCAGCCGGCATCATCGCGGTCTCGTCGGTCGTCGACGTCTCGTCGGCCACGCTCGCCCTCGCGCTCATGCTCGGCCTCGCGGTCGGTATCGACTATGCGCTGTTCATCCTGTCGCGCTACCGCACCCACCTGTCCGAGGGCCTGGCCCCGATCGACGCCGTCGGGCGGGCAGTGGGCACCGCGGGCAGCGCGGTCGTGTTCGCCGGCGTCACGGTCGTCATCGCGTCGGCAGGACTTGCCGTGGTCGGGATCCCGTTCCTCGGGATCATGGGGGTCGCGGCGGCGGCGACCATCGCGGTCGCGGTGCTCATCGCGATCACCCTGCTGCCTGCGCTCCTCGGCTTCGCGGGCACGCGCCTCACGCCGCGCGGTGCGCGGGCCGGTGCCGGCGACGGGGCCTCCGGTGCGTCGGCCGACGCGATCGAGCCGCCGGTCGACATCGCGACGAGCAACCGGTGGGGCAACTTGACGACCGGCCACCCCGTCCTCGTGCTGGTCCTCGGCGTGGCTCTGATCGCGACGCTCGCGGTTCCGGCCCTGAGCCTGCGTCTCGGCCTGCCCGACGCGGGGCAGTCCGCGACGGGAAGCCACTCCCGCGTCGCGTACGACCTGCAGGCCGACACGTTCGGTCCTGGGTTCAACGGCCCGCTCGTGGTGCTCGTGGACCTGCCCGGTGGCGGCGCGTCCGAGGCGGCCGCGGCCGTCGTCGAGCGGGTCTCCGGTCTTACCGGCGTCGCGCTCCTCGCGCCTCCGATCCCGAACGAGGCCAACGACGCCGCGATCGTCACCGTGATCCCGACGGGTGGTCCGAACAGCGAGGAGACCGCCGAGCTGGTGCACGCGATCCGCGCCGAGCGAGGCGACCTCGAGGAGGCGTCGGGCGCGGACATCACCGTCACGGGTGTGGCCGCCGCGAACATCGACATCTCGGAGAAGCTCGCGGCGGCGCTGCCGGTGTTCCTGCTGCTCGTCGTCGGGCTCGCGCTCCTGCTCCTGCTCGTCGCGTTCCGGTCGATTCTCGTTCCGGTCACGGCCGCGATCGGCTTCCTCCTGTCGGTGGCCGCGTCGTTCGGCGCGACGACCGCGGTGTACCAGTGGGGCTGGCTCTCGGGCGTGTTCAACGTGACCGGGCCGGGACCGCTGATCAGCTTCCTGCCGGTCCTGCTCGTGGGGGTGCTGTTCGGCCTCGCGATGGACTACCAGGTGTTCCTGGTCTCGCGGATGCGCGAGGACTACGTGCACGGGGCGACGCCGCGCCGCGCCGTGCTCATCGGGTTCGCGCACGGCTCACGCGTCGTCCTCGCGGCCGCCGTCATCATGGTCGCGGTCTTCGGGGCGTTCGTGTTCGGTGGCAGCACGATGATCGCGCCCATCGCCTTCGCGCTCGGCGTGGGGATCCTGGTCGACGCGCTCATCGTGCGCATGACGCTGATCCCGGCGGTCATGACGCTGCTCGGCGCGTCGGCCTGGTGGCTGCCCCGCTGGCTCGACCGCGCGATCCCGTCGGTCGACATCGAGGGCGAACGCCTCACCCAGCACCTCGCCGACGTCGCCACTCCCTCCACCTCCACCCCGGGCGCCACTCCCGTCGCGAGGTAGTCGACTCGGCGTCGAGGTAGTACCCCCGAGGTGCTACCTCGCGCCCGAGTGGACTACCTCGCGGTGGTGTGTGGTGGTTCGGTAGGTGGGCGAGCGCTTTCCCACCATGCGGACATGGCCTGGACATCGGGTGACGTTGACCGTATGAATGGGCCCGCCGGAGGGGAGAGTTCCTGGTCACGCGGTTGAATCGATTCATTCACGATTCACGCGAGGACCGCCCTCGTGCGGTGCACCGCAGCGGGACGACGACGTCCCCGTTCTCAACGACGAGACAGAAGGTGATGCCATGACTCCCGTGCCTGCAGGCACCCATGCGCGACGAGCGGCGGTCGCGCTCGCGACCACCGCCGTCCTGACCCTGGCCCCGATGCCCGCGATCGCGGCGCCCGATGTCGCACCGAGCTACGCGTTCGACTTCGGGACGGCGACGAGCCCGGTCGCGGACGGCTACTCCAAGGTCACCGAGGCGACGACCTACTCCGTCGAGGCCGGCTACGGCATCGCCGCGGGAGTGACGCCGATCTCGCGGCACCGCGTGACCGACGGGTCCGTCGTCGCGACCGACGCGATGGCCAACGACTTCGTCGCGACCGCGAGCTGGCAGTTCCTCGTCGACCTGCCCAACGGTCAGTACGACGTGACGGGCTACTCGGGCGACCAGCTCGCGGGGACGAGCCGGACCCGTACGGACGTCACGCTCGAAGGCGCTGTCGCCGGTCAGCTGTCGTCGCTGCGCGAGGTCACCTCGGCGACCTGGCGCACCACCGTCGCCGACGGGCAGCTGACGGTCGGGCTCGGCGGGAACGGGTACCTCAACGGTCTCGTGGTGACCGCCGTCGCGGCCACCCCCGATCCCGAGCCCATCACCGAACCGACCGTGCCCCCCACCCCGACGCCCTCCGCGGAGCCCGAAGTCCCGGCGCTCCCCACACCGCAGGCCGTGCGCCTGTCGCACGTCACCGCGGACGCGGTCACGCTGCGTTGGAACTCGGTCACGGGTGCGAGCGGGTACGTCGTGACGCGCGCTGACGCGGTCGATGGGACGTACGCCGAGGTCGCCCGCACCACGGGTGACGTGTTCGTCACCGACAGCGGTGTCGACACGACCGCGCTGTCCTACTACCGGGTGCAGGCCACCGGGACCGCCGGGGTGTCGGCATTCTCCGCCGTGGCTGTGAGCAGCCTGTCCTCACCGGCCGTCACGCTGCCGGACACCGGTGTGCTGACGTTCGACCTCGGCAGCGGCGCGACCGCACCGGGGGCCATCCGTCTCGACGCGACCAGCGCCTACTCGGCCGAGCAGCGGTACGGGTTCGTCGACGTCGCCCAGGTGACGGCGACCGACCGCGGCACCGAGGACGCGACCCGGTCCGACTTCGTGACCGTCGGGGACACCGAGCTCGTCGTCGACCTGCCGAACGGTGACTACCGGGTCGACCTCATCGCCGGCGACGCGACCGACGCGACCGACATCGCGATCGGTGTCGAGCAGATCGCCAAGGTCCAGCCGACCGTGCGTGCGGCGGGTCAGTTCCTCGAGATGTCGTTCGACATCGCGCTCGTCGACGGCCAGCTGAACCTCGATCTGTCCGGTGCGGCGCCCAAGCTCAACGGGCTCGTCATCACCGAGACCACACCCCGCACGGCAGCACCCGCGCCGACCGTCTGGATCACAGGCGACTCGACAGTCCAGTCCTACACCGCCGACTACGCGCCGCAGGCCGGGTGGGGTCAGATGATCGACCGCTTCCTGTCCACGGACGTGACGGTCGAGAACAAGTCCATCGGCGGTCGGAGCTCCAAGAACTTCATCAGCCAGGGTCGCCTCGACGAGATCCTGCGGCAGATCCGACCGGGCGACTACCTGTTCGTGCAGTTCGGCCACAACGACAACACCCAGGGCGTCGACGACCGGTACGCGGCACCCGACGACTACCTCGAGTACCTGCGCACGTTCGTCGACGGCGCGGCCCAGCGCGGTGCGACGGCCGTCATCGTCACGCCGGTCTCGCGGCGCAGCTTCGACGCCGCGACCGGGAAGTTCAACGTCTCGTTCCCGGCGTACATCGACGCCGGGGCGCGGCTCGCCGAGCAGACGGGCACGCCGCTCGTCGACCTCGCGACGTCGAGCCGGGCGTACCTCGACGAGATCGGGCCGGAGGCGTCGACCTCGGTGTTCCTGCACGTCCCGGCCGGGGTCTACCCGGGTCGCCCGACGGGCACCGCCGACGACACGCACTTCCAGGAGTACGGCGCGATCCAGATGGCGCGCCTGGTCGCGACCGAGGTCGCGACGCTCGACGTGCCGTTGGCCGACGAGGTCGTCGCGGTCGAGCCGCCCGCGCAGGTCCCGGCGGCCCCGTCGGGCGTCGTGGCCGGCAGCGTGTCCAACGCGGGCGCCCTGCTCACGTGGACGGCCGTCGAGGGTGCGGACATCTACCAGGTGCAGCGCAAGGACGCCGTCGCGGGGGACGACGCGTACGCGCTCGTGACGACGTCGACCCTCGCGCAGGCTGCCATCACGGGCCTGACCGAGGGCGCGTCCTACGACCTGCGGGTCATCGCGGTCAACGGCCGCGGTCCGTCGGCGCCGTCGGCGGCGGTGCGGGTCACGACCCGCGCCGCGCTGTACAAGTTCGACGTGCAGCTCAAGGGCAACGCGGTCATGCCGGGCTACACCGAGGTCAACCAGACCTCGGCGTACACCCCGCAGATCGGGTGGGGCTTCCTGTCCGTCGCGGGGCTCGGTGGCCGTGACCGCGGGATCGGCTACACGCCGCCGCCCACCGACCTGCAGCGCGACTTCCTGCTGCCGGCCGCGACACACGAGTTCGCGGTCGACGTGCCGAACGGCACGTACGCGGTCAAGACCTACAACGGCGACTGGATCGGCTCGAGCCGCTCGAACGTGATGATCGAGGGCAAGGACTTCGGCGCGTCGAACGCAGGTTCCAAGGCCGTCTCGGAGAAGGTCAGCTCGCCCGTGCGGGTCACTGACGGTCAGATCAACCTCGTGATGACGGGTGCCTCGTCGCGGCTCAACGGCATCGAGATCACGCCGCTGCTGCTCGCGCCGTCCGCGCTCACGCTCGACGACGTCACGATCACGGGTCAGGACGTCGCGGTCGCGCTGTCGTGGACCGCGGCCGAGGACGGTGCGTCCTACCGGGTGTACCGCAAGGCTGCGGTGGCGCCGGTCGCCGAGGCGATCGGGGACGTCACGACGACGTCGTTCGTCGACACCACGGCCGACGTCGGGCTCGAGTACGCGTACCACGTGGTCGCGCTCGACCCCACAGGAGTCGAGTCGGTCCCGTCGAACACGCTCACGCTCACCACGGTGGACGAGGACATCGCGACCGTGGCGGCCCCGAGCGGGCTTGCGCTCGGCGCGGTGACCAAGAACGACGTGACCCTCACGTGGGAGCCCGTCGACGGTGCGCTGTTCTTCCACGTCGAGCGTGCGGCGAGCCCTGACGGTCCGTTCACGCTGGTCGGGCGCGCGCAGGGCGCGACCTACACCGACACCACGGTGCTCACGACGATCGAGTACTCCTACCGGGTGCGTTCGGTGAACGCGGGCGGGGTCTCCGGACCCTCGGACGTCGTCACGTCGCCCGCAGTCACGGTGCTCGTCCGTCAGGCCGAGAAGCTCGACCGCGCGCCGGTCGCGGTCGTCTCGGACGGCGGCGTCTACGTCGGGTGGCGCATGCTCGGTCTCGACGCCGAGACGATCGCGTTCCACGTCTACCGTGACGGGGCCCGCATCACCTCCGAGCCGCTCACGGGCAGCACGAACGTCCTCGACGAGGACGGTGCGGCAGGCTCGACGTACCGCATCAGCTCGGTGCTCAACGGCATCGAGCGGTGGGCCACGGCCGAGTTCACGGTGTGGGACGCCCAGCACCTCGACGTCCCGCTCGACAAGCCGGCCGACGCGTACACCAAGGACGGGCAGCCGTACGCGTACGCGGCGGGCGACGCCTCGATCGGCGACGTCGACGGTGACGGGCAGTACGAGATCATCCTGAAGTGGGACCCGTCGAACGCCAAGGACAACTCGCAGGCCGGTTACACCGGCAACGTCTACCTCGACGCGTACGAGCTCGACGGCACGCGCCTGTGGCGGATCGACCTGGGCCGGAACATCCGGGCCGGCGCGCACTACACGCAGTTCCAGGTCTACGACCTGAACGGTGACGGCACGGCCGAGGTCACGCTCAAGACCGCCGACGGCACCGTCGACGGCGTCGGGACGGTGATCGGCGACGCACGTGCCGACTACCGGAACTCGAGCGGCTACGTCCTGACGGGCCCGGAGTTCCTCACGGTGTTCGAGGGCGCGACGGGCGCGGTGATCGACACGATCGACTACCTGCCGCCGCGTGGTGACGTCGCCGCATGGGGTGACGCGTACGGCAACCGGGTCGACCGGTTCCTCGCCGGGGTCGCATACCTCGACGGTGAGCACCCGAGCGTGATCTTCAGCCGGGGGTACTACACGCGCACGGTCGTGGTGGCATACGACTTCGACGGCGCGCAGCTGGTCCAGCGATGGGTGTTCGACTCGGACGTCGCGGGCGAGGAGTACCGCGGCCAGGGCAATCACAACCTGTCGGTCGCGGACGTCGACGGCGACCAGAAGGACGAGATCGTCTTCGGGGCCATGACGCTCGACGACGACGGCTCGGTCCTCTATGCGACCGACCTCGGTCACGGTGACGCGCTGCACGTCGGTGACCTCGACCCGGACCGTCCGGGGCTCGAGGGGTTCGGGGTGCACGAGGAGGCGCCGTCCTCGAAGGGCATCGGTGCGACGTTCCGCGATGCGGCAACGGGCGAGGTGCTCTGGTCGATCCCGGCCGTCAAGGACACCGGTCGCGGCGCATCGGGCGACATCGACCCGCGCTTCCGCGGTGCGGAGTCGTGGGCCATCGGCGGGGACGTGTCCTGGAACTCACGGGTCGGCCAGATGCGGTCCGCCTCAGGTGAGCTCATCACCGACCAGATCCCGGCGGCCAACTTCCTCACCTGGTGGGACGGTGACCTACTGCGGGAGATCACCGACCACGACTTCGACCTCACGACGCGCACCGGCGTGCCGACCATCGCCAAGTGGGACTGGGAGAACGCGACATCGGTCGAGATCTACCGCGCGACGGGCACGCGGTCGAACAACGACACCAAGGGCACCCCGGCGCTCCAGGCCGACCTCTTCGGTGACTGGCGCGAGGAGATCGTCACGCGCCTGGACGACTCGAGCGCGCTGCGGATCGCCACGACGGTCGATCTCACGGCGCACCGGATCCGGACCCTGCAGCACGACCCGGTCTACCGCCTCGGGGTCGCGTGGCAGAACACGTCCTACAACCAGCCGCCGCACACCGGGTTCGACCTGAGCGAGGGCATGGCCGCGCCGACCGCGCCGCACATCACGTACGTGGCCGACTCCGGGCTGCCGGACGAGCGTGTCCCCGGGCCGGCGACGTCCGCACCCGGGGCCGCGGTGCTCGCGCACGACAACTGGGACGGCGACGGCAGCTACACGGTCACCGCGAACCTGTGGTGGGGCCAGAACGCCCAGACGGTGACGTTCTACGAGGACGGGGTCGCGATCTCGACGCAGGACCTCGTCGACGCGACCCCGGCCCGGCAGACGGCCTCGGTCGTCGTGACGGGCAAGGGCAACGGGACCGCGCAGTACACGGTCGCGCTGCCGAACCAGCACGGGACGACGACGGGCCGCGCGCTCGCCGTCCCGGTGACCCGAGCGAACCCGGGCGTGCCGGTCCTGAGCCACGACAACTGGGACGGTGACGGCACGTACACGCTCACCACGAACCTGTGGTGGGGGACGAACGCGACCGGGTACCGGCTCTGCGAGGACGGGCAGCTCATCGCCACCCGCCCGATGACGGCGAACGGGTTCGCGGCCCAGCAGGTCACGACCACCGTCACCGGGCGCGCGCCCGGGACGCACGTCTACCGGGCTGAGCTGTTCAACGCGGCGGGGACGTCCACGAGCTCGGAGGTGAGGGTGGTCGTCATCCGCTGACCGCGCGGCCGCTGCCCGCGTCGGTGCACCCTCAGGGTGTGTCGACGCGGGCGGCGCTACGTCCTGGACGGGGTGACGCCGAGACGATCGCGAACGGCCACGCGCGTCGGCGCAGGCCCAGCCGCAGGCCTTCGACCCGGGCCAGTGCGAGCCCGACGACGATCGTCGAGAGGAGTGCGAGGCATCCCGTGAGGACGAGCGCGAGCCGGACGCCCATCTGCTCGGCGAGCCAGCCCTGCAACAGTCCCCCGCACGCGTGGCCACCGAGGAGAATCGGGCTGTAGAGCGCGAGGACCCGTCCGCGGACCGCCCGCTCGGCGGACAGCTGCACGAGCGTCGAGGCGGACGTGAGGAAGAACAGCGTCGCGACACCGACCACCACGAGCAGGGCCACGAAGGCGACGTGCACCGGCATCACCGCGGCCACGATCTCGACCGCACCGAAGGCGCCCGTACCGAGCACGACGCTCCGCGCCCGCAGCCGCGCGAGGCGGGCGGCCATGACCGCCCCGGCCAGCGCGCCGAACGCGGCGGCGGTGTTGTAGAGGCCGAGGCCCGCGGCGCCCGTGCCCCACTCGCCCGCGAACGCCGTGAAGACGACGGGACCGTTGAGGCCGAACGCGCCCATGAGACCCGCGAGCACCATGACCCACGCGAGCCGGGGTCGCGCGAGCACGTACCGCACGCCCTCGCGGACCTGTCCGCGTCCCCGCGCGAGCCGCGGACCGGGGTGCATCTCGGAGCGTCGCAGCGACAGGAACAGCGCGCAGACGGCCAGCGCGACGATCGCGTTGGTCGCGTACGCCCAGCCCTGCCCGACGGCACTGATGAGCAGGCCCGCGGCCGCGGGGCCGATCATCCCGCCGATCTGGTTGAGGGCGTTGTTCGTGCTGATGGCCGAGCGCAGCATGCCGTCGCCGACGACCTCGCCGACGAGGACCTGCCGCGCGGGCTGCTCGACCGCGGCGACGAGCCCGAGCAGCACAGCCATCGCGTACAGGTGCCAGACCTCGACCCAGCCGCCGAGCGTGAGGACCGCGAGCGTCGCGGCGAGCACGGCCGAGCAGCCCTGCGCGACGGTCACGATCCGTCGCTTGTCGTGCCGGTCGGCGAGCACGCCGCCGAGCGGGCCGAGCACCATGAGTGGGAAGAACTGGAGCGCGACGAGCAGGCCGACCGCGGCCGACGAGCCCGTGAGCTCCATCACGAGCCAGTCGCTCGCCATACGCAGCATCCACACGCCGCTGCTGCCGAGCAGCTGGGCGCCCGCGTACCGACGGAAGTTGGCGATCCACAGCGGTGAGCCGGCTGTCGGGGCGTCGGCGACCGGGGTGGCCGGCCCGACAGGCGCCTCGGTCGCGTCGTCGGGCGCGGACCGCATCAGGGAAGTCGGACGTGCTGCGGACCCAGCTGGTCGATGCGGTCGACCCCGAGCAGGGCCATCGTGCGGCGCACCTCGCGCTCGAGGATCTCCACGGCCCGGTCGACGCCGCGCTCGCCCCCGGCCATGAGGCCGTACAGGTAGGCGCGTCCGACCATCGTCGAGTCCGCGCCGAGCGCGAGGGCCGCGACGATGTCAGCGCCCGACATGATCCCGGTGTCGACCCAGACCTCGGCGCTACCGTCGAGCGCCTCGCGGACGTCCGGGACGAGACGCAGGGGGACCGGTGCCCGGTCGAGCTGGCGGCCGCCGTGGTTCGACAGCACGATCGCGTCGGCCCCGGCGTCGACCACGCGGCGCGCGTCCTCGACCGTCTGGATCCCCTTGATGATGAGCGGACCGTCCCAGCAGCTGCGCAGCCACTCGAGGTCGGCGATCGTGACCGTCGGGTCGAACAGCGAGTCGAGCAGCTCGGCGACCGTCCCGTCCCACGACTGCAACGACGCGAACGTCAGCGGCGCTGTCGTCAGGAGGTTGATCCACCACGCCGGGTGCATCGCGGCGTCGGCCACAGTGCGGGCGGTCAGGGCCGGCGGGATCGAGAAGCCGTTGCGCGCGTCGCGCAGGCGCGCGCCCGCGACCGGGACGTCGACGGTCAGCACGAGCGCCTCGAACCCCGCGGCGCGCGCGCGGGCCATGAGGTCCTCGCCCGCGGCGCGGTTCTTCCAGACGTAGAGCTGGAACCACGTGCGGGCGGTGGGCGCGGCGGCCGCGACGTCCTCGATCGACGTCGTGCCCATCGTGGACAGCGCGTACGGGATACCGCGGCGCTCGGCGACCCGCACGACCGCGCGCTCACCCTCGTGGTGCATCATGCGCGTGAAGCCGGTCGGCGCGAGCGAGAACGGCAGCGCGGAGGGGCGTCCGAGGATCTGGGTCGTCGTGTCGACGTTGCTGACGTCGTGCAGGACCGAGGGGCGCAGCTCGAGGTTGCGGAACAGCGCGCGCGCGCTGTTCCGCAACCTCGAGCTGCGCCCCTCGGTCCTGCACGACGTCAGCAACGTCGAC
>Ga0075518_1000043_pt1 | contig 18866 bp, 10 predicted proteins | sample NGEPerA_2_FD_76970 | JGI IMG/M metagenome (GOLD analysis project Ga0075518, IMG submission 76970) | Arctic peat soil microbial communities from the Barrow Environmental Observatory site, Barrow, Alaska, USA - NGEE PermafrostAB136-A | ecosystem: Environmental > Terrestrial > Soil > Wetlands >...
CTCGTCCAGTGTTATCCGGGCGTGCGGGATGACGCGGATGCCGCCGGTCTCCCCGTGATAATGGACTTCGTCATAGCCGTAGAAGGCATTCCTGCCGATCGCGATCCGGGCCTGCATCCTGTGCTCCACCCTGACGGCATTGGGGAAGATGCAGTGCGCCAGCAGATTGACTCCAGCGCCCTCGGACACCTCACCGGAGATGGTGATGACCTGCTCACCCTCAGCCGGCAGCACTCCGAAGCAGAGGTGCACGGGATGTTCGATTTTCACGCCCGGCAGCACGCGGAGGCGCAGGTCGATGCCGTTGGCGGTTTCCTCCGGCTCCACCTCCAGTCCGGGCACCAGGTGCGCCCCGATGACCCGGTTCTGATGCACCACCAGGTGAGCTGTCCGGCTGTCCTCGAAAACCGCGGGATCGCCACGCGCCCGGCCGTAGGCCTCCAGCATCTGTGCATAGTCGGTTGAATGGACTCTCATTTCGGATCCTCCAACAGTGCCAGGTTGGCAGCGATTGGCGTTGGCGGCATTGGCTCCCCTGTAGCTATGCTCATTTTGGATCCTCTCCGGTGGACACATCCGCGACCTCGTCCGTGATCCCGGCTGCCTCTTCGGCCACATTTTCCACCGTGTCTCCAGACGACGGGTACGACTTACTGGTGCAGGGCGCGCAGCGGCCGCGGTAATATTCGACGATCTCCTGGGTGCCGCCGGTTTTAAAAGCGAGGCCGCTGCACATGAGGGCGGCGCGGTCGGCGATCTTCACGACCTCCTCCTCATGGGTTATCAGGATCACGGAGCCACCGTAATCGCGGATCTCGTAAATCATGCTGATGATGGCCTCCTGGGAGATCATGTCGATGCCCGAATCGGGCTCGTCGAGGATGGCCAGCCGGGGCCTCATCGCCAGCACCGACGCCAGTTCGACCTTCTTGCGCTCGCCGCCGCTCAGGGTCCTGTCCACCATTCGATGAGAGTACTCGGACGGGGTGAGACGCAGCTGCTCAAGGCATTTAGCCGCCAACCCGGCGTCGTGGTCGCCGGCATCGGGGGCGGCGTTACGAGAGGCGTCGTGGCCAGCGGCATCGTGAGCGGCGTTGCGAGAGGCGTCGCTTCCAAGCAGCACGAAATCGGGAACGGGGATCCCCTCGAACCGCGCCGGCTCCTGCCAGGCCAGGGTGATACCCAACCGGGCGCGCTCGTCCATCGGCATGTGGGTGATGTCGACGCCGTCAAAGCTGATAACTCCACGGTCGGGTTGATAATCCGAGCTGCCCATCAGAGCGAAAGCCAGCGAGCTCTTGCCGGCGCCGTTGGCGCCGAGGATACCGAAGATCTCCCCGTCATCAACCCGGAAGGAAACGTCATTGATGATCTGCCTGCCGCCCTTTTTCAGATTGATGCCGTCGACGGTCAGCATTTTGCCGCTCCGGATGTGGTCCGTACTGCCATGGCCGGTTCCCGTGAATCCATTGCTACTGCCATAGCCGCTCGGTGTAAGATTATTATTGCCATGTATAGTTATTGCCGCTTTCGCCTCCTGGCAATCATTTATATGCGATTCTCCCCACAACTTATCGAAGCTGTCCTCGTCCGGCGTTACAAACGCTTCCTCGCGGATGTTCGGCTGGCAGACGGCAGCGTTATCACCGCGCACGTGGCGAACACCGGCTCGATGACCGGTCTCGACACCCCCGGCCTGCGGGTCTGGCTGCGCGATTCGCAGAATGGCGCCCGCAAGTACCGGTACAGCTGGGAGCTGGTGGAAGTGCCGGGTGAAGCCGGGCGGCTGCCGCCAAACGTGCTCGTTTCAGTAAACACAGGGGCGGCCAACCTGATCGTCAGGGAAGCGATCAAGCGCGGGCTAGTTGATGAGTTGTGCGGATATGACACCATTCGCGCCGAGTTCCGCCATGGCCATAGCCGTCTGGACTTCCTGCTTACGGGAAGAGCGGCGGATATGGACGGCGGTGAGACCCTTTGCTGCCCTCAGGGTGATAGCCGGGCTCGAGGCGGCATGCCAGGCCCGGCTCAGAGTGACAACCAGTTCCGAGGCGGCATGCCAGGCCCGGACTGCTACCTGGAGGTCAAAAGCGTCACCCTGGTCGAAAACGGCGTCGCCCTTTTTCCCGACTCGGTGAGCACGCGCGGCACAAAACATCTGGAAGAACGGGACGCATCGCCGCCGAGGGAGATCGAGCCGTCGTTTTCTTCTGTGTGCAGCGCGGAGACGCCGATGAGATGCAGCCGGCGGATGTCATCGACCCGGAGTTCGGACGAACCCTCAGAAGTGTGATGGATTCAGGAGTGGAAGCGATGGCCTGGGCGGCGGATATCTCGCCGGCCGGCGTCCGGTTGAACCACGCCCTGCCGGTGTCAGTTAATGGCTAAGCTGAAGAAGAAGAAGAAGTCGAGTCGGCCGTTTCCTCCAGCCGGACCTCAGCCTCGTTATACTCTCGCACCAGCGTCTCCATCAACTCGTGGACGGAGATGATCTCCGTCGCCCGGTAAGCGTTGGTGCCGGCGAAGGCAAAGCCGTGCTTCAGCTTGCCGCGCTGGGCGTTCATCAGGGCGAAGAAGATGCAATAGGGGCTTCCCTTGTAGTCGCAGGTCTTGATGCAGTGATAGGGGCACTTGTATGGTTTGCGCTTGCCCTCGCTGACGTCATCAAGGAACTGGTTGCGAATGGCGCGTCCCGGCATCCCCACGGGACTCTTGATGACGACCAGGTCGTCTTCCGTCGCGTCTATATAGGTCTGTTTGAACTCGATGGAGGCGTCGCATTCATCGGTGGTGACGAAGCGGCTGCCCATCTGCACCCCGGCGGCTCCGAGACGCAGAAACTTTGAGATGTCCTCACCAGTGTAGATGCCGCCGGCCGCAATCACCGGAATGGTCACGCCGTGCAGATCCTCAAACGGTTTCACCTCGGCGATCACCTCGGGGATCAGCTTCTCCAGGGCGTGCGCGGGATCGTCCAGCTCTTTCGGCTTGAAGCCCAGGTGGCCGCCGGCCTTGGGACCCTCGACCACGACGGCGTCGGGAAGACGTCCGTGATGGTTGGCCCAGCGCTTGCAGAGCAACCTCGCCGCTCTTCCTGAGGAAACGATGGGAACCAGCTTGGTCTTCATGTTGTCGCCGAGCAGCTGCGGCAGGTCCAGTGGCAGCCCGCCGCCGGAAAATATCACGTCGATTCCTTCGGAGACGGAGGTCTTGACCAGGTCGGCGTAGTTGGAGAGCGCCACCATGATGTTGATGCCGAGGATGCCCCGGGTACGTTCCCGCGCTTTCCTGATCTCGTTCTTGACCGCCCGGATGTTGGCTTCCAGATAATTCTGATAAAAGTCAGACTCGGTCATGCCGATGCCGGCGCCGGCGATGACGCCAATGCCTCCCTCGTTGGCCACGGCGGAGGCCAGACCGGCGAGAGAGATGCCGATGCCCATGCCTCCCTGAATGATGGGAAGCTTCGCCTTCAGGTCTCCAATTGTTAATTCAGGAAGCTTGTTGATCTTTACGCCTATCCTTCCTGCTCGGGACTTTAAACAAAAAGAGCCCTCCTTCCGGAGGGCCCCCGTTGGATTCCTCATTGGAATACTAAGCTATGGGATTCACGTTCGTGGCCTGGGGGCCCTTGGGGCCTTCCGTAGCTTCGAAGCTCACTTTCTGGCCCTCGGCGAGGGTTTTGAAGCCGTCGCCTTTGATCTCAGAGAAGTGCACAAACAGATCTGTCCCGTTCTCGCGCTCAATAAAGCCGAAGCCTTTCTGATCGGAGAACCATTTGACTGTTCCTTCTGGCAAGTTAATTCCTCCTCTCACCATTCCCGTGGTAGGAGTACTCGATCAACTGCCAAAAGAACCATCAGCCAAGCACTTCAAACCAAATTAACACCCGCGTTCTAGCGGGCTACAGTAACTATAGGGTAATAGCGGGCAAGTGGCAACCAAATGCCAGTCCGGGTGAGTTCCGGCGCGCGGTGGTAATCAACTGTTCTTAACACCCGACTAAGGTCCGCCGGCGATGGATACGTCTTTTATTCAGGGACCGCCAGTTCATACCCATTATCAAATAAAGTGAGTTTTTATAATACAAGTTCATTTTATTTATGTCAATATAAATATCTTTGTCAATTAATATACTACCAAGATACTCAGAATAGATTACCAAGAAACAATGCATGCCATCTGTTACTCACTGATTGTATTCTGGAGTTGGAGTTGGAGTTGACCCGTTTTCGTCGACACTCAGAGGTGGTACAAAATAGATTTGTTTCTACGAAAGGAGATTTGAAAACTGCAAACATTTTGCCAACCAAATCCTGGGAACTATCGAGTACGGGAAGGTACTAAAAGGTAAACAGGGCAGGTGAAAGCCGCACTAGAAGGGACAATCGGGGATTAGAAGATACGGCTGGCACAAAACTCAAAATCCGGTGGGGGTCACCCCCCCCGTGTGGGTTCGATTCCCACCTTCGGCACCAGGATTTACCTGAAAAAAGCTTGGTTATTTGATTCGCTCTCATAGATAGGATTTAAGCTAAAACTGGAATTGCAAACCATTCCATCCCCGTCCATTCAAAGCGCCCTCACGGATCACTCGGAGGACTGACGCCAGCTCAGTTTGAGCAGTTACATTGGCAAAACAGCAGAAGTGTTATAAAAAGGGAATGTCCAGTCTAAACTTAGGACTGGTATCAAGATCTTGGGCTGGTCACTGTGCCTCCATCATTGAATGGAAGAATGTGGGTAGCAACCACGGTATCGACGCGGTCGCAAGACCACTATTAGGGGTAATTCAGGCGCCGTAGTCCATCTGGATGTAGTGGCAGGGACAGGTCATGGCGCAGATGGAGCAGCCGCTGCATTTGGCGTAATCGGTGAACATGTTGAAGCCGATTGGCCGCGTCATATCCTTGCTGATTGCCTCCCAGGGACAATAGATGCGGCAACGGTCGCAGACGAAGCAGCGGCCGCAGCTCATGCAGCGGTGGGTCTCGTTCACAGCCTCTTCCAGAGTCAGAGGCAGGTTGACCTCCCTGAAGTCACCGGTCCGGCCTTCCACCAATTCGACGGCGTGGTCGTTACGAGGTTCAATCCGGTAGTAATCGAGCCTCATTTCCGAGGCGTCGATGGGGGCGGGTATGAAAGGCTTTCGGGATTCCCGGCCCTGCAGGAAATCATCGATCGCCCCGGCGGCCTTGCGTCCCTGTCCGATGGCGGCGGTGGCAAAACCGGGAGACAGCATGTCGCCGCCGGCGAAAACACCTGGGGTGGAAGTCTCAAAAACAGGCGAAGTCCGCACCCGGCCGGCTTGGTCGGCGAGGCCTTCGATGCCTGACAGGTCGGATCTTTGGCCAATAGCAGCGATTACCGTGTCCGCGGGCACGGAGAACCCGGAGCCCTCGACGGGAACGGGGCGGTGGCGTCCGGACCCATCCGGCAGGCCCGGCTCGGTCCTGATGAAATTAACCGCGAGCGCAGGCTGATCGGCACCGGTCGCGGTGATCTCCAGCGGCGCCGCCTGAAATTCGAACTTGATCCCCTCCTTTTCGGCTTCCAAGGTTTCGCTTGGAATAGCCGGCATTTCAAACCTGGTGCGGCGGTAAGCGACGGTTACCTGCGCCCCCAGCCTCAAGGCTACGCGGGCGGCGTCAATGGCTCCGTTGCCGCCTCCGATTACCAGGACCTTGCGGCCGGCGTCATGCAGCTCCCCACTATTTGCCCGGCTAAGAAATTCCTGCGCGGGCAAGACGCCCGGCAGATCGTCTCCTTGGACTTCCAGGCTGATCCCTTTGTGGGCACCGACCGCGACATAGACGGCGCCGTATTCGCCGCGCAGCTCTTCCAGGGTAAAATCGACACCGATCCTGACGCCGTGCCTGATCTCCACCCCCAGCGCGGTGACGTTGTGGATTTCAGCGTCGAGCACCTCGCGCGGCAGCCGGTAGCTGGGAATGCCGGCCCGCAGCATGCCGCCGGATTCCCCAGCCGCCTCAAAAACAGTAGTCTTGTAGCCCCGCCTGGCCAACTGGTAGGCGCACGATAGCCCCGAAGGACCGGCGCCGACGATGGCAACCGGCCGCGGCTGGTTTTCGTCTGTCAGCCGGCGCAGCTCGAGCCCGCGCTCGAGGCCGTGATCGCCAATGAAACGCTCAAGGTTATGTATGGCCACCGACCAGTCCCGGCGACGGCGATTGCAGGCGTCCTCGCAGGGATGCGGACAGATACGCCCGATGACGGCCGGGAAAGGATTTTTATCGGTGATGATGTGCCAGCCTTCGTCGAAGGATTCCTCGAGAGAGCGGCCAAAAAGCTCCGACTGGGCGACCTGAGTGAGGTGACCGCGGATATCCTCACTGCTGGGGCAGGCGTTCTTGCAGGGCGGCAGCCGCCGGACATAAACGGGGCAACGGCCGCTGTCGAAGGGAGGCAGTGTACGCTCTTCTAAAGGAAGTAGCTTATTGCCGCTCATTGGCTGCAGCCGCTCGTCCGATGCTTTCTGGCCTACCGCCGCGCCTGCGCGGAAATATTGAAGGAGGTGCGGGCGAAGCGGTAACTGTCAATGTGATATTTGGTGAACTCGAAACCGGTAGCCTCGAAGAAGTGTTTCCAGCCCACGCGCTCGATCCATTCACCCACGCGTTCGTACTGGCGGGCGCTTTCCTTGTAGGCGTCGACGATCTTGCGAACGGCATCGCTCACCTCGGGCCAGCGGGGCGGGTTATTGGACAGACCAAAAGTTGCCAGTTTCATGAAGGCGGGCCCGCTACGGGTGTTGGCTGATTTGCCGCCCACCCAGATGGCCAGGGTGTCGGTATCGGCATCCCGAATCTCCAGGCCCGCGCACTGGCCGTGGCAGGCGCCGCAATACATGCACTTCTCCTCCACTACTTCCACAGTATCCTTGCCATCTTTTCGCGCCGGCCGGATTGCGGCCACGGGACAGATGCCGACGACCTTGGGCAGTTCGCAGGAGGCAATCCTTTGATGATCGAGCTTCGGCGGATGATGATGCTGCAGGATAACGGCGATGTCGCCATGCGCACCGCAATTGATCTGACAACAGGAAGATGATATTTTTAGTCGTTGGGGCAAATCATCACTGATAAATTCCTCGTAGAGCACGTCCATGATCGACTTGACCGCTCCTGAAGCGTCGGTCCCCGGCAGGTTGCAGTGCAGCCATCCCTGCGTATGCAGGATGTTGGAGATGGAACGGCCGGTGCCTCCCACGGGCAGGCCGAGGATTGATTCGATCTCTTTGATGAGCGGGTCGACGTCCTCTTCCTTCGTGAGCAGGAATTCAATATTGTTGCGGGTGGTGAACCGTAGATGGCCCTCGCAATAGCGGTCGGCCACGTCGCAGATCCGTCTCACTGCATGAACGCTGAGCATACGGGGTGAGCCCGCCCTGACGGTAAACAGCTCCTCGCCGTCTTCGGATATGTGTTTGTACACGCCCGGCTTGATGTTCTCGTGATCCAACCAGCGGCCGTAGTTGCGCGCCATGGCGGGATGGAGATATTTGCGGAAATCGGGGGCGCCGTTGTCGCGGGGAGCCTGCTGGTTGGCCGTCATTTTTATAACTCCCCCTCCGCGCCGCTGTCTTCCAGACCGCTCTCTTTGGAAGTGCTTGTTTCCGGACCGATGACCTCCCGGTCGACCACGTTTGGCTTCTTTTGCGGCTCGCCGTACATGCGGGGCGTGGAGTATTTCTCGAACTTGATATAAGAGTTGGTGCGCGGCTGTCTCACCATCTGCGGATCGGGCTCAAGCCCGGCGCCGTCCAGGAAAGAGGCCATGCTGATGCGGTCGATGAACTCGCCAACCCGCTCGTGCTCGAGCGCGTGCTCGGTCCAGAAATCCCAGATGCGCCGGACGAGGGCGATGAGCGCATCCCAGTCTTCGGACGAGTCCATCTTCATGAAGGGCACGAGGAGTGAACTGAACATATCACCGATCTTTAGTGAGCGTTTGCCGCCGATGAGGATGGTCACCCCGCGGTCGTCTCCCGGCCTGAGGGCCGAGTGCATGATGTTGATGCAATGCATACAGTGGACGCAGTTGTCGTCGTCGATGTCGATCTTGCCCCCGCTGAGGCTTATGCAGCGGGTGGGGCAGCGGGTCACGACATTGTCGATGACGAATTCCTCGCCGTTTTGTTCGATGAATCGGGCCACTGCTTCCTGATCCACCTTGATGTCGTCGCGCCAGGTGCCGATCAGCGGGAGGTCCGAGCGCATCATGGAGCTGGCGCAGTCGTTGGCGCAGCCGGAGAGCTTGAACTTGAATTTATAAGGGAATTCGGGGCGGTGCAGCTCGCCGATGAAGGTGTCGGTCAGGAATTTGGAGAGGCCGAGCGTGTCGTAGCAAGTCATCTCACACCGCGCCGGTCCTATGCAGCAGCTGATCGTGCGCATGGCGCCGCCGGAGCCACCGATATCCCAGCCCTTCGACATGAGCGCCTCGCCCGCGGCATGCGTCGATTCATTGTCGGAGCCAAGCATGAGCACATCGCCGGTCATGCCGTGGAACTGTAGAATCCCGGCGCTGTGCTTTTCGCTGATATCGCAGAGTTCACGGAGCGCTTCGGTTGAATAGACGTAGCCGGAGGGCTCGATGACCCGGACGGTGTGAAACTGTGCCACCTTGGGGAACTCACCGCGCACATCGGAGTACCGGGCAAGGACGCCGCCGCCGTAACCCCTTAAATTGAGGACGGTGCCAGTCCAGTAGTTACAGCGATCCCGGTAGGATTTTTCAAGTTGACCCAGAAGCTGGCCCACGGCTGCCTTGGATGCGGCTAGACTCTTCAGGTCTGCTACAAAGCTGGGCCAGGGGCCCTGCTCCAGTTCATCGAGTAATGGTGTATCGGGTAAGTTTGCCATATGACTATTCTTTCTTCCCGCGGAACCGCTTCACCAAACCGGAGCCAAATACAGATATTATTCTTAAGGCATGTGCTGGAACGCCTTCTTACCCAGTTCTTCTTCCTGTTGATAGCCGTCTTGCCGGCACCGCTGGGCCGGCCACACTTCGAAACTATTATAGAGCGAAGGTAAAAATAGAAGAGAAAGTTATAGCCGGTGAAAGTATTATCGCAACCGAATTTAATGAAAATTAGGGAATAAGAAATAAAGGATAGGACTCTCAAGCAATTTAACCGGTGAGCGGCTACTTATGATCAAGGTATATGGCCACCGCCTTCATCTCAGAGATTCAAAATCTTGTGCCTAGTTGCAGCAAGTGTAGTTTCGCATTCCGAGTATCTTACGGACTCACGCCACATTGCCTTGATTGCTAACATTTTGCTAACAAAAAGGTTGTGATCGGGGGTGAAGATCAGGTTCTAACCGTCAAGCTCTATCAGCCGGAAGCCCATTTAAAAAGGCCTTATGGAGCTAGCTGGTGCTGGAAGGGGTTAAGGGGTAAACACGAGCCATTAAAACATGCTAAGAGCGACAATCAGGGACTATTGAGGACTAGCTCGTACGCCAGCAACAAAACTCAAAATCGGGTCGGGCTAACCCCCCTGATTCCCACCTTTGGCACGCACGGTCTGGAAAATGCCGCCGTCAGCTTTCCCCAGGATAAGTTATGGTCTTTCCACTGACCCGGACAAACTCGGTCAGGGGATGCGGCCGGTCCTTTCCATCAGGCATGATTTCCCTAACGCTGAATCCCTCTACTAATAGCGCGTCGGCTATGAGCGAGCGGTGGCAGCGCCAGGGTAGCCCCTCGGCGCACATTATCGCCGTAGTTTTTACGACTGCCAGCGACTTCAGCTCGGTCATTCCGCGGGTGAATCCTTCAGTCTGCATATAGTCGGCATAGCCGCGAAAGCCCGCGTTACGCCAGCCGATGTTGGGCGAGTCTTTCGCCGGGTGCCGTAGGCCGCCGAGGTTTTTCATGTGAATGTATTCTATCCCTGCCTCGTCGAGACTCGCAGCCAGCGCCTCCTGATTAAACTGGGGGACATGGCGCGACCTGGTTATGGTGCGCACGTCAGCCACGAGCCCCACTTTGCGCGCCTCAAGCATCGCCAGGAATTCTTCAACAGGATGAGTGGAATGGCCGATTGTCCAGACAATCAAGTCGCGCCCCCTGGAATCTGGCCAGAGTATGTCGTCAGAAACAAAATCATAATACGACAATGATCGATACCACTATGCTGCCGATCGAATACCTGAACATCGCCGCGCGCTTTTCGCATTTTCCTCACGTTTATTGTAGGGATCTGCAGATTTAACACTCTCGTCAAAAACTAGCTTCGCTGATGTTATTTCGTTTGACTCTAATCTTCTCAAGATTGGATTGGCCTCCAAGCAATTTAAGGTCATATCTAGGAAGAGCGCGGACGCATCATGAAGAATTGAGCCATCAGCCTGCTGTGTTAGCAAACATTTCATTATGTTAATTATATTCATCTTTATCAATGTAATTCCTGCCAACATTTTGCCAACCAAATTCCTGGGACTAAATGGTAAAGGTAGGTACTAGAAGGGAAACGGTGCTGCTAAAGTCCGCACGGGAAGGGACTATACGGGACTAGAAGGGATTAGACGGTAAGCCATCTACAAAACTCAAAATCCGGTCGGGCTCACCCCCCCCGCGGGCTCACCCCCGTGTGGGTTCGATTCCCACCTTCGGCAACATTAAGTCCCGTTTCTGCAAACATTTTGCAAACCGAAATAGGTAGTTGTTTATTTCTTCCCCAGGTTCCGCACCAGCCCGTCGAGGTCCACGTGTTCCTCGATAAGGCTTGTGATCAGCTTGATCTTGCTGGGCTCGCGTACGCGAAAGCGGCCGAAGAGTTCCTGCAGCTCGTTGATGGCGGACAATGTATCGGCGCCGGTGAGCAGCAGCGGTATCTCCTTCTCTTCAGCGCGGGCCAGCACCGAGGGCGAGGGACGGAAGTTGCCGGTAAGGACCACCGCTACCGTGGGCGTCTCCAGGGCGGCCAGTATGATGTCGGACCGGTCGCCGCCGGTGACCACGACCTTGCCCGCGACCCGCTGGAAATAGCGCAGCGCGTGCTCCTGGTTCATGGCGCCGATCAGCACCGACTCCACCAGCCGGTTGACGTGGTCCTCGGCGCTCAGCACTTCCGCCTTCAAATGACGGCCGATCGACTGCACCGTAACCGCGGAGAGCTTCGGGTTCCCTTTGATGACTCCGTAGACTTTGATGTGCTTCCGGTTCAGGAACTCGCGGTACTGGCCGGTCACCTGGTCGAGGCGGCCGCGGGGGACGAAGTTGAAGATGACACCCAGCAGGCTCCCGTCGAGCCATTTCTGGCCCGCCAGGATGCGGTCGAGCATCACGGTGCCGCCGTACTTGGCCAGCAGCAGCGTGCCCGCGTCGAGCATCGAGACCAGCTTGTAGCCGCTCGCGCCCAGGAAGGAGCCGCGGATCAGCTGTCCCAGGCCCTCGACGATGACGATGTCGCGGCCCTCCGACACGCGCGCGTAGGCTTTCTGGATCGGTTTGAGCGGATCGATCTTCTTGCCGCCCACCACGTCGTCGACCATCTGGGCGCTCAAGACCACCGGGCACAGGTCGGTGATCGCGTCGGGCAGCCCCAGCACCTCCTGGGCCTGGAGCGCGTCGGCGTCGGCGATGATGTGGTCGACGTGGCGGGCCGGCACCCCCACCGGCTTGAAATAGCCGACGTTGTAGCCACGCTCGCGCAACGCCAGGCACAGCCCCAGCGAGATGGCGCTCTTGCCGGCGTGCTCCGCGGTGGCGGTGACGTAGATGGGCTTCAGCGGTCCTCGTCTTCTGGCGCTCATGTCAGATCAACTCCTTGGAGAAGAAGGTTTCAAGTTTCTAGTTTCTAGTTTCTAGTTGATATTTTACGGACTTTAACTTGTACTCAACTTGGGTGGCTGGAATAAAGCCATCACTTCCAAAAACAGGAACCGTGTTTCTCATGGCGTGATCACCATCCTTGCGTCGGCGACGTAGGCGCCCTGACCACGGGGCTTTACCAGCAGCGGGTTCAGGTCCATCTCCAGGATGCCGGGGAAATCTGTGACCAGCTGCGAGCAGCGCAGGAGGGCGTCGACGATGGCGTCGGTGTCGGCCGGCTGCTCGCCCCGGGCGCCGGTGAGCAGCGGGTACGACTTGACTTCGTACATCATCTTTTTGGCGTCGTTCCGGGAGATGGGCGCGATACGGAACGAGACGTCCTTGAGCACTTCCACGTAGATGCCGCCCAGGCCGAACATCAAAAGCGGCCCGAACTGCGGGTCGCGCGCGGCGCCGATGATGACCTCGCGAGCGTCGGCAACCTGTTCCTGCACAGCTACGCCCAAGAAGAGCGCGTCGGGCATGTTGCCGCGCACGGCGGCCTGGATATCTTCGAAGGCCTCGCGGGCGCCTTCCGCATCGGCCACGCCCACCCGGATACCGCCCAAGTCGCTCTTGTGCATGATGTTGGGCGACACCACCTTCATCACCACCGGGAAACCGATGGCGGCGGCGATGGCGGCCGCGTCGTCCGGCGACTTGGCCAGCCGGCCCTTGGGCACCTTGAGCCCGTAATACCTGAGCACGTCGAGAGCCTGGAAGCCGCCAATGTGAAGATAACCGCCGCCGCGGCTGAAATCGAGCGCCGTGGCCACCCGTTCCTTCTTCACCCTGAAACTGACGGGCTCGAAAACTTTTTCTTCGCGGCGTCGCTCCGCGTAGCGCTGCACCTTGGCGAGCGCTGCCACCGCGCGTTCCGGAAAACGGAAGTTGGGGACGCCGCCCCGCCTGAGCGCCTCCACCCCGACCTCGATGTCTTCCTCACCGATGAAGCAGCCGACTACAGGCTTGCGGGTGGCCGCGGCCTGCTCGACGATGACCCGCGCCGTGCCCTCGATGTCGGTGACCGCCTGCGGGGTGAGGATGACGATGATCGACGCCACGTCGCGGTCGGCGGCCAGAATCCTGAGGGCGTCGCGGTAGCGGCTGCTTTCCGCATCACCCAGAATGTCAACAGGGTTGTAGAGGTTGCCCGCGCCCGGCACCGCCCTGGCAATCCGCGAGATTGTATTCTGGGAGAAGGCGGCCAGCCGCAGCCCTTCCTTCTCGCAGGCGTCGGCGGTAAGGATGCCGGGGCCGCCGGCGTTGGTCAGGATGGCCACACCGCCCTTCCCCGGCAGCGCCGTGAGCGACGTGAGGCTGATGAGGTCGAAGAAATCTTCCATCGAGCGCGCCGGCAGCGAGTTGGTCTGCTCGACCGCGGCGGCGTAGGCCCGCTCGGAGCCTGCCAGCGACCCGGTGTGCGATGAGGCGGCGCGGGCGCCGGCATCGGTGACGCCGGCCTTGAGGATGATGAGCGGCTTCTTGCGCGAGGTGAACCGCGCCTCGGTGAGGAAGCGCTGGCCGTCGCTGACCTGTTCCAGGTAGGCGCAGACGACGCCCACGCGGCTGTCGGCGCGCCAGTCGCGCAAGAGGTCGCTCTCGTTCACGTCGGCCTTATTGCCAAAACTGACGAAGCGTGAGAAACCGATCAGCTCCTTTACCGACCAGTCGAGGATGGAGGTACATAGCGCTCCCGACTGGGACATGAGCGCCACTTTGCCCGGCAGCGGCATCAGGCGCGCGAAGGTGGCGTTGAGCCGGTTCTCGCCGGTGATCAGCCCCAGGCAGTTGGGCCCCAGGAGCGGCATCCGATGGCGCCGGGCGGTTTCCACCAGCCGTTGCTCAAGCAGGAACCCCTCGCGGCCGGACTCGCGGAAGCCGGCGCTGATGACGATGGCGGCGCGCACCCCGGCCGCGCCGCATTCATCCATGACGCCGGGAACCAGCGGCGCCGGGATGACTATCACCGCTAGCTCCACCGTGCCGGCGGCCTCGCTGGCGGTGGTGATGCTGGGATAGCACTTGAGGCCCGCGATCTCGTCGGCCTTGGGGTTCACGGGCAGGACCTTGCCCTGGTAGCCGCCTTTGAGGATGTTATCGAGTACGGTATGCCCGACCTTGCCCGGCTCGCGGGCGGCGCCGATCACAGCAACGGAAGTGGGAAAGAAAAGAGGAGCCAGTCGCCCCCCGGTCCGGGTGTTCCTGGACCTAGTCGCGGCCATCGGCCGGGCGTGAGAGTCGGGCTGTCGTTTTAGGGATCCAGTCCATCAAGCCATCCGGTCCCGGTTAAAGCCGCTTGCTCCGGCCTCCGGATGACAATTGATACCCGCTTTTAACCCGAATGAACCAGCGCGGGAGCTGCTCGCCCGCAGCTCGCGCGGTTCTATTCCTCGAAGGCGATGACTTCGCGGCCCTTGTAGGTGCCGCGGGCATACCCGGTGAGGCAGCTTGGGGCTGTGGCACTGCGGGCAGCGGTTCATGCCGGGGGCGTCAAGCGCGTGGTGCGAGCGGCGCTTGTCCCGGCGGGCCTGTGAAGTTTTTCGTTTCGGTACGGACATGGTGTTTGGCTGGCAAAGCCCAGAGGACTGCCCTGATCGTGAAAGGGTTCGTCTCCTTTGTGTCGTACCGGTTCTATCGGTCCGAGTTCTTCCATTCACCCTCCTGGGTATTCAGGATTGGGATTTCTGCATTACAGGTTCATCGAAACAACCAACACGATGTAACCCTTGAAATCAAACCACTATTCCAGCTGATGCACAAGATTTGAAAAATGGGCTTCCCCGCACCTGATGGAACTTGTAATCAATACAAAATGTTATTGCTTGCTCGGATATTTTTCCAAAAAAATGAAAAGTGGCTACCGCACTTATCCCGCGCTTCTGCGTTTATGCCGCGCTTCGATCATCAGACCTTTTCGATTGGCGACTGAATGGTTCACTATCCAGTCTCCAATGTTCGCCATGACAAGCCGGAGATACCGCAAAGATTGGTTGAGGTTTTGCTCGTGATGTGTGATATAAGGCGCTCCAGGACCATCCTGGACGCCTCCGGCGCTTCGCCCTGGATCTTGCCGCCCTTTTCAATCCCAAGGTCCGAAAAACCTCCACCGTGGATCGTGATCCATTTGGTTCTTTGATAAAAGACCGGGTCATTCAACCCGGCCTTAATTTACTTTTGAATTTTTCTGTTTTACTGACGCGGTGCTTGTGGAACCTATGTTCCTTTTCTGCAAGCCTAACCGAGAGGAACGAATCCGGTGGGGGTCACCCCCCGTGTGGGTTCGATTCCCACCTTCGCCACCAGATACTTATTTTTTGGCGATTATAAAACATTTGGCACTGGTTTCAGCAGGTAATCGAGGAAAAGTTCAAAGAGATCCTCGTCCCTGTGAGAACCTTTTTCCCGAAATCTGGGATGGTGTAAGCCGGAGGTGTTTTTAAAGACAGTAGCTTGGCTGAGATGCTTCGGTGCGCGGGCTACCGCGCCAGCAGCTCGCAGCGAGTTCGGCTTCTTACCGTGCCAGCTCCCGATACAAGTCCAACGTCTTGGCCACAGCTGTATCCCAGCTGAACAGCGCCGCCCGTTCGCGGCCTCGCCGCCGCAGACGTTGCTTCAGGTTGTCGTTGGTCAGCACTTCGGTGATGGCGGCGCTCAGGGCCGCCGATCTTGGCGCTACCAGCAGGCCGCCGTCGCCTACTACTTCCGGCAGGCTCGATGAATTTGAGCAGACAACCGGAGTGCCGCAGGCCATGGCCTCCAGGGGCGGCAGGCCGAAGCCTTCGTAGAGTGAAGGGTAGACGAACAGGTCGGCGGATGAGAACAGCGCCGGCAGGTCCGGGTCTTTGATGAAGCCGGGGAAGCTCACCAGGTTGCCGACACCGCGGCGGTCGGCCTCCTTCTTCACTTCCTGCCAGTCGCCCCGCTTCTCTCCCGCCAGCACCAGTTTGTAATGCGATCTTATCTTCTGTGACAGCGCGGCGAAGGCGCTCACCAGGGCAGTCACATTTTTATGCGCCACGAACTCGCCCAGCCATAAAATGTTCGGCTGGCCGATCTTGTACCTGGCGGTCACCACCTTGATTTCCTGGTCGCTGCGGGGGCCGAACTCGTGGCCGACGCCGTCCAGTATCACCGACACCTTAGCAAGTGGCAGCTTGAAGTGGGCCAGCAGATATGACTGCGACACGGTCGACACGGTGATGATGTGGTCGGCTTTCTGGATAGAGTCCGCCAGCAGGCTGCGATAGGCGCGCCGCTCACGGAAGCCCGGTATCGACTTGGGAAAGAGCAGGGGGATGATATCGTGGGCGGTCACCAAGAGCGGACATTCCAGGCCCGACGGCGCCACCACATACGGTGTATGGAAGAGCGAGCAGCCGGACTTGTTGACGGCGGCGCCGATCTTGTTGAGGCTGCGGGAGGAGAAGACTTCCTCGTTCAGGGTGACCGTGGTGAAGTTGTCGCCGGCCGGCAGGCGGTTCTTCGTGTCGTCGTTCACAAAGCAGACGACCTCCAGGCCGGGCACCTGCGCGAACTGCTTCAGCAGGTTGCGGGAGTAGGTGCCTACTCCCTTCCAGGCTATAAAACGGGCGTCGAAACCTATTTTCACTTTGCCTCCGGTAGATCCTTCGCTGCGCTCACGATGACAACATGCTTCTTATTACAGCGTGCGATGATCGGTAAATCCTTCGCTTCGCTCAGGATGACAACTGCTGGGCTTACGCCAGCTCTTTCGCTAGCAGGCGGCGGATGTCCTCTACCCGGAAGGGTTTGGCGACTACCGCGTCCACACCGCTCTCCCTCATCTTCCCTGAATCCAGTTGATCTCCCCAGCCGGTGATCAGCACAACCGGTGTTTCCGGCGAGCGCTGTTTTATGGCCTCCACCACTTCCCAACCGGACATCCCCGGCATCCCCAGATCGGTCAGCACCAGGTCGAAGGGCTCGCCGGAGGCGACGGCGGCGGCGAAGTCCGCCAGGCCCTGCTCGCCGGCTTCGGCCACCTCAATCTTGTGGCCCATTTTTTGCACCATGTCGCCCAGAAGCGTCCTGATCATGAGTTCGTCGTCGATGATCAGTATCTTGGCCGGACGTACCGGCGCGGAGCCCTGCCCGGCGGCCACCTTGTCGGCCAATTTCGAAGCAGCGCTGAGATCGGCTACCGTGGCGACCGGCAAACGCACGATGAATCGGGTGCCCTCGCCCTCCCTGCTCTCGACCATTATATCGCCGCCGTGGCGGTTGACGATTCCGTAGGCCACGCTGAGCCCCAAACCGCTGCCGCCCACACCCTTGGTGGAGAAGAAGGGCTCAAAGATGCGCTTGCTCACTTCCTCGTCCATGCCCTTGCCGTTGTCGGCTACCACGGCCCGCAGCCACTCGCCTCCCGGCTCTACGTCGGTCGACACCGTTATCGTCCCGCCGTCCGGCAGGGCGTCGGCGGCGTTCATAACCAGGTTGATCAACACTTCCGACAGCTCCGATTCGTTGGCGTGTACCGGCGGTATCTCGGACAGCCCGGATTCGATCCCGATCTTGACGCCACGGGCATCGGCCTCGTCACGCCAGCGCGGGCGGGCGACTTCGATGGCGTTGATTACGACGCGGTTCAGATCCACCGTCGTGAAGCTGCGCGTAGTACGCACCCGGGTGAACTCCTGGATCCGGCGCACGGTCTCGGCGGCGTCGGCGGCGGCGCGTTGCACGCTTTCCAGGGACTCCCGGAAATCCCGTTGGCCGTCCCCGTCAATTTGTGCCAGCATCAGTTGCGTGTTACCAAGAATAACCGTCAGGAAGTTGTTGAAGTCATGGGCTACGCCGCCAGCCATTTCGCCAAGAGCGCGAATTTTCTCTGACTGGGTGAGCTGTTCACGGAGCCTCTCCTGCTCGGTGATATCGCGAACATCGTGCACGGCTCCGACGATATTACCATCTTGATCGAAAATGGGGTCCACGGAAATGTGCAGTATGGCCTCGATCTTCGCCTCTTCGGTGACCCGGGTATGGCTGACGCCGTCCTTAAAAGCCTGTGCCTGCGGACAGACTGGCAGTGGCAAATCGCGGTCGTGAAAAACCTCGTAACACTTCCGGCCTACAAGCTGTTTAGCCGTCGTGCCCAATATCATGGCCAACGCCCGGTTGGCGCGGACGATCGTAAAATCACGGTCGTGTATTGAAACGCCGTTGGTCATGGCGTCGAAAGTGGACTCCCACTCGTTCCTGCCCCGCGCGACATCTTCGAACAACTGAGCGCTTTCAATGGCGACGCCGAGGGAATTGCCCACAGCGCTCAGAAGCGTCTGCTCGCTGTCACTGAACTCGTGGGGCGTAGCGGTGGAAACGATCAATACGCCCAGTATCTTGTCCTTCGAAATCAGGGGAACTCCGCCCAGTGACTCGATCGGGATCAATTCCGGTACCTCGGGCAGATAGTACGGGCTGCTGCGGTAGTCATCGACGAAGATCGGGGACCCCAGCTCGGCAATCTTGCCGCTATGCCCCTGCCCCACTTTGATAGACCGGAGATAATCCATCATTTCTTCGGGAATCTCAAAAGTGCTGGCCGCCGGCGACAACAGCTGTGAACCAGCGTTCACCAGGAAGATAATACCACCGTCATAATTCATGGAATCGGTGATCGAGTCCAGTGAATTCTTGAGCGTCTTATCCAGATCGAAGGAACTAGCCGCGTAGGTTGCCACGGCATTGAGCACGGCCAGCTCACGGTTGCGCCGGAGTATCTGTGTGGTCAACTCCTGCTCGGTGGAGACGTCACGGGCGATGCCGACCAGCGCAACCGGCTTGCCGCTTTCATCATCCACCTTTGCCGATGAGGCAAAAACTGGGAAGCTGGAGCCGTCAGCGCGGCGGTACCACATTTGTCCTTCCCAGTCCCCATCCAGGGTCTTGCCGTATATCCTTTCCTTGATACCTTCCGGATTCCGGTTGGACCAGAGCTCCCGCATGTGCATGCCGGTCATGGCCGCGGCTTCGTAACCGAACAGGGTAGCTCCGGC
>Ga0075518_1000046_pt1 | contig 18501 bp, 15 predicted proteins | sample NGEPerA_2_FD_76970 | JGI IMG/M metagenome (GOLD analysis project Ga0075518, IMG submission 76970) | Arctic peat soil microbial communities from the Barrow Environmental Observatory site, Barrow, Alaska, USA - NGEE PermafrostAB136-A | ecosystem: Environmental > Terrestrial > Soil > Wetlands >...
CGCCACCGCCTGCGAGGTGGCCAGCTCACGGGTCAGCCGCTGGTTCTCCGCCCGCAGCCAGCCCGGATCATCCTTCCCGCTGGCCCCGCTGGCCCCGCTCGCGACGCGCTGGTTCGGGGGGCGATAGCTCCGCGCAGAGCGCACCGGGCGAGCGGGGCCAGCGGGGCCAGCGGGAAGGATGATCCGGGCTGGCTGCGGGCGGAGAACCAGCGGCTGACCCGTGAGCTGGCCACCTCGCAGGCGGTGGCGGAGATCATGGGAGAACTGCAAGGGCTCTTGGAGCAGATCTCCGAGAGCACGCCCGCGACGTCGTCGTCGAGGGCGCGATGAGCGCCGCGTTCGCCGAGCTGCGTGCCGCAGCGGTGCCGGTCAAGGGGGTGTGCGTGCTGGTGGGTCGGGCCCGAGCCACCCATCACCGCCACGTGCGCGGACCAGTGCACGGCCCACGGCTGGCGCGGGTGGCGGCGGACAACGGTCAGGGGCTGACATCTACCGAGCAGGCGGCGGTGTTGACACTGATCAACACCCCCGGCGTACGCGGATCTGTCGATCGCCCAGATCTGGGCGAGGGAACTCGACGAGGGCCGCTACCTGTGCTTAGCCTCGAGCATGTACCGGATCGCCCGTGAAGCCGGGCAGAGCCGCGGACGCCGCCTGGGGCGGAATGCACGCCGGGCTGCCTACCCGATTATGCCTCGGTGGCGCCGCCTCAGCGGAACTCCTGTCCGTCGGCGCCCTAATCGTGCACGGCCGCGGTGGGTACTGGTCTGCGAGCGGACTCGACGCCCTCTTCCGGTGGGGCGTCTGGGCGATGGCCGCATTCCTCGGTCTCAGCTCTCTGGCCGACTTTGCGTCCGGCAGCCGGTGGGGGCGTTCTGTCGTTGCTGTGCATGCTCGTGGCACTCGGCCCCGCTGCCGCGTGAGGCTCCCCCGCACCGCCCTGGTCGGATCCGTCAGAACGGCACGCCACAGTGCAGGATCGCGTTGGCGTGGGCGGTGGCCTCACCGGTGCGGATGAACAGCTGCGCCGTCGCCGACTCGGCCTTGAGCTCCTCGTGCGACACGAGCTGCGGCTCACCGAAATGGTCGGTCAGGAGGGCGAGCACCGCAGGGTTGGTCACCTCCGCCTCGCGAGCGGCCGTCACGTGCTCGACGACGATCTCCTGCGCGAGGGCCTCGATGACCTGGGCGAAGGTCGGGATCCCGAAGGTCAGCGCGAGATCGACGACGGACACGCCCTTGGGACGGGGCATCCCGCAGTCGGCGACGACGACGCGATGGGTGTGTCCCAGCTCGGCCAGCGCGCCGGACAACGCGCTGTTCAGGATGCCGCGCTTCTTCATCGGTTGATCTCCTCACGGGTGGGGTAGGACTCCTGCGCGCCGCGTCGCGTGACGGCGATCGCGGCGACGTCGTTGGCGCGGCGGACGGCTTCCTGCAGGTCCACGCCCTCGGACAGGTGTGCAGCCAGGGCACCGACGAAGGCGTCACCGGCACCCGTGGTGTCGACGACCGTCACGGCGTGGCCCGGGACGTGAATGGCATCCTGCGAGGTGGCAGCCCGCACGGCGTCGCCACCCACGGTCTCGCGCGTCCGCTCGATGAGCACCGCGCCGGCGGCGCCCAGCGTGAGCACCACAGACCGTGGCCCGAGCGACAGCAGAGCCGTCGCGACCTCGGCTGGGTCCACGACCGTCCCGTGGGGCGTCGCCGTGCCCGCGTTCGCCAGCAGGAACGCCGCTTCTGACTCGTTGACGACGAGCGGATCGGCGATGCCCAGGACCCGGTCGGGCAGGACCGCGGCGGGCGCAGCGTTGAGCACCACACGCGTGCCGGACCGGTGCGCCTCGGGAAGCATGGAGGTGATGGTCTCCAGCGGGATCTCGAGCTGGGCGACGAGCACCGTCGCGCCCGCCCACACCGGCTTCAAGTCCTCCACGAGGGCGGGCGTGAGGTACCGGTTTGCTGCTGGGGACACGATGATCGAGTTCTCGCCGTCCGGCGTGACCAAGATGATGGCGTTGCCGGTCGGCGCGTCCATGACGCGCAGGCCCTGCAGGTCGACGCCGGCGCTCGCCAACGAGGTGCGGAGGAGCTCTCCGTGGGAGTCGGCACCGATGCAGCCCACGAAGGCGACGTCGAACCCCAGGCGCCCGGCCGCGACGGCTTGGTTGGCGCCCTTGCCGCCGGGGGTCGTGACGACGTCCGAGCCGAGGACGGTCTCCCCGGCAGCGGGCCGGTGGTCGATGTCAAGCACGAGATCAGCGTTGGCCGATCCGACGACAACGACCTTGTGCGCGCTCATGCTGAGTCTCCTTGTGATCGGGTGGTTCACCGCGGGGCGTCCTTGACGCACCGCGGTGAACCACCGCGCCGAACGGCTGGGTCCGGCTGGGGCTGGACTACGCGTTGTCCTTGGTGAGCACGACGACCGGGACGCCGATGGTCTTCTCGGCGGTCTTGCCGTCGATCAGGGCGAGGAGGGTGGTGACGGCGGACTTCCCGAGCTCCTCGGGCTGCTGAGCGATCGAGGCGGCCATGGTGCCCGCCTTGATCGCAGCGACACCGTCGGCCGTGCCGTCGAACCCGACGACGAAGACGTCCTTGCCGGCGCGGGCGCCCAGGGCCTGGATCGCGCCGAGGGCCATCTCGTCGTTCTCAGCGAAGATGCCGACGGCGTCGGGCTGGGCCTGCAGCAGGTTGGTGGCGACGTCGAGCCCCTTGGTGCGGTCGAAGTCGGCGGGCTGGGTCGCGACGATCTGGATGTTCGGGTGCTTCTTGATGCCGTCAGTGAATCCCTTGCCGCGGTCGCGTGAGGCCGAGGTTCCGGCGACGCCCTGGAGCACGATGATCTTGCCCTTGTCCCCGATCGCCTTGGCCAGCGCGTCAGCGGCCAGAGCGCCACCGGCGACGTTGTCCGATGCGATGAAGGAGTCGACGGTTGCACCGTTGACTGCGCGGTCCACGGCGACCACTGGTGTCTTGGCCGCGATCAGCGGCGCGACGATCGGACCGGCGGCGTCGGAGTCAACCGCGTTGATGATGACGCCGCTGAGCTTCTGGGTCTGGAAGTTCTGGACCTGGTTGGCCTGCTGGGTGGCATCGTCGCGGGCGTCGGTCACGACGAGCGTCACGCCGGCGGCGTCGGCCGCCGCCTGTGCGCCGTCACGCAACGACACGAAGAAGGGGTTGTTGAGCGTTGAGAGCGCCAGACCGATGCTGACGTTCGAGGACTTGCTGCCGACGGATGCATCGCCGCTGGCGGTGGTGCTTCCGGTGGTCGAACCTGAACCGCATGCGGCGAGCAGCAGCGCGCTGACGGCGGTGAGGGTGAGGAGCTTCATGGCGGGCTTCTTCATCGAAACCTTTCCTTCCTGGTTGGTCCGGGAGCGGTTCCCGGGGTCGTGCCTGTGAGTGGTGGCAGAGGTGTCTGTGGTGGTCAGGCCCGACGGCGGCGCAGGGTGTCGGTGAGCACCGCGAGGGCGATGACCGCACCGATGACCACCTGCTGCCAGAACGACGAGACGTTCAGGAGGTTCAGGCCGTTGCGGATCACGGCGAGCACGAGCGCGCCGACGAACGTGCCGAACGCCCGTCCTGTCCCGCCGGCCAGGCTCGCTCCGCCAATGACGACGGCGGCGATCGAGTCGAGCTCGTACCCCGAGGCGGCCTGCGGCTGCGCGGAGACGAGGCGTCCGGCCAGCACCAGCCCGGCGACGGCCGCGAAGAGTCCCGAGAGCGCGTAGATGATCAGCTTCTGGCGTCGCACGTTGATGCCCGAAAGGCGCGCGGCTTCCTCGTTGCCGCCGATCGCGTACATGGCGCGGCCTGTGTAGGTGCGCCCGAGGATGAAGGACGCGAGCACCCCGAGGACGACCATGATCACGACGGGCATCGGCAACCATCCACCAACGGTCTTCCCGAACCAGGCCACCGCGCTCGGCTGCGCCAGCGGGACACCCTGGGACAGCACCAGGGCAAGGCCCCGGGCGATGGACAGCATCGCCATGGTGGCGATGAACGCCGGAAGCCGGCCGTAGGAGACCAGAACTCCGGAGACCAGACCGGCCAGGATGCCGGTGATCATGCCGAACAGGATCGCGATCACGGGGTTCAGACCCATCATGGTGGCGCCGTACCCGGTCACGACCGCCGCGAGGGCTGCGACCGAGCCCACGGAGAGGTCGATGCCGGCCGAGACGATCACGAACGTCTGGCCGAAGGCGAGGATGGCCACCACGGCCGCCTGGATCCCGACGTTGAGCATGTTCTGCGCCGTGAAGAAGACCGGGCTGAGGAAGGACATCACGGCCCACAGCAGGATCAGCGCCACCAAGGCACCGTTCTGGCCGGCGATGGTCTGCACGCGTGTGAGGAGCCCCCGAGTCCGCACGGACGCGGGGCGAGGGGCAGCAGTCTCAGTTGACACGGGTGGACTCCACATCTTTGACGACCAGTGCCATGACGGCGTCCTGGGTAGCTTCCTGGTGGGTGAGCTCGCCGACGATGCGGCCCTGGGCCATGACGAGGATCCGGTCGCACATCCCGAGGACCTCGGGCAGGTCGGAGGAGACCATCAGGACGCCTCGACCCGAGCTCGTCAACTTGTTGACGAGCTGGTAGATCTCGACCCTGGCGCCGACGTCGACGCCGCGGGTGGGCTCGTCGAGCAGCAGGACCGCGGGGTCGGCCGAGAGCCACTTGCCCATGACGACCTTCTGCTGATTGCCTCCGGAAAGGTTCTTGACCATGACTTGCGTGTTCGGGGTCCGGATGCTCAGCTCGTCGACGGTGTCGGCGGCCAGCTGCCGCAACCAGCGCCGGTTGACGAGCCCTCGTCTGGTCGCTCGGCCGAGCGCGACCAGCCCGAGGTTCTCGCCGACGGATGCGCTGAGGACGAGACCCTGGGCCTTGCGGTCTTCGGGGACGAGTCCCAGGCCCGCGCCGATGGCGGCGTGGACGTCGTGACGCGGGAGCGACTTGCCCCGCACGGTGACGCTGCCCGCGCTGTAGGCGTCGGCCCCGAAGATCGCACGGAGCACTTCCGTTCGCCCGGCCCCCACCAGACCGGCGATTCCGACGACCTCACCCGCGCGAACGCTCAGCGAGATGTCGTCGAACCGGCCGTGGGACGTCAGGTGCTCGACACGCAACAGCTCGTCTCCGGCGTCGCCACGCTCGCGCGGGTACTGCTGTTCGATGGACCTGCCCACCATCATCCGGACGAGCTCGTCGGTGGACGTGCTGGCAGGCACCGTCCCCACCGAGTTGCCGTCCCGAAGCACCGTGACCCGGTCGCCGATGCGCCGGATCTCGTCCAGGTGGTGCGAGATGAAGATCAGGCCCACGCCGTGCGACCGCAGCTCGTCCATCAGCTCGAGCAGCCGGTCCACCTCGGCGTCGGTCAGTGCAGCGGTCGGTTCGTCGAGGATCAGTACGCGGGCATCCAGGCTCAGCGCCTTGGCGATCTCGACGAGCTGTTGGCGCGCCACGCCCAGACCCGCGACAGGAGTGCGCGGGTCGAGATCGAGGCCGACCCGAGCCATCGCGACGCAGGCTTCGGCATTCATGCGCCGCTTGTCCACGAGCCCGAACCGGCGGGGCTGACGTCCCAAGAGCACGTTCTCGGCGATGCTGAGCTGCGGGACGAGGTTGAACTCCTGGTGGATCGTGGCGATCCCGAGAGCTTCCGCGCGTGCGCTCGTCGTGATGCTCACCGGTCGGCCGTCGACGACGACCTGGCCGCCGTCCGGCTGATACACCCCGGCCAGGCACTTGATCAAGGTCGACTTCCCGGCACCGTTCTCGCCGAGGAGCACGTGCACCTCACCCGCATGCAGGTCGAACGAGACCCCGCCCAGCGCCACCACGCCGGGGAACTTCTTGACCAGGCCCTCGACCCGCAGGAGCTCCGGTCCGGCGGACGCGGCAGTCGGGCTCTCGGTCATGAGTTCCTCCTCTGGGTGGACTCACGCAGCTCCAGCCGGCAGCCGATGCGCTCGTCCGCGACGTCCTTGCCGCCGATCCGGTCGAGGAGCATCTGCATGGCGCGCTCGCCGAGCAGCGAGGTCGGCTGGGCGATGGCGGTGAGGGTAGGGCGCAGCAGCGTGAACCACGGCATGTCGTCGAAGACAGCCAGGGCAAGGTCGTCCGGGATCCGCACGCTCGAGGTCCCCTGTTGCTCACCGAGCAGCTGCAACGCTCCGAGCGCCATGGGCCCGTTGGCGACGAACACCGCGTCCGGGACCTCCGGCAAGGCAAGCAGGGACGCAAGGGCGTCGTGACCGGATCCGGCCCGGAAGTCACCGTGCACGACGAACGCGTCCGGGAGGTCGAACCCGTGGCCCGCCAGTGCCGCGCGGAACGCGACCAGTCGCTCGCGGGACGTGCCGGCCTGGTCGGGACCAGTGACGATGGCCAGGCGGCGGCGACCCGTCGCCACGAGGTGGTCGACGAGTTCATGGATGGCAGCCGAGCCGTCCGCCATGACGATCGGGGCGTGGACATCGGCGGCCGGTCGGTCAACGAGTACCAGCGGGTGGCCCTGCTCGGCTGCCTCACGCAGGAGAGGTGACGTCTCGACGGTCGGGACGACGATGAGCCCGTCCACCTGACGCTCGAGCAGGATCCGGACGTAGTGATCCTGCTGGGTAGGGTCCTCGTCAGCGTTCCCGACGATCACGGAGAAGCCGGCGGCTCGTGCGGTGTCCTCGACGGCTCGTGCGAGCTCGGTGAAGAACGGGTTGAGCAGGTCCGAGACCACAAGGCCGACAGTCCGCGTGCCGGTGGTCCGCAGCGAGCGCGCGACCGCGTTGGGCCGGAAGTTCAGGTCGGCCGCGGCGGCGAGCACGCGCTTGCGCATGGCCTCCGACGAGCTGGGGTGCCCACTGAGGACTCGGGAGACGGAGGCAGTCGACACGTTCGCTGCCTGCGCCACGTCCTTGATCGTCGCCATCAACGTCCTTCCCTCCGCGCCACGCTGCGCCAGCACCACGGTCGAGGCCGTCATGCAATCGATTACATGTAATCGATTGCATGAACCTACTTCAGAGCCGCGAATCCGTCAAGCCGTCCCAGGTCTCAGCGAACCGGTCCAGATCGGCACGCCCATAGGGTTGGCTGTCAGCCGACGTCGGGCCCGCTGCGTAGCAGGGTCTCGAGCAGCAGACGGAGCAGGAACGACCCGCTGAGGTTGACCGCGAAGATGACCCACGGCCAGTGTCCGGGCTCCGGGGCGGAGCTCGACCCAGGTATCACCGCGCGGTCGTGCCAGCGGCGGCGCCGCGGGTCACCAGGGCCAGGAGGCGGAGTGGCAGGTATGGCGGGCGCGCGACCGCCATGGCCGGGTCGGTCACCGCCACAGCGGCGTCTTCCAGTCCACGACGCCGAGCGGGACGACGAGGACGGGGCGGTGCTGGTGGTGGGACAGCTGCACCGCCACCGAGCCCTCGACGGCCTCGCGGAACCTGGCACCGGGGCCGGGCGCACGGGTGCCGACGACGATCGCGGCGGCGTCCACAGCCCGCGCCAGGTGGGTCAGAGCGCGGTCAGGCCGACCGGCCAGGTAGCGGAACTCCCATGGGACGCCGGACCTGCCCAGCACGTCGGTCAGGGACTGCTCGATCTCCTGCTGCTTCTGGAGCCAGGAGTCGTCGACCGCGTCCGGGTCGATGTCCGCATGGCGCACGGTGCCGTCGGGGTACTCCTCCACGGTGAACCGCGCGGTGTCCACATACGCGAAGTAGAGCGTGACGCCACCCGCGGCCTTGGACCACGACGCGGCGGTCAGCGCCACCAGCTCGGGCTCGTGCGGGACGATTGCCACCACGATCGGATGGCCGCTGAACGGAGTCATCCTCGACGGACTCGGCTGCGGTGCCTGTCGCGTACTCATCAGGTCAAGCCCTTCCCTCGGTCATCCAGCAGCCCACAGACCGTGCCATGGTCAGGCGCTGCCGGCCAGCCGTCGACGCCTCAGTTCATGCGGCCATCGTGCCGGTGATGGTGGTGGCGCACCATCAGGAACGACAGCGCGGAACCGTCGATCCGGGTCGCCGCGTGTGCGAGCGCCAGCCGCTGGCGAGGCCGGGGTCAGGCTGACCACCACCGATGGCTGACACATATCGGCGCTCGCCACCGGGCTCAACCAGCAGGACGCCGAAGGGTTCGGTGGATGCACCAACATCGGTGAGTGCGCCGCGGTGTGCCCGGCTGGGGTCCCGCTCGAGACCATCTCCCAGCTCAACTTCGACCTGCGCAAGTCTCTGACCCCGAGCCGGCGCGACTGACCCACCACCCGGCCACTCGCACGACGGAGCGGACTCAAGCGACTGCTGGCCCGCGCAGCACAGGTTCTGGCCGCCTACGCCAGACCTGGCGACGTCGACCGCCTCGACTAGGACGCTCGACTTCCCACAACAGTCCGGACCGACGACCCCGTCGCGTCAACGCAGAGCGGCCATCGGCTCTACGTTGACGCCACGTTGACGCCACGCCCGGTGAACTCCTTCGGCGCGTCAGGTCGGGTTCGAGGGCTCCTCGTCCGCTTCCGACATGGCTTCCACCGAGGAAACGTCCGCACCGCGCCCGGCTTCGTCAAGCGACGCGGCGGCATCGCGCAGACACCGCACGTGTCGATCGTCGAACGCATCGTCTGGTGGCTGGTGGCACTGGGCGCTGGACCTCGATCTGGCTGCGCTCAGTCGAGATAGTCCCGGAGGACCTGCGACCGCGACGGGTGGCGAAGCTTCGACATCGTCTTGGACTCGATCTGACGGATCCGCTCGCGCGTGACCCCGTAGACCTTGCCGATCTCGTCGAGCGTCTTGGGCTGACCGTCGGTCAGACCGAAGCGCATCGAGACGACGCCCGCCTCGCGCTCGGAGAGCGTGTCGAGGACCTGGTGGAGCTGCTCCTGCAGGAGCGTGAAGCTCACGGCGTCCGCCGGGACGACGGCCTCGGAGTCCTCGATGAGGTCACCGAACTCGCTGTCGCCGTCCTCGCCGAGCGGGGTGTGCAGCGAGATGGGCTCGCGGCCGTACTTCTGGACCTCCACGACCTTCTCGGGGGTCATGTCGAGCTCCTTGGCCAGCTCCTCCGGCGTGGGCTCGCGGCCCAGGTCCTGAAGCATCTGGCGCTGCACGCGTGCGAGCTTGTTGATGACCTCGACCATGTGCACCGGGATGCGGATGGTGCGGGCCTGGTCGGCCATGGCACGGGTGATCGCCTGGCGGATCCACCACGTCGCGTAGGTCGAGAACTTGTAGCCCTTGGTGTAGTCGAACTTCTCGACTGCGCGGATGAGCCCGAGGTTGCCCTCCTGGATCAGGTCGAGGAAGAGCATCCCGCGACCCGTGTACCGCTTGGCGAGCGACACCACCAGACGGAGGTTCGCCTCCAGGAGGTGGTTCTTGGCCCGACGTCCGTCACCGGCGATCCACTCGAACTCGCGGCGGATCTTCGGCTCAAGCGTGATCCCGGAGTTGAGGCGCTCCTCGGCGAACAGACCGGCCTCGATCCGCTTGGCGAGGTCGACCTCCTGCTCGGCGTTGAGGAGCGCGACCTTGCCGATCTGCTTGAGGTAGTCCTTGACCGGGTCGGCGGTGGCGCCAGCGGTCACGACCTGCTGAGCAGGAGCGTCGTCGTCGTCGGCGTCGGAGTACACGAAACCGGTGTCCTCGGTCTCCTCCTCGGCCGCGGCCTTCGCCGGAGCCGGCTTCTCGTCGTCCGACTGGGTCGCGGCCGTGTCGTCGACGACGACGACATCGATCGCGACGACCTCGACTGCCGCGATCTCGACGTCGATCTCGACATCGTCCGGCTCGACGACGCCGTCCGCCTCGTCGACCTCGGACGCCTTGCGTGCCGATTTCGCGGCGGCGGTCTTGCTCACCGGCTTGGTGGCTGCGGCCTTGCCAGGGGCCTTGGCGGCCGCCGTCTTGGTGGTGGTCGCGGTCTTGGCGCGTGAGGGTCGGCGGGCAGCGGCGACGTCCTCGCCGGCAGCGTCGTTGACGACGGCCTTCGTGACAGTCCGTGCCTTGGCGCTGGTGGCGGCGACGGCCCGGAGCTCGGCGACGGGCTGGTCGACAGAGATGCCCACGGTCGCGAGGCCGCGCACGACGGCCTTCAGCCGCTTGGCGTCCTGGACCTGTGCCACCTCGCACGCCTCGCGCAGAGCAGCCGCATCGACGCGTCCGTGTGTCCGACCGCGGATGACGAGCTCCTGGAGTGCGGGGTGCTCGAACTCACGCGGGAGTGCAGGGTGTGGAGACTGGGACGACACAAACAACCTTTCGGCAGCGAGAGACCCGGTTCAGATCAGCGGGGCCCCCATATTGTACCGGCCGCGACCCGCGCACACGTCGCCACGCACCGCCTGAAGTGCGCGGAAGCGCTGCGGGTGCGGGCCTGGCGGGAGGTGCTCGCGACGTCGAGCCGGTTGAGCGTGCGAGGTCTGGTGCGCGCTCCGAGATTCAACGAACGGCCAGGCGGGATGATTCCCGGGAAATCGGAACGGGTCAGGTCGCGGCGGGCTTGACGGCCAGGACCGGGCACGGGGCGTCGAGCAGGATGCGCTGCGCGTTGGCTCCGAGGATGAGCTTGCCGATCGGGCTACGCCGACGGAGCCCGATGACGATCAGCGCGGCCCCCACCTCTTCGGCGGTCCCGATGAGGTCCTCCGCGACGTCGCGTCCGCGTGTCATCACGCGGACCTCGTGCGCAACGCCACGCGCGTCGAGCTCGGCCCGCACGCTGTCGAGCGCGACGTCGAGCTCGCGCCGCTGCTCGTCCGTCTCGTCCCCGCGGCCGCTCACCACGACGACAAGTCGCTCGCTGCGGCGTTGAGCCTCCTCGGCTGCCGTCTCGAGCGCAGCGCGTCCCTCTTGTGTCGCCAGGTAGCCGACCACGATGGCCATCGGTGTTCCTCTCCCGCTCGCCTCGGCATCCTCGCCGTGGTCCGTGACGCTACCCGAGCGAGGCGTTCGGGACGACCGGGACGCACGCTGAGGGTCGTCGTCATTGCGGCCGACTGATCCACCCGGGCGGGACGGCGGCTGCAAGCGTCGCGTCGAGCAGCTGCGCGAGCGTGTACTCCGGGTCCTCGACGAGTGCGCGCTCCAGCAGCAGCCTGGCCCGCGCACCATCGCCCTGCCACCACGCGAGAAGGGCGAGCAGTGTCAGCGCGGGCGGCTGCGCACCGCGACGACCGTGTGCGACGACGCCCTCGAGGACCCGGACGTGCGCGGCCGTCTCGACCGCCGGCGGCTCGACGGCGCAGCGCGGGTCGATGATCGCCCCGACCGCGTCCGACATCTCGGGGCTCGCGGCTGTCGCGTCGTCCCGCACGGATCGTTCCGCGAGGTCGCCCGTCCCCGGGACGAGCGCGACGAGGACCCCGTCACGAACCCGCCGGTCCGCGAGCGCAGCCTCGATCCGCCCGAGCACCGAGGCGCTCAGCGGCGACGCGTCGGCCCGGGGCACCGCGGCAGCGCCCACGAGCTCGGCTGCGACCGCCGCGCGCCACGCCGTCATGGACTGCTCGCGCCAGGCGCGCAGCGCGTCCCCGCCGTCGGCCTGAGCCTGGTCGTGGCGCGAGTGCCACCGCACACACACCCGGCTGACGGACCGCCGCGCGTCCCCGGGAGCTGTCCGGATCCGCGCGAGGTCCTCGCGGCAGTCGGCGACCGACGACCCGGCGAGCACCATGTGGGCGCCGACCGCGGTCGTCTCCAGGTCACGCAGGGGACGCCCGCCGCGCGGGCAGCACTCGAGGTCGTCGCAGTCGAGCGCGAGGTATCCCTGCGACGTGACGACCCAGACGACGACGTCGCCGAGCGACGTGAGCGCAGCCTCGCGGAAGTGCTCGGCAGCCGCTCTCGCGAGCGTCCGCGTCGGACCGGGATCACGGGGGTCGTCGCGGGTGTACAGGACGAGCACCGCCCCGGACGCCCGGTCGGCACCCAGGTGCGAGACGAGGCCTCGGGCGATCTGCGGGCCCCGCTCGACGTCGGCCAGGTCCGGCAGGTCGACGCGAGCGACGAGTCCGATGCGGCCGCGCGGTGGACGCAGGCTGACCGCCACGGCACTGTGGCTGGGCCGGAAGCCCAGCTGGTGGGGAAGGTAGGCGAGCATCTCCCGGGGCTCGCTGACCCGGATCGTGGTGGTGTCCATGGGCACAGACCACTGCATCAGGCCCCGGCCACGGGTCGTGCCGCGAGGATCTGTGGACCGATCGCGCACCTGGCGTGCCTGGGGTCGGGTGAACCCGGCGCAGGGCCCGCGTTACGGTGAGCCCGTGCCCGCTCCGAGCTCACCGCGCCCCGCGCCACCGCACCCGCCGAGCCCGCGCCGGGGTCCGCTCCGCCTCGCTGCGCTCTCGACCGGCGCGGTGGCCGTCCTGCTCGCGGCCACGGCCTGCACACCGGTCACAGGCTCCGGCGGGCCCTCGGTGGCGGCCACGGAGCCCAGCGCGACAGCCCAGCAGCCTGCCCCGACCGAGTCGCTGCTGACGGAGAGCCCCGACACCCACTCGTCGGTCGGGAGTCTTGCGGACGGCTTCCCGGTCGACCTCGTCCCGGTGCCCGACGGTGCGGAGGTCCTCGTGTCGTCCGCGGCTCCCGCCGGTGACGCGGGCCTGTGGGACGTGAGCCTGAACCTGCGGACCGCGCAGGACACGGCGGGGCTCGTCGACGTCTACCGCCAGCACTTCCTGGCCGCCGGGTTCGTCGAGACGGCACCCGAGCATGCGGAGCCAGGACTTGCGGCGCAGGCCACGTTCAGCCGGAGCGACGGCGCCGAGATCCTCGTGCTCGGGGTCCTCGACCGGGACGGGGTGCGGACGATGACGCTCGGTGGGCGCGTGCGCACCGGATCGTGAGCCGCCTAGGCTCGGCCCCGTGAACAGCCCCACGGCACTGGTCGACGTCGAGGACGTGCGCGCCCACGTGGACGCGATCCTCGCGCTGCGTGTCGCGGAGCTCCGGGTCGAGCTCGCCCGATCGGGTGCGGGGGCCGACCGGCTCGCGGACGCCGTCGCGGTGATCCTCTCCGGCGGCAAGCGCCTGCGGGCCGCGTTCTGCTACTGGTCGTGGCGTGCCCACGGCGGACTCCCGGGCACGCCGCGCGAGCAGGTCGTCCTGCAGGTCGGTGCCGCGCTCGAGCTGTTCCAGGCGGCCGCGCTGTTCCACGACGACGTCATGGACGACTCCGACACCCGGCGCGGGCTGCCCGCCGCGCACCGCGCCTTCGCCGAGCTGCACGCGTCAGCGGCGTGGACCGGCGACGCGCGCCGGTTCGGCGAGTCCGCCGCGATCCTGCTCGGCGACCTGGCGCTCGTCCTGAGCGAGCAGGCGTTCCGCGAGGCGCTCGCCGGCGAGCCACAGCCGCTGCGCAACCAGGCCGGCGAGGTGTTCGACCTGATGCGCACCGAGGTCACGGTCGGGCAGTACCTCGACGTGCTCGCCCAGGCGCTGCCGTGGGGCCAGGACCCGGTCGCCGACGAGGCCAGGGCCCGCGACGTCATCCGGGCGAAGTCCGCCCGCTACAGCGTGGAGCACCCTCTCGTGCTCGGTGCGGTGCTCGGTGAGGCCAGCGATGACGAGATCGACGCGTGCCGCACGATCGGCCTACCGCTCGGTGAGGGCTTCCAGCTGCGGGACGACCTGCTCGGGGTGTTCGGCGACCCTGCGACGACGGGCAAGCCCGCGGGCGACGACCTGCGGGAGGGCAAGCGCACCGTGCTCGTCGCACGCGCCATGGCACGCGCCCAGGCCACGGGCGACGCCGGCACGGTCGCGATGCTGCACCGCGAGCTCGGGCGCCGGGACCTCGACGACGACGCCGTGGCGACCCTGGCGGACGCGATCGCGGCGACCGGCGCGCCCGACGACGTCGAGCAGCTCATCCACGACCTCACCCAGGGCGCTCTCGCGGCGCTGGGCGGGCCCCACCTCAGTGAACCGGGCCGGACGATGCTCGGACGCCTCGCGCACGCGGCGGTCGACCGCCGCGCCTGAGCCGACGGTGCCCGCGTGGCGCTCTGGCTAGAGCAGTGCCTGGGCCTGGCGGCGGACCGCCGTCTTGTGACCCGTCCGCAGTGCCTCGATGGGTGTCATGCCGAGCCCGTCGTCGACCGAGAAGAGCCACTCGATCGCACCGTCGTCATCGAAGCCTGCGTCGGAGAGCAGGGTGAACGTGCCCTGGAGCGCGGCGAGCACGGTCCATGCGGGCGAGTCCGCGTCACCCTCGACCTCACGGTTCGGGGCCGACGGGTTGGCGAGGTGGCCCGGGACGAAGAAGGCCTCCGGGACCGAGATCACCCGGGGGTCGCCACGCCGCACTGCCACGATGCGCCCCTCCTGAAGAAGGCGGCGCACCTTGCCGACGTCGATGCCGAGCCGCTCGGCGACGTCGGGAAGGGTCAGCCACGAGCCGACGAGGGAGTCCAGGTGTGCGCTGTCAGTCACGGCGACAGCGTACGCAACTTCCGCGGTTCACCCGTCTGCCGGGGAATGACACCGCCGTAGTTCCCCCGGCGCGCTTTCCCCACGCTCTCCCCTGGGCTACCGTCGAAATCATTCACTCCAGTCACACGAGCACCATTCATCACTTGAGCATCATGAGGTCGGACAAATGACGCAGACCGCCCCCGCATCGCCGAGCAGCCCGATCCGCTCGGCAGACGCGAGCCCAGGGCACGCCCAGGTCGACAGCGGTCGCGCGCGTCGACGGGTCACCGGGACGGGCGCGACCGCGACCCTCGTCCTCGCTGCCGTGGCGGTCACAGCGACCGGCGGAGCGGCCCACGCCGACGACCAGTACACCGTGCGCACGGGCGACACCGTCGGCCACATCGCCGCGCGCACCGGCACGACCGTCGCGGCGATCGCCCGGGCGAACGCCCTCGCCGACGCCGCACGCATCCGCGTCGGGCAGCGCCTTGTCATCCCGAGCAGCTCGGCCGCGACCGCCGCCGTGGCACCCGTCGTCGCCGTGGCCGCTCCCGCGGCAGCGACCTACACCGTGGCCAAGGGCGACACCGTCTCCCGCATCGCGACGAAGCAGGGCACGACGATCGCGGCGATCGTCGCGGCGAACGGCCTGAACGCCCGCGCGTTCATCCGCGTCGGCCAGCAGCTGACCATCCCCGGCACCGCCGCCGCCACACCCGTGCAGCCGGCAGCGGCAGCGACGTCGGTGCGCACGTCCACGGCGGGCACGACGACCCACACGGTCGTCTCGGGAGAGACGGTCTCCCGGATCGCCACGAAGTTCGGCACGACGGTCCAGGCGATCGTCGCGGCGAACGGCCTGAACGCCCGCGCGTTCATCCGTCTCGGTCAGCAGCTGACGATCCCCGGCCAGGCGACCGTGCAGCTCGTGAGCAACACGTTCGCGGGCCGCACGTACTCCGACAGCGTCGTCGCCGCCGCGAACGTCAACCAGAGCACGTTGCTGAGCTCGTCGGTGCCCACGAAGGCCCAGATGCAGGTGAAGATCGTCGCCACGGCGCGTGAGATGGGGGTCGACCCCGCGCTCGCGCAGGCCATCGCCTTCCAGGAGTCCGGCTTCAAGCACACCGTCGTCTCCCCCGCCAACGCCATCGGCGTCATGCAGGTCATCCCGAGCTCGGGCGAGTGGGCGTCGCAGCTCGTCGGCCGGAAGCTCAACCTGCTCGACCCCAACGACAACGTCGTGGCCGGCATCGCGATCCTGCGCTCGCTCGTCAAGAGCAGCCCGGACGTGCAGACCGCGATCGCGGGCTACTACCAGGGCGCTTCCTCGGTCCGGCGCAACGGCATGTTCGCGGACACCCGCCGCTACGTCGCGAACGTCCAGACCCACATGACGCGCTTCAGCTGACGGGCACGTCCCCCGGTCGGAGCAACGGCGACCGTAGACTTCGGCCCGTGGGAACAACTGTCACCGATCCGCTCGTCGGCCGCCTGGTCGACGGGCGGTACGAGGTCATGTCCCGCATCGCGCGTGGCGGGATGGCCACGGTGTACCTCGCCATCGACCGTCGGCTCGACCGCGAGGTCGCCCTCAAGGTCATGCACCCGCACCTGGCCGCGGGGATGGACGGCTCCGACTTCGTGGCCCGCTTCCGTCGTGAGGCGCGCGCTGCGGCCCGCCTCACGCACCCGGGCCTCGTCGGGGTCTACGACCAGGGGCTCGACGGCGAGACGAGCTACCTCACGATGGAGTACATCGACGGGACGAACCTGCGCCGCCACCTGAGCGAGCAGGGCTCCCTGACGGTCGGCGCGGCGCTCGACCTGATCGACCGCGTGCTCGACGCGCTCGCCGTCGCCCACCGCGCGGGCCTCGTGCACCGCGACATCAAGCCCGAGAACGTCCTCATCGCCTCCGACAGCCGAGTCAAGGTGGCCGACTTCGGCCTCGCCCGGGCCGTCACCGAGGTCACGTCGGCCACGACGGGGACGGTGTTCGGGACGGTCGCCTACCTCGCCCCCGAGCTCGTCGCGCGCGGCAGCAGCGATGCGCGCACCGACGTGTACGCCGCCGGCATCCTGCTCTACGAGATGATCACGGGCCGCCAGCCGTTCGTCGGCGAGACCCCGATCCAGGTCGCGTTCCAGCACGTCAACACCGACATCCCGGCAGCTTCGGACCTCGTCCGCTGGCTCCCCGTCGAGGTCGACGAGCTCATCGGCGCCCTCGCGGCGCGCGAGCCCGACGACCGTCCGATCGACGCGTCCGCAGCGCTCGAGCTCGTCCGGCGCACCCGCGTGAGCCTCGACCCCGAGACCCTCGCGCGCCGCGCGGACGTCAGCCCGTCGATCTCCCTGCCGCTGGCGACCGATGCAGGCGACAAGGCACCCGACGACGACGCGCTCGACCGTGCGCTCGCTGACTCGACGAGCCGCGACGACGCGCCGGACGCACCGGCGAACGGCCCTGACGCCACGACGACCCGGCTTGCGCTCGTCCCCGCGGGCGGTACCGTCGCGCTGCCCATCGGAACCGGCATCCGGCCCGTCGACGCCAAGCCCACGCCGAGCCGCCGCCGACGACGACGACGCATCATCTGGGCGAGCGTCGTCACGCTGCTGCTCGTCGGCGCCGGCGCGGGCGCCTGGTGGTACGTCACAGAAGGACCCGGCGCCTACACGACCGTCCCTCAGGTGGCCGGCGAGGCGCAGGACGTCGCCACGACCATCCTGACCGGCCATGGGCTGACCCCGGACCCGGTCCAGGCGTTCGACCACAGCGTCGCCTCCGGCTTCGTCGTGGGCACGACCCCCGCGGAGGGTTCCCGGATCCGCAAGGACGGGACCGTCACGGTGACCGTCTCGAAGGGCCAGGACCTCGTCGCTGTCCCCGACAAGCTCGTCGGCGCGCTGCAGGCCGACGCCGAGGCCGCGCTGACCGCCGCCGGCCTCAAGGCCGCGTACCTCGACGGGAAGCACTACTCCGACACCGCCCAGCTCGGAGCCGTCATCGAGGCGTCCGCGAAGCCCGGCGACCAGCTCGAGCGCTCGTCCGAGGTGCAGCTGACGGTCTCGGCCGGCCGCGCACCCGTGACGATCGTCTCGGTCGTCGGCGCGACGCAGGACGAGGCGAGCAAGCAGCTCGACGGCCTCGGCCTCAAGGTCGCCCTGACCCCGGCGTTCTCGGACACCGTGCCCGCGGGGCGGGTCATGAGCCAGGACCCGCTCCCCCAGGCCGAGGGCCACCACCGCGGCGACACCGTCACGCTGACGATCTCGCAGGGCCCAGAGCTGTTCGATGTGCCCGATGTGAACCGCCAGGGCATCGCGGCCGCGACAAAGACCCTCGAAGACGCGGGGTTCAAGGTCAACACCCAGAGGGCCAGCGCCTACTTCGGCCTGGGCTTCGTCGTCGGCCAGGACCCGGCCGGAGGCGTGAAGGTCGCACCGAAGGGCGCAACTATCACGCTGACGATCACCTGACCTGAGTTCAGCGCCTCGTCCCGGACGTGGCAACGGGCGCACCCCATCGGGTGCGCCCGTTGCCATGCGGCCTCAGGACCTGCGCAGCAGCTCCACGACCTGGAACGCCAGCTCCAACGACTGCTGGTGGTTCAGCCGCGGGTCGACGAGCGTCTCGTAGCGCCGGGCCAGCCCCGCGTCGTCGATCTCCTCGGAGCCGCCCAGCACCTCGGTGACGTCGTCGCCCGTGAGCTCGATGTGCAGCCCGCCGGGAATCGTCCCGAGCGCGCGGTGCACCTCGAAGAACCCGGCGACCTCGTCCATGACGTCGGAGAACCGGCGGGTCTTGTACCCGCTGGCCGACGTGATGCCGTTGCCGTGCATCGGGTCGCACACCCAGGTGACGGGACGACCGTCGGCCGTAACCTTCTCGACGAGCGCGGGCAGCCGGTCGCGGATCTTGCCGGCACCCATGCGCGTGATGAACGTGATGCGTCCCGGCTCGGCGGTCGGGTTGAGCTTGTCGATCAGCGCGAGCGCGTCGTCGGCGGTCGACGTCGGGCCGAGCTTGATGCCGAGCGGGTTC
>Ga0075518_1000049_pt1 | contig 17895 bp, 10 predicted proteins | sample NGEPerA_2_FD_76970 | JGI IMG/M metagenome (GOLD analysis project Ga0075518, IMG submission 76970) | Arctic peat soil microbial communities from the Barrow Environmental Observatory site, Barrow, Alaska, USA - NGEE PermafrostAB136-A | ecosystem: Environmental > Terrestrial > Soil > Wetlands >...
TCCACGTATCGTTGACAAGGTCGAAGACGAGCCCGGGGAATGTGGTAACCAGAGCTGCATTAAGTACCTCGCGGTCCTTAGGTAGATCCATGCCGGACAGCCCGAACACGGCACGCTCGATCTGCGGTAGCGAGAGGTTCGCAGCCGTCAGGACTCTCTGAACGGCGTTGGTGATGCCTGATATGGCTGCTTCGAGTCCAACGATCTGGTAGTTGGAGGCTCCTCCTTCTCCGGATCCGATGATATGGCCGGCATTGTCACCAACGACAGCCTTCGTCCTGGTGGTTCCCCCGTCGACGCCGAGATAGTACGTCACAGCCATGCTAGTGTTCCTCCTGCGAAGTTGTCCAAGCCCTATTGGCACCGACAATGCCCACTTCAGGTCTAGTGACCTCTAGAGAACCTTATGCTTTAGTGTGCCAAGTATACCATGATTCAGACTGCCGTCTCAATTTGACGGTTTCTGGTCGCTGCGACTATGCCGGACCAAGATGCTTTCTGAGCGATAATCGGGCGGCTCAAGTGGTTCATGGGTCTGTCCGTTCGCCCTTGGCTTGGACAGATGATGCTCGTGATCTCTCAGCTTCACCCGAAGAGAATCCAGAAACAGCGGAGCCCTTGCATTTTTGCAAACACCGCTGTACCGTAATTGGGTAGACAACAAAACGGAGGGCACGTCAATGAGTTTAGTAGTCTCGGGCAGATTTCCGGACACAAACGAGGCACACCCGACTCACATTGTCGCGTGACTTATGGTATGCCGTTGGCGGCAGTTCTTGAAAGGCTGGAATTCGATCTTCCCAGGTGCACGGGGTCATGTCATGCGTACGGCACAGGGACCCTCGGGCCACTTCCTCAAAGCTACTCTGGTGCACATTCTTGGTGTCCGTTCTGAACCACATTGGCCCTTGGAGAGCAGTCGGTTGGCGTTTCTAGCAGCCGAAGGGGTGCGAAGCGGAGCCATCAGGGGAGTAGTGATACAGCATCGATGCTTGCCAGGCAGTTGGCGGAAGAATAGGTCTTGTGCCGTGAGATGGGCTCCAAGGAGTGCTAGAAGTACAGCAAAGCGAAGTGCGAATCGTGCTGTTGCTCATCGGAGCCTGTCGTCTGGTGGAGGAACACGGAAGATGGCGATGCATCAAGGAGGATGAAGATGTCACGAGACTGGGAAGCACAATTCCGTGAGTGGGCGAAGCCGCCTGGAAAGACCGAGGAGGACCGATGTAACAACGCCCTTTCCGCAATCCGGAACGCGATCAAGGCCAGCGATGCACTCTGCACTCGCGACGTATCTGTCTTTGCTCAGGGTTCCTACCGAAACAATACGAACGTCCGAAAGGACAGCGATGTTGACATTGGAGTACTGTGTACGGATACATTCTTCTTTGACCTGCCAGAGAATACGACTTGCGAGACGCTCGGAATTAGTCCAGCAACGTATGGCTATGGCCAGTTCAAGAACGAAGTTGGCGCAGCCTTGGTCGGCCACTTCGGGCAGGATGCCGTGAAGCGCGGTGACAAGGTTTTTGACGTCCACGAAACAACCTACCACGTTGAAGCCGACGTTGCAGCTTTCTTCGAGCATCGGCGCTATCAGATAGGCGGGGCATATCTCAGTGGAGTTGAGCTTCGGACAGACATAGGAAACAACCATGTGATAAACTGGCCCGACCAGAACTATGCGAACGGATGTCGGAAGAACACGGATACGGGAATGCGATTCAAGTCAATCGTGCGGGTTCTGAAGGCTATGTCGAATGAAATGGCTGAGAGACACGTGCAGGCCGGGAGTATCCCTAGCTTTCTTATTGAATGCCTTGTGTGGAACGTTCCCAACGACCGGTTTCAGAACAGCACCTACACGGCAGACATGAAGGCAGCGCTTTACTTCTTGTACGAGCGTACAAAGACAGACGAACTCTGCCGAGAATGGGGCGAAGTCAACGAACTCAAGTACTTGTTCTGGCCTGTCCAGAAGTGGACTCGCCAACAGGCGAATGAATTCACGGTCGCTGCTTGGAATTACGCCGAACTCGGGGAGTAGACATGAGGAACGTGAACCTGAAGCACTTTCTGTCCATTCTCTTGGTGTTCTCTGGTTTGGTATGGTTTGGTATTGCTTTGGCAAACGGTCTGAACATGCGAAGTCTCGTTGACTTCATGCGACCCATCCCTGACGTTGTGACGGCCGACCTACTTCTTGTGAGCGTCTTTACCAAATGGCTCTGGCGGTGTAGGTTTTTTCGAGGCTGGCTTGTCCCGTTTCCAAACCTAAACGGCACATGGCAAGGTTGCATTCAGACGAACTGGAAGGACACCGGAGGCAAGACGCCTGGTCCCATCACCGCAATACTGACCATCAACCAGAGCTTCGCTCGCATAAGTTGTGTCATGCGCACCGGCGAAATGGAGAGCCATAGCTACCTGGAGGGATTCTGCATCGACAACGAGGCGCAGGTTCGTCAACTCTGCTACTCGTACACGAGTAGGCCGAAGACCTCCCTCCGAGAGAGAAGCACTCCCCACGATGGCACACTCCTACTCAATATCATCGGGACCCCTGTACGCAAACTGGAAGGGGAATATTGGACGCAGCGCCAAACGATAGGCACGGTGTCTCTCACCTACCGTACAGCAGAACTCTTGGACGAGTTTCCCACCGACTAGTCGGAGCACCCGATAGCACTCAGAGTAGCACAAAGCGGGAGGCCCAGGAAAACCAGGTGTTCAAGAGACAACTCGAAAATGGCACCTGCAAGTTCTGACCCCAACGACACCAGGTCTGCCGAACGACTCTAGATCATGTCCTCCTACGGGGCGGCAAGATCAATGCTGGGGCAACGCGTGTCCAAGTGTATAGGTTTGTCCGTGGAATCTTGAAGGCAAACATGCGACCTTCTGGGTAGTTAGCTGATATTCAGTTTTCCGTTTCAGCAGACGGATGACGGGCATTGACATGTCAGTAGTGCTTCACTGCTACTGAGGGCGCTTGTCAGACAGGTTTGCTCTCGCTCCAAAACAGAGTAGGCTTTGTAATACTATGATTGTCGATGCTGGACGAGCCAGAAATGGCGTTTCAACATCTCGTGGAATGCAGAGCATGTGGAGAGACGATGTGTTGGGTAGCCCAGTTTCCTGCCTGTTTGGGCTCATTTCGAAAGTTGACAGCTGTACGAAATATCGAGGCTGGCTAATGTCCTACAAGCTTCTGAGGAGGGCTTAATGGAAAGCATTTACAAACTCTGTGTTCCTAGAGAAAGCGTGTTCGACGATTTGAAGCATGATGATACGCTGGATCTGACCGACCTGATACAGGATCGCATCGAAGACCAACAGCGGTTCTTCGAGGAGAACTACGTTACCGAGGGAATGCGGCAACTTGTGTCATATGCATTCGCGCGGTTCAACAAGAAGAGCTCCGTGGCAGTCATCAAGCTCACGCAATCCATGGGCGGCGGTAAGACGCACAACATGATTGCTCTTGGGCTTCTCGCCAAGTATCCGAAACTGAGAGAGAAGTATTTTCCCGAACTGCTCAAAGATGACACGCTTGGCGAAATAGAGGTGATCGCTTTCAGCGGACGTGAACGCCCGACATTCGGGCTTTGGGGTGACCTCGCCGCGCAGCTCAACAAGAAAGATGATCTCAACGGTTTCTACTCACCACTGGCTGCTCCGGGTGAAAGCGAGTGGATCCATCTCCTGAAACGAACAAGTCGTCCGCTTCTCATACTGCTCGACGAACTTCCTCCTTATCTTGAAGACATGAAGAGCAAGGATATCGGCAACTCAAACCTGTCCAAAGTGACCGAATCGGCTCTCTCAAACCTGTTCGTGGCGATGCAAAAAACGGAGTTGGCCAACGTCTGCGTCGTCATCTCGGATCTTCAGGCGTCCTACGAGGTTGGCAGTGCCCAGATTAGAGCTACGACAGACAACCTCAACAGCGAACTCAGCCGAGTTGCGGTCGATCTTGCACCGGTCAACCAATCTTCCGGAGAAGTTTTCGAGATCCTCCGCAAGCGCTTGTTCAAGAGTCTTCCCTCCAGAGCCGACATGACTCGCATTGCCTCAGACTTCCAGGCGCCGTTGAAGCAAGCCGAGAACTTGGGGTTAAGTCCAACTGTCAAACAACAGATACTTCTCGGGATGGTTGACTCCTATCCGTTCCACCCGATGCTCAAGGAACTCTATGGACGGTTCAAGGAGAACCCCGGATTTCAGCAAACGAGAGGCCTCATTCGACTCATGCGATTGGTAGTACGCAATCTCTGGGAGCGTCAAGAAGAGAAAGTGTATACAGAGAAGGTCATTATTAACGGTTCTGATTTCGATCTCCGTGACAGGCGTATTGCGGCCATGGTGTCATCCATCCGACCATCGCTTCAGAATGCTATCAGTCATGATATTGTTGCTGCCGGAAGCGGGACTGCGGAGGTAGTAGCACAAAACACGAACGTGCCAGAGCTCATAGGTGCTGCACAACTCGTCCTGGTCTCCTCCTTGGCAGCCGTCCTCAATCCTGTCGTTGGTTTGCGGCAATCCGAGATGCTCGGATACCTTGCGGTTCCCGGGTGCGACCTCAGTGCGATAGCGGCGGCGTTTAAGGACTATGCTGACCAGGCGTGGTATCTGGATTTCGACGGCACCAACCAGCGATGGTATTTCAAGGACACGAAGAATTTCACAGCGGAGCTACAGAGCACCGTACAGCTCATCGGAGATGACCAGGCCCGAGATACGCTCAAGAAGTATCTGGAAGACAGTATTCTTCGTCCCACAGTAAAGGAATGCTATCAGAATGTCCAGGTGTTCCCAACTCCAGACAGCATCACACTAACCCGCGACAGGGTCACCCTGGTTGTCTTGGAGCCATCGGCAACCGGAGCGCTCGGGAAGACCACAAAGGACTTCTTTGATGGGCAGGACTACAAGAACAGAATCTTGTTCCTCGTTGGAAAAGGAGAGAATACCAAGAACCTCCTCCAGCGCTCTAAAGAGCTCCAAGCCGTGAAACAGATTTTGCACCGAATGGATGAATCAGCGTCTGCGGTGCGCGCTGATGTTTACAAACAAGTGTCCGACAAAACACATGTCTACGAGCTCAATTTCTACTCCGCTATCAGGGAGTGCTTCTGCATGATTTACTATCCATGGGAAGGCGATGAACTCGTCGACGCTGACTTCGATATGAAGTTCTCGGACTCAAAGTACAATGTGGAGGACCAAATCGTAGCGGTGCTCGACAAGCAGGGAAAATTCACCAAAGACGTCGACACGACAGCGTTCCAGCTAAAATGCGAACAGCGCCTGTTCACGCAACCCAAGATGCGGTGGGATGACGTTCTTGAACGCGCTGCCACCAACACGCATTGGACATGGCATATTCCAGGGGCTCTCAATGATCTCCGAGACCGTTGCATTCATCGCGACGCTTGGCGACAGATCGACAAGGAATGGGTGGTCAAGGGGCCGTTCGCCAAGGCCACGGATGTCACCCTCAAAGAAGCGGTGGCGGCAACTCGTGAGAAGTCAGAAGCTACTCTGCATATTGACGCGCAGAACGGCGACACTGTGCACGTACGATACGACGGAGTTCCAGCGACAGAGGCTGATCCTGTCCTCGACACATCGTCGGACGTGGTCATCAACTCCCTTCAGGCATCATTCCTCTGCACTGACAGCAAAGGGGTGAACGAAACAGGATATCCAGTCGCTTGGAACAACAAGCCCTTCATCGTCAGAAATATGGAAACCGTGTCAGACGGACAAAACCTCACGCTGAAGTCGACGATTAACGATCCGAAGCTGCGTATCTGGTACACGACCGATGGCTCGTTGCCGAAGGCAGGACAAAGCGCCGCCTACGTGGATGCGTTTCGCATCCCTGACGACTGCAAGATTATTGTTGCCATTCTCTGTCTTGGGGATATGCCGCTTGACCAAGTCAGGATCCCGATTGCCGAGAAGCTCCGCATCGACCCTGTCCGTCCGACGAAGATCTCAAAGAAGGGCGGAACTTGGGAGACGCCAGAATCGTATCTATTCCTCGAACAGCTTGCCAAACACAATGGCGTTCTCCGTGGATGCAGGGTGACAATCACTGTCGATGCCGAACGATGGGCGGTACTGGAACTGCACGATGGTCTTGAGGTTGCGGCTGACCAGGTGCACGCACAATTGGACATGTTGATAAGTAGTTTCTTTGCGGACAAGAGCCTTACTCCCAAAGTGAGTATCGAGTATATGGGGGTACAGTTTCCAACGGGAGACGCGTTCCTGGCTTGGCTGAACGAAACGGGCCACTCACTCGAGAGCTTCGACAAGGACATCAAACAATGATGAAGAAGCATTTCATCGGGTTCGGGTTCGACACTGGTGCCAAAGGGTACCATTTCCTCATCGTCATCCCAAAGGAGAAAGACGGGAAAGTCAGCATCTATGAATGCTTTCATTGGGACCCGAAGGAAGTAACCAGCATGGAATTGTGTTCCCGGGACCTCAAGGCCGAGATCGATTGCAGCAAGTGGAACCTGCTGGCGACCGACATCGCACAAGTGCTCAACAAGCGTCTGGAGAGCGATGGAATACCGGCTGGCACCTGGAAATCCGGCAGTCGCATTCCCGTTGAGCGTTTGTGTGGCAAGGAGCTGGTACTGCTTGTCTGGGCTATCAATGGATACGATGACAGATCGGTAGCCGCTGCGATTCGGAACTGGCAGAACCTGAGCCATGAAGAACGTTGGTGGCTGTTCACCATGGCAAACTCGGTTGGCGGTGGCGTTCACGATAGCGAACATGGGTGGAGAAAAGCAATCTCCTACGCTCTCTGCGACAATCCCACAAGAGCAGATGAGAAGCCGGAAGAGCTCTTTGATGTCAAGCCGGTAGAGAAGAAACAACGACGGTCCCATGCGGCTCAACCTTTGCAGCCTAAGTCAGAGAAGAGGAAACGCACGCAATGACCGGCGAAGAAAAATCCTTCATCGAGGTGGAACTGCCCGTTTCGCGTCTCTCAAAGGAAGCGTATAAGGAGCGAATGGCTGGCAGCAGTCAGACATTGACGGGCCTTGGCAAGTGGTGGGGCAGAAAGCCTCTTGTTCTCGTCAGAGCTACTGTCCTTGGATTACTCCTTCCGTCGACTGACGACCCGAAGGGCGATATGAAGCTGTTCCTGCACCTCATGCTGATGGACGATGAGGGGTTGCGACATCGAAAGAATCGCAGGATTCCCGATGCCGTGCTCTTCGAGAATGCGCTGCCGTCGGAGCGCGCGTCATTTTCTCATGCATCAGGAGCCGTCCGCTGTACGCTTGATCGTGCGGCACGTGCCATACTCGAGGCTGCGGTGTTTAATCGCCTGCCGTACGACAACAAGCTCGAGTACTGCTGTCGAGCTGAGGAAATGGATGATACGTCCGTCATCAATTGGAACTATGTCAACACACGTCTAGGGTCAAATACGCACAGCCTGCAGGAGCTTGTTGCGGAAATCGGCATTCTCCGCTTCGGGCGAATACCGTTGGTCACAGACTGCTTCTGCGGAGGCGGGTCCGTCCCCTTCGAGAGCGCTCGTCTCGGGTGTCGTACAGAGGCATCCGATCTTAACCCCGTGGCGAGTCTGTTGACATGGAGCGCGCTCAACCTTCTTGGCGCTTCAGAAGAGCGACAGAAGGACCTGAGGGCATTCCAGGAATCGGTATTCAAATCTGTTCACAACCAGATCGACGACTGGGGTATCGAACGCAACGCACAAGGGTGGACGGGATTGTACTACCTCCACGCGACAACGATGGTGTGCCCCGAACACAACTGTGGCTGGCAGTTCCCGCTTTTGCCGTCGCTCGTTGTGAGCAAGAAAGGCAACGTAATCGCTCGCCTCGTCGCGGACTCGGTCACAAAGACTCTTACCCCACAAATTGTGGAGGGTGCGACCGACAAGGAGTTCGAAACCGCGAAGTCCACGTGGATTGCCACCAACGGTGAAATTCGCTGCCCCCATTGTCATGCGCGCCTGAACGTCGCGGCAATACGTGGCGATGCTCACGACGACAGGGGAAACTTGATCTCGGGACTGCGCCAATGGGAACGGTCCGATATTGAGCCGCATCCCGGCGACACGTTTGGCGAACAACTTTACTGTATTGTCTATGAAGAGACGAGGAAAACCAACGGCAAAGACGTCAAGATACGGCACTACGTTGTTCCCGACAAAGAGGATATCGAGCGCGAGAAGCATGCATGTGAGATTCTCCAGAAGAATCTGGCTCGTTGGCAGAAGAAGGGATACGTTCCCGCTACAGCAATAGAACCGGGCGATGAGACCTCGCGACTCGTACGAGAACGCGGATGGAAATACTGGCACCAGCTTTTCACGCCAAGACAGCTCCTACTGAACGGTCTCGTCTCACAAACGGTGGACACGCTGGCCCAGTCGACAGATGAACGTGCTCTTGGATTTCTTGGGCTCCAACGGTGCTGCGACTACAATTCAAAACTATCGAGGTGGCGGCGAGAGCTCGGATATGTCGAACAAGTCTTCTACAACCAAGCGCTTAATACGCTCTTTGACTTCGGCTCTCGTGGAAGCGCAAGTCTCGAGGAGTCATTCAAGGCTGTGGAGCTCTCACCGACCATGTTGGTTCCCGGAACCGTGGCACTCTGTGATGCCCGTACCGTCAATACGGTCGCAGACTACTTTATCACAGACCCGCCTTATGCCGACGCAGTGAACTACCATGAGCTTTCCGAGTTCTTTCTGGCGTGGGATGAGAAACTGATCCCCAAGATATTCCCATCCTGGTACGCCGATAGCAAGAGAGCCCTTGCCGTCAAAGGCAAGGATGACTCCTTTGAACAGGCTATGGTCGATATTTACCACAACTTGGCAGAACATATGTCCTCCAATGGGCGCCAAGTCGTGTACTTCACGCATCAAGATCCTGAGGTGTGGGCTGATCTCATTCGCATCCTCTGGGCATCCGGTCTCTCGGTGATTTCTGCGTGGAACATCGCCACAGAGACCACAACGGCCGGAGTACGAGATGGAGGCAACTATGTTCGCGGTACGGTGGTTATGACGCTCCAACGACGGTCGAAGAGCGAAATGGGATTCCAGGATGACATCCGCCATGATGTACAAAAGAGGGTTGCAGAGCAGATTCGATTCATGCAATCCATCGACGATGGTGAACATCCTAACTTCCAGGATCAGGACTATGTTCTTGCTTCCTACGCGGCTTGCGCCCAGACACTCACGAAATACAGTACCATCGAGGGATTCGATATGGCCACTGACATGGCGCGAGTTCGGAAGCGTAGTGAACATACGCCGATGGGGAAGTTCATCGCAGATACTGTTGAAGACGCCTACGGTCTCCTCATTCCGAAAGACATCGACAAGACGACGTGGCGCAAATTGACAAAAGAAGAACGATTCTACATCAAAGGACTCGAATTGCAGCGCCACGGCATTGCGTCAATTGGAGCTTATCAAGAACTAGCACGCGGTCTCGGCATCAAGAACTACGGCGACTTCCTGGAGAACTCGAGAGCCAACGAGGCACGTCTCATGACGCCGACCGAGTGGAAACTCAAGAACGCCGAGAACAGCTTTGGACTCCTGCGAAGAGTCTTCGCTGCTATCTTCATTGGGCGCAAGGAAGATGATTCGAACAAGGGTCGTTTCTACTTGAAGTCGAAAGTCGAGAACTACGCTGAGCAATACCACATGCTGCTGGCACTCTGTGTATACCTCTCCGCTCTCCAACGCGACCTTCCCGAAACAGGATGGAAGGATGACGGAGCGCAGGCTGCACACCTAATCAGCTCGCTGAAAGCTGACACCTTGTAGCGCCACACCATGAGCGAGATTGGACGATATTCATCGCTGAGCTCCAAAGAGTTTGATGCGGCAACCTTCCTTCGAAAAAGGCTTCCAAACGCTCTTTCGTACGATCGCATAGCGGGGTATTTCAGTTCATCACTCCTGCCACTCATTCAGGAACAGCTCGACTCGGTGCAAGAAAAGACTCGACTCGTCTGCAACTCGCATGTGACAGGCAGTGAAATCGTGACTGCCAAGCTGGCCAGGGCGTCCGCATGGGATGAATGGTTGCGGTTTGTGGACGCTGGCATCAGTGACGGCGAACGTACAGCGCTTGCCAGTCTCTACAACCTGATTACTCGTGGCAAGCTCGAGATCCGCATCATTCCTGACACGGTTCACGGGCTCCTGCACGGCAAAGCGGGACTCATAACGACGGCGGACGGATCGACGTCGTGTTTCGTCGGTAGTGCAAACGAGACACTGAACGCGTGGTCCTCGAACTACGAAATCATATGGGAGGATCCGTCGGATACCGCGGCAACCTGGTTCAAAACAGAGTTCCAGAGGTTCTGGAACAATCCTGCCGCCATTCCGTTGCCAGAAGCGATACTCGCTGACATTGCGCGCCAGTCTACGCAGAAGATCATCAATACGACGCAAGAATGGATCGATCTTGGAGCCAATCCAGCTGCCGTCGTGAACGGTATGCCAATATCGAGAGAGGAAGGGCTCTGGAATCACCAGAAGTTCTTTGCCGACCTTGTCTTCCGGAAACACCAGACACACGCCGGAGCACGGTTCGTTCTCGCAGACACAGTTGGATTGGGAAAGACAGCTGAACTTGGAACAGCAGCACAACTGATTGCGCTTGTTGGCGAACGTCCCATCCTTGTGATTGCGCCGAGAACGCTGCTCGAACAATGGCAGGATGAGCTATGGACCCGGCTGGGAATGCCATCAGCTTATTTCGACGGGTTCAAGTGGGTTGATGAGACGAACAAGGAGTACGCAACCGACCTCCCGATTACCCGGTGTCCACGTCGCGTTGGCATCGTCTCGCAGGGATTGTTCACCAGTAAATCGCCCAAGGCTACTGCACTGCTCGGAATCGACTACGATTGCGTCATTGTCGATGAAACGCATCGTGCCCGCCGTGATCATGGGGAGCACGGAGGCCTTTCTGATAGCAGTGTCATGACCAATCTTCTCGCCGCGATCAATAAGCTTTCGCTGAAGACGCACAGCATGTTGCTTTCAACGGCAACACCGGTCCAGGTCAACCCGCTCGAAGCATTTGATCTTCTTGAGGCTCTGTCGAAGGAAAACGACAGCATTCTTGGGAGTAGCCGCAGCAAGTGGCGAACCGACGCAGTGCGTGGACTGAAGATCGTCACCGGAGAGGACGTGATTGAGACTGAGAACAGAAACGAGTTTTGGATGTGGCTTCGCGATCCTCTTCCTGACAGTGACGAGGGTACCGCATATGGCGCTCTTCGCTCCTCACTGCACATGGCCGATGAAGACTACGTTTCGATGCTCGTCCACAGCGCGCTTTCCCGGATTCCTGCAAGCCGTGTTGCCTATCTCGCTTCGCCAGCAACTCTCAGGGATATGAACCCATACGTGCATCACATCGTCCGGAGAACACGTGAGCAGCTTGAGAACACCATCAACCCGGAGACCAATGAACCATATCTCGAGAAAATAGTTGTCAGCCTCTTTGGAGAGTCCCCCAATGAAGCTATCGACATGTCGTCGTATTTGAAAACTGCCTATGCGGTTGCTGGTGAGTTTGCGCGTCGTCTTGACGTCCGAAAAGCTGCTGGAGGATTCCGAAAAACGATTCTGTTGCGACGCCTCGGCAGCACCATAACCGCCGGCATTCTTACAGCGAAAGCAATGGCGTCTGCAGGCAACATCACTGCTCCAGTAGCTTCCGAAGAAGAGGATGATGCTGCGGGTGGTGCATTGACATCCGAGGAACAGGAATGTCTCCAGCGCTTCGTCGCCCTTCTGGAAGGGCAGCAAGACAGGGATCCCAAGTATGAGAGTGTCGTGGACTACCTGCAGAACAAGGGATGGGCATCGCGAGGATGCGTAGTCTTCTCACAGTACTATGACTCGATTCGATGGCTGGGCGAGCGGCTGCTCAAGGACATTCCGCAGTACAGCATCGGCGTCTATGCTGGCACAGGGAAGCAGTCGTTGATGTCGGAAAACGGAGTGCTTGTTTCGGTCAACCGTGAGGACGTCCGCGAGGCTGTTGCAGCCGGGAAAATTCAAGTCCTCCTCGGAACCGATGCTGCGAGTGAGGGTCTCAACCTCCAACGTCTTGGCTCCCTGATTAACTTGGACCTGCCGTGGAACCCAACGCGTCTTGAGCAGCGAAAAGGCCGTATTCAGCGGCCAGGCCAGCGATACGATGAGGTATTCATCTACAACATGCGATATCGAGATTCTGTCGAAGACAGAGTCCACCAACTGTTGTCGGGACGTCTAAAGGACATCTACTCCATTTTCGGACAAATCCCCGACATCCTGGAGGACGTATGGGTTACCATGGCACTTGAGGGACGTGTAGCTGCAGAACAAGTGCTTTCCGATGAAGAACCCAAGAAGAATCCGTTCGAGGCGCGATACGCGAAAACATTCGGTACCGTCTCCTGGAATCGTTGCGGCGACCTTCTGAAAAGCGAGGAACGGCTACGTGTGTTGCGGGATGAATGGCACACTGAGGGGCATTGAAGTCCGTGAAGAGAGGCCGATTCCACTCGATGAGTACAGCTCATACTCGACGTGATTGCAGGGCAGTCAGGGCCGATGATTGACCTCGCTAGCTTGCGCAGATGTACACGGATCTGGAAGAGTTTGGGGCTGCACTGACGTGTGGCTAGTTTACTTAGCCAGACGACTATGAACTCGAAGTTCGAGGATATTCCTCGTCGGATCTTCTTGGATTCGTCGGCGTTGCAGACACTTCAGACATACGGCGGATTCCTCTACGAGAACGAGCCGCTACTCCGCGAGGACCGCATCCGCCGTGATCCGAAGGGTATTCTCAAGCTGGAGGCGCTTCGACTCATCATGCAGGTCGCTGAGCGTGCGCCTTTCGAGTTCGCTCTCTCGAACAATAGTTTCGTCGAAGTTCGGGACAGGGGTGACTCCGGGTACCTCCAGTGGGCGCATGATGTCCTCGACCACTGGATGGCTTGTCTCGAAGGATCAGAGAAACCCTGTGTAAGCTCTACAGCACTTGCAGCGATTAGCTCAGATTCTTACGATTACCTTGGGGCGGGAGATCGCGCATTGCTGAAGGATGCAATTGTGCTGGGATGCGACGCCTTCTTGACCATGGAGAACAAGCTGCCGAAGAACGCTGGTCACATCGAAAGAACGCTTGGAATTCGGATTCTGTCTCCAATCGAGATGTGGGACTGTATTCGGCCATTGGCCGCTCTGTTCCGATAGGTAGAGGGGCTTGCAGTCGGTTGCAGCGGAGGGCGCTGGCGCGCCGGTGTTACTCATCGTCGGGCTGAGACACAAGAGGAACCAAGATGGGTCTCTAGCAGAAACTGTTGCACCTATTCATGCGCTTCAGCTGGGTGGTGAATTCTTGTACTATCGAGTGCATCGACATTTTTTAGCGCCCGTTGGAGGGGCTCTGGCATATTGATACAGTTGGACCTACAGACAAAGGGATGGTGTTGGAATGAACAAGTTGAATGTTGACCTGGAGAATTGCTATGGGATCAAGAAGCTTCAGAAGCAGTTTGATTTCTCCACAGGCAAGACGTACGCTATCTATGCCCCAAATGGTTCGATGAAATCCTCCTTGGCACAGACCTTCAGGGATGTGGCCACCGGGACGGAATCCAAGGACCGGTTTCATCCAGATCTGGTGTCCTCTAGGACGATCACGGACGAGAACGGGCTGGATCTACCGGAGGAAAGCGTGCTTGTCGTTGACCCTTATGACAACAAGGATCCGAGCCTTCCGGACAAAACGTCGACCCTGCTCGTGGACAGCACGTTGCGCAACGAGTATACGCAGCTCCACTTGGAGATCGACAAATCCAAGGAGATGTTCCTGAAAGCCCTTAGGGAGCAATCTGGCTCGAAGAAGGACTTGGAGAGAGAGGTCTCGTCCACATTCACCAAGAGTAATAACAAGTTCTATCCTGCGCTGCTTCGCATCAAGGATGAATTGCTGGCGCAGGAAGGTGCCCCTTTCGCCAGCATTCCCTACGACACGATTTTCGATGAGAAGGTTGTGGCGTTTCTTGAAACCAAAGATTTCAAGACAGCGATTGAGGACTACATCAAGAAATACGACGAGCTCTTGGCTGCCTCCACTTATTTCAGGAAAGGCACGTTTAACTACTACAACGGTACCACCATTGCGAAGAGTCTTGAAGACAATGGATTCTTCGCTGCCAAGCACACAGTGAACTTGAACGCGGACGAGAGGTTAGAGATTACCAGCCAGAAGCAACTTGAGGAGCTGATTGAAAAGGAGAAGGCGGGCATCTCGAATGACAAGGACCTCAGGAAGAAGTTCGCGGAGATTGAGAAGCAGGTCACGAAGAACCCGCCACTGAGGGAGTTCGCGGCCTATCTGACAAATCATGAGGAGCTACTTCCAAAACTGGCAAACATCGAGGCTTTCAAGGAAGAGATCTGGATGTCGTATTTCAAAGCGCAGACTGGTCTCTACAATGAATTGGTCACGAAGTATCAGAGCGCAGAGGCGAGACTGAAAGAGATCGAGGAGGAGGCACGTAATCAGCGGACGCAGTGGGAGTCGGTGATTGACATCTTCAATAGCCGCTTCGTCGTTCCGTTCAAGCTGACCGTCACGAACAAGGCCTCAGTGGTCCTGGGACAGGAGGCTACGCCTATGCTCGGATTCACCTTTGAGGACGAGGCGGGCAAGGTGTCAGTAGAAAGGGCCACGTTGTTGCCAGCCCTGAGCACGGGCGAACAGAGGGCATTCTATCTCCTGAATACAATTTTCGATGTTGAAGCCCGAAAGAAGGCGAATCAGGAAACACTCTTGATAGCTGATGACATTGCCGACTCGTTCGATTACAAGAACAAGTATGCCATTATCCAGTACCTTGCGGAGATTGCCGAAGAAGCGCCGTGCTTCAAACAGATCATCCTGACGCACAACTTCGATTTCTTCCGTACCATAAACAGCAGGGGGGTGGTGTGCTATTCACACTGTCTCATGGCAATCAAGAGCAGTGCTGGATTTGCCCTAGAGTCGGCAACCGGCATCAAGAACCCATTTGTGAATGATTGGAAGCCGCAGTTCTTTGCGAATCCCAAGAAGAGAATCGCCTCCATCCCCTTCATTCGGAACCTCATCGAGTATACCAGGGGCGATGAAGACCCTGGTTACGTTAAGCTCACGTCTCTGTTGCACTGGAAGGACGACTCTGCAAGAATCACCCAAGGTGACCTTGATGACATCTACAATTCCGTGTTTGGTGAGCATGGGGCGTTGACTGATAGCAAAAGCTCGGTGGTTGACAGCATTTGTCACGAGGCGAACGAATGCCTCAAGGCCGGCGATGGCACCAACTTCGAGAACAAGATTGTTCTGTCAATTGCCATAAGAATCGTTGCCGAGCGATTCATGGTGGAGAAGATTGGCGATGCCACGTTCCTGTCCAGCATTAAGTCCAATCAGACACCCAGGTTGCTGAACAAGTTCAAGGAACTGTATCCCCGTGAGACTGACGCTATCGATGCCGCCAGGCGCGTGATACTTATGACGCCCGAGAATATCCACCTTAACTCCTTCATGTACGAGCCGATCCTGGACATGTCCGACGAGTGTTTGAGGAAACTCTATGAAGACGTCAAAAGGCACTGCTCTTGCACCGAGGCTCAGAGTTGAATGAAGTCAAAGCATAGCTCGTGCGGATGGAGCTGCAAATCCCAGCATGTTACGCGGGCTCGCCGGGTCGCTGTTGGACAAGGGGCAGTGAACTCGACAGTTTTTGACTATGCGGTCACGACGGTCAAGTGCATTGATTTACTGGTACGACCCTATTGATGGAGTGTACTCAATGGACAACGACGCAGAGAACTACATGCCCCATCCTCCTGTTTTCAGTAATGAACTGATCGAGCAGTGCAAGCGGGACCTCGACTTCAGACCTATACTGTTCGAGTGGTATAAGTTTGTCGGTGAGTATTGTAGCGTCACCGCTTGTCTGACTGCGCACTCTCCCGCCTTTCGGAGCATCCCGCCGCTGCATTTTGCGGTATTAACTGGTCTACTGAATCGATGCTCCAGACTTATGCTTGCCAACGTTCGCCTGTCTAGCAGCCGGAAGTATGGAGAGACTACTCAACTCCTGGATCGGAGTATCGAGGAAACGGCTGTCAAGATTCTGTGGCTTTGTCATAAAGATGACGACGATCGCTTCCGGCAGTACCTTGCTGACGGACTGAAGAATGACCTGAGACTCAAACGCAGTATCGAGGAGAACATCGGAAATCGTGGCGGCGATGCGCTCGTGATCGAATCCCGAATGCTTCATTCGATCCAAGAATGCATCGATTTGAGCGAACTGTCTGAGCAGGAAGTGAACGACAGCAGACCGTTTCCTGACCTTGCTGCCATGTTTCATAGCCTTGGTCTCGACGATCTTTCGTACACGGCCATCCAGAGAATGGGTTCACACGCCGTCCACGGTACTTGGACTGATCTTGTCCACAACTACCTCAGCCACGACGCGGTCCAGGGATTTCGACCGAAGGGCCACGACGTCGAGACCGAAGATGTTCAGTTCATGGTAGTCTCTCAACTTGTTCTGGAGGCGATAAGCAGCTTCGCGAAGACCATGATTGAGGACTCATCAGACACGGAGGGATTCCTCTTGATCCAGAAGGGCATCGAGAGCAAGTTCAGCGAAATCCGGGATCTAGCTTGGGCCTCGGACTTTGACACGGAGTAGCTGATATGGCTGGGGCGGGTTCGGCTGACAACAAGAATCCAACCGGCCAACGAGGTTGCTTTGTGGCATGCGTCGAGAGAACATGACAGTGCCTCTGAGTGCGGTGATCGGTGTTGCGGTCGTTTCCCCCGTATATGTGCCACCCTGAAGAACAAGTTCAGCGTGATGGGATGGTAGTGTGGCTGATGGGGTGGTATCAGGCAATTGCGTACAAAACAAAGTTGTTGGTACGCGTTCGGCAAGAGACTCTCAGGCGTATTGTGCGGGCCGCAAGCCCTAACGCGGCATTCTTGTGTGGATCAGTCTGGTTGTAATTGGATTCAAGGGGGAATACGATGAAGAGCACTGAAATTGAAGCGGACGTATTGTTATTGCAGCAACAGCATGACGCTCTCAGAGACCAACTCGATATTCTCGTTCAGCGCTTTCAAGGAGAGCTGCCTTTGGCGGCGGAGTCGTGGATCAGGCAGGAGGTCGAGCGTCGGATAGAAGACCAGCCGGACACCGTGGCTGCTCTGGGCGTCGAGAAGCTGAAATCCCTCAAAGACAAGATGAACGCACTTATCGCCTCGCTTCCTGAAATTGCGAAAAGGGAGACGTCCAATACGGCAGATTGGCCACACTATCGGAAAAAAGATGATGATGGCTATAGTTGGGGCAGAGATGAGCCTTTTTTCGCTAGAACCTTCCGCAAGGTTATCAACCATCTCGGGGAGGTTCTGAACGAGTTCGGTCTCTTGACGGAACCCAGAGGTTATGCGGTTAGTTGGGTAAAGACGGGTCCCAGCGAGTTTCGCTATGCGTTTAATCCAGGATTCGACCCTAGCTCTACGCCCGTGCTTGGAGAATTCGCACAAGTGTACAAGCAGTTCCGGTCTGTAGCGGAGGCACTGGAAAGGAAACAGCAGGATCTTGCCAGAGCTAAGGCGAAAGAATTATGGGAGTCTGCATAGAGTGCCAAATCAGCCGTTTCAGCCAATCGCCCGACACGGGGTTCTGGCCGGACTCTGCGGTCTGTATGGACATTGATTCGATGAAGACGATATGAGAAGGATGGGATGAAGGAAGAGCATAGCAAATTGACCATTGCGATCA